>OGIV01000006.1_pt1 | contig 182000 bp, 192 predicted proteins | sample 1571861 | NCBI WGS metagenome assembly OGIV01 (sample SAMEA2582099, study PRJEB24529) | metagenome | biome: Human gut stool | place: China | collected 2011 | reverse complement strand
ACTTCTGGAACGAACATCGCTACGAAAAGGCACACCCTGAAGAAGTTCAAGAACATTAGCATTGAATTTTCAGTTAACGCATAACGTAAAAGGACAATCTCGCCAAAGCGGGATTGCCCTTTTTATATTATCGAGTGCAGCAGATTTAATTATTCAGATAAGTGGTTAGAGCTGAGGATTCGCCAATGAGCCGATCAGTTCATGGTGTTCGCTGATGTCCAAGCCGCGTCCTTCTTCGCGAGCAGAAACCCGAATCGTCATAAAGCGACCCAAGACCTTAACGATAGCCCAGACCATAACAGCAGTAGCGATAATCGTAACCAGGGTTGCCAGTGTTTGAATGCCAAACTGCGTGAAGCCGCCGCCCATCAGCAGACCATCGTGAGTAACGGCAGGGTTGATGGTGTGAGTAGCAAAAAGACCAGTCGCGATGCTTCCCCAGATGCCGCTGACTCCGTGACAGCCAAAAGCATCCAGTGTGTCATCGATTTTTAGACGCGGCTTGATCTTGGTGATGAACCAGCCACTGATCAAGCTTGAACCGATCCCAATAATCAAAGCTCCGGTCAAGGTAACGTAGCCACAGGCTGGCGTGATGCCAACGAGCCCACACAAGACGCCGGTACAAGTGCCAACTAAAGTCGTGTGTCCTTCAGTGTAGATCTCCAGTAATTGCCAAGTAACCATGGCCGCAGCGGCAGCAACTGTCGTCGTTAGGAAAGCCTGCATGGCAATACTGTTGACGGCTAGCGCGGAACCCGCGTTGAAGCCATCCCAGCCAATCCAAAGCAGGGTCGTACCCAATAGAACCCAGGACCGATCAGCAGGACCATCCGAATCTTTGGTGTGCAGACGCGGCCCAATCATAGCAGAAAGTACCAGGGCCGTGACGCCAGCATTGATATGAACGACAGTCCCACCAGCAAAGTCAAGCGTGCCCAGCTTGGACAGCAGACCGCCGCCCCAGACCAGGTGTACCAATGGGTAGTAGATCAGAATCGACCAGCAGATGATAAAGAAGGTTAAAAACTTAAAGCGCACCCGGCCAACGATCGCGCCCACAAATAAAGCTGGTGTGATCAATGCAAACATCATTTCAAAGATTGAGAAGATGCCGACCGGAATCTTGCCAGTCGTCAGCTGCTTTAGGTTGGTGCCGTGCATCATCAATTGGTGCAGGTTGCCGACAATGGCGCCGTTACCGCTGAATGAAAGTGACCAGCCAACTGCTACCCAAAGCAGAACGGATAGACCACAGACGAAAAAGACCGACATAAACGTGTTGACGATGTTGCGCCGACTTACCAAGCCGCCATAGAAAAACGCCAGTCCTGGTGTCATTAAGAACACCAGAATACTGGCAATCATTACGAATAAAGTGTTTGCTGTACTCATTATTGCCATCTCCAATTCTCAAAACTCTAATCATTTTCTTAATGGCAATTAATTTAGACCAATTCTTTTTCAAAAACAATAGCCTGAGTTTGATTCCGAAAAATTAAACAAATTTATTAGACCAGACAAAATTGAAAAACGATGAAAACGCTTTATTCTTATGATTTGAAACTAAAATATGGAATAGACCAATAATTGAATGATTGTTGATCAAGAGGCGATCGTCTAAAATAATCAAGATTGTTTTTAAAGAAGGGAGTAGAAAAATGGATCAGCTTTTTGAGCGTTCTTCCATTAAAAAAGCCTATTTTACGTTGGCAATGCCAGTGGTTTTAAGTTCAGCCGTTATTATTATCTATAATCTGGTGGATACGTTCTTTGTCTCCAAGACCCAAAATCCAGATCTGGTAGCGGGTGTCTCGCAAGGCGCACCGGTTTTCAGTCTGTTGGTTGCGATTGGTGATATTTTTGGCTTGGGCGGTAGTTCGTTGATTTCGCGACTGTTTGGCGAAAAGCGTGATCATGAGGCACGGCTGGCTTCAGGTTATTGTTTTTACGTTTCGATTATCGTGGGGATCTTGATGACGATCATCATGGTTGTCTTCCAGACGCCGATTCTGCATCTATTGGGAGCGACCACGGCTACTTGGCAATACGCGCGGGAATACTATCTGGTAATTGCGTTTGGCGCGCCATTTATCGTTTTCGGCCTGACGCCAACCAATATCTTAAGAACTGAGGGACTGGCCGTGCAGTCAATGACGGCCAGTATGGTAGGAACGATTTTTAATATTATTTTGAATCCAATCTTTATTTTTCCTTGCGGTTTGGGAGCTGCAGGTTCGGCATTGGCTACGGTCGTCAGTAATGTTATTGGCGATGCTTTGATGATTTATTATTTAAATACGAAAAGTCAAAAACTAACGACCTCAATTCATGAAGTCAAGTTGAGTCCGGCACTGCAAAAAGAGATCTACTCAATTGGGATTCCGGCCTCGATTACCAATATCATGGTTATGTTCTCCATGGCACTAACGAATCGCTATCTGATTGCGTATGGCTCAACCAGCGTAGCGGCGATGGGGATTGCTACCAAGATTAATACTATTATCTTTATGGTGATGGTTGGCTTTGCGTTTGGTGCCCAGCCGCTGATTGGTTATACGTATGGTGCCAAAAATCAGAAACGGTTTAATGAAGCCGTGCGTTTTGATATATTGGTCGTCGTTGTTTTTGGGGTCGTGGCAACACTTTTGATGATGTTGGCAGCTCCTTTGATCATTCGTTTGTTTATGCAGGATCAAACCGTGATCAGTGAAGGTACGACCATGATTCGCTGGCTGGCCAGTTCGACGACGCTGGGCGGCTGTATTTTGGTGTTTACGACGATGTTTCAGTCAATGGGCAAAGCAGTCCCCGCATTTTGGCTGTCGGTGTCACGGCAAGGCTTGATCTTCTTGGTCTGCATCATAGTTCTGCATCATCTGTTTGGTTATTGGGGAATCGTTTCAGCTCAAGCCGCGTCTGATGTTTTGACGTTGTTGCTGGCTGTTTTGATGTGGCAAAAGAATCGACCGCATTTCAAAAAACAGTAAGAATCAATGCTTTAGTAGTTTAAAACAGCCGCTGCTTAATATTGAGGTCACAAAAAGGTGCGTTATTGTGTATTGCCTAGTTCTGATTTTATAATATGCTTACAATTGTTAGATGCAAAAGAAAGAAGGATTATAATGGACAATCATTTCACAAGCGTTACTTCGATGCGGCGCTTAAACAATGGTGTTGAAATTCCATGTGTCGGTTATGGGACGTTTAGAACGCCGGAATCAGTAGCTAAACAGTCAGTTATGGATGCAATTGAATTGGGCTATCGGCACATTGATACGGCCGCGGTCTATGAAAATGAAGTTGGCGTAGGTCAAGGAATTGCTGCTTCAGGCGTTGCACGGGAAGAGCTTTTCGTTACCAGCAAGCTTTGGAATACTGAGCGTGGCTATGAAAAAACGAAAGCCGCCTTTCAAGCCACCTTGGATCGGTTAAAACTTGATTATCTGGATCTTTATTTGATTCATTGGCCAGCCAACGAAAAACAGTTTGGTCAGGATGCCGAAAAGCTGAATGCTGAAACCTGGCGGGCGATGGAAGATCTTTACAATGAAGGCAGAATTCGGGCAATTGGTGTTTCGAATTTTTTGCCACATCACATTAAGGCTTTGATGAAAACGGCTAAAATCAAGCCAATGGTCGACCAGATTGAGGTTCATCCCGGCTGGCCGCAGACAGAAACAGTTCAGTGGCTGCAGGAACAGGATATTCTGGTTGAAGGCTGGGGTCCATTAGGCGGTCAGGGAGCTAAAGTCTTAGTTAACGATACGATGAAAGAAATTGCCAAAGCTCATGGCAAGTCAACGGCTCAGGTTGCGTTGCGCTGGGAATTGCAGCAAGGCGTTTTGCCACTACCAAAGTCGGTTCATCGTGAACGCTCGGCACAAAATATGGAAATCTTTGACTTTGCGCTTTCAGAGTCTGAAATGCAGATGATTCAGGCGTTGCCAAATCTTGGTGGGCAATGTGCCAAACCTGATGAGGTGGATTTTTAATGATGCTGACTAAAAAGACATTCCGTAGTGGTACGGAATGTCTTTTTGAATGTTGTTGTTTTACATCTCAAAGTAGGCATACAGATCGTCAACCGTTAATTGAGCTTTTTCAGCTGCGTTATAATCGGCTTTGATCTGGCCATCTTTTAAAACGATCAGCCGGTTGCCGTATTTGAGCGCATCTTCCATATGATGAGTAATCATCAATGCCGTCAGATGATCTTCAGTGATGCGCTGATTGGTAGCGTGCAGCAGGTTGCGTGCCGTGTGTGGATCCAAGGCGGCAGTATGCTCATCAAGCAGCAGAATGTCTGGTCGCTTGAGCGTAGCCATCAAAAAGCTCAGGGCCTGCCTTTGCCCGCCGGAAAGTGCTCCGGTTGGCGTAGTCATACGATTTTCCAAGCCATTGTTCATTTGCGCGGCCAGCTTGGTAAATTCTGCCATTCGCTGCTTCAAGCGGCGCGGCATAAGGTGACGTTTTTCACCACGCTTGGAAGCCAGCAGCATATTTTCAGCAACCGTCATCCGAGGTGCCGTTCCCAGCTTAGGATCTTGAAAAACGCGGGCTAAAAAAGTAGTGCGCTGTTCTTCGGTCGTTTTGGTAATATCAGCACCGGCATGAAAAATCTGCCCAGCGTCGGCTTTAAGATTGCCGCCGATAACATTGAAAAGAGTCGATTTACCAGCACCGTTCGTCCCAACGATGGTAATGAAGTCGCCGTCGTTGATGGTTAGATTGATGCCCTTTAAAATCGTGGTTTCGTTGGCAGTTCCTGGATTGACGATTGTTTTGACGTTTTTTAGCTCAAGCATTGGTTCAGTCATTGGTTTGGACCCCCTTAAAGAACAGCTTACGAATGTGGAATAGCTTGTCCAGCTGTGGCAGCATCATGCACAATGCCAAGACGATTGAAGAGATCAGGTTGAGATCGTTGGCACTGAATCCCAGCTGCAGGACTGCCAGCAGAATCAAGCGGTAGATGATGCTTCCCAAGGTTACGGCAACCAGTCGCTGCGACAGTGTCAACTCACCAAAGGCAACTTCGCCGATGATGATTGAAGCCAGGGCGATTACGATGGTTCCAATCCCCATATTGACATCGGCATAGCCATTGCTTTGAGCAACCAGCGCGCCGCAAAGTCCAACCAGTCCATTAGAAATCATAAGACCAACGTTGATCGTGGCATCGGTATGGATCCCCAGTGATTTAGCCATTACGGGATTGTCGCCGGTTGCAATAAATGACTGGCCATAGTCGGTGTCCAAGAAAAAGATCAGCAGGAGCGTGATAATGACGATTACGATCATGCCCAAGACGACGCTGTCAAAATACTGCGGCAGCGAGGTCATAAACGATCCAGAAAAAAGCGTCTTTTGGCCCAGCAGTGAGATGTTTGACTTACCCATAATGCGCAGGTTAACAGAATAGGTGGCCGTCATCGTCAGAATCCCAGCCAGCAGGAATGGAATCTTGCCTTTAGTGTACAGTAGCCCGGTTACCAGCCCAGCCAGCATACCGGCGCCAAATGCCAAAAGGGTTGCGACCAATGGTGAAAAACCATGCGTAATTGCGGTAACGGCTACGGCAGCCCCTAATGGAAACGTGCCTTCAACCGTCATATCGGCGAGATTCAAGATGCGGAAAGTCAGGTAAAGGCCCAACCCCAGCAGTGCCCATAACAGACCCTGGCCAATTGCGGATACGATCAGATTCATTTGATTACCTCCCCATATTTTTCGGCTTCACGCTGGAAACTGGCTGGAATGTGCAAGCCCAACTTGCGCGCCTGCTTTAGGTTCAAGACTGGCTCGCCGTGACGGATGTACTTAATGGCAGTCGTGGATGGCTTTTTCTTGCCCTTTAGAATATCGGCCGTCAGCTTACCGCCTTCAACGCCCAGCTTGTATTGATTGATGCTGTAGGTAGCGACCCCGCCTTGCTTAACCATCGTGTCGACGGCTGGGAAAACGGGCTTATTGACGGCATTGGCATTTTTGACCAGTGTCTGCATCGCGCCGGCAATCGTGTTGTCAGTTGGTACGATTACAGCGTCAACTTCGCTCAGCATTTGTTGTGAGACTTGATTTAAGTCATTGCTGTTGGAAATCGAGTAAGCCTTCAAATTTAAATGCATCTGCTTGGCATATTTCATGAATTCCTTATATTCAGTGACGGCAGAACTGTCGCTGGAAGTGTAGATGATCCCTAACGTCTTGGCGTGCGGCATAAATTTGTGGACCAGCTGCAGTTGTTCCTTGACCGGCGCCTGATCGGAAATCCCGGTGACGTTGCCGCCAGGACGCTTGTTGTTCTTAACGAGACCGGCTCCTTGGGGATTGGTTACGGCACCTAAGACGATTGGAATCTTTTTGGTTGAGCTGGCCAGTGCTTGGGAAGCTGGCGTGGTAATCCCAAAAAGGACGGTTGAGTTTTCATTTACCAGCTTGTTGGCCATGGTTTTTAAGTTGCTTTGGTCACCATTGGCATTTTGATAGTCGATCGTAATATTTTTGCCATTGTGATAGCCTTCTTCGGCCAGACCATGGACAAAACCTTTGTAGATCTGATCCAATGCGGGATGATGCATCAAGGTTAAGACCCCGACTTTGGGCTTGGCCTGTTTGACGATGCCGCCATTTTCCTTGAAGTAGGCGACCCCAAGAAAGGCAAGTAAAATGGCGATTACGGTATACATTCTTTTCATGGCTTTTTGCCACCTTTCCGAAACCTTTTGAATAATTGCTGCTTGATAAAATAAAAAGAGGAAGCCAGTCTGCAGGCCTCCTCTTGGGAAATTAAAAAGCCCGCATGTGGTTCCATGCAGGCTTGCATTATGAAATAAGCCGGCACAGAATGGATCTGACTTCCCAGACCGCATTCCGTGCGATCTGAGCTACCGGCTTTGCCAACGAATATTAAGTTGGATGCGGTTGTAACTCATTTGCTTATCTCCTTTCGCGTGTTTGATTGTTTTAAAGTATAATCAGTGTCACGATCTTTTGTCAACTAAAAGTTAGATTTTTATGAGTTTTTTCTTAGAAGAAGGCGAGCCAAGTGGATATTGAAAGTATTAAACAAGATTTTCCCATTCTTATGCAGCGAGTTAACGATGAGCCATTGACCTATCTGGACAGCGCGGCGACGGCTCAGATGCCGACACCGGTTTTAAAGGCGATTGAGCACTACTACCAGCATGATCATGCCAACGTTCATCGGGGCACGCATACGCTGGCGCAGCGGGCAACTGCAGCCTATGAGACGGCTCGGCAAAAAAACGCCGCCTTTATCAATGCCAAGCAAGCTGAAGAAATCGTCTTTACGCGTTCAACAACGGAAAGTATTAATTGGATCGCGCAGGGACTGAGTGAGCTGATTAAGCCAAATGACGCGATCGTAGTGACGATAATGGAGCATCACAGCAATCTGGTTCCCTGGCAGCAGCTGGCTAAGCGAACCGGGGCTGAGCTGAGGCTGATCGGCTTAAATGATCGTCAAGAGTTGGATCTTAACGATGCTGCGCGCAAAATCGATTCACGAACCAAAGTAGTAGCCATAGCCCATGTTTCAAACGTTTTGGGCGTAGTAAATCCTATTTTAAAAATCGGTGCCATGGCGCATCAAGTCGGGGCCTGCCTGGTCGTTGACGGAGCCCAGGCCGCGCCGCATCTGCCGGTTGACGTACAAGCACTGGACGCGGATTTTTATGCTTTTTCTGGTCATAAGATGATGGCGCCAACCGGAATCGGCGTCCTATATGGAAAAATTGCCTGGCTGAATCGGCTCTGCCCCAGTCAGTTTGGCGGCGAGATGATTGATCAGGTTACTCAGCAGACGGCCACTTTTAAACCGATTCCCTGGCGCTTTGAGGCCGGTACGCCCAACATCAGCGGTGCAATTGCCTTAGGCGCGGCGATTGATTATTTAAGTCAGTTTGGCATGCAAGCGATTGCGGAACATGAACAAGAACTGGCTGCTTACGCGATTCCTAAACTGTTGGCAATTGATGGCTTGACGCTTTATGGCCCACAAGATCGGCATACTGGCGTCTTGGCGTTTAATCTGGCTGGCATTCACCCTCATGACGCGGCGACGGCTCTTGATCTGGAAGGGGTAGCCATTCGTGCCGGTCATCACTGTGCGCAGCCTTTGATGGATTATCTGGGGGTCAATGCGACTCTGCGGGCCAGTTTTTACCTGTATAATGATCAAAAAGACGTTGACCGCTTGATTGATGCGATTAAGGCTACAAAGGAGTTTTTTGAAAATGGGTTTGAGCAAGCTTAATTATTTATATCGTACGTTGGTTTTAGCACATGCCAGCCACCCGCATCACCAAGGAAAACTACCGGACGCAACCGCACAGACCACGCTGCATAATCCAACCTGCGGCGATACCATCAATCTGACAGTCAGAATCGATGACGACAAGATCAGCGACCTTAAGTTTACCGGCAGCGGGTGTACGATCTCGCAAGCCTCAGCCAGTATGATGGGCGATGTTTTGATTGGCAAATCGGTGTCAGACGCCCAACAGCTGATTCAGGCTTTTTCGAATCTGATTATCGGTCAAAAAATCAGTGCTCAGGCGCAAGAGCAGCTCCAGGATGCCGCGATTTTGGGCAGCGTGGCGCAGTTTCCGGCTCGAATCAAATGTGCGGCCCTGGCCTGGCACGCGGCCCAAGCAATTCTAGAAGAAAACTAAAAGACGCCCGTTCGCGGATGATGCGATCGAGCGCCTTTTGCTTAAGAGCCTGTCTTAAGCGTTAAGTTGATAAGAATGTTGATAAGTTTTAAAGCTACTGCATAACGATGTAGTAGTTAGGACGGTAATATTGAATATTGCCTTCTTGCACGTTTTGACCAGGAGTTGGCGCTTGAATGTAGTTGCCGTTTCCTTCTGCGATTGCAACGTGGTATGGTGCTGAATCGGTTCCCCAGAAGTAGAGGGCTCCCGCTGGTGCGTTTTCAACATCATAGTAGTGAGTTCCCAGCGTTGCCTGTTGGGTCGTCGTGCGATAGCTGCTGGACAGACCATAGGAGTACTGAACCAGTCCGGAACAGTCAAAACCGCTTGGCGTATTGCCGCCCCAGACGTAAGGAACGCCAATCATTGACTGCGCGGTTGCCAGTCCCTGACCAGCTGCCACGTGGCTGGTTGATGCCGTTGAAGTGGTGCTTGCGCTGGCACTGGCAGCATCCGTTAAGCCATAGGTAATCGTGTAGTTGGCCATTGCGGCATTGGCAGCGGCTGAGTTGGACTCATAGGTGGCTGAAGATGCCGTGCTGGCTGCTGATTCGGTTGTTGCGGCTGCCGGCGTTGCAGTAGTTGTTGCGGAAGTCGTTGCTTCAGTTGAGCCGGTCGCGGCAGCAGTATTCTCATTAGCAGACGAAGCCGATTGAACGGATTCTGAATCAGCAGACTGAGCTGATACTGTATTGGTCGTTTGGGTATCAGTTGCAGCATCACTCGAAGCCGTCGTTGAGGCAACGGCTTGACTGGCAGTATCTAAAGCACTGGAAACAATTGCCGTTGAACTTGAGCTGGTGCTTGAATCAGCAAAAACGCTGGCGCTGACGGAACCAGCCGTGGAACTGGCCGTCGTAGTCTTAGTCGTCTGACGCTGGCTGTTCTTTTGTCGATTGATGGTCGTTTCTGGAATCGTAATCCGCTGACCAGGGAAGATCAGATCCGGATTGGAAAGTGAGTTTGCCGAAACGATTGAAGAAACCGTGGTCTTGTATTGCTGTGCATAGGCCCAGATCGTGTCGCCCGAAGCTACGGTAACCGTAGTATCAGCATGGGCAGTCGTCTGCGCGGCGGTCATGGCTCCGGCAGCACCCACGGCAGCAATTAAGGCCTTAGCTGCTTTTTTCTTGATAGTAATCACTCCATGTTTTTGTTTTTTGCTCAGTTGTGCGAAATTCCGCACGGTTTTTAATTTAACAAGACAAAATGATGGGACAGTGAAGACTATTTGAAAAAAATATGAAGTCATTTTGAACCTGGCAGAGACAAAAGACCGTTATCAATTGACTTAACGGCTGGAATGACTGACAGAACTGCTGCAAGCCTACTTGCGATTTAGTTAAGACTTTTGCCCAACTCGTAGGCCAGGTCGGGATAAAATCTTAGATGATGTGGTGTGGTTTCCTTGCCAGCTAAGACCTGTCCAGCAAACTTCCAGCCCAGGTGATCAAAAATCGACTTGAATTCAGACTTTAGCGGGTCAAAATCATTGTGCGGCGCGCTGGCAACCAAAATGGCCTGTTTGTCATCATGCAGCTGCTCATCACGCTCGCCCATATGATCAATGACGGCCTTCATCTGTGAGGACATGCCATAATAAAACATTGGCGTGGCAAAAACGATCAGATCAGCGGCTACCATTTGATCAAGCAGTCGTTCAGTTACGGCATCACCCGGCAATAAGTGATTGTCGGCATCCATTTTAACGGGAGCCAAGGGATGATGGCCGGCGTCAAAAATCGTAACGTGGTTGGCTGCTGCCTGGGCTCCTTTGATCAATTGATGTGCTAAGATCGTTGAAACGGCAGGATCGTGGGGACTGCCTAAGATTGTCAAAATTTCCATGAAATGCCTTCTTTTTAGATTCTTTAACAATACAACAACTCTATCTTAGCACTGATAAATATTTTCAATGTCTCAGAAGCCTACCGCTGCCAATTGAACGGCAAGCAAGGTCTGTGCTAACATGAAAAGCACGTTGTTTATTTTTGAAATTAGATGAGGAGAGAGAAAATGGCGGTTTTGGATGTTAGAAACCTGACGATGAGCTTTGCCGACAAGAAGCTTTATGAAGATGCCAGCTTTCAATTGGAAAAACATGAGCATATGGGGATCGTTGGTCAAAACGGGGCCGGCAAGTCAACTTTGATTAAAATCCTGATTGGCAAGGAGCTGCCGGTCGCGGGCGATATCAAGTGGCAAAAAAACACCAAGATCGGCTATTTGGATCAATATGTTGATATTCCGCAGGGGATGACGCTGATTCAGTTTCTGCACACGGCTTTCCAGGAACTTTATGATGTCAATGAGCAGATGAATGAGCTTTATGCAAGATATGCCACGGAAATGGATGATCGCCTTTTGGAACGAGCTGGCCGGCTGCAGGAACGTTTGGACGCGGCTGACTTTTACGAGGTCGAAACCAAAATTGAGCGCGTTATGAATGGGCTGGGGCTAAATGACATTGGTAAGGACCATGTCGTTTCCGAAATGAGTGGCGGCCAGCGCTCAAAAATCATTTTGGCCAAAATGCTGCTGGAAAATCCCGACGTGATCCTGCTTGACGAACCAACCAACTATCTGGACACCGCGCACATCGAATGGCTGATTGAATATCTGAATGATTTTGACGGCGCAGCCATGATTATTTCACATGACTACGATTTTTTGGAACGCGTGACCAACACGATCTGTGACGTTGCGTTTGGCAAGATTACCAAGTACCGTGGCAGTTTTATGCAGGCAATGCGGCAAAAGGCTGAGCGCAAGGAGACCCAGGAGCGCGAATACGAAAAGCAGCAGGAGGTCATTGAAAAGGCAGAGCGGTTTATTCGCAAAAACAAGGCGGGTTCCAAATCAACCATGGCCAAATCCCGTGAAAAGATGCTGGCCCGGATGAAGCGGATTGATCCGCCAACTGATAATCTAAAGGCGACGTTTCACTTTCCTTATGAAAATACCGGTTCTGCCAATGCCTTAAAGGTCAATCAGCTGTCAGTCGGTTATGGTCATCCGCTGCTCGCACCCGTGACGTTTTCGATGACGATGGGTGAAAAGCTGCTGTTTACCGGGTTTAACGGTGTCGGCAAGTCAACTTTGATCAAGTCGATTCTGGGTAAGATCCCAGCACTGCAAGGGACGGCTGCTTTTTCGCCTTCAGCACGGATTAACTACTTTGATCAGGATCTGGTGTGGGATGAACCTAATCTGACGCCACTGGAAACGATTCAAAATCTTTTTCCAACCATGCAGCCAAAAACGATTCGACAAAAGCTGGCCAAAGCAGGGATCAATGCCGCTAATACGCAAAAGCCGCTGTCGTTGTTGTCTGGTGGTGAGCAGACTAAGGTTAAGCTGGCCATTTTGGAACTGACGCCATCAAACTTTTTAATCATGGACGAGCCAACCAATCATTTGGATGATGAAACCAAGGAAGGACTCAAAAAAGCCCTGCAAGAATATCCCGGGAACCTGATCCTGGTCAGCCACGAGCAAAGTTTTTATCAAGGCTGGCTGGATAAGGTCTTAAACGTCGAGAAACTGAGCTTGCGCAAATCATAGTCAAATAAGCAGTCAGCTATAATTAAGCCGGCTGCTTATTTTTATTAAATAAATTAATTGAAAGCCGGCTGTCTAAAAGGATTAATCTTATTTTAATTTAGTTTTTTTAAAATGAGTTGACTTTGAATCTAAAAATGTTAAATTCTTAGTCATAAATTAAAAAGATTAGAAAAAGATTAGAAAGGTCGTGCGTAATTATGACGCGAAAAGTTGGTGTTATTGGTTCAGGAAATGTTGGTTCAACGCTGGCTAACAATATGCTGGTAGCAGGGACGGCGGATACGCTGGTATTGATTGATACCAACGAACTAAAGCTGAATTCGGATGCAACCGATTTTGAAGACGCGGCGGCCAATCTGCCAACTCATACCACAGCGGTGCGCAACGACTATGAAGCCCTGGCCGATGCGGATGTCGTCGTGATCGCGGTCGGCAGTATCGGCGTGCAGAATGACGATGCCAAGCATGATCGATTTGTTGAATTGAAGGTTACCAGCAAGGCCGCTAAAGAAGTCGGTACTAAACTGAAAGAAGTCGGGTTCCATGGCGTGCTGGTCTCAATCAGTAATCCTTGTGACGTGATTGCCGCGCTGTTCCAAAAGTACACTGGTCTGCCAAAGACTCAGGTAATCGGGACGGGGACGCTGCTTGATACTTCACGCATGAAAAAAGTCGTTGGTCAAAAGTTTGACGTTGATCCGCGCTCGGTATCTGGCTACAACCTGGGTGAACACGGCAACTCGCAATTCTCTGCTTGGTCACAGGTACGGGTCATGGGTCATCCCGTAACCGAATTGGCTAAGGATCGTGACGATGTTGATCTGGATCAATTGGCTGAAGACGTGCGGGCAGGCGGCTATGTCGTCTTCCATGGCAAGAAGCACACCAACTTTGGGATTGCGGCAGCGGCTCTGCGTCTGGTTACGGCCGTTTTGAATGACGCGCACGCTGAATTGCCAGTCTCCAACTTCCGCGAAGAATACGGCACCTATGTCGGCTACCCTGCCATTATTGGTCGCCAAGGACTGGTTCGGCAGTTGCAGCTTGATCTGACTGATGAAGAAAAAGACAAGCTGGCTGCTTCGGCTAAATATATCAAGGATCGTTTTGATGACGTATCTGCCAAGCTGGACAACGAATAAAAACTACAGAAAATGAAAAAGGATGCGTCAAGAGCTGGCGCATCCTTTTTGGTTTTAAAAATAAGCAGCTGCTGATTAATCGGCGCTGACGTATTTTGCCATGTCCTGACCGCTGCTTTCGTAGGCATTGTTGCCATTGAGAGCCCGGAAAATGGCGCGTTCGACAGCGGTATTGCTGGTCGTAGCGGCAATCGCAAATGGCCGGTCGTTACGCTTGGCATGGTGCGTGGTCAGCTGACTGATGCGATGATGGATACGGTCGATGCAGACGACAATCAGATCGGCATCCTTAACGGCCCGTTTGATCTTGCTACTGGAGACGTTTTCTTCCATTGAGGCATCCAGACTGTAGAAGACGCCATGATGCTTGGCAACGACGGCTTTAAGATCCTGTACGCGGTCACGGGCCCCGGTTACCACTAAGACCCGTTTTTGATTTAAGTCGTAGTCAAGTTTGTCGCTGTATTCGTGGCGTGTCTTTTTAACTTTTTTGGGCTGCTGCAGCTTGCGTGGCGATTTGGTTGTATCAAACTCGTGCTCACTGTGAATCCAGCGAATCTCGCCAGCCTTGGCATCGCGCATTCCGTTGCCATGATCATAGTAGGCAAAGTCGATGACCATGCCAGGCTTGAGATTCCGACTGGCATATTTGTATGGATCGATCACGATGGTATTGGCATGCGACTCATCCAGAATCGAATTGCCCTTGAGCGTCTTTTTGATCTGCAGGACATCTGAGCCGGCAACTGGTTCCAAAGTGGCATATTCAATAACTTTGGTTGGCGTCGTGCTGATTGCCAGATGGTCATTGGTAACACGATTGATGACGGGCAGTTTGCCATGGATCAAGCGCTGACGGTCCAGCTGCACGACATCACCATCATTGATTGGAAATGGCAGCTTGTGCAGAATGCTTTCTGAATAGAAACGATGATTGATTTCCGCGCCGCTTAACAGACGGTGGACGGGATAGCAGTTGTCGCGTGCCAGCAGTTCGACTTCCGAAAGCTCAGGTGCAGCTGCTGGTTCAGCCGGTGCTTCGTTTTTAGCAGTAACGGGGATGTCTCTTAAATAAGCCTGGTTGGCAGCTGCTTTAGCCGTTGACCGCTCAGGCTGCTTGTTGGGTTGCGGTTTTGCAGGCGTTTCATGCGGCTTGGGCGTTGGTGCCGCGGTCTGATTGATCAGCTGCCCCAGCGAGATCTTTGGGGCAGTGACGTTACGCCGAATCTGATAGCCTGGCTTGGCAGACTGTTTTTCAGTAGACGTCGGCTCTTTAACCGGCTGCAGCTGATTAAGCAGGTCGACGATGATCGTAAGACTGCGCTGGGTCTGCAGCAGACTTTCCGGGTCGCTGGCAGTATGGTTCAAAAGTTCGATTAGTTCATGACGATAATCATAGACCATCACAAGTACCTCTTTTCTAAAAGTTGACTGATTCCATCTTAGCAAAGCCAAGCGAACATGTCAGTTGCCAAGCATGGGCGGGTTTAAATTTGTGGCTTTAAGCAGCGAATATTCAAACTCGCTGCAGTTGGCTAAATTCACTGACGAAAACAAAAAGCAGGTCGGTTTTGCTGGCGAAATGCTTATTTAGCTGTTGAATCGGTTATAATAAAGTCAAAATCACAAAGGAAGTTAGTTATGGCTAAGCGCAATATTAAAATTTTTTCGCATAACGATCTGGATGGCTTTGGGGCCCCAGTATTGGTCAAGACGGTCCAAGACGTTATGTTTCCTGATGCTGAGTTTGACTTGACCAGTATCGGTGCCGGTAGAATCGACAGTGAGCTGGACTACTGGTTCAAAAGTCCCGAAGCAGCCACGGCAACGGATGTCTGGATTATGGATATGACGCCAGACAGCGAGCATACGATGCAGGAGCTCAATCAGCAGTTTGCCAATCACTGGCTGGTTTTTGACCACCATGAGACTGAAGCAGCATTGCGGCAAAAGTTTGCGGCCAATACGGTTAAGCCTGCTGATGCAAAAATCAGTCCCAGCGCGACCAGCCTGGTATGGGATTGGCTTAAGACGCTGCCTGGCTTTGCTAAGCTGAATCAAGATCGGCAGCAGCAGTTGGCGGAACTGGTGGAGCTGATTCGTGCCTATGATACGTGGGATTGGCAAAATGATCCCGATATGAGCGAAAAAGAGCGTCAGGCCGCTGATGACTTCAATCAGTTGTTCTGGTTTTATCCGCTTGATCATTCCGAAGCCTTTGTGCAAAGCGTTTTTGACAAAGGCTGGACGGCGTATCGTCAAGACAATGACCTGCTGATTCAAACCTTGAACGAACGACGGGCCAAGTACTTAAAGTCACACTTAAAAGACGTGGTCGAGGCAACGGCAGATGGGCACCGCTTTGGAATCGTCTATGCCAGCGATTATAAATCAGAGATCGCGCATGAGCTATTGGTACAGCAGCCGGATCTGGATGCTGCGCTGGTAATCAGTCCTAAAAGCGTTTCTTTGCGCAGCAATGGCAAAGTCGACGTGGCAAAGTTTGCGGAAACTTATTATCAAGGCGGCGGTCATGCCGATGCAGCCGGCGGACGATTGGACATTAACCCAATTCGCTTAGGTGAGCAGGCGGTTGCTGATGAGCTTGAACAGATGACAAGCGTCAAAAAAGAAGAAGAAGCAGAGACTGAAAGCACGTTGGCAGATAATCTCGATCCGGACATGGCAGCCAAACTAGCAGCCTTGTTTGGCAAAAAAGAAGACTAAAAAATCGGGTTCGTCAATTGGCGAATCCGATTTTATTTTGGCTGTTCTGCTACGCTGCCACGCTCAACCAGCTTGAACGGTACTAGTTCAGAAGGAGCATTGCCGAGCAGGTCTAAGACGCTGTTAACGCCGATTTGATAAAAGTCCTGGGTAACGCTGGTCAGTTGTGGATCTGTAACCTCGCAAAGAAAGGTACCATCAATGCTGACGATGGAAAGATCTTGCGGTATCTTGATTCCCATCTGTGCGGCCTGACGCATGATGCCCATTGCAACCAGATCACTGGCAGCAACGACCGCGCTCAGTTTGAGGTCAGCCCAGTACTGCATGATGGTCTGGCCAGCCTCATAGCTGTAATCGCCATATTGAATCCAATCCTGTTCAATTGGCAGGTGGTGTTCATACATGGCCTTTTGATAGCCGGCGCGGCGCTGGAGACCGGTATGTGAATGATCAATGCCAAAAAGACCAATGCGGCGGTGGCCTTTTTTAATTAAGTATTCAACGCTTTGAGCAGCCAATTCAGTATTATCAGAACTGATAAACTGTAGCGGTAATTCATAAGAGTAGTTGGAAACCAGCCTAACCGGTAGCTGTGAATCCTGCAGCATTTTAAGGCTTTGCGGATCAATCTGGCTGCCAATCAGCAGAATACCGGCGCGCGGACCGGCCGTGGCATCTTTAATCGCTTGGTGGAGCAGCTGGGGACTGTGATTGCCGGCATAAAGGATAATAATATGATGATTATGGGCCAGGGCTGTCTGCTGCATGCCATCCAAGATTCCAGTCGAAAAATTGGTTGGTGGATTGCTGACGATTACGGCAATCTTGTCACTGGAGCGCGTCGCCAGTTCTGCGGCCGCGCTGTTTTTCTGATAGCCCAGTTTGGCAGCTGCATCCCAGACGCGTTGGGCAGTCTGAGGAGTATAGGTATTGGCTTTTTTGGCCATTACTCGTGAAACCGTCGCAATTGAAACCCCGGCTTGACGAGCAACGTCTTTGATAGTGGGTTTATTGGCGACCATTTTAATCAGCCTTCTTTCATAGCGCAATTTATATATACATTATATCATGCAAGTGTTTTATGTAAACGCTTACTTTAATAGTCAGCCTTTGGTAAGCAGATCTATTGCAAAAAGATGGTATTGGTACATTGTTTGATCAAAATTAACAAATAATCAGTAAAATTAACAAAAATCGTTATTGATTAATCATTTATGTGTTCCATACTTTAAGTTAAGTGGAATCTCAATCAATTCAGAGAAAGCGGCTAGTTGGTAGTCGCTTTTTTATGTTAAAACGTCCGACTTAAAAAGTTTTGAGATCGTATAATTAACTAAAAAACAACAAAAATAACATAAAACTAGATTGAATAAGTGAATCGCTTTCATTAATATGAAAATGTAACATAATTCCTCGAGGGAGGGACATTTTTATGACAATTAATGCTTTGGGAATTTATGAAAAAGCGCTGCCTCAAGATCTGTCTTGGGAAGAAAAGTTTAATCTGACCCATGAGCTGGGTTTTAACTTTTTAGAATTCTCAATTGATGAGAGTGATGAGCGGTTGGCGCGGCTGGATTGGACGGCTCAGCAGCGAGAAGACTTTCGCAATGCAATGTGGCGAACGCACAGTCGAATCAACACATTGATGCTTTCTGGTCATCGCCGCTATCCGTTGGGTTCAAAGGATCCGGCAGTTCGCAAACAGTCGCTTGAGATGATGCAAAAAGCGATCGATCTGGCCGTGGATCTTGGAATTCATAATATTCAAATGGCTGGTTATGATGTTTTTTATGAAAATAAAACAATGCTTTCACGTGAGCTATATATTGAAAATCTTGCTCAATGCGTTCATATGGCTGCCGAAAAGATGGTTATGCTTTCGATTGAAACGATGGATGATCCCTTTATTAACTCTTTGACCAAAATAGAGCATTGTAAAACACAAGTACACAGTCCCTGGCTGCAGGCTTACCCAGATCTTGGCAATCTAAGTGCCTGGCCTGAAAATGACGTTCCTTCGCAGCTGGAAAACTGCATCGATAATATTGCGGCAGTCCATTTAAAGGATACGCGTGCTGTTACGCCAACCTTTAAAGGGCAGTTTAAAAACGTGCCATTTGGCGAAGGCTGTGTTGATTTTGAGGGATTATTAAGAACCCTGGTGCGGCTTCAATACAACGGCAGCTACACGATCGAGATGTGGACCGGCGACAATCAAGACGCGGATCCAGTTTCAGAGATCAAAACTGCTAAAGCCTACTTTGATGATTTGTTTAAAAAAGTTGGGATAGAACAGGAACCGATTAGTAAATAAGGAGGTAGAGTCATGCTTGAAGAATTAAAACAAGAAGTCTATGAAGCCAACATGCAGCTGCCTAAGCTGGGACTGGTTTCGTTTACGTGGGGCAACGTTTCAGGAATCGATCGTGAAAAGGGCCTGTACGTCATCAAGCCATCTGGAGTGCCATACGATGAGCTGAAGCCAGAAGACATGGTTGTCGTCAACTTGAAAGGCGAGGTCGTAGAAGGTGACATGAACCCATCTTCTGACACACCAACGCACACTTATCTGTACAACCACTTCCCAAAGATTGGCGGGATCGTTCACACGCATTCGCCATGGGCTGTTTCGTTTGCGGCTGCCAACATGGATGTCCCGGCCTTAAACACGACGCATGCCGATACTTTCTACACCGACGTGCCAGCCGCCGATGCCCTGACCAAAGAAGAGATTGAAGAAGACTACGAAGGCAACACGGGCAAGACGATCGTGCGGACGTTTAAAGAACGCGGTTTGGACTATGAAGCAACGCCGGCCGCATTGGTTTCCCAGCACGGACCATTTGCCTGGGGACCAACGCCGGACAAGGCCGTCTACAATGCCAAGGTGCTGGAAGTCGTAGCTGAAGAAGACTATCATGCCATGCAATTGACGCATCAAAACCTTGAGCTGCCGCAGTATTTATTGGACAAGCATTATTACCGCAAGCACGGCGCCAATGCCTACTACGGTCAAAACAACGCGCATTCTAAGGACCATGCCAAGCGTGAAAACTAATAGCGCATATTGAATGAATTCTCGCCAAGATTACGCCGTGAACGTGAATTGGCGGGATTTTTATTGTTTAAAAATAATATAAAATTACTAAAACTATCGTAAAATAAGAATTAATCATCATTACAATGAAAGACATAAGAGGCTGGTTCAATGGCAGAGATTAAATATGAAATTATCAGAAAAGCAATTCAAAAAGAGATCGAGTCCGGCAAGTATCAAGTCGGCGACAAACTGCCCACGGAATCAAACCTGATGGAAACGTTTGGCGTCAGCCGCTATACGGTCAGACGGGCAATCAGCGAGCTACAGAACGCGCATTACGTCTACCGAATCCAAGGTGGCGGCATGTATGTTGATGATTGGCAGGACAGCCAACAGCCGCCTAAAGCCAACAATAAAATGATCGGGTTGGTGACGACGCATATGGTTGACTATATCTTTCCCAACATCATCAGCGGGATTGACCGAATCATTTCCGCGCATGGGTATTCTTTGATTGTCGGCAATACGCACAACCAAAGAGAAAATGAACGGCGCAGTCTGGAGCGGCTGCTTGATACGCAGATTGCTGGACTGATCGTGGAACCGACGCAAAGTGCACTGGCCAATACCAATATGGATCTTTATCAAAAAATCGCCCAGAGTCATTTGCCAATGGTCTTTATCAATGCCCACTACCCGCAGCTGCAGGCGCCTTATTTGGAAATCAAGGATAAAAAAGCTGAATACGAGATGACTAAGTATTTGATCAAACAAGGCCACAAGCGAATTTTGGGTATTTTTCAGGTTGATGATCTGCAGGGAACGCGGCGGATGGAAGGTTTTATCAATGCCTATATGGAATATCCTGACATCTCGTATTTGAGTGAGACCGTCATGTATCAGTCGGGTCAGGATATGAATCGGATTTTTCAGCGCGTGACGCAAATTATGGAACGGCCTGATCATCCAACGGCAATCGTCTGCTATAACGATGCCTTGGCAATTCAAGTAATGGACGTGGTGCGCTCAGCTGGCCTAAAGATTCCTGAAGACGTCAGCATTGTTGGTTTTGACGACTATGTTTTGGGACGCTACTTCTCACCGCGCTTGACGACAATCGAGCACCCTAAAGAAAAAATGGGACTGGATGCCGGCCGGATGATCATGAGTCTGATCGATGGTGAAGAGGTTAAGCCGATTGAATATGATGCCAAACTGATTTTTAATGATTCAGTACGTAAATTAAACTAATAATGGCTGAATTGATTGCGGCTGTCTGCAAAATACTGCAGACAGCTTTTTGTTCGGCATTTATTATTTATCTATAAAAATGTTGCGTATAAAAAATGATATCTGTATTGACTTATACGGACAAAAACATATAATAGTAATCGTAAGCGTTTTCCGGGAAACGGTTTCAAAAAGCTGATAGTCGTAATGGGACAACAACCATTATTGGGAGATGGATTTATTATGAAGAAAGTATCAAACGGCTTCATCTATACGTTTGGGGCGTTGGGTGGACTGTTGTTTGGGTATGACATTGCCTCGGTTTCTGGGGCGATCCTATTCATTCAAAAGCAGCTGCATCTTAACTCTTGGCAGCAGGGCTGGGTCGTCAGTTCAGTTTTGATCGGTGCGACGCTGGGTGCTTTAGGTACGTCTAAGTTTTTGGACAAGTATGGCCGGCGCAAACTGCTGATCTGGGCTTCGATTATCTTTGCGATTGGGGCTTTAGGATCTGGTTTTGCACCAGAGTATTGGACTTTACTGGTGACGCGGATCATCTTAGGGATCGGGGTTGGGGTCACCTCAGCCTTGATTCCAGCTTATCTGCACGAATTGGCGCCTAAAAAGATTCATGGTGCCGTAGCGACGATGTTCCAGCTGATGGTCATGATTGGGATTCTGTTGGCCTACATTTTGAACTACACGTTTGAAGGCATGTACACTGGCTGGCGCTGGATGCTTGGCTTTGCTGCCTTACCTGCATTTATTCTGTTTGTTGGTTCATTCTTCCTGCCAGAATCACCTCGTTTCTTAGTTAAGATCGGCAAAGAAGATGAAGCGCGGGCCGTCTTGATGAACACCAACAAAGGCGACCAGGCTGCCGTTGACAACTCATTAAAAGAAATTCATGAACAGGCCAAGCAAAAAGCTGGTGGCTGGAAGGAACTGTTCAGTCCGCTGGTTCGTCCCGCTCTGATTACTGGTCTGGGCGCGGCAATCTTTCAACAGATTATTGGTTCCAACTCAGTCGTCTTTTATGCACCAACTATCTTTACCAAGGTTGGCTGGGGTGTTGCGGCTGCTCTGCTTGCCCACATTGGTATCGGGACGATCAACGTTATCGTAACGGTTGTCGCTATGCTGATGATGGACCACGTTGACCGTAAGAAGATGCTGTGTGTCGGTGCTACCGGCATGGGACTGTCACTGTTTATCATGGCAGGAATCCTGCACTTCAATGCTGGCGGCAAGGCGGCTGCTTATGTCAGTGCCATCTGCTTGACCGTTTATGTTGCCTTTTACGCATGTACTTGGGCTCCAATCACCTGGGTTCTGATCGGTGAAGTCTTCCCATTGAACATTCGTGGGTTGGGGACTTCCTTGGCATCAGCTACCAACTGGATTGCCGACATGCTGGTCTCGCTGACCTTCCCATCCATGCTTAGTGCCATGGGCTTGTCAAATACCTTTATTACTTATGGGATCATCTGTTTCATCTGTGTCTGGTTCACGCACAAGTACTTTATTGAAACGCGTGGCAAGTCGCTGGAAGAAATCGAAGCAGGCTTGCGGGAACATCTGGCTAAATCTGAAGCTAAGAAGGCCCACTAGCGGTACTCGATAATTCATCAGATGAATTTTGTTAAAAGTAATTGAATTATACGGACAAATAAGTTATTCTTATCACACAAGCTGCTTAAACCGTTTTCAGCAGCTTAGCAGACTAAAACTTCTTGTAAAAGGAGATTCAAACTTATGTTAAAGATTGCAGATTATGAATTTTGGTTCGTTGCCGGCTCACAATTCCTGTACGGTGAAGAACAATTAAAATCCGTTGCTAAGGATGCCCAAGACATTGTCGATAAATTGAATGCTTCGGGCAACCTACCTTACCCAATCGTCTTTAAGGGCGTCATGACCACGGCAGAAGGCATTACGCAATTTATGAAGGATGCCAACTACAATGACAAGGTTGCCGGGGTAGTTACCTGGATGCACACTTTCTCGCCAGCCAAAAACTGGATTCGCGGTACGCGCCTGCTGCAAAAGCCGCTGCTGCACCTGGCTACGCAATATCTGAACAATATTCCATATGATACGATCGACTTTGACTACATGAACCTGAATCAATCGGCTCATGGTGATCGTGAATATGCCTACATCAACGCGCGCCTTAACAAGGGCAACAAGATCGTTTACGGCTACTGGGGCGATGAAGACGTTCAACAAGAGATCGCTGATTGGCAAATGGTTGCCGTTGCCTACAATGAAAGCTTTAAGCTTAAGATCGTTCGTTTTGGCGATACGATGCGTAATGTTGCCGTTACGGAAGGCGACAAGGTTGAAGCCGAGATTCGTCTGGGCTGGACCGTTGACTACTGGCCGGTTGGCGACTTGGTTGAATACGTTGATGCCGTTGATGAAAAAGACATTGATGCTGAATACCAGAAACTTGAAGAACAATATGAAATGGTAGAAGGCGACAACGATCATGAAAAGTACGTTGAATCGGTTCGCTACCAGCTGCGTGAATATCTTGCCATCAAGAAGTTCATGGATGACAAGGGCTACACGGCCTTTACCACCAACTTTGAAGATCTGCACGGCTTAAAGCAATTGCCAGGTCTGGCTTCGCAAATGCTGATGCGGGATGGCTATGGCTTCGGGGCAGAAGGTGACTGGAAGACGGCCGGAATGGATCGGTTGCTGAAGATTCTGTCCAACAATGAAAAGACGGCCTTTATGGAAGACTACACGCTGGATCTGCGTCATGGCCACGAAGCTATCCTTGGCTCGCACATGTTGGAAGTTGATCCAACCATTGCCTCTGATAAACCGCGCGTTGAGGTGCACCCACTGGACATTGGCGGCAAGGATGATCCGGCGCGGCTGGTATTTACCGGTTCAGAAGGCAAGGCCATTGACGTTACGCTCTCCGACTTCCGTGATGGCTACAAGATCATCGGTTACAGCGTTGACTGCCACAAACCAGAAAAGGAAACGCCACATCTGCCAGTTGCCAAGCAATTATGGACGCCAACGACTGGTCTGCGTGATGGGGCTGAATTCTGGATGCATGCCGGTGGTGGTCACCACACGATCTTGAGCTTTACCATTAAGCCACAGCAGATCAAGGACCTGTTCAAGATGCTTGAATGCAATGTTGAATATGCCGAATAATTCTTATAACTCTTTGCTTATCCTCTGCTTTGAACAATCCTAGCCACTCAAAATCAAAATCTTAATTACTGTGTATCTAAAACTAAAGAGCCGCTCAGCTTATCTGCTGGGCGGCTTTTTAGACGTTGTTTGATCAGTCGGCTGAATAGACCTTCACCTCAATGTCTTGATTATAGTTTCCAAAACCCTTGCCAAAAATCGTACAGCCGCCTTTATGCGTTGCAAAGTTTTGGATTTCAAAGCGCAGAGTGAAACGATCATTTTGATAAGGGAGATCACTTAGCGAAACCTTGGACCATGGCTCACCGTCAAGATAGGAGCCATGATCGGTAATACGAAAGACTTTTTGCAAGCCATACTGATTGACATTGCTTGGAACCCAGGCTGGCGTGTATTTGCCATGGACGTCTGAAAAGTCGCCTGGGCTGGTCCAGTAGCCTAATGGAACGCTATTAAGCGAAACAGTGATGTCAGAAGGCCAGTTATTGTTGGAAAACGGAAATTCTGAGCCCAGTTCGGCTGTAATGTCAATCATTCGCAGCTGATCATGACTGTTCAGATGGTTAGGAAACTGGTATTCAACAAAACCATTGTTCCACCAGATCATGCCGGCAAAGATGCGCTGCGGATCCATGAAATATGATGGATGATCAACGCGGCCAATATAGCCGTCTCTTCCTGCCAAACCGCATGAGGGAGCAACTGAGAAATTGGTATAGTGACCAACGGGAATCTTAACCGTATAGGCATTATAAGAAGGGTAGATGATATTGGGAAACTTAATATTGATCTGGTCAACCTGCAGCTTGGCGATCTTAAAGTGTCCTTGATGCGAGAATGAGACGATTCCGGTTGCAGCTAGCTGATTAAGGTGTTTAGCAGTAATCGTTTCACTGACGCCCAGCCGAGCAGCCAGCGCGGAAATGCTTTGGGCCTTTCTCGCCAGCAGTTGAATAATCTGAAGTCTAATAGGGTTTGCCAATGCTTTATAGACTGGTAGCCAGTCGTTTGAAATGGATGTTTCCATACAAAAAACTCCTTAGATGATTAATCCTTAAAAACAATCAATGAAAAGGTTGTGCAAACGCTGCATATTGCCTGCGATATTGATTATAGCCAATTAAAATATTGTTTATCAATAATTTATGCGGATAAATATTAAAAATATTATATGAAGTTTTATGGAAATCGGTTACATTATAGAAGGTTAACCGGACAAATGTTTTAGGAGGAATTATCAATGAGTAAATTGGCCTATACGGCACCACTAATCATTCAGCGTGCGGATCCATATATCTATAAGCACACTGATGGTTACTACTACTTTACGGCTTCTGTACCGTCATATGATCGGATTGAGATTCGGCGGGCAAGAACTTTGGAAGGACTTGCGCATGCTGCACCAAGGACGGTTTGGCGCAAGCATCCAGATGGCAGCGGTCCAATGAGTCAGCTGATCTGGGCGCCAGAGATTCATTTTATTGATGGCAAATGGTACATCTACTTCGCGGCTTCACATACCAAAGAATTTGATAATAATGGCATGTTCCAGCATCGTATGTTTTGCATCGAATGCGATCAGGAAAATCCGGTCTGTGCCGAAGAAAAATGGATTGAAAAAGGGCAGATCAAGACGGATAAGGACACCTTCTCTTTAGATGCTACCGAATTTGATTGGCAAGGTGACCACTACTATGTCTGGGCACAAAAAGATCCAGCCATTCGCGGCAATTCTAATCTCTACATCGCCAAAATGAAAAATCCCTGGACGCTGGCTACTAAACCGGTCATGATTTCAAAACCAGAATATGATTGGGAGATCCGCGGCTTTTGGGTTAACGAGGGACCAGCCGTTATTCACCGCAACGGCCGCTTCTTTATGACCTATTCTGCCAGTGCGACTGATGAAAACTATGCAATGGGGATGCTGACTTGCTCTGATGAGGCTGATCTTTTAAATGCAGACAACTGGAGCAAGTCTAAAGAACCAGTCTTTCAAAGTGACCTGACGACACACCAGTATGGACCGGGACACAATTCATTTACGGTTGCCGAAGACGGTAAAACTGATCTGATGGTATATCACTGCCGCGACTATACCGAAATCAAGGGCGACCCTCTGTATGATCCAAATCGCCATACGTTGGTCAAGCCTTTTGATTGGAATGACGATGGTACGCCAAACTTTGGCAAACCAGTTCCATATAACTACGATTAGATTGAGGTGGAATTATCATGAATAATGAACAAACAACGCCTAAAAAGCATGCAACCAAGGATTTTTGGGGCTTTCCAATTACGCACTTTACCTACTTCTTTACTTGGGCAATCGTTTTTGGCTATTTGACGCTTTGGCTTGAACAAGAAGCCCATTTCAATGGTGTTCAAGCTGGGTTCGTCTTTTCGATGATGTCAGGGGTTTCTTTAATCTTCCAACCAATCTTTGGGGTTATCTCCGACCGTTTGGTAATGAAAAAGAACCTGGTAATCCCGATTGCAATCGGGATGATTTTAGTCGGTCCATATTTCCAATGGGTCTTTCATCCATTATTAAAGGTGAATACGGCACTGGTTGGTTTTGTAACCGGGATCTATCTTAGCTTTATCTTAAATGGTGGGGTTTCGGTAATTGAGCAATACGTTCAGCGGGCCAGTCTGACTAATAAATTTGAATATGGTCACTCCAGAATGGGTGGCTCGCTGGCCGGTGCAATTGCTTCTCTGATTGGTGGTCGGCTGTTTTTGTGGAGCCCCAACTCAATCTTTTGGGCCTGCACGGTTTCAGCAGTGATCCTGACATGTTGCTTGGTCTTTAGTGATAAGATTCACCTTGATAATCTGGCTGCCGTTGGTGTTGACAAGACTTCCTCACAATTAAATATGAAGCAGCTGGGTTCGATTTTTAAGTTAAAGAATTTCTGGTACCTTTCGCTGTTTTATATTGGAACTTCAGCAATCTATGATGTTTTTGATCAGCAATTTATTATCTTTTTCAAGAGCTTTTTCCATACTGCGGCTCAAGGGACACTGGCATACAGCTACATGACCAGTACGCAGACGGCACTTGAATTTCTGTTGATGATTCCAATGCCTTACATTATCAATAAGATTGGTTCAAAAAACGGCCTGATTATCTATGGCTTGATCCTAGGTGTGCGGATTATTGGTTCTGCAATGTCGCCATCGGTTGTCTGGGTCATTGTTTTACGGCTGTTGGCTGGTTTTGAAATGCCACTGGTTTTGGTTTCAATCATGAAGTACATCTCCGGTTCATTTGATTTGCGACTGTATGCGACGGTTTATGCGCTAGCGTCTAATTTTGCCAAGCAAATTTCGGCCTTTGTCTTTTCGACTTTAGCAGGTAAGTGGTACGATGCATTTGGCTTCCAGCACACCTACTATATTTTGGGGGCAATCGTTTTAGTCGTTACGATCATCTGTGCATTTGGCTTAAAGAAAGAAGATAAAGTTCAAGCCGGTGAAATCAGTGCTCCAGCTAATGCAGGCACGTCAGAATAATCAATCCGCTTAACTGAATCAACACTCTGATTGCTTAAAGCGTCGCCATTTGAAGGGTGGCGCTTTTTGAGATTAGTTTTTTTATATTTATTTGTGCAACCGTGTGTTTTACAAGCATAATGCTTATTAACAATTTCATTAATAGTGACAAGTCCCAGATCAGCATTGAAACCGGCTCCACAATCGGCTATTATTTTATTGTGAAATCATATGTTGGATAGATTTAAGGAAAGAAGTGTTTTTTTAATGACGCAAATTTCATTTGACGCCAGTGCACTGAAGAAGTTCGTGCACGAAAACGAACTGGGCGAAATGCAGGCGATGGTCAACGCGGCCGACAGCGAGCTGCGCAACGGGACGGGGGCCGGTGCCGACTTCCGCGACTGGCTGCATCTGCCAACGGAATATGATCATGAAGAATTTGACCGCATCAAAAAGGCGGCCAAAAAGATTCAATCAGATTCAGAAGTCCTGGTCGTAATCGGGATCGGCGGCTCATACCTGGGTACGCGGATGGCCATTGATTTTCTGCACGACTCGTTCTACTACTCACAAAAGCCAGCTGATCGCAAGTTTCCACTGGTTCTGTTTGCCGGCAACTCGCTGAGCTCGTCATACCTGCATGATCTGGTTAAGCTGATCGGCGACCGCGACTTCTCCGTCAACGTGGTTTCCAAATCTGGTACGACCACGGAACCAGCCATTGCCTTCCGCATCTTCCGTGAGCTGCTGGTTAAAAAGTATGGCGAAGAAGGAGCCAACCAGCGGATCTATGCTACGACTGACGCCAAGCGCGGCGCTTTAAAGACTGAAGCTGACGATGCCGGCTGGGAAACGTTTGTGATTCCTGATGGCGTGGGCGGCCGCTACTCGGTTCTGAGTGCCGTTGGTCTGTTGCCGATCGCCGTTTCTGGAGCTGACATCGACCAATTGATGGCAGGGGCTGCTGACGCTGAAAAGTCATACACCAACCCAGACCTGACGCAAAACGAGGCCTACCAGTACGCTGCTTACCGCAACATTTTGTATCGTAAGGGCTTTACGACGGAGCTTTTGGAAAACTACGAGCCGAACATGACGATGTTTGCCGAATGGTGGAAACAGCTGGCTGGTGAATCTGAAGGCAAGGATCAAAAGGGCATCTATCCATCCAGCGCCAACTTTACGACCGACCTGCACTCGCTTGGTCAATACATCCAAGAAGGTATGCGCAATCTGATGGAAACGGTCGTTAAGCTGGACACGCCAAACCATGACGTTACGATTCCAGCAGCTGAAAACGACCTGGACGGCTTGGCCTACCTGCAGGGCAAGAACATGGACTGGGTCAACACCAAGGCCTACCAAGCCGTCGTGGCAGCGCACAATGCCGGTGGCGTGCCAGTCATGACAGTGCACATTCCCCGCGAGGATGAATACACGCTGGGCAGTCTGATCTACTTCTTTGAGGTTGCCATGGGCATTTCTGGCTACTTAAACGGGATCAACCCATTCAACCAGCCGGGCGTTGAGGCCTACAAGACGAATATGTTTGGTCTGTTGGGCAAGCCTGGTTTTGAGGCAGTTGGCGATCAATTGTGGGCACAAATGAAAGAAAACGAAAAATAATTTTTCGCGTCATTCGCTGGGACTGGCGAATGGCGTTTTTTAATTTAATGGATGTAGTTTTAAAAACTAAATATTAAATTATTAAAACCATTTAATTAAGGAGAATTTTAAATGCTGGGAGAATTTTTGGGTACGCTGACACTGATCGTTTTGGGATGCGGTGTTGGTGCAGGCTTGAATCTAAATAAGACGATGGCGCATGGTCAAAGCGACTGGTTCTATGTAACGTTTGCCTGGGGGATTGCCGTAACTATGGGAGTCTACGTGGCGGCTTCGTTTGGTGCGCAGGGACATCTAAATCCCGCGGTCACTATTGCTTTTGCCGCAGCTGGAACCTTTCCCTGGTCGCAGGTGGCGCCTTATCTGGTTGGGCAGTTCTTAGGAGCATTTTTGGGTGCTGTTTTAGTCATGATCCAATTCTGGCCGCATTTTAAAGCGACCAAGGATCCCAAGCACAACAATATCGGTATTTTTTCAACCGTCCCTGGGATTCGCAGCAATCTGTTCAACTTCTTGAGCGAGCTGATTGCGACGTTTGTCTTTATGCTGGTGCTTTATAATCTAGGGGATTTTACGACTGGGTTAAAACCGGTCGTTGTTGGGCTGGTGATCTTTGTAATTGGGGCCGGCTTGGGGACGACGACTGGCTTTGCGTTGAATCCGGCTCGTGACTGGGGACCGCGTTTGGCCTATACGATCATTCCAGTACCGAACAAATCAAGGGCAATGTGGGACTATGCCTGGGTACCGATGCTGGGACCGTTAGCTGGGGCTTTATTGGCAACGCTTTTGCAAATGACGGTGAAATAAATCATGAAAAAAGAAAAGCTGCAGGCTGAACTGGAACGGGTGCAAAACAGGCTGGCGATCTGGTGCGTATTGACAATCTGCTTCTATGTCATCGCGGCTTTGCGAGTCTTGCCGTTCATTCATTGGCTGGCCTGGCTTAGTGCCGGCTACTGTGTTTTTTTGCTTGGTACCTGGCTTTGGCTGTTTCACATCTATCGACATCTTAAATAAGAAACGCGCTCGTTTGCCACTGGCAGCAGGCGCGTTTTGCATTCTTGATTGCTTGCACTTATCCAGGTTTCTTGCAATAATTAGCTAGACATTTAATCAATGGGGGATATTCATGGAAATTTTAGCAATGGTGCTAACGATGCTGGTTGGAATTGAGCATCTGGGGATTATGGGATTGGAAATGTTTGCCAGTCCCGCTAAACAGGCCAAGGCATTTGGACTGTCAGAAGAATACGTTGGTCAAAAAGAAGCACGGGTGTCATTTGCCAATCAAGGTATCTATAACGGTATGCTGGGTCTGTCTTTAATCATCAGCTATTGGCTTTTTAGCGGCACCGTTTTGATTAAAGTGTGGCTGTTGTTGTTGAGCTTTGTTATTGTCGTTGCTTTTTATGGCGGTCTGACGGTTGGCAAAAAGGTTTGGGCAATGCAGATGCTGCCGGCAGTTCTGGCTGCGGTCTGCTGTGTGCTGGCATAAAATAAAATCGCTAAGATTGGTTGATCAATCTTAGCGATTTTTTAATTGGCAGCGACGTTTTGAGTTGAGGTTTTGATGCTGGAGCTGGTTGCGCTGCTGGAGCTGGCCTGGCTGCTGTAAAGCTCGTTGACGGCATCAATATCACGCTGCTGGATGGTATAGAGCGATCCGGCTGGCTGCATGACTGAGATGTCATTGGTATGCTGCAGCCCGATAGCATGTCCCAATTCGTGCTCAGCCGTATTGACGATTCGTTCCATGGTATAGCCATAGGAGGGATCAAGCAGGTAGGCGGTATTTAGGTAGACCGTGCCATGAACGAAATAGCCGGTTAATGAATCAACGCTCATCTGAGTCATTCCAGCGGCATCGTTGTCTTTGCTCATGGTTGTCATTACAATATCGGCATTTTTTCTGCTGCTGGTCTGCGTGAACTTAAAGCTTCCGGTAGCGTTCCATTTGGCGATTGCATCCAAGGCAGCCTGCTGCAGCGTCTGGTTTTCATAGCTAACATAGACGGTGGCCGTTGTTTTCTTCCAGCGACCACTGACCGAATCTGAATCGCTGCTGGTCTGCTGCGTCTTGGCTGAAGCGGTAGTGGTTGCTTTTTGACCAGTCACGCGACTCTTTAGCTGCTGAAAGTTGGCCTGCGCGACATAGGCGATTCGATTTACTGCAGCCCGTGCATTGTCGTTATTATGATAGACCCAGCTAAAGCCAATCAGGATAACGGCATAAAGCATGATGGTGCTAAAAAAGCGTCGCATGGCGATTCCCTCCTTTACGGCAGTTGTAAGGTTATTTTACCTTTTTGCCTCAGTGACGTCTAATTTGAAGACAGCCTAACACGAAATTTAAGAGATCTTAAAACAGCGTGGTGCAGAAAAACTCTGCACCACGCTGTCTAATGACGATTAAAGATTAATATGGATATTGGTAGCCAAATTCGTAGACCATTTCCGGTTCCTTACTGATGCGGTGATTGGTGTTTAATCCGTCAATCTGCTGCATTTCGGCTGGTGATAGCTTAAAGTCAAAAATATCGGCATTGGCTTTAATGCGGTCTTGATGAACGGATTTTGGAATGATGGCAATGCCGTTTTGCAGATGCCAGCGCAGGATAATCTGAGCAGGCGTTTTGCCGTGTGCCGCAGCTAATTTAAGCAGCACTGGATCATCCAGACGCTTGCCACGGCCAAGTGGACTCCAGGCCTGCGTAATGATGTTGTGTTCGGCATTGAACTTAAGCATTGGTTTTTCCGTTAGCCAGGGATGAACCTCCAATTGATCTAAAACCGGCATTTCGCGCGCTTTGGTTGCCAGATATTCCAAATGCACCATGCCGTAGTTGGAAACGCCAATTGAACGTACCAAACCTTCTGCTTTTAAGTCTTCAAAGGCACGCCAGGTTTCAAAGAAGTGCTGGTGTACCGGCCAGTGGATCAAAAGCAGGTCAATGTAATCTAGGCCAAGCTTTTTTAATGAGCTGACAACTGACTGCTTGGTTTGGTCGTAGCCTTGATTGGTTTCTGAAACCTTGGTCGTAACAAAATAGCTTTCACGTGGTGCGGACAGCTGCCGCAGACCCTCACCAACGAATTCTTCGTTTTCATACATCTGTGCTGTGTCGAACAGGCGATAGCCGGCTTCATATGCCCATTTAATGGCATTAACGGCTTCTTGTTCGTCAGTGATCTTGTAGAGTCCAAACCCTTCTTGGGGCATTTTGTGGCCGTCTGCCAGGGTTAAAAATTGGTTGCTGATATGATTGACCATTTTTAGGATCCTTTCTGCTGTAATTAATTAAGTGACTACCTAAATTATACGATAAGTTGCCAGTCAAATTGTAAATAAATCTAATCGCGAATATCAGAATTGCCAGATGAATGGAAGATATTCTTATTCGACCAAACAAAATAAAATATCTGATCCATTTTGTTATCGTCTTTTAATTGAATTGATGCATATTAACTTAATGATCGTCTTACTATTCTTAATAACTTATGAGCTTTACTTTTAAGGTAATTATGGTCATACAGCGTTATATTTTTCTCTCTGCTGATCTAATTAATTAAGCGATATTGATTGGGTGACATTCCCATAACTTTTTTAAATTTATACCCAAAATAGCTAGCGCTTGAGAAACCACACTCAATTGCAATTTCCCCGATTGATTTTTCTGGGGAGAAGATAAGTTTTTGCCTTGCCTGAGCAATTTTTAAACTAATGATATAGTTGTTGATGGTTTGACCGAATTCCTCTTTGAATCGATGACAAAGATGTCCTTTAGAAATCTTACAAGCATCAGCGATTTCATCAAGACATATATCTTTTAAATAGTTCTTTTGAATGTATGGGATGACTTTTTCCGTGATAATATCCGAATTATTCTCTGTAATTGGTAACACGGGTGTCAGGGTATTGGTTAAGAGGAGAAGTAATTTATAGCAATATGTTGATAATTCAATCTGGGAATTGGGCTTTTTGGCAATATCGATTAAATTTTTTACGAATTCCGGAAAATCAAAGTTTCTGCTTAAAGTAAAAATACTTGGTTGGGCAAGATTCAAACGATTAACAATTGCATCTGCTAAAGAACCGCGGAAGCCAATAATATCTACAATCCATGGTTCATCACTAATTGAATAGTATTCGCAATAGGTTTTAGGTGAAAGGATGAATACTTCGCCTTTACCAATTAAAAATTTTTTATTCTGAGTTAAAATTTCGCCACGACCACTCTCACAATAGAATAATTGATAAACATCAAGTCCATGCATTCGAATGACGTGTTCTTGATGATGATGATAACCAAAGTAGTAAATTGCTAATGGATAATTTTGCCTCATTTGCAGAGAATCATGGACCTGTATAAACATAAATAATCAATCTCCTTAATATTTTTATAGAAATAGCATAATATTAATATTGATGAAAATCAAGGTACCGCTTACAATGAGCTTAAAAGATATAAATCAAATGTCTTTAAGGCGAATTAAACGAGATGGTAGGGATTTTTGCAAGGATATACGGATACTTGCTGATTAAAATTTAAAAAGATATCAAAATCATTCTCGAAATTTGCATAAACGGATACGAGGAGGAAAATTTATGACAGCGAAAATTAAACGTGATAGTCATGGAATTAAAACGTTATATGTAGATGGCAAACCTTTCTTTGCCTATGCCGGAGAAGTGCATAACTCAGCTGCTAGTAGTCTTGACTATATGAAAAAGGAAATTTGGCCTAAGCTTCAAGAATTAAATATGAATTCGGTTGTGGTGCCTGTTTATTGGGAATCATTAGAACCACAGCCAGATCAGTTTAATTTTTCATTAGTAGATGGATTAATTGATCAAGCTCGACAAAATAATATGCGCTTAATTCTTTTATGGTTCGGTTTATGGAAGAACGCGGAATCAATGTATGTTCCTGCTTGGATGAAGCAAGATACGAAGAATTATTATCGGGTTAATGATGTAAATGGTAAGCCAACGAAAACTATTTCACCATTCTGTCAAGCTGCTGTTAACCGTGATGCACATGCATTTGCAGAATTGATGAGTCATTTGAAGACTTATGATGAAGAGGAAAGCACTGTCATTATGATGCAAGTAGAAAACGAAATTGGTGTTATGGGTTCTGCACGTGATTTTTGTGCAACTGCTAATGAAGCTTTTGCACAGACATTGCCAAGAGAGTTGGCTGATGGATTAAACTTAAATCCACAACAAACATGGAGTGAAGCATTTGGCTATGATGCAGATGAACAATTTATGGCATGGTATTTTGCTAAAGCGGTTGAAAAAATTACAGAAGCAGGTCAAAAAGAATATTCTTTACCTTGCTATGCTAACTCTTGGTTAAAACAATATCCTTGGTATCCCGGTTCTTATCCAATGGGGGGGCCAGTTCCTGATGTTCAAGCAACTTGGAAAATTGCAGCACCATCGCTGGCCGCCTTTGCTCCAGATATTTATGTTCCATATTGCGCAGATGTTATGGATGACTATGCTTCAGACGATAATCCATTATTTATTCCGGAAATTCGTAAAGATGCAGTTGCCGTTTCGTATTGTCTGTATGCATTTGCGGCCAAGAATGCCATTGGCTTTTCACCATTTGGCATTGAAGAACTAGGTGGCGATCCTAACAGCGTTGATCGTCCACCAATGGAAGTTATGATTGCTTTAAATATTGATCCATCTGCCTTTGATATTGCTGGTAGTAAGGAGCGTTTGGCAGCTACTTATCATTTAATGCATGAACTTGAGCCATTACTGCTCAAGTATCGTGGAACCAACCATTGGCAAAGTTTTGTTCGTCACGGTGAAAACGATTATGGAACGTTCTTGCGTTTCAAGAACTACGATCTTCAAATAGCATATGACCCACGTGAAAGTGGTAAGCCTTTGGGTGCTGGAATTATTATTGAATTAGATGATAATCAGTTCTTGGCAATTGGAACGATGTGTAAATTAACGTTTATGCCAAAACAAGATGAGAATACTCAAGTAGATATTCTTGAATTGGATGAAGGTATAATTGAGAATGGTCAATGGAAGACCACACGAGTTCTTAATGGTGATGAAAAGATGAGCATTAGTTTTGGTGATACTCTTGGAAATTACCGTTTAAATCTCTACAAATTTTGATTGAATAAATATATAAGTAATTTGTCATCCGAGAAAATCGTATCTTGGATGACTTTTTTATTGTTGAAAGTAGCAAAAAAGTTTGTTCATCTCTTGATTTGCAATATATCTATAAATATAGCAAAATGTTAAGATTGATGGTGTCGGTGGCAGCGTTTACAATCAAATAGAAAGATATATCTTGAATATTTATTCTGTTGTGTTTAAAGAGGTGTTTGATTATGACGAGAGTCAATAACCCAATTATTTCAGGGGTCTATCCAATATGTATGGTAAGGATCATTTTATGACGTCCCGGCTCTAAACTGACTCCCAGGATTTCTGTTTCTGATAGTGATGATCTGTTTAAGAATAGATTGAGAATGCGATGACTAAGAGTAATGGTTCCGATAATTATATCTTTAAAACAATAAGTCTCATACAAAAGATGACCAAAGCCAATTCTATTATTTAACAAGCAGTGTGGAAGAAATTTATTTAGGAAAAGTAGCTAGAGGTAAAACTCTTTTTGAATGGTATATAAGGTGATCTTATTAATCTAGTTTTAACGGATCAACATCCTGGTCAGCACAAGGCAACTTACTAATATTGAATATGCTAATTTGTTTGATACTACTGCTGGTTACTGATATGCAATATTTTTTAGGTTTTGCCATTATGGCGGGCGAGATACTTATGTAAAAAGTAATTAACCGATTTTAATTTTGAAATAGAAAAATCAGCATGTTATATGGTCATACTAGCGAGCGAGATTATCGTTTTTATTATCTGGCGTAGAAAAAGTTATCATTTAAATTTAGCAAAGTATAGGACATGGTGGAATTTAATCTATTAAGGATTGGGCTATTTGCTGAAGCAAGCAGAGATATCAGAAATCAGATTCATATTCATTGATTTTTAATTATGAAAACAAAGATTAAGAGGTGGAATAGAAATGGAAAGTAAAGCAAGTGCTCCACAGCATGAAAAGACTAGCAAAGCATTAGCAGTATATTATAGTTTTGGTGAAATTGGAGATCAGTTAAGTTGGTACATGATTAATACCTATTTAATGGTTTTTTACACGGATGTATTGGGATTAGCAGCAGGAGCAATTTCAATCATTATGTTAATTGCTCGAATCGTGCAAGGGATTGCCAGTCCGGTTTGGGGTGCTATTCAAGACCGTACAAACAGCAAGTGGGGAAAGTTTCGTCCATGGTTAATGTTTTTAGCACCGTTTATGGCTATCTTCAATATTCTAACTTTTACCGTTTTTCCGGTAACTGGTGTTGCACAAATATTTTTATGTTGTATATGTTATATCATCGTTGGCTTGCTTTATACGGCTATCAGTAACGCATATAGTGCATTGGTTAATGTGGTATCAAGTGATTCTCAAGTACGGATGAATTTATCAGCTGCACGGTCAGTTGGTTCATCAATTATTCAAATGATTCTTTCTGCAGTTGCTATGCCAATGATTCTGTTCTTCGGTCATAGTACTAAGGCAAATGGCACAGGTTATTTTTGGGCCACGGTAGTTTGTTCAGTAGCTATGATTCCATTTGTTGTTATTTGTGGATTGAAATGTAAGGAAACCGTAAAGGAATCTAGCACACCAAGTCAGGCTTCGTCTTCGTCTGTTGAAAAAATTTCTATTTGGACTTCACTAAAAGCATTAGTTAAAAATAGTCAATTAGATGTTACTGTTGGTTCAACCTTCTTTGGTGCTGCTAGTACTATGCTACGGATGATGATGTTGGTTTATTATGTAATTTATGTTGTTGGATCTTATACTTTAGTTGCACCAATTATGACAACCCTAACTATTGCCCAGTTAATCGGTTCTGCTTTGCTACCATGGGGGACAAAGACATTTGGTAAGAAAGGATATATGATTGGTTTAAATGTAATCCAAATTTTGTCATTAGTAGGATTGTTCTTCTTCAAAGATATTGTAGTTGTCTTCATCTTAAATGCAATTATTGGATTTACAAACTCAAGTGCCAATATTACTTTTGGTATGATGTCTGACAGTATTGAATATGGTGATTGGAAATATGGCGTACGGAATATTGGGTTGTCTGTTTCTATGATTACGGTTGCAGTTTCTATCGCCACTGCTGTTACTGGTTCAATTGGTGCCTTGTTGTTGCAAGCAACTGGTTACGTGGCCAATCAAGCACAATCTGTTGCAACGCAAACCGGTATTAATGCAATTGTTAACTTAGTTCCAGCAGCAGTTACCTTGATAAGTACGATTTTATTGCTTTTCTACAAGCTTGACCAAAAAATAGTTGATCAAATTGCCATTGATTTAAAGAAGAGAAGTATGGATAATTCTATTCACTAAGGACTAAATTATCATCTGAATTAAAATACGAATGATATTAGATCGAATGTTGAAAAATAAAGACTTAAGTCGTACAATATCAAGCGTTGGGGTAGGAAAATATGAGTTATTGTCCGGTGGAGCGGAATGTGGAAACCGGAAGGAAGCTGCGGCTGCTTGTATTTTCCGCATTCACCACCGGAGACCATGGTCAATGTTGATCCCTAACAAAAAATTTAGGGAGATGTTGATTATGAAAATATTGTCACTGCACGGTCCCAAGTTTGATACTAAGAGAATGGCGCTGGCAGCAATGCTGATTGCGCTGCAGATTATTTTGGAGAAGCTGTCGATTGGTGATCCGGCAGTCTTAAAGATTGGTTTAGGCTTTATTGCCACGGCACTGATTGGCTTCTTACTGGGACCATGGATCGGCGCGCTGTCAATGATTATCAACGACTTGATCAGTAATACGCTGTTGAGCTCTGGGGCCATGTTTTTTCCTGGTTTCACTCTATCAGCCGCGATTTCAGGAATAATTGCCGGGATGTTCTTATATCAGCAGCAGATCAACTGGCGGCGAATCCTGATTTATGAATTTTGCCAGATTCTGATTACCAATGTCTTTTTTACGACACTTTGGCTCTATTTGATGGGAATAGGGCAGGGCAGCAGTGCGATGTCTTTTATGGCACTATTGATGGTACGACTACCCAAAGAGGTTATCTCCTGGCCAATTGAGGCATTGATCGTCTTAACGCTTTTAAAGGCGGTTGAACGGGCTGGTCTCAAGACGACTTTTGATTAAAATAGCAGTAGGAGCATGATTTTGATGATGGTCAGAATCATGCTTTTTGATTGCCTTTGATTATATTGGAGAATTTGGTTATGAAAAAAATTAAAATCAGTGAAACGGCTGTCTTTATTATTGGCAGTCTCGGAATAGCGATGCTGGGAGCAGATTTTCCACCGCCGCTTGGTTTTTGGAAAATAATAGCTGTTATTAGCTTGGTTGCCTTGATTCAATGGTATTATCTTGACTGGCTGCTAGAGAGGATCAACTCTAAAAAAAGCCTTTTGATGACGGTGGGAACATACGCATTGCTTGGTGGTATGAGCGCAGCGGCAATGATTGCTACTTCAGGTCAGCTGAAAAAAGAGACTGTGATCTGGCTGGGACTGATCATACTGGGGACTGCAGCTTATGGCCTATTTTTATGGCTGGTTAATTGGCTGATTCGACATTTCGTTAAATAATTATGACAGACGGTTGGAGGAATGACTTAACTTTTTTTAGCCCTTTCTGCTAAAATGAAATGCAGTGGTGAAATTAAGAGAAGAGAGAATAAGGAAGCGATAAGATGGCCAGTAATTCTGATACTTTGTACTACGTTTTGTCCAAGATCAATCATCATCCCGAGTTGATCAAAACGCGGATGCCACTCTATTCAAATGCGATTTCGATTACGATTCCCGATAATTTGAAGATCGCTGATTCTGATTTTTATTTTCCAGACAGTAAATTAATGGTTAATCGGTTGGCGCCGGAATTCGTTGCCAAAAATGGCGAGCTGTTAGATTATTTCTACCAGCAGACGCGTGGTGATATTCCGGGATATCATGATGTCTGGGTTACGACGTCGCATATTCCACGCGAATCGGTATATTTAATTGAACTTTCTTATGAATAATTCAAAATATTGATTGACAAAATCCATCATAGTAACGTAAACTAATACATGTACGTTACTATTGCCCACTGGTCAAATTGGTTAAGACGTCGCCCTCTCAAGGCGGAGTTACGGGTTCGATCCCCGTGTGGGTGATACAAAATTAAAACTTAATAATTTTAAAAGGTCAATGTGCGATTTTCGTACGTTGACCTTTTTTACTTACTAAACTAGGCATGATTGATGCAACTAAAAAACGACGGTAAATGAGCGGCGGATGGTCGTTCCTGAACAGTTCAAGTTGATGGCGATTTCGATAAATATCCGCTATTACGCGATTGCTCGGTGCTGATCGGCAAAATTGACAGCGGCGTGGATAAATGATGCCGTCATAAACTTTGAATGGTTTCGATGGGATGATAGATATCTTAAAGCAGCTGCGACAGCGAGCAGTAATGGTAATGACAAGCAGCGCGGTCTTTTATGGCAGTGTGATTAATTGGGCTTTGGCTGCGTTTGATTCAGCAGGGATTATAAAGTGATTATCGTTTTGATGGCAAAGGTTATTCAAAAATTATTGCATAATAACATATGACGGAAATATCATTACCTACTTTTCGAAAAAAGCGATGTATAAGTAGGTAAAAATTATTGTATATTGAATTAGGATCCCCTAACATTACCTACTATTTGGGAAAAATTCCCCAATAGTAGGTAGTTCACAAAGTCGGTCTAGCTCAAACAAACCCAAAATATACATTTTTACCTACTATCTAAAGAAAAAAGGCCTAAAGTAGGTAAAGCTAGGTGAGTTGAGTATACAGTTACCTACAATCGGTTAAAAATTAAGATATAGTAGGTAATTTAAGGATCTTGATTGTTTAGGACTTGATTTTATTCACAAAGTCGGCTATTTTCCTGTTGAAATGAAAAATATTAATCAAAGGTCCTTTTATAATTTTGAACTGGATCTTGTCTGCTTAGATTAGACTGGGTATTATGGTGAAGGTGACTGGTACTAGCAATTATATGATTTTGCGGATAGCAGCACTGATTTTAGCATTTTGCCGCTTGCGTGGATTGTCTGGAGGGATCATACATTCGAAACCTAATCTCAACCATAATTCGTGAGTCAAATTCAAGTAACAAACTGGACGATAAATAATTTTAAAAATAATTTTGGAAAAAGTGTTGACTCAATATAGGTTATTATGTATACTAATAATCGTTGTTAAAAGCAATCAACTCAACTTATTGGGTATTAGCCAAATGGTAAGGCAGTGGACTCTGAATCCATAATTTACAGGTTCGATCCCTGTATACCCAATCCTAACAACATTGTGCATCTGTCAGCGTCCTTAGTCGTTGATATGATGCACTTTTTTTATTTTATTTCACAAACAAAAACACTCAAAAACAAGGAAATTGGGTTGATATTTGGGTTGACTTAATGGGGCGAACAATAGCAAGTGAATTACTGATATAACAATATTTAAGCGGTCTTTTGATTAGGCCGCTTTTTCTTATTTTGGGTTAACATTTCGCTTTTTAGCCATCGCCAACTGATCAGCAGTAGGCAAAACGATTCTTCGGTGGCGCTCAAACGCAAAATTTTTGGAATTTACCGTTTGAAAAGGTCGATGCGCGTTCAAGAACATAAAAAAATCTAACCCCCGTCAAAATAAGGCGGGGGCTTTTGGGGATGATGCAGGGCATGGAAAACTCTGCAAAAGATTTAATTGAAAAAGATATTATAGCGACTCGGATTGCTGATCACGATCATTGTCATTGTTGACCAGCAGCTCGCCATGGCAAATTAATTTTAATGGCAAGGCCAATTGGTGCTGATGCGCTGGCTTGATAAAAGCGGTCTGCTCGGTGGTGCCTAAAATCATGCCGTTGATGCCATGGCAGTGGCCGCCAAACTGCAGCTGCAGATGTACGGGCTGGTCTTGATCGATGCTGAGTTTCAATAATGATCGAATCGCAAATTGGCTCTGATGATTTTGGGGAACTTCAATTGGCAGGGTGGCAAATTCGTTTTCAACCTCATTAAGCTCAGCAATCCGAAAGCCATGCCACTTACCCATGCCGTAGTCAATGTATTCATTTTTAAAAAAGGCACTGGCAATCTTGACCGCTTCTTCGTCATGATACTTAGGCAGGCGAACCGGGGCTGACATGGTGGGCGAAACTGCTGAATTCTTGATAATCGGTTCCTGTTTAAATGTCGGTGCTTGATAAGGGTGGGAGACAATGCGGCGTTGACTTTCTGGCCAGCGTTGATTACCAAAACCACGAAAATCAATGTTGATCTGCAGACCCTCTTGTTCGCGCAGCAGACGCAGCAGTGTTTCTAACTGATCCAGCTGCTGGTTGGACATTGAATAAAGAGGATAGGAATGCGTTCTAAAATGTGGCCGGTAGATCTCAAAAAAGAAGTTAAACTGATCGTCATAATGATCATTGACTACCAGAATATGATAGATGGTTTTAGGCAGTCTTTTGAATAATGGCCAGACCTGTTCAGCAATTTGATGAGCAGCGCTGGCAAGTGAATCATCCATGGTTTACCTCATTGAATTTTTAATCGCCCCGCAGTTGGCAGCGAGTTCATGCTGAATATCAACAATCAATCAAAACAGCGAGATCTGCTGTGTATTGGCATCGCTGAGCCGGCTCAATGCAACGGAAATATTGCGGACGGCAGCCCCCGACCAAGCCTGATGAAAAATGCCAAGCAGATGATCGATTAACAGTTTTCGTTCAGCAGTTGGCTCAATGGTAATCTCATGACTATAGCTGGTGCGGCCATTCTTATCGGTAACGCCATTGGCATAGCCAAGTCCCAGGCGAATGCGACCGGCTTTTTGATGATGCCTGCTGAGTCGATCGATTACGTCGTTGGCAACCTTGATGATGCCCTGCTCAATGTCTTTTTGACGGCTGAGATCTTTAGGCATGACCTGTGAACTGCTCCAGCTGGGATTTTTAGGGGTCAGCCGTATGGAAAGATCAGTGCGGTCAATACCCCAAGCCAACGCGTAAAGATGAGTACCGGCAACGCCAAATTCATGCTTGAGCCAATGAGGATCGGTATGAGCTAGATCGCCAACGGAATTAATGCCTAAAAGATTTAGTTTCGCAGCTGTTTTTTTACCAATGCTCCAAATATTGGTCAAATCATGTCGCGGCCAGATACGAGCGGCGAAATCATGATATGAAAGCCGTCCCTGAAAATTAGGCGCGTGCTTGGCGAACAGATCTAAGGCCAGTTTTGCCTGCAATGGATTTTCACCAATCCCAACCGTAGTCCGCAAGCCAAGTTCTTCAAAAACAGCCCGCTGAATTACCGCCGCTGCTTTTTCAGGAGTTGCGCCAAAAAATGGCCAGGTGTCGCTTAGATCAAGGATGCTTTCATCGATTGAGTATGGCCACCAGTGATCAGCATCAGCATAGCGACGGAAAATCTGATTGATCTGTCGGTTTTTTTGCCGATAAAGCGCCAGTCGTGGCGGAACGGTTAAAAGTCTGGCATCACTGGGAACCTTGTAGCCGCGGTCAACGTTGCGAATGCCAAAGTGCTTTTTGGCCAGTGGCGAGGTAGCGACGACCAGACCGCTGCCATTATTTTCATGTTCAGCCATGACCAGCAGAACGGAATCCAATGGGTCAATTCCGCGCTGAACGCTTTCAATGCTGGCGAAAAAAGACTTATTGTCAATCATCAAATAAACGCCATGTGGTTCATTATGGTAGTCAAGCATCTCAAAATGGCATCCTTTCAGGTAACTTTTAATCAATTATACGAACGTGTGTTTCAAAATGCAAATTAAACCATTAAGCAGCTGGTCTGATCCGAAACACGAAAACAGCAGGTTGGCTGATGGCTTGCCAAATCAGCAGATATCATAAATACCGGTTCGAAAAAATGTTACATTATTGTTGCAAATGAGTTACAATAGTAATGAAAAATTGAATCTGGAAAGGGGCGGTTGACATGATTAAGCAGTCGAAACATTGGCTAACGGGATTGTTGATGGCAGCAGTGGTGCTGAGCTTAACTGGCTGTGCATCAGTCAGCGCTCCAACCGGCAACAATCAGTCAGCCGATTCCAGCAGCTCAGCGAAAGCAGTTTCGCATCAGCGGGCCCAAAAGAAGCACGTGGCTGCAAAAACCAGTAAGGCCAGCCAAACGTCGCAAAGTATCAGTTCATCAGCTGCAGCCGCAACTTCCAGCAGTCTTGATAGTGCGGCTGTTCAATCATCAGACGCAGCGGTTCAGAAAGCCGAGCCAGCGACATCAGCAGCTCAAACGACAGTCAGTCAGGCAGCTGCTTCAAATGAGTCAGCGCAGGCGGCTGCAACGGTTAATGATCAGGTGGTTGATGGACTTAACCAAGCCGCTGGTCTGCAGCCGGAAAATGGCGACCAATACATGACCTCACCAACCAGTGATGGCAGCTGGCAGGTTGACGTACGGACCAGCAGCGGTGCAGGGCAGGATCCGAATGTCTCGCATTTAAAAGGAATCTACAAATACAATCCAGCAACCGGTCAATACCAACAGATGGATCCAATGACTGGTGAGTTCAACTAAATATCAACATTGCCAATGGTCATGAACGCTGGACGGTTGGCAATGGTTTTTTGCTCAGTGAAAGCATCCGTTAAAACGGGTGCTTTTTCTATTCTCAAAAAAAGCTTGACGATTATGGGAAAGAGAGTAAACTAAAAAATCGTTAGGTACATAACAGTTATGCACCTAACGATTTTAATTGGAGGAAATAAAATGTCGATTAGCGATGAAATGCTGTTTGGTCATCTGTTTTTGTTGGGCATGGACATTCGAATGGTATCCAAGCCTAAACAGCGTGGCTTTCATGGTCAGGGACGCGTCTTGTTCCTATTGTCGAAACATGAGAATATCTCGCAGCGTGAATTGGCCAGTCTGGCACAGATCAAGCCGGGTTCAATGACCGAGATTCTGACCAGAATGGAAAGAGACGGTCTGATCACAAGGCAGCGCGATGTCAGCGACAAGCGCGTCATTCATGTGCGGCTGACCAAAGCGGGTACTGAACTGGCAAAAGAAAATCATCGGCGTCATCAATGGTTCTGCAAAACTCTATTCGGAACGCTGAGTGATGAGGAAAAAGCAGAACTTAATCGGTTGATTTTAAAAATTGATCAAAACATCAAAAATGAATGTTTAAAAAATAAAGAAGGTGAGAATAGTCATGCTTAAGATTGCCAAACGTAATCTGCAATGGTGGGCCGTTGTCTTGGCGGTTTTATTTATGGTTGGTCAGGTCATTTGTGACTTGACGATTCCAACGCTGACCTCAGAAATTATCAATCGTGGGGTAGTTAAACAAGATCTGTCATTTATTACTCATGAAGGATGGATCATGATGGGTGTTGCGCTGATTGGGCTGTTAATGGCAATTGGCAATATTTATTTTGCAGCCACGCAGGCGATGAAAGTCGGTAAAAATCTGCGGGCTCAGATCTATCAGCGCGTTTTTCGGTTTTCAGAGCGTGAGATGTCAGAGTTGGGAACCTCATCTTTGATTACGCGCTCAACCAATGACGTGGTGCAGATTCAAAACGTGATCGTTCAGATGCTGCGAATGATGATTCAATCGCCAATCATGCTGGTAGCGGCCTGTTTTTTGGCTTATCGGAGCGAACCAAGACTGACCAAGATTTTTCTGATCAGTCTGCCGATCTTAGCAGTAGTCATTATTATCATCATGTCGATGGCCACGCCTTTGTTTAAGAGTATTCAGAAAAAGACCGACCGCATCAATCTGATTTTTAGAGAAGGCTTGACCGGTGTGCGGGTGATTCGGGCCTTTAATCAAGATGACTATGAACAGGAACGTTTTAAAAAGGCCAATCGCGACTATACCGATACCGGGATTAAGGCCTTTACGCTGGTCTCATTGATGTTTCCGGTAATGACCTTGATTTTGAGTCTAACCAACGTCAGCATCATCTGGATGGGCAGTCATCTGATTGCGAACATGACGATGGAAGTTGGTGATCTGATCGCGTTTTTAAGTTATGCCGTAATGATTTTGATCAGCTTCATGATGCTTTCGATGATCTTTGTCTTTGTTCCGCGGGCGCAGGCATCGGCAGTTCGAGTTAATGAGGTCTTGGAAAAGCCGATCAGCATTCACGATGCGCCAAAGGATCAGCAGCTAAAGCTCGATTTGAGCAAACCAGCCTCATTAAGCTTTGATCATGTCGATTTTCGCTATCATGGCGCTGAACGACTGGCGCTAGCCGATCTGAATTTTAAGGTTAAGGCTGGTCAGACGCTGGCAATCATTGGTGGAACGGGATCAGGCAAGTCAACTTTGGTGAATCTGATTCCACGGCTTTTAGAGATTGAAAAAGGCGAGATCCGGGTCAACGATCAGCCAATCAATCGCTTGAGCCAGCATGATCTGCACAGCTTGATCTCGATAACGCAGCAAAAAGCCGTGCTGTTTACGGGGACGGTTCGCAGCAATCTGCAGTTTGGCAATGATCAGGCTGATGATGAACAGATGTGGCATGCTTTAGAAGTAGCCCGGGCAGCTGATTTCGTCAAGGAAGCTGGCGGCTTGGATGCGGTCGTTGAGCAAAACGGGAGCAACTTCTCGGGTGGTCAGCGGCAGCGGTTGGCAATTGCGCGGACGATCATTAAAAAAGCATCCGTTTATGTTTTTGACGATTCATTTTCAGCGCTAGACTTTAAAACCGATGCCCAGCTGCGAATGGCCTTAAAAGCCGACCCGCAGATCAAGCAGGCCGTGACGGTGATCGTGGCGCAGCGGATCTCAACGGTTGCCGATGCCGATTTGATTTTGGTACTGGATGAAGGACGCGTGGTTGGACAAGGAACGCATGCTCAGTTGAAGGCTGACAATCCAACCTATCAGCAGATTCTGCATTCACAGATTCAGGAAGGAGATGAAGCACATGCGTAGAGGACCACATGGCGGACCACGCGGCAAGGGAGCCAAGGCACAGGATTTCTGGGGTACGACTGGTCGCTTGTTTTCCTATCTGCGGCCATGGGCTTGGGGAATGATTTTTTCGATCGTGCTGGCCATCATTTCCGTAATTCTATCGATCGTCTCGCCTAAGATCTTAGGACAGGCCACGACGACGATTTATCAAGGAATAATGAAGGGCTATGCTCAGATGAAGGCTGGGCAGCATCTGACCGCATTGCCGATTGATTTTGACAAGATCAAGCACATCGCCATCATCGTCATTTTGCTTTATTTGTTCTCAGGCCTTTTCAGTCTGGCACAGCAGGTTATCATGACCAATATTTCGCAAAAGGTGGTCTATAACCTGCGACGTGACGTTAAAGCCAAGATGAAGGTCGTTCCGGTTAAGTTCTATGATACGCACAGCAACGGGGATCTGATGAGTCGAATGGTCAACGATATGGATAACATTGCCACCACGCTGCAGCAGAGCCTGATTCAAATGATTACCAGTGTGATTACGTTTGTCGGAGTGCTGGCGTTGATGCTGTCCATCAGCTGGCAACTGACGCTGGTTGCGCTGATCATCGTGCCTTTGAGTCTTGGTGTCGTTGGCATGATTGCTCCCCGCGCGCAGAAACTGTTCAGTACGCAGCAAGAGGAGCTCGGCAAGATCAACGCACAAGTCGAGGAAACCTTTGCTGGGCAGACAATCGTGCGGACGTTTAATCATGAAGAAGATGAAGAAGCCAAGTTCGCGCAGAAAAACGAGAAGTACTATCATTCTGCCTGGCTGGCGCAGTTCTTTTCGATTCTGATCTTCCCGTTTATGAACTGCATCAAAAACGTTGGCTATCTGCTGGTTGCCGTGATTGGGGCGGTGCAGATCATTCATGGTCAGATTACATTGGGGAACGTCCAGGCGTTCTTACAGTATACCAATCAATTCTCGCAGCCTTTGACTCAGGTTGCCAATCTGAGCAGTACGATTCAGCAGACGATTGCCTCAGCTGAGCGAATCTTTGAAGTGCTGGACGCGCCGGAAATGGATGAACGAATTTTAAAAGACCAGCCATTGCCCGGTCATGATCAGCCTAAGATTGAATTTAAAGACGTTCAGTTCAGCTATAATGACGAGCCGCTGATTCAAGACTTTAATCTCAAAGCGCCAACCAATCATATGGTCGCAATCGTTGGGCCGACTGGGGCCGGCAAGTCAACGATCATCAATCTTTTGGAGCGTTTCTACGACGTCAAGGGCGGTCATATCTATCTTGATGGGCACGATACGCGGACGATGACCCGCAGCCAATTAAGAACGCATATTGCAATGGTGCTGCAGGATACCTGGCTGTTTAAAGGCACGATCTTTGACAACATCAAGTATGGTCGTGAGGATGCAACTGAAGAAGAGGTCTATCAAGCAGCCAGATTAGCCTATGCCGACAGTTTTATTCGCGAGCTGCCAGCTGGCTATCAGACGGTGCTGGATGAATCCGCGTCCAATATTTCCCAGGGTCAGCGGCAGCTGCTGACGATTGCCCGGGCATTTTTGGCTAATCCAGAAATTCTGATTCTAGATGAGGCGACCAGCTCAGTCGATACTCGAACCGAGTCTTTGATTCAAAATGCCATGAACGATATTCAGCAGAATCGGACCAGTTTTGTCGTGGCCCATCGTTTGTCGACAATTCGCAATGCTGAGCAGATCATTGTTATGAATCATGGGCGCATTATTGAAACGGGCAATCACCAAACCTTGATGGCTAAGCAGGGCTTTTATGCTGATCTTTACAACAGTCAGTTCTTGGGTAATCAGATTTAGCTGATCATTCAGTGCTTGACATTTTAAAAAAAGATGTTAGATTAATAATCAATTAAAAATAAAGCATAAAAATGAGAACAGTGATGAGAAGAGTAGATCACAACGGGTCGTTAAAGAGAGTCCGATCAGGTGAAAGCGGACCGACCAATAATGATTGAAGATGAGCTCGGAGTTCGTTCAGGGGTCAATAGGCTACCTGAGCCGGTAAGCGACCGATATCTCGCCCAGTATGTCCGTACTGAATGAGGCTGTCATTGTGAGATGGCAGTGAAAATGGGTGGTACCACGAAACGCCTTCGTCCCATGATTTCCTAAACTGATCGGGAAATCAGGATGAAGACGTTTTTTGCTTTTATGGAGGAATCATCATGGCAGTCAATGCACGCAACGGTTTATTGAAGTTAACGTCACGCTGGAACAACGAGGCAGTTCTCAATCCAAAAGAGATTTTAATTTTAAATCTGATGCCAACCAAGGAAGCGACGGAATGGCAGTTTCTGCAGCGTCTGCACGAGACTGGCATCGACTGCACGGTGACGTTCCTGTATCCGGCTACCCATCGTTTTCGTCATTCCGGTGGTGAAAGAATCAAGCAGCACTATGTCTGTCTGGACCAGATTCGTCAGCGATGTTTTGACGGCTTGATCATTACGGGAGCACCAGTCGAATGTCTGCCGTTTGAAGCTGTTGACTACTGGGATGAGTTTAAGCAGATCGTTGAATGGGCTCACGATCATGTTAAATCGATCATTTATGAATGCTGGGCAGCTCAAGCGGGACTTTGGAATGATTTCGGCTTGCCCAAGCAGAAAATGAGCCATAAGCTATTTGGCGTTTATCAAGGAACCGCAAGCTGTGATTCGGCGCTGTTAAAAGATCTCAATACGATTAAGATTCCGCAGTCTCGGCATACCAAAGTTGAGCTGCCTAAGCAACTGCCAGCAGGGCTAAAGATACTGGCCGCCAACCAGACGATTGATCCTTTAATCTATCAGGCTGATGAAGGGTATTCGATCTATATTACCGGACATCCTGAATACAGCGCCGATACGCTCGACAATGAATATCAGCGTGATCAGCAAAAGGGCCTGGCTATTCAGCCGCCGAAAAACTATTATGTTGATCAAAATCATCTGGATATCGATTATTCATGGAGGCAACCTGGAATTCAGCTTTATCGCAACTGGCTCAATAGCTTGGCTGGTTAGCGATCAGACATCGATCTGACAGCGGATGTGTTAGAATAAAGACTGAGTCTAAATAAAGAGGTCAAAACATGCGCGAATATCAAAATACGATTCAATCCTTGAATGCCATGGTCGATGATGGCATCGTTCCTGGAATCAGCTGGGCAATCTTTGAAGGCAAGACAACCTTAAAAAACGTGGCCGGTCTGGCTCAGCTGCAGCCAAACAAAGAACCACTGATCGATGGCATGCTCTATGATGTGGCATCACTGACCAAAGTCGTGGGCACCATTCCCGTGATCATGCAGCTAAAGGATGCGGGACTTTTGGACTGGGATGATCCGGTCGTCAACTGGCTGCCAGAACTGAATGATGATCGAGCTACGATTCGCAATCTGCTTACGCACACTTCCAGCATCGAAGGCTATATTCCGCATCGCGATGAGCTGCCGGCCGCTGAGCTGACTAAAGAAATGCTCAATACTCTGCGCGTTGGTCCTAATTTAAATAAGCAGATCCGCTATGCTGACGTTGGTCTGATCTATGTTGGCTGGATTGCTGAAAAAATCCTGGGTGAGCCGATTCAAAAAGCAATTACGGAACGGATCTTAAAACCGCTGCAGATGAATGATACGACGTTTTTCCCGGATCCAGCCAAGTGCGTGCCAACCGAGATTAAAAAAGAACGGGGATTGATTCGCGGTCAGACGCATGATCCCAAAGGCTATGTCTTAGGTGAGCACTGCGGCAGCGCGGGGATGTTTGCCACGCTGGATGATCTGTTAAAATTCAGTCATGCCTTGCTTGAAACGAATCTGGATGGACTGGCCGAACCGACAACGATCAATAGTCTGTTTTATGATCAGACGCCGATGAATGGTGAACATTTGCGCAGCTTTGGCTGGAAACTGTTCCATTCGCGCAGCTGTGATCATCATTTTGTTATTTCGCATACTGGCTATACGGGAACGTGGATGGTTTTGGACAAACAGACTGATCAAGGGATGATCGTCTTGTCCAATCGCGTTCATCCAAGTGCCGACAATCAAGCCTTCTTGGATGCCAGGGATCACTTGTTTGCGACGTATCTAAATGAAAAGGATCAGTAAAAAACGTCACGCAGCGCTGCGTGACGTTTTTTTATTGGTTTTGCATTGAGCTTTTAAGATTGTCCATTCGTTTGATGACCAGTGTTTCAAATAAAACCAGCAGGCATCCAAAAGGCAGTACCCAGTTGTCGGGAGCAATCAGCAAGAGAATGATCAAAAGCCAAGAGCCCCAGTTCCATTTGCTTTCAACGCGCATGGTGCTGGCCAGCCGCTGCTTTAGCTGAGGGTCACGGGCCAGATCCTGGTTGCCGCGCAGCCAGGCATATAAGCGAAATTCCCAAAAGCTTTCAACAATAAAGATAATCGTGATCAAAGTAGCATAGAGATCAGTATTAATCATTCATTCACCATTCCTTTGACTAGAAGGTCGGCTTGATTTCCAGGGCCTCTGCCTGACTGAGATCGGCAGCGGGATATTTGTGATGCAGGGCAGCCAACAGGATCTTTTTGGCGATCTCACCGTTGCGCGTCAAAATTGGTCCGTGGAAGTAAGAACAGTAGACGTTTTTGTAGATTGCGCCTTCACTGCCATCCTCGCCATTATTGCCATGACCGGAAACGACCTTGCCCAATGGACGCTCACCCTTGCCTAGATAAGTCTTGCCATTGTGATTTTCAAAGCCATGGTATTCCTGCCCGGTTTCTTCATTTTTAATGGTAATGTCACCAATGAAACGGTTATGGTCCTGACTCAGCGTGTAGTGATCCAAAACGCCCAGACCAGGAATCTTTTCACCGTTTGCGCCAACATAGTAGTGCCCCAGGAGCTGGTAGCCGCCGCAGATCGCCAATAGCGGCTTGCCATCGTTGATAAATTTTTCGATTCCGGCTTTTTTGTTGGGCAGGTCTTTTGAGACAACCAGCTGCTCATAGTCCTGGCCACCGCCAAACAGTGCCATGTCAAACTCGTCAGGATTAAATTCCTCATCAATGCTGATAACCTTAACGGCAATGTCGGCGTCCATCTGTTTGGCATAATAGCGCAAGGCGATGATGTTGCCAACGTCGCTGTAAGTATTTAGCAGATCACCATAAAGATGGGCCAGATTCAGATGGTACTTGGTCATTAGTCCATCCCTCCTTTAATGTATCCTTTTTCGGCCAGCAGCTTGCGGAGCTGTAAAACGGCCGTATAGCTGGCTAAGACATAAACGTGATCAGTTGGCAGATCCTTGATTTTGGTCAGTACGCTGGCAAGTTCCGGTTCTTTCCATATATTGTCGACTCCGGCCATCGTCAGTCGCGTGGTGATATCCTTGTAGCGCTCGCCGCCAGTCATATACTGCTTGATATCATGCTGAGTCAGCTTTTCAAAGTCGCCGTCCCAGATCCAGCTGGTGTCGATCCCATCGGCGTAGTTGGCGTTTAACAAAAAGACAAAGCTGAATGGTTCGGGATCAGTCTCGATCATATCAAGAACCTGATTGAGGCCAACGGGGTTCTTGACCAAAATCAGCGTTGTTTTTTTACCATCGATATTGATCTCTTCTTGGCGCCCAAAGACTCGTTCGTCGGATTCAAAGGCATGCTTGATCTGCGATTGACTGACGCCTAGGAAACGACCCAGCGCATAGGCCGCCAGCGCATTGTAGATGTTGTAGAGACCACCGATTTCAATCCGATATTCCTGGCCGTCAAGTTCAAACGTTGAGCTGGTTGGCGTCAGTTTTCCCAGTTTGGTAACGGCGTAGTCAAGCTTAGGACGCTTAAAGCTGCAATGTGGGCAGAAGTAGTCGCCTAAGCCGGCATAGGTGATCAGGTGGTAGTGCAGAATGTGCTGACACTTAGGACAAAGCAGACCGTCAGTATTGGCGGGAGCTCTCAAGTCATCGTGATGCTCGTGGTTAAAGCCGTAATAGATAACGGGGTTTGGCAGGTTCTGCGTGTTGAAGAGCTGCTCGTCACCGTTGGCAATGATCGTGGCTTTTGGTGCCATCCGCACGCCTTTGAGAATCTTTTCATAGGTTGTGTAGATTTCGCCATAGCGGTCCATTTGATCACGGAAAATATTGGTAAAGACAAAGGCAACTGGCGTGATGTAGGAGGTGACGATGGCTACGTTGGCCTCGTCAACTTCCAAAACGGCCAGCCCTTTTTGCTTTGGCTTGGGTGCGGTGATAAACGTCGTAACGATTCCCTGCTTCATGTTTGAGCCGGTGGGATTGGTCAAGACATCGCTGTATTTTTCGCGCAGGACGCGGACGCTTAGTGCAGTCGTCAAGGTCTTGCCATTAGTCCCAGTGACAATAACCAGGTCATATTTTTTAGCAAACGACTGGAGAATGTCGGGATCTAGCTTTAAAGTGATCTTGCCGGGCAATGAGCTGCCGCCGTGCATGAAGGTATGCAAAAACCAATAGCTGGAGCGACCAGCAAATTCGGCAAATGAGCTTTTCAGTGACATAAAAAAATCCTTCCGCAAAATAATTTTTAACTTATTATAGTACCGATCAATTTTAAACTTTGCATCCAAAAAAAGAAAGTCATCATGCTCAAATCATCTAAAAGGTCCACAGCAGCGATAATTTGTGATAAAATTTTATACTTGTGTCGACTGAATTGCAGCCTTGGGTCAGACGGTTTAAAATAGGTCTGATTTTCGGTATAATTTAGTTACTATTGCAAAGAAAAGGTGAAAGAGCGTGGCACAGTTATTCTTCAAGTATGGCGCGATGAATTCCGGCAAGTCGATCGATGTCTTAAAAGTAGCTCATAACTACGAAGAACAAGGCAAACCGGTTGTTTTACTGACCAGTGGCGTGGATACGCGGTCAGGGCGGGGGACGATTGCCAGTCGAATTGGTCTGGAAAGAAAAGTTCATCCAATCATGAAAGACACCAATGTCTATGAATACGTCAAAAACATTGACCAGCGCATCTACTGCGTCTTGATCGATGAGGCTCAGTTTCTGTCCAAAGAGCATGTCTTACAGCTGACGCAGATAGTTGATGAACTGAACATTCCCGTCATGACGTTTGGCTTGAAGAATGACTTTCGCAATGAGCTGTTTGAGGGCTCCAAATATCTTTTGATCTATGCGGACAAGATCGAAGAAATGAAGACTATCTGCTGGTTCTGCCCTCATAAGGCAACCATGAATCTGCGCATGCTTGACGGTCATCCCATTTATGAAGGAGAACAGGTTCAAATCGGCGGCAACGAGTCGTACTACCCGGTTTGCCGCAAGCACTACTTTCACCCGCTGCTGAATAAGAAACAGGAGAAATAATCATGGAAATGGAAGAAATCTTTGACAAGCTTCAAGCGGTTGCCGATCGCTATGATGAGCTCAATGAACTGATCAGTGATCCAGAAGTAATTGCTGATACTGCTCGGTTTATGAAATTGTCCAAGGAAGAAGGAAGCCTGCGCGAAACCGTTGAAAAGTACAACGAATATAAACAGGTAACGCAAACCATTAAAGATGACGAAGAAATGCTTCGCGAAATTGATGATCCTGATCTAACGGCAATGACCAAAGATGAGATTGCCTCGTCTAAAGAACGTCAGGCTACGCTGGAAAAGGAATTGGAAGTACTTTTGATTCCTAAAGACCCGAATGATGACAAAAACATCATCATGGAAATTCGTGGGGCTGCTGGTGGGGATGAAGCCAGCTTGTTTGCAGCCGATCTGTACGACATGTATCTGCGCTATGCCGAAAAACAAGGCTGGAAAGTTGAAGTCGTTGATAAAAACGAAACCGAAGTCGGCGGCTTTAAGGAAATCTCTTTGCTGATCACTGGTGACAAGGTCTACTCCAAGCTGAAGTTTGAAAACGGCGCGCACCGAGTTCAGCGGGTACCGGTAACGGAATCGGCTGGTCGTGTGCACACGTCAACGGCGACGGTCGGTGTAATGCCTGAAGCTGAGGACGTGGAAATTGACATCGATCCTAAAGATATTCGTACCGATGTTTATCGCTCATCTGGTGCCGGTGGTCAGCACATTAACAAGACTTCCTCTGCCGTTCGGATGACGCACCTGCCAACTGGTATCGTAGTAGCGATGCAAGACGAGCGTTCCCAACAGCAGAACCGGGCTAAAGCCATGCGGATCTTAAAAGCGCGGGTTTACGATTACTACCAGCAAAAAGAACAGAATGCCTATGATCAAAAGCGTAAGGATGCGATTGGGACCGGGGATCGTTCCGAACGAATTCGGACCTACAACTATCCGCAAAACCGAGTTACCGACCACCGGATTGGCTTGACGCTTAACAAGTTGGATAAGATTATGGCTGGTGACTTGGATGAGATTATCGAGGCCTTGATTATTGCCGATCAAACCAAGAAATTGGAGCAGCTGCGCAATGAATAGATCAACCGGTGAGTCTTGGAACTATTTTCAAGCTCAGCGCTGGGCAGCCGGATATTTGAAAGAACGCGGATTGGATCCACAGACACCTGAATTTATTTTGAAAATGATTCATGACTGGAACACGACAACGCTTTTAATGCATAATCGTGATCGCATGCCATCCGAAGAAGCAGTGCGGTTTCGGCGGGCAATCGAGCGGGTGGCCGATCATGAACCGCCGCAGTATGTCGTTGGCAAGGCGCCGTTTTACGGGCGGATGTTTATCGTCAGTCGCGATGTCTTGATCCCAGAAAGCGAGACTGAGGAACTGGTTGAGTGGGTACTGGACACGATGCCAAAAGATAAGCCGTTGCGTGTGCTGGATTTGGGAACTGGCAGTGGCGTGATTGGGATTACGCTAAAGCTTGAAAGACCGCTTTGGCAGGTGACGCTTAGTGATATCTCAGCTGGCGCCTTGCGAGTAGCGACTGCCAATCAGCGTCTGCATGGAACCAATCTGCCAGAAATCGAAAGCGATATGTTTGCCAGACTGGCGGATCAAAAGTTTGATTTGATCGTTACTAATCCACCATATATTGCAACGTCAGAAATCTCTTTAATGGATAAGGCCGTTTTAGACAATGAGCCACCGGTTGCTCTGTTTGCCGATGAGCATGGGCTTGGCTTTTATCATCGGCTGTTTGAAAGCATTGGCGATCACTTAGCGCCGCATGGTCAGCTGTTTGGTGAAACCGGATTTGACCAGGAGCAAAGCATTCAAGACCTTTGTCATCAAGTTGCGCCATATGCTCAGATCGAAACTCGTCATGATATGGCCGATCGCATGCGGATGATTCATGCATGGAACTTTTAAGTTTGGGAAGGAAGCACGATTTTGGAAACAAGAATTTTTAAGCTGAATGAAATTGATCAAGCAGCTCAAGCCATTAAAGATGGACAGTTAGTGGCTTTCCCAACTGAGACGGTCTACGGTTTGGGTGCCGATGCTACTAATGAGGCTGCGGTCAAAAATGTCTATCTTGCCAAAGGACGGCCCAGCGACAACCCCTTGATCGTCCATGTCGCATCGATTGAAATGGTTGAACGGTACGCGGCTGAGATTCCGAACAGCGCGCGTCAGCTGATGAAGGCATTTTGGCCCGGTTCATTGACGATTATTTTAAAGATCAAGCCAGGCTCGCTTTCAAAAACGGTTACGGGGGGACTGGCAACAGTGGCCTTTCGCTACCCTGACTGTCAGCCAACGCTGGACCTAATCTTAAAAGCCGGCGTTCCAATTGTTGGTCCATCCGCCAATACGTCAGGAAAGCCTAGTCCGACAACGGCTCAGCACGTCTTTCATGATTTGAATGGCAAGATTTTCGGGATTCTTGATAATGGTCCGACCCGGGTAGGAGTTGAGTCAACGGTACTGGATCTGTCGACGCCGCAACCGGCAATTCTGCGTCCAGGTGCCGTTACCAAAGCTCAGATTGAATCTGTGATCGGTTCAATCGACTTGGATCAGCACCATGTTGGGACCAATGAAACGCCTAAAGCTCCAGGGATGAAGTATCGCCATTATGCACCGGGCGTTCCAGTAGCCATCGTTGATCCGCAGACGAATTGGCAAAGCGTTAACTCCTGGATTGAAGAGCAGCCGTCTAAGGTTGGGGTAATGGCTGAAAAACAGATCCTGGATGCATTCAGCTGGCCGGATAATGCTGTCATCTACTCGCTTGGCGAAGATGTCAGCGATGCCAGCTCACATTTGTTTGCCGGCCTGCGATTCTTTGACGATCAAAAAGACGTTGCCTCCATTCTGGTACAGGGGTTGGATGCAACCGGTCTGGGCGCAGCCTACATGAACCGTCTGAATAAATCGGCTGGCGGCAAGCATTTTGAGGTACCGGTCAAATAATTGATAAAATTTGCTTTTTGCCTAAGCAACCAGGTCCGTTTTTGGTACAATAGTTGAGAAACATTTAAGGAGAGTTATATATTCATGGGCAAGTTTGAAGTTATTGAACATCCACTGGTTCAACACAAATTAACGATGATTCGCGACAAAAACGTTGGGACTAAGTTTTTCCGCGAAACGGTCAAGGAAATTTCAACGCTGATTGCTTACGAGGTTTCCAAGAACATGCCGCTCAAAGAAGTTGAAATCGAAACGCCAATCTGCAAGACGACGCAAAAGGAACTGGCCGGCAAGAAGGTTGCCATTGTGCCAATCTTGCGGGCTGGTCTGGGAATGGTTGAAGGATTCACTGATTTGATTCCGGCAGCCAAGATCGGCTTTATCGGCATGTACCGTGATGAAGAAACGCTTAAGCCACATGAATATTTCGTCAAGCTGCCAAGCGATGTTTCGGAACGTCAATTATTCGTTGTCGACCCAATGCTGGCAACGGGTGGTTCGGCAGTTGATGCAATTGGCGCCTTAAAGAAGCGGGGCTGTGAAGAAAAGAACATCAAGTTTGCCTGCCTGGTTGCTGCTCCAGAAGGCGTTAAGGCAATTCAAGCTGCTTATCCGGATGTTGACATCTACACGGCAGCCTTGGATGAACGCTTAAACGAACAAGGCTACATCGTCCCAGGACTAGGCGATGCCGGTGATCGTCTTTTTGGCACCAAGTAGTCTGATCTAACATTAAAGGTTCAGTCTGTGACCTGTTCACGAGCTGGGCTTTTTTATTTTGCCAGATAAAAGTCTTAACATTTTTTAACAACTGTCGGTAAACGAAGCCAAACTCGCCAAAAATAGTAAAATGGTAGCTGATTGTTAAAATTAAATCCAATAAAGGATCTGAGAAAATGCAGAAATTAAAAGGTTCGGCCGGTTTTGCAAGGCAGTTTTTGATCTTGCTGGTTATTGGGCTGGGTGCGCTGCTGTTTACCTTTCATAATGAGGCTTTTTATCAGCGACCATTGGCAAAAGTTGAACAGGTACATAACGAAAAAGCCGTTAAGCAGACTGATGAGTTTAAAAACGTTGATTGGCAGACTAAGCAGCACCTTAGAATTAAAATGCTGAATGGCAAATATCGCGGTCAAGTGCTTACGGTTACCAATACCTATTCTTATTCCGGGGCAATGGATCAGAGGTATCGAGTCGGCAACGAGATTTTTTTGACGCGCGTTCATGAAAAAAATGGCGAGCTGCATGCTACCATTGCCGGCTATAAGCGCGATACCGTCATTGTGTTTTTAGTCTGGCTGGTAATTTTGATGCTGCTGTTGATGATGAGAAGACAAGGCAGCTTAGCTCTGCTTAGTGTGATCGTCAATACGATTCTGTTTATGCTGGCTATTGAGCTGGATCTGAGAATGCAGGCCGCGCACGTGCTGCTGATTTTTGGCGTGCTGGCATTGATTTTTACGGTCGTCAGTCTGGTCATGATTCTAGGTTTTACCAGGCGGATGCTGGCTACCTTGGGAGCAACGGTTTTTGGCACGCTTGCCGCAATGCTGATCAGTCTGCTGGTTTTTAATCTGACACAGGAACGCGGAATTTATTATGAATCGATGCAGTATGTCACTCAGGTTCCGCGACCGCTCTTTTTGGCCGAGACGCTGCTGGGGTCGCTAGGTGCCGTAATGGATGAGTCAAGTGACATCGTGGCAACGATCTTTGAGCTTAAACAGCTTGATCCAGCTGCAACCAAGCGTCAGCTGTTCTTAGCCGGACGCAGCGTCGGTCAATCTATTATGGGGCCGTTGGTTAACGTCTTGTTTCTGATTTTTATGGCCGATACCTTTACCTCATCTTTGCTGTATTTGAAAAATGGCAATTCCTGGGGCTACACGTTTTCAATGAATATGTGTCTGGGCACCGTTCAAAGCTTGATCAGTGGAATCGGCATCGTTTTGGCGATTCCGATTGCCAGTGCATTAGCAGCGCTTTTATTAGGAAAGAAGGCAAAAGCATGAGTACGATTACGGCATTGGGACTGGTCTTGATGATTCTGATGATTTTAGTTGGCGGTAAGCAGGGATGGACATCATTTTTAAGCCTACTGCTAAACTTTGGCTTTTTATATTTTGCGATCGTACTGATTGCCTTCCACGTTCCGCCGTTGTTTGTAACGCTGACGACTGGAACCATTATTTTGGCAGTAACGATTTTTATGGGTGAGGATGATCTAAAAACGACCGTGACGGCTTTTTACGCATCGCTGATCGTAATGGGAATTCTGCTACTGCTGATTATTGGCGTTGAGCACTGGGCAATGGTACAGGGCTTTGGTCCCGAAGACAGTGAAGATCTGGAGGGCATGTCGATTTTAATTGGTATCAGCTATCTGAAAGTGGCCGTTACAACGACGATTCTAAGTACGCTGGGAGCGATTGCTGAAGCAGCGATGGCGGTAGCTGCGGGACTGACTGAGGTTTTAAATGCGCATCCTGATATCTCGACTGCTCAGATTATGAAAAGCGGCATGGCAATTGGCGGACAGATTATTGGAACGACTTTTAATACGTTGTTCTTTGGCTTTTTTGGCGGCTTTTTAACGCTTTTTATCTGGTTTGCTGGATTACATTACTCATTTGGAACGATTATGAATAATAAGATTTTTGTTGCCGAGATGATAATGGTATTGACTTCTTTTATTGGAGTTCTGTTAACGGTTCCGATTACGGCTTGGATAATGGGACTGCGCAAAAAGACGATAGTTGACAGTTTTTCTGAAAACAAGTAAGCTATAGTCTAGTAACTTGAATATCGGTCCTTTAATGAAATCCAGAGAGGTTTCCAAGGACGCGTTAAAATAATCATCCATCTTGCGGGTTGTTTTAAGGTAGTCTTTGGGCCGGAGCTCAAGGGCTATTATTTTTATCTGCATAGGGGTGTTTTTGAATGGCACATCGTGATGGCGTCGTTTTAGACGTTGATGAAAGGCCAGAGTTTGGTCAGTGGGTTGGATTGTCATTGCAGCATATGTTCTCAATGTTTGGTTCAACCGTGCTGGTGCCGATTCTGGTTGGATTGAATCCAGGAATCGCTTTGTTCAGTTCAGGGGTTGGAACCTTGATGTATCTGCTGATCACGCGTCACAAGATTCCGGCTTATATGGGTTCGAGCTTTAGTTTTATCGTCCCAATGATGGCATTGATGAAATCAACGGGTTACCCAGGGATTGCTCAAGGTACGATCGCGGTTGGCTGTGTGTACTTATTGGTATCGCTGATCGTTACGATGATTGGCTCGGACTGGATTGATCGCGTGCTGCCGCCAATCGTGGTCGGCCCAATCGTGATGGTGATCGGACTTTCTTTGGCCAGCACGGCGGCTAAAGATGCCACGCTGAACGGTACGCATTATGACCTGCGCTATTTTGCCGTTGCCATGCTGACATTGTTGGTTACGATTGCTTTTAACATGTTTTGTAAAGGCTTTTTGGGTTTGATTCCGATTCTGCTGGGGATTGTTTGCGGCTATGTGATTGCCTGTCTGTTTGGCATTGTTGACCTGGCGCCAGTAGCTGCGGCACATTGGTTCAGTCTGCCTGATTTTCAGGTTCCGTTCGTGACCTATCAGCCGCATTTTTATTGGGGCGCGATTTTAAGCATGGCACCAATTGCGTTTGTTACCATGACTGAGCACATGGGGCATATCATGGTTCTTAACGAGCTGACCGAACGCAACTACTTTAAGGATCCCGGGTTGAATCACACTTTGGCTGGGGATGGGACGGCTTCGATTATTGCCGGCTTTGTTGGCGGGCCACCAGTGACGTCTTATGGCGAAAACATTGGTGTCTTGGCAATTACCCGCGTTCATAGCGTCTACGTTCTGGCAGGGGCTGCCTTGTTTGCCGTCTTCTTCAGTTTTGTCGGCAAGCTGAGTGCGTTGATTGAATCAATCCCAGGCCCCGTTATTGGTGGGATTTCCTTCCTATTATTTGGTGTGATTGCCTCTAGCGGTCTGCGGGTTATGATCGAAGACCAAATCGACTTTAACAAGAAGCGTAATTTGATGATCAGCTCGGTAATTCTGGTGATCGGGATCGGTAATGCCTACTTAAAGTTAGGCCAATATCAGTTTTCGGGATTGGCGGTGGCAGCGGTCTTGGGGATTGTTTTAAATCTGATCCTGCCTGATGAGGCTGCCAGCGAACGTAAGAAAAACAACTAGACCAATTAAAAAAGAAACAAATGATGACGTTTTATCTCAAATGTCATCATTTTTTTATTTGTGTCAATGAATAGATATAAATTATAAACAATTTATTAGGTTGGTTTATATATTATATTAACTCGAAGTGCCTGCTGTGTAACGGATTGAGCTGATGTTGGCGCTTTCTTTGGCTCTGATATTTTTTTGAAATTTTAATGAAATAATGCTATATTAATGATCGTAACTTGGGACAGTTCGTGGTTGTTTCAACGAGATGGAATCCAATTTACAAACCAAATTATTGTTATAAAGAAAAGAGGTGGAATATAAATGGGCGGTGAAGCTTATACTTTTAAGCTATTCGGCCTTACGTTCAATGCGACTAACGTGATTTCAGGCACCATTATTTTTGTCTTGGTCTTCTTTGTTTTATTTGGTCTTTCACGGCATTTGCAAATGAAGCCTAAAGGCGGTCAAAACGTAATTGAGTGGTTGATTGAATTTACAAACGGTATCGTGCGGGAACAAATGCCTGCATCAGAAGTTGGCAACTACAGCTTCTTGGCCTTCGTACTGTTTGCCTTTATCTTCTTCTCAAACCAGCTGGGTCTGATTTTCCAAATCGGATGGAACGGAAACGAGATTGTGAGAAGTCCCACTGCCGATCCAGTCGTAACGCTGACTTTCTCGTTGAGCATGATCATGCTGGCACACTTTGCCGGGATCAGCAAAAACGGTTTGAAGCACTACTTTGGCTCTTACCTCAAGCCATATGCTGTTATGCTGCCAATTAACTTGGTTGAGGAATTTGCCAACTTCTTGACGCTTGGTCTGCGGCTCTTTGGTAACATTTTTGCCGGGGAACTGCTGCTGAAGTTGCTTGGACAGATGGCCTTTTCACACGGTGTTCCAACGATCCTGGTCAGTCTGCCACTTGAAATTGTTTGGCAAGGCTTCTCAGTCTTCATTGGGGCTATTCAGGCTTATGTCTTTGTAACATTAACTACGGTTTATATTTCTCAGAAGGTTTCTGCTGAGGAATAAGCATATCTTAAGGAGGATATAAAAATGGGTGCAATTGCTGCAGGTATCGCTGCTTTTGGTGCGGCACTGGGTGCCGGTATTGGTAACGGTTTTGTTATTAGCCACACGATCGATGGGATGGCTCGTCAACCAGAAATGTCTGGTGCACTGCGTGGTACGATGTTCATTGGTGTTGGTTTGATCGAAGCCATGCCTATCCTGGCCATCGTTATTGGCTTCCTTGTAATGAACAAGTAGTTCAAAATAACTAAAGCTATCAATTTACAAGGAGGTGTCAATAGATGTTGCAAGGTGTTCTGGCTCAATCCAATAGCTTATACGTCGGAGACATGCTGTTTTACATTGTTTCATTTATTATCCTGATGCTGTTGGTTAAGCATTATGCTTGGAAACCAGTTACGGATATGATGAACAAGCGGGCAACCAAGATTTCCGATGACATCGACAATGCAGAAAAGTCGCGTGCCGAAGCAGAAAAGCTGGCTGCACAGCGTCAAACTGAATTGCAGAACTCTCACCAAGAAGCCGCCAAGATTATCAGCACGGCCAAAAAGACTGGTGAAGCTCAACGGGACCAGATCGTTACGGATGCGCAAAAAGATGCACAGGTCGTAAAAGAGCAAGCCCAAAAGGATGCTGAGCAGGCACGTCGTGATGCTCTGAAAGGGGCGCAAAACGATGTTGCCAACTTATCTATTGAGATTGCTTCCAAGCTCATCCACAAGGAATTAAACGCGGACGATCAAAAAGCACTGATCGATTCGTACATCGAAGGGTTGGTAAAACATGAGTCTTGATAAGAAGACGGTTGCTAACCGCTATGCGAAAGCAATTTTTGAGCTGGCTGAAGAAAACGGTCAACTCGATCAGACTTATCAAGAATTATCTGCTTTGCGTCAAGTCTTCGAAGAAAATGACAGTTTGGCAGCGCTGTTGAGCGGTGTCGATCTGTCACTCGCTGAGAAAAAATCTTTGATTGATGCATTGAAAAAGGATGCTTCGCCATTCGTTTCCAATCTGATTCAAATGGTTTTTGATTACGGCCGCATGGATGATTTGGTCGCAATTATTGATGAGTTTGAACGGCGTTACGATGCATTTAACAAACGCATCCACGCCGAAGTAATCACAGCGGTGCAACTCGATACGAAGCAACGCGATCAACTGAAGGCTGGTCTGGCTAAGCGCCTGTCAGCCAACGAAATCGTATTGCACGAAACGGTTGATCCGTCAATTTTAGGCGGAGTCATCATCCGAGCAAACAATGAAACTCTGGATGGTAGTCTCAGTTCAAAGATTGAACAAATTCGTCGTTTACTTGTTAAATAATCAATTGTCAAAGAGGTGAGACCTTTATGAGCATTAAAACTGAGGAAATCAGTTCACTCATCAAGAAGCAGCTCGCCAACTATCAGGACCAAATTTCCGTTGAAGAAACTGGGACGGTTACCTATGTTGGTGACGGGGTTGCTCGTGCCGATGGCTTGGAAAATGCCATGGCTGGTGAGTTGCTCGAATTTAGCAACGGTGTCTACGGGATGGCCCAAAACCTCGAAAGTAACGATGTTGGTATCGTTATTTTAGGGGACTACACGGGAATCCGTGAAGGCGATACTGTTAAGCGGACGGGCCGGATTATGGAAGTTCCCGTCGGTAAAGAACTGTTAGGTCGGGTCGTTGACCCACTGGGACGTCCAATTGACGGTCTTGGCGAAATCAAGACCAACAAGACGCGTCCCGTGGAAAAGAAGGCCCCTGGCGTTATGCAGCGGAAGAGCGTTAGCGTGCCACTGCAGACTGGGATCAAGGTTATTGATGCCTTGGTACCAATTGGTCGTGGCCAACGTGAATTGATCATTGGTGACCGTAAGACTGGTAAGACTTCACTTGCCATTGACACGATCATCAACCAAAAAGACCAAGACATGATTTGTATCTATGTTGCAATTGGTCAAAAGGAATCAACGGTACGGGCTCAAGTTGAAACGCTGCGTCAATATGGCGCCTTGGACTACACGATCGTCGTTTCAGCCAGTGCCTCCAACCCTGCACCAATGCTTTACCTGGCACCATATGCCGGAGCTGCAATGGGTGAAGAGTTTATGTACAATGGCCAAGATGTCTTGATCGTTTACGATGACTTGACGAAACAAGCCGATGCCTACCGTGAACTGTCACTGATTCTGCGGCGGCCACCAGGTCGTGAAGCCTACCCAGGTGACATTTTCTACACGCACTCACGTCTGCTTGAACGTGCTGCACGGCTTTCAGACGACATGGGCGGCGGTTCAATGACTGCTCTGCCAGTTATTCAGACCCAAGCCGGTGACGTTTCAGCCTACATTCCAACCAACGTTATCTCCATTACTGACGGTCAGATCTTCTTGGATTCTGATTCCTTCTATGCTGGTCAACGTCCAGCCATCAACGCCGGGACTTCGGTTTCTCGTGTCGGTGGTGACGCTCAGATCAAAGCCATGAAGAAGGTTGCTGGTACGTTGCGTCTGGATATTTCTGCCTACAACGAACTGGCTGCCTTTGCGCAATTCGGTTCTGATCTGGATGAAAACACGCAGCGTCGTCTGGGCCGTGGTGAACGGACGATGGAAATCTTAAAGCAGGGCCTGCACGAGCCACAACCAGTCGCTCAACAGGTTGTAACGCTTTTTGCTCTGTCACATGGCTATGTTGACAACATTCCTGTTCAAGACGTTCGTCGCTTTGAACAGGAACTGGCTGCCTACATGCGTGCAAACCATCAAGACGTTTATGACCAGATTGCAGAAACTGGCAAGCTGCCAGAAGGCGATGTTATCGACCAGGCAATCAAGGACTTTAAGGAAACGTCATTTCAAACCAGCGACAGCGACAAAGCTGCCAAAAACTAAGCATGACTAGTCGAAAGGACGGTGAGATTTAGTGCCAGCTTCACTTGCTACTGTTAAACGCAAGATTCAGTCAACCAAGAGCACGCGTCAGATTACCTCTGCCATGCAAATGGTTTCTACGGCTAAGCTTAACCAGATTCAGCACCATACTAAGGCTTATGAGGCCTATGCTGCTACGGTTCGTGAAGTCCTGTCCAGCATGGTCAAATCTCACAGTACGACGGATGCTGATAGTAAAGATCAGTTCACGTCGCTGTTTGACAAACGACCAGTACAGCAGACTGGCATCTTAGTTATTACATCTGACCGGGGATTGGTAGGAAGCTACAACAGCAACGTTATCAAAGAAACCCTGGAAACGATGAAAAAACACCATTTGAATAAAGACAACACGGTTTTCCTGACGATTGGACGAACCGGGACCGAGTTCTTTAAGAAACGCGGTATGAACGTTGTTTATGAGTACACTGGTGTTAGTGACGTGCCAACGTACAAAGAAGTCCGTGGGATCGTTAAGACCACGGTACAAATGTACAATGACGGAGTATTTGACGAACTTTTCCTGTCATATAATCACTACGTCAACCGGATTACGTCACACGTTCGGGTTCAAAAGATGATGCCAGTGTCAGAAGATTCAATGACCGACGATCAGCCGGCCGTAAGTGAAGAATCTGCTGACAAGACGCGGATTTCGCCTGAATTCGAATTCGAACCTTCCGCCAACGATATCGTTTCGGTAATCGTTTCGCAATACGCGGAAAGTTTGGTTTATGGAGCGATTTTGGATGCCAAGACGTCTGAACACTCCTCAAGTGCCAATGCAATGAGCTCTGCTTCCGACAATGCTGATGAGATCATTTCGGATTTGGAGCTTCAATACAACCGGGCACGGCAAGCTGCCATTACCACGGAAATTACTGAAATTACCGGTGGTATGACGGCCCAAGAATAATCATTCTAGTAAGTAGGAGGAAACAGCATGAGTGCTACTGGTAAAGTTGTACAGGTTATCGGTCCAGTTGTCGATGTTGAATTCCCCTTGGACGACAAGCTGCCAGAAATCAATGACGCGCTGAAGATCGATAAAGGCGATGGCACGACGCTGACTACTGAAGTTTCCCTTGAACTGGGTGACGGTGTGGTACGGACGGTTGCCATGGACGGTACCGATGGTCTGCAACGTGGCATGAAGGTCGAAAACACGGGCGCTTCAATCAGCGTTCCAGTTGGTGACGACACTCTGGGTCGAGTTTTCAATGTCCTTGGTGAACCAATCGACAATGGTCCAGAATTCGGCCCAGATGCCAAGCGGATGCCAATTCACCGTGAAGCACCTAAGTACGAAGATTTGAACAACACTACGGAAATTTTGGAAACGGGGATCAAGGTTATCGATCTGCTTGCTCCATACGTTCGTGGTGGTAAGATTGGTCTTTTCGGTGGTGCCGGTGTCGGCAAGACCGTCTTGATTCAAGAACTGATCCACAACATTGCTCAAGGCCACAATGGGATTTCCGTATTTACCGGTGTTGGTGAACGGACCCGTGAAGGTAATGACATGTACTTCGAAATGAAGGCTTCTGGGGTTCTGAGCAAGACGGCCATGGTCTATGGTCAAATGAACGAACCACCTGGTGCCCGGATGCGGGTTGCCTTGACTGGTTTGACGATCGCGGAATACTTCCGTGACGTAAAGGGCCAAGACGTGCTGCTGTTTATCGACAACATCTTCCGGTTTACTCAAGCCGGTTCAGAAGTTTCAGCCTTGCTGGGACGGATTCCATCTGCCGTTGGTTATCAGCCAACGCTGGCTACTGAAATGGGTCAGCTGCAGGAACGGATTACTTCGACTAAGAAGGGTTCCATTACGTCGATTCAAGCCGTTTATGTTCCTGCCGATGACTACACCGACCCTGCTCCAGCAACGACTTTTGCCCACTTGGATGCCACGACCAACCTGGAACGTCGGCTGACGCAAATGGGTATCTACCCAGCCGTTGATCCATTGGCTTCAACGTCAACTGCATTGACGCCTGAAGTCGTTGGTAAGGAACACTATGAAGTAGCTACGCGGGTACAGCATGTCCTGCAGCGTTACCGTGAATTACAAGACATCATCGCCATCTTGGGGATGGATGAACTTTCGGATGAAGAAAAGACGATTGTTGCTCGGGCACGGCGGATTCAATTCTTCCTGTCACAAAGCTTCAACGTTGCTTCACAATTTACGGGGATGCCAGGTCGTTATGTTCCATTGAAAGACACGATCAAAGGCTTCAAGGAAATCCTTGATGGTAAGTACGATGATCTGCCGGAAGATGCTTTCCGTCTGGTCGGTCCAATCGAGGATGTTGTTGAAAAAGCTAAGCAGATGAAAGCTGATGCCGAAAAAGCTGAAAACTAGGAGGGATGATCATGGCTGATAGTACTTTTAAGGTCACCATTATCACTCCTGATGGCACCGTCTATGAGAACAAAGACGCTACGATGCTGGTTATGGATACGCGTGGCGGTCAAATGGGGATCATGGCGAACCACGTGCCCCTGGTTGCAGCGCTGCAGATCAGTGCCTTGCGCGTCAAGCACAACTCCGCTAAAGACGATGTGATCGCCGTTAACGGTGGTTTCATGGAATTCAATGAAAATGCTGCGACAGTGGTTGCTGACAGTGCTGAACTGCCAACGACGATTGACGTAGCCCGGGCTGAAAAAGCCAAAGAACGCTCTGAAAAGTGGGTTGAAGAAGCTAAGCAAAAGCACAGTAAAAATGAGCTTGCGCGTGCTGAAGTTCACCTGCGCCGAGCAATCAACCGACTCAACGTTTCACAGATGCGTTGATTTGATTGGCCAAAACGTCATGCCGATTACAGGCATGGCGTTTTTTAATTTCTTGTAAACATTGACCAGCAGTTAGAAGGCTTAGCATAGAATATGTTAATATGATTAATGATTGCTTATTGGGGGGAGTTTAATGGAACTGACAGGTCTGCAGGCTTTGATTACGATCGTAATACAATTGGGCTTTATTTGGATTGCCTTTTATGCACTACAGGGACTTCATATGGAACGTTGGTTTCGGCGTCCGCCTAAAACGCTGCCATTGCTGATGGTGCTTTTGGCAACCGCGCTTGGCTACTTGAATGCCAGCTTTTTATTGACGGTTCTAAAAGCAATTCGTAATCTGATTTATTTGGCACAATAAATCAATGTTGGAGGAAAACCAAATGAAAAAAATCCTGATTCAAGGAGGGCAGCGTCTACGTGGGAGCGTTGCTGTTGCGGGGTCAACTGCCCTGGCACTGACGGCACAGATTGCGGCGCTTTTGGCATCAACTGGTGAGCTTAAGCTGGCTAACGTTGCTGATACGATGACTGTCGATACGATGAATGAACGCTTACGAAAGCTGGACTTGGCTGTCACTGTCAATAAGCCGACTCATCAGCTCATTATCCAATCTCAAGCAAAACTTACGGCTGACGACCTAACGGTAATTACTTCCGCAAAGGTTGCCTCATTGATGATTGGTCCGCTGCTGGCCCGCACTGGCAGTGTCAGATTAAACAAAGATCAGGTGCCAGATGAGATTATTGCCGATCTAAGATGCTTAGGAGCTGATGTCTCGTTAAATGATGAAGCTTTAGCGATCAAAGCAGGCCGCTTAAAGGGAAGTCATTTAAAGCTGGCAGATAGCAACTGCCTGAGTACTCAGAGCCTGATCATGGCTGCGGTCCTTGCTGATGGAATTACGGTAATTGAAAATGCAGCCTGTGATTTTGAGGTCATTGCCCTGGCCAATCTTTTAAACAAGATGGGGGCGCGGGTGCATGGCGCAGGAACGAAAATCGTAAGGGTACAAGGCGTGACGTTTCTGCATGGCTGTGACTATGAGATTGCCGGCGACTATCTGGAAGCAACGGCACTGATGCTGGCTGCTGCAATAACTAATGGCGATGTGATTGTAGAAAACGTTCATCTGCAAAGCGTTCAAGGCGTGATTAATCAGCTTGAACGGATGGGATGTACCGTAGTCGTCCAGCAAAATGGCGTTCGAGTTTTAGGAACGGCAGTTTTACTGCCAGCTGATCCACAAAGTCTTTTTCCCAGCGCCATGTACCCTGAGCTTGCAATTCTACAGCTGTTGGCTAATGGTAAAAGCAGCAATGCAGTCATGGATCAAAGACTGCTTGATCAATTGCAGAAAATGCAGGCTGGTGTTCAAGAAACTGCCGGTGAATTGATTTTAAATGGTCCGGCCAAGCTCAGCGGCATCAAGGTTAAGGCTTTTGATGCCAGCAGTGCACTGACGCTGACCCTGGCTGGCTTGGCGGCTAAAGGACTAACGATCGTAGAAAACGGCGCTTATCTTGGTGATGAGTTTGAGGACTTACCTGCCAAGCTGCAAAGTCTGGGGGCCAGTCTGCAGTTAAAGGACTTTGAATCGGCTTCAAAATCATTAACAAAATTTAAGTAAGGCAGATTATTATCAATTCAGCGGTTGAAGACTGGTTGTGGTATAATATCGTTCGAATTGAGTAAAAATCGGAAGGAGAAAAACATGGCTAAGGATATCGGAATTGACCTTGGAACAGCCAATGTTCTGATTTACGTACAAGGAAAGGGTATCGTATTAAACGAACCATCCGTAGTGGCGATTGATACACGCACTAATAAGGTTCTGGCAGTCGGTTCGGAAGCCTATCGCATGGTAGGACGGACGCCAAGTAACATTCGCGCGATTCGTCCACTGAAAAACGGGGTAATTTCCGACTTTGATATGACCCAGGAAATGCTTTCTTACTTTATCAGCAAGCTTAGCGTCAAGGGCTTTATGTCAAAACCTGATATTATGATCTGTGCGCCAACCAATATTACGGAAATTGAGCGCAAGGCCATCATTCAAGCTGCTGAACAGTCGGGTGGCGGCAAGGTTTACCTGGAGTATGAGCCAAAGGTAGCTGCAATCGGTGCTGGACTTGATATCTTCAAGCCCCGTGGCAATATGGTAATCGATATGGGGGGCGGTACCAGTGATATTGCCGTGCTTTCTTTGGGTGATATCGTAGCCAGCGAGTCGGTTCGCTTGGCTGGTGACCAGTTAAACAGTGACATTGCTGAATACATCAAAGAGCATCATGGCTTAATTATTGGTGAGCATACTGCCGAACGCATCAAGATTAAATTGGGAACGGCACAAAAAGTGGACGATCCACAGACGATGGAAGTACGTGGTCGTGATGTTGCCAGCGGGATGCCAAAGCAGATTGAAACCAATGAAAATGAAATCGCGGATGCATTGCATGACACTTTAGAGCAGATCGTTCGAGCATCAGTTGCCGTACTTGAAACCGTACCACCAGAGCTTGCCAGCGATATTATCGATCGCGGCATCATGCTGACAGGTGGAACGGCAATGCTTCACGGTATCGATAAGCTGTTTAGTGATCGCTTAAAGGTACCAGTAGTCGTTTCACAAGACCCACTGGACAACGTTGCCAAGGGTGCTGGTGAGCTGCTGGAACGCATGCAGTCTGATAGCGGTAAAAATCGTAAATAGATTAAGCAATGTTTAGGAAAATAGTGATCATGCTGATTAAAGGTTATCAGCGCGGCATTTCTTCACGTCGTCCCTATCGTGTGTGTCGCTATGAGCCAACCTGCTCGCAGTATATGCTGGAGGCCGTTCAGCGGTTTGGACTTAAAGGAGTTTTAATGGGCAGTGCCAGGATTTTACGCTGCCATCCTTGGGCCCACGGTGGTTTCGATCCAGTGCCGGATCACTTTACAATCCGACGAACACATCATAGACAAGGGTGAAAACGTGTCAAAAAAAGAAAAGACGGTTGCCGTTAGCGTCAAAGATATTGAACGCAATGGCCAGCCGGTAGAACAGATTTTTGTTGGAAAGCGACTGATCGGTGAGGTCGTGGCTGATAAGGAACGCTTCAAGGCAATTCTCCTCAAAGGCGAACAGGCATTTTACGTTCGCTCACAAGAAGAAGGGCTGGAAACGATTCTTCAGCAGTATCATCTTCACCAAGGTTGATTGGTGGATAAAAGGGGTTGGGGAAAAGCCCGAGCCCTTTTTAGTTTTAATAAGGAGAAATTTTAATGCAACGATCGCAAAATGATAATGAATCGCGGATTGACTGGGGCATTATCTTCTGTGTGCTTTTGTTGGCGTTGATTGGACTGGCTTCAATCTATGTTGCGGCCAGCAATGATAAGACCCCGACCAGCATCACGCGTCAAGTAGTATCGCAATTGATTTGGTATATCATTGGGACGATCATGATTATCGTTATCATGCAGTTTGACGCCGAACAGCTCTGGAAAATCGCGCCAATCGTCTATTGGCTCGGAATCTTCTTGATGTTTGCCATCCTGGTCTTTTATAGTCGATCGTACTACGCCAGTACAGGTGCCAAGAGCTGGTTTGCCATTGGTCCGTTCACTTTTCAGCCTTCAGAAGTCATGAAACCGGCCTATATATTAATGATGGGCCGCGTGATCACGACTCATAACAGTCAATACAGTACCCATACCGTTGAATCGGACTGGCGCTTGATTGGCAAGATGCTGCTGTGGCTGATGCCGATTATGATCTCGCTGCACTTTCAAAACGACTTTGGGACTTCGCTGGTCTTCTTTGCTATTTTCTGTGGTATGGTCTTGGTAGGTGGCGTAACTTGGCGGATTATTGCCCCAGTTGCTACGGTTTTGATCGTTGTTGGCGGTTCGGCGCTGGCAATGGTTACCAGTACGACTGGTCGACGGATTTTAGAGCATATCGGCTTTCAAGCATACCAGTTTGAACGGGTTGATACCTGGCTGAATCCTCAAGCTGATACGACCAACCAAGGCTACCAGCTCTGGCAAAGCATTAAGGCGGTCGGCAGCGGTGGAATTACCGGGACGGGCTTTAATCACACGCATGTCTATGTCCCAGTGCGTGAATCTGATATGATTTTTTCGGTTATCGGTGAAAACTTTGGCTTTATTGGCGGCGTCCTGCTGATTTTACTTTATCTGCTGCTGATCTATCTGATGATTCGGGTAACGTTTGATACCAAAAATGAGTTCTATGCCTATATTTCAACCGGGGTTATTATGATGATCCTTTTCCACGTTTTTGAAAACATTGGAATGAATGTCGGCCTTTTGCCATTGACTGGGATTCCTTTGCCATTTATCAGTGCTGGTGGCTCGTCTTTGATCGGAAATCTGATTGGGATTGGAATGGTCATGTCGATGAGGTATCATCATCATTCCTACATGTTCAGCAACAATCAAGAATTTCATTAGGGGTGATGTAAGATGGAACAGCCATGGTGGATTGATCATCAAGCCCGTGATCTGGTCGCAGTTGGCTTAAAAAAATCAGCACTGCAGGAATTAGGCCAACTGAATTTTATTGATGTAGCATTGGTGGGAACCCAGCTTAAAACCAATGACAGTCTGGCTACGATCGAAGGACAGAAAATGATCGTCGATTTAAAAAGTCCGCTTGACGGTGTGATTGTCGCCGTTAATCCAGCGTTGGAAGGCTGGGTGGCTGCTGACAGTGACGATGGTCAGTGGCTGATTAAGGTTCAGCCATTTAGCTGAGTAAATTTCTCTGATTGCTGAGACCGGCATTGAAAACCGGTCTCAGCTTTTTTTATGAAATTTATGAAAAAAGTGTTGACGTAAATTAAAATTGAATTATAATAACTACATAATCAATTAATCGAACGAACAAATTCAAACATATCGAAAAGCAGAGTAGATTGTGGCGCGTGCTCAGAGAGTTTCCGGTTGGTGCGAGGAAATTCGTTAAGCAGTCGAAGATGGGCTTGGAATGGTACTGGCGATATTTAGCCGGTAACGGGGTTGCAGCCGTTATCAATGCAAGGTGATTTTTTAAGTCACCTACTGAGGCTTAATTTGCGAGAATTAGGCAAAAAAAGGTGGTACCGCGAAACACTCGTCCTTTTTATAAGGATGAGTGTTTTTTTGTTTGTTTTGATTAATGATCAAACAATTGGCTGCCGGCAGGCTGTTGTTTTAAAAAGCTATTATTAAAAGGGATTATTTAATTGAGGATTGAGAGGAGACATCATTATGAACAAGCGTAAGAAAAAGACATTAATCTGGGTCGTTGTTGCATTGGTAGTCGTTATTGCTGGGATCTTCAGCTTTGGCAATTTTGGCAAGCAAAAGGAACAAACCGTAACGGTCGGGGTCGTTTCACCATCTAAGCAGGATGAGGCAGTTTGGAATCAGGTTAAAAAGACGGCCAAGAGCAAATACAATGTTGATATTAAGCTTAAGACGTTTACTGACTACAACCAGCCAAACAAGGCTCTGCAAAGCGGCAGCATCGATCTGAACGCTTTCCAGCACAAAGCTTTCCTGGATGCATGGAACAAGGCTAACAAAGGCTCCTTGGTTTCAATTGGCAAGACCTTCATCACGCCAATTCACCTTTACTCCAACAACTACAAGAGCGTTAAGAGTCTGCCAGACGGTGCTACGATTGCCGTTCCAAACGATGCATCAAACGAAAGCCGGGCACTGTACGTTTTGCAGAGTGCAGGACTGATTACCTTAAAGAAGAACACGAACTCTTTGGCAACGATCAACTCAATTGCCAAGAACCCAAAGAACCTGAAGATTAAAGAAGTTGCTGCTGATCAGGCAGCACGGACGCTGGACAGTGTCGATGCCGCAGTCGTTAACACCAACTACGCTGTGGCTGCTAAGCTTTCAATTAAGAAGTCCATCTTTACTGAACCAGTCAACAAAGATTCTGCACAATGGATCAATCTGATTGCTGCTCGTAAGAAGGACCGTAACAAGGAAGCCTACAAGGATGTTGTAAAGGCATACCAAACGGAAAAGGTTAAGAAGGTCATCAACGAACAATACAATGGTCTGGAAAAGCCAGCTTGGGACATTAAGCTGAAGTAATTTCCAACAGATAGAAGGAGAAGAGATATATGGGGACAAACATTATTGATTTGGAACACATCGACGTTACGTTCCAGACTGGCAAAAACGAAACTGTTCAAGCCGTTAAGGATGTCACCCTGCAAGTTGAAAAAGGCGACATCTATGGGGTAGTTGGCTACTCGGGTGCCGGCAAGTCAACGCTGGTTCGCACGATCAATCTGCTGCAAAAGCCAACTGCAGGCAAGATCACGGTTGAAGGCGAAGTGCTGTTTGCTGATCACAAGCAGCAGATCAGCAACGCAAAACTGCAGGAAAAGCGACGCAACATCGGAATGATCTTTCAGCATTTCAATCTGCTGAACGAAACGACGGTGCTCGACAATGTCATGTTTGCCCTCAAGCACAGCAAGCTCAGTGATGACGAGGTCGAACAAAAGTCATTGAAACTCTTGGATCTGGTCGGCTTAAAGGATAAGGCCGATGCCTATCCAGTTCAGCTTTCCGGTGGCGAGCAGCAGCGGGTTGCCATTGCCCGGGCATTGGCCAATGATCCGGAAATTTTGATTTCTGACGAGGCAACCTCGGCGCTGGACCCTCGCAATACCAACCAGATTTTAGACCTGCTCAAGGATCTGAATGAAAAGCTTGGTCTTACGATCATCTTGATTACTCACGAAATGGATGCCGTTAAGCGTGTTGCCAACAAGATTGCGGTAATGCAGCATGGGGTGATCATTGAAAAAGGCGAGCTGCGGCAAGTCTTCTTGCGGCCACAGCAGGAACTGACGCGTCAATTTGTCGGTGGTTCACTGGCGGCCATGGATACGCTGCGCTCAATGAACCTAGGGACGCTTAATGATGATGAAGAGTTATATCAGCTGGTCTACAGCGGCGATTCAGTTGCTGAGCCACTGATTATCGGACTTTACCGGGCAACCGGCGTCGAAGCCAGCATGATCTATGGCAACGTTGAGGTATTAGGCAACGTGCCAATCGGGATGCTGTTTGTGATCGTAAAGGGAACGCCTGATCAAAGAGAGGCAGCCGTAAAGTTCTTTAAGGATCAAGACGTTGAAGTAACCAAGATTGATGATCGGGGGATTTGGCATGACTGAGTTTTTTGCAAAATATTTTCCTAATGTTGTCCAACTCGGCTGGAGCGGCGACAGTGGCTGGGGTACCTCAATTGGTCAAACGCTGTATATGACGTTTTGGCCAGCTGTCTTTGGTGGAATCCTCGGTGTGTTGTTCGGCGTGATTCTGGTAGTTGCAAAACCCGGCGGCATTATGGAGAATAAGACGCTGTTTAGTATTTCTGACAAGATCGTTTCATTGTTCCGGGCCATTCCATTTATCATTTTGTTGGCCTTCATTGCTCCGTTTACGCAATTGATCGTTGGTACGCAGATTGGGACGACGGCAGCTTTGGTACCATTGTCCTTGGGATTCTTCCCATTTTATGCGCGTCAAGTGCAGGTTGCGTTAGAAAGCGTGAACTATGGTAAGATCGAGGCTGCGCAGGCGATTGGCGCTACTAATACTGATATCATCTTCGAAGTCTACTTGCGTGAAGCACGTTCTGAATTGGTGCGGGTGACTACGGTTTCACTGATCAGTCTGGTTGGTCTCACGGCCATGGCTGGTGCGGTTGGTGCCGGTGGTCTTGGTAATACGGCCATTGCCTATGGATATGATCGTTTCTGCAACGACATTACAATCGTGGCGACCTTGCTGGTATTGCTGCTGGTGATTATCATTCAACTGGTTGGTGACGTTTTGGCAAAGGCCGTTAACCACCAAAATCGTTAATTTGATTAGATTATGGAAACGGCTTTTTGGGGCCGTTTCTTTTTTCGAGGTGTTGAACAATGGATAAGGAAAAGCAAGCAAAAATTTTAAAAGATCTGATTCATATCAATTCGGTAAACGGCAATGAGCTTGACGTTGCCGACTACTTAGCACGACTGTTTGCTCAGTATGGCATGGATGCTAAGGTGGATGCGTTTGGCGAGCGGCGGGCCAATCTGATCGTTGAGTTTGGGCCGGGCAATATTGACCAAGTCTTGGGAATTACTGGTCATATGGATACGGTCGCCGTGGGTAATCGTGCTAACTGGCATCATGATCCATTTGGTGCTGAAACCCAGGGAGATCGACTCTTTGGCCGTGGCGCCGCGGACATGAAAAGCGGATTGGCTGCGCAGGCAATTGCTTTGATTGAGCTTAAGGAAAGCGGCTGGCAGCCCGATGGCAAGATCCGTTTGATTGCAACGGCTGGCGAGGAATATGGAACACCAGGCGCCAATCGTTTGGAGGAGAAAGGCATTGCTAAAGATCTGAGTGCCTTGATCGTAGGTGAGCCAACGGGTGGCAATATCGTTTATGCCACGTCGGGAAGCTATAACTATCAAGTAATCTGCAAGGGCCGCTCAGCACACAGCTCCATGCCTGAACGCGGGATCAATGCCGTCAGCGGTCTGGCTCGTTTTATCGAACTGGAGGCCAGCTTGTTTGACAATGTGCCGTTGGATCAGTACCTAGGCAGCGTTAAGCATTCAATTACGATTTTAAAAGCAGGCGATCAGGTCAATACGATTCCTGATCGTGCCGAACTGCGTGGCAATCTTCGACCAACGCGTGCGTTTGATAATGAAAGGGTTACGCAGCGGCTTGGGCAGGCGATTGACTATCTAAATCAGACTACGGATTATGAATTGACGCTCAATATCTTAAATGATTGGTGGCCGATTGCAACTGATCCACAAAGCGATTTGGTAAAACTGGCCTTAAAGGCAGCCAACGACAGCTATGCCAATAAACCAGAGCTGACGATCATCAATGGAGCCACCGATGCCAGCGTGTTTGTCAAGCATCGTGCTGATCTGCCGGTTGTCGTGTTGGGTGCTGATGAATGGTCGCGGGCGCATCAGGTTGATGAGTATACGACCTGGTCGAGCTATTTTGCCACGATTAATGCCTACCGCACCATCATGCATGATTTCTTTGGCTAGCTAAAAGACTGGAAGACCTTCATGTTGGATCATGAAGGCCTTTTTATTGTGATAAAATTAGATGATTACCAAAAAGGGGGATGCCTATGACTGAATCAATTGCCAGTCTAAAAGAACAACTGATTGAGCTGCATCAGCGCGTTGATAATGCCGAGATCTTTCAATCACTGTATCAGCGCATTGGCGAGCTGGTCGAAAAGGTTCCCAGCCAAAAGCGAACCAGCTATGAACCGCCTGCTGACGATCAACGCTATCTAAAAAACGAAATGTCTGCAATTGAGCTGCAGATGCTTGAAAAAGAGCCGCTTGACCAGGCACAAAAAAACAGTTTATTTTATCATCTGGCTTCGGTTGATCGATCGGCCAGAGAAGGCTCAAGGCAGGCAATCAATGATTTATTGGGACATGAGATGGTCAGTGCTGAAGAGGTCGCGCGTTGGACAGACTATGTGTTGCGAGACGATATCTTATATGCGCATGTCTTGGAGCCTAAAAATCAGGCTGTTTTTATGCGGGCTTCAGCCGTCAACATGCTGCATTCTTTTTTAATGGCTGATCGGTTCGGCTATTTTTTTCTGACTGAAGAAAAGCTGCAGGAGGTAATTGATAAGATTGCACTCTTAGTCTTGTTGGAAAAAGATACCAGAGGCTTTATCGGCAGACGCGGCTGGGCACATATGTTTTTTGAACTGACCAATATTTTTAAGGAAATGACAGAGCGCACGGATCTTTTAAGAGGTGATCATATTTTTATGATGACCGTTTTAGTGGAACGCTATCGTCGGTTGCGCACGCCGCTGGAAATGGGCGAGCAAAATGAGATTGCGGAGTATTTAGTCTGTCTGATCAAGCGTCATCGTCTGTACCAGGATTATTTTTTGATGGAATTAAAAGATTGGCGCGCTTGGCTGAAGCAGCAGTCAGACGTTGATAACGAAGGAGATTGGCATCTGTTTTTCAACTATCAGCGCTTGATGACGGCTCTGCTGGTTAACAAAGATCTGCCGCCTAAGGTTATGGCTGAGATCATTGAACAGGAGATTTAGTTGTCAACGTTTACAGATAGTGTTATACTGTAGTTTCTAATAAAAACGGTTTAAGTACATTTAAAATTAGATAGGTGGTATTTTACATGACGAACAAAAAGCTGCACGTAGCATTGCTGTTCGGGGGCAATTCTTCGGAACACGATGTCTCTAAACGGAGCGCTCACAATGTATTTGACGCGATGGACAAGAACAAATATGACGTCAGCCTGTTTATGTTCACCAAAGATGGAATTCTGCTGAACAATGAATACTCACAGCGGATCTTTGACGGCGAACCAGAAGATGCCGTAGTCAAGGAAGCTTATGCCAATATGGATCTTGATGCGCCACTCGCACCAATTCAAGCATTGAGCACGGTTAAGCAGATCGATTTCTTCATTCCGGTTATTCACGGTAACTTAGGTGAGGATGGTACGGTCCAGGGGCTGTTCCGTCTGTTGAAGAAGCCATATATTGGTTCAGGAATTGCTGCCAGTGCCATGTCGTTTGACAAGGATCTTACCAAGAAGATCATTACGCAAGCGGGAATCCGTAATACGCCATACATTCTGCTGACGCCAGAAAATCGCGATCAGTACGACTGGCATGCCATCCAAGAAGAACTTGGTGATCTGGTATTCGTTAAGCCAGCCAAGCAAGGTTCTTCAGTCGGAATTCATAAAGTCGAAAACGAGGCTGAATTAAAGGCTGCTCTTGATGATGCCTTTAAGTATGACTTTAAGGTCTTGGTTGAACAGGGGATTGATCACCCTCGTGAAATTGAAATCTCAATTCTTGGTAATGAGCATCCAATCGCTTCTAAGCTTGGCGGTATCCGCGTACCAAGCGATGACCCATTCTACGACTATGAAAATAAATTTGTCGATGCCAGTGGCGTGGTCTTTGATCTGCCGGTAATCCTGCCAGACGACCTAACGCAGGAAATTACCGATATGGCACTGAAAGCTTACAAGGCACTTGGCATGAAGGGACTTTGCCGGATTGACTTCCTGGTTGACCAAAACAACGTTCCATACTTGAGTGAGCCGAATACGCTGCCAGGTTTCACCAACATCAGTCTTTATCCGCAGATGTGGGAAGTTTCTGGTATTAAGTACTCAGATTTGATCGATCGCCTGATTAAGCTGGGCCTGGAAGAATTTGAACGGCAAGAACAGATCAAGTACGATTTCCAGTCGCTTGGTGAAGAAAAAGTCGGTAAAAAAGAATACCACTAAAATAAGCAATTAAGATGATTAATAACAACCTCCAGAGCTGCCAGCCAGTTTTGGAGGTTTTATATTTGGCAAACTGTTTATAATTGTCTAATTATTGATAAATTTATGATAAAATAATCATACACATATTTATATTGGTTAATTGGTTTTACTATACAACTATACATATATTAAGAAGGAATATTAGATGAAGCTTCGTGGGGATATCTTTAAGCAGATTCGGCGCAAACGGGGACTATCACAGACAGCATTAGCGGAAGGAATCTGTACGCAGGCAACGATTAGCCTGATGGAAAAACAAAATCGAATTCCTAAAATGAATATTTTGACCGCACTTTGTTCGCGGTTGGATATTTCGGCAAATGAGATTATTGAAAATGATGACGTTTCAATGACGGCAACTTTTGATCAGATTGGCCGTCTGTTGGCAGAAAGGCAGTTTGAAGATGCCCAGACTGCCTTGCAGATGATCAAGGTTAAAAATCTGCAAAATGAATTTGATAAGCAGCGCTACTATTATTTGCTAGGGATGCTGCAGGTACAAAATCATCAATTTGATGAAGCAATCTTTAACTTTGAATTGGTTCTGACGCAATTTTCGACCGCTAGTGCCAATATTTATCTGGCGATGACCACGATTGGTATGGCGATGGCCTATGAAAAGATCGGCAGTCAAAGTCGAGCGCTGAGGTTGGTTGAAAGGGCAATGCGCTTGATTGATGAAAAAAAACTGACTGGTGGCCAGCTGCAGTGGATCGTAGTCTATGAATACATATCTGGCTTGTATCTGGCACTGGGGCAGCCGCAGTTGTCACTCAATGCGGCGCAGCGCGGTATTGAAATCTGTCGGCAGATGCGCTCGATGTTTCTGCTTGATCGCTATTATCTGCATGCCGGCAAGGCGCAGCTGGCACTGGCCAATCAGGCGGTGGGCAAACAGGATTTAGAGATTGCTCACAGTTTGGCGCTGGTTGGTCAGCATCCTGAACTGGTTAAGGAATCAATGAAGGCCTTAGCAATGGCTTAAAAATATACATACAAAAAAGCGTTGACTGAAATTTCAGTCAACGCTTTTAATTATGCTTTAGCGCTTTTTTGGAACTGGAATTGGTTGGTTGTCTAAATCGGTACGAACGACTAAGACATCACAGATTGCAGTCCGAGTAACAAATTCAGTAACCGAGCCAATCAAGATCCGTTCAACGGCATTTAAACCAGTGGCACCGATCATGATCAGGTCAGCGTGCATTTCCTTTGGCACTTCGCGGGCAATGATCGTCTTAGGTGCGCCGTATTCAATCGTGTAGCTGACATTGGCAACGCCTTGTTTTTTAGCGTAGTCAACGTATTGATCCAGCGTCTTCTTGGCAGTCGTGGTTACTTGTTCAACCATTGAGCTGTCGAAACTGGAGATGTTTTGGAAAGCACGAGTATCAACAACGTGCAACAGGCGCAATTCCGTATCAGCACCATTCCGTTTAGCAACAGCAACAGCTTTCTTAAAAGCCAGTTCAGCTTCCTTTGATCCATCTACAGGAACCAAAATGTGTTGGTATTGTTGAGTCATATCAAGTACCCCCTTAATGCTTAAGCTTCTTTGTTTATTTATATTTTACAACATTGTAAAGGCTTTCGCAAAAAAATGTTTATGAAATTAGTGTTTTCTGAACACTAACGAGCTGGTTGCCAGTGCCATTGCCATGTCAGCCAGGCAGCCAATTACCAATACGGTTGCTACCAAACCAATATGATCAGAGAAGAATGCGGCAATCAAACTTACGATACCCCAGATCAGCAGCAGCCAGCCCCAGATGCTGCAGTGGCGAAAACTGCGCTCAGTAGCGGCCTGGCCAAAGATACCGGTCTTGCGGTGACTTAATAGATACCAGCTTTCAATCAGCATGATCGCGGCAAAAACAATCATCAAAACAGTAATCAAAAAAATCAAAACTCCTTTCTCTGCCAAGGTACCATAAAAGCGGGACTGAAACCAGTAATGCTTTCAATCCCGCTTTATTATGATATGTATCGGCTCCGTTCATGCCGTTAATTGTCTTTCAGTGTTGACCTGTGGATAAGACAGGTGGGCCATGGCCGACAAAGCTTCGACTACCAAGTGAGAAGGCATGTCGTTACAGTGTCGTGGCACTAGTCCCAAAGTAACGAAACTGTAAGGCAAGACTGCGAATTAGACAACACGCACACTACAGAACCTCTATTAGTATGTTAGCATTTTTTTTAAATAGGTGCAATCGTTTTCAACTTCTTGGATGGCGTTGGGCCTTCAATAGCCGCCGATACTGAATTCCCAGGGCTTTTTCAAATTCACCGTTTGGCTTTGGATGATAATACTCATCATTTTTGATTTTATCTGGCAGATACTGCTGGCGAACCCAGTCTTGTGGAAAATCATGCGGATATTGGTAGTCGACGCCATGGCCAAGTTTTTTTGCACCTTGGTAGTGGGCGTCTTTTAGCCAATTAGGGATCTCGCCGAAGCTGCCTTGATCAATACGCTCTAAAGCAGCATCAATGGCTTGAATACCAGAATTTGACTTGGGCGACAGCGCCAGTTCAATTACGGTATCGGCCAAGGGAATGCGAGCTTCAGGCAGACCAATTTTTTCAGCTGCCTGAATTGCCGTGATGGCTCGCTGAACGGCTGGCGGGTTTGCCAGACCAATATCCTCATAGGCAATTACGGTCAAGCGACGGGCAATGCTTGGCAGATCACCAGCGGCAATCAGCCGTGCCAAATAATGAAGTGCGGCGTCAACATCACTGCCGCGAATCGATTTTTGAAAAGCAGAGATGACGTCATAGTGGGCATCGCCATCCTTATCGGCAGCCAGTGCTTTTTTCTGGACGCATTCCTCAATAATCGGCAGGGTTAGATGAATCTTACCGTCTTGAGCTGGATCGGTTGACTTGGCGGCCAGCTCCAATCCGTTTAGCGCACTGCGCAGATCGCCGTTGACTGCGCGAATCAGCTGCTGACGAGCATTGGCGGCAAGCTCCAGCGGTATTTTCCCCAGGCCCCGCTCCTGGTCGGCAAGGGCGCGGTCAATAGCCAGGCTGATGTCTTTTTCGGTTAAGGGGTAGACTGGAAAAATCTGAGTACGACTGCGAATAGCTGGATTAATCGACAGATATGGATTCTCAGTCGTGGCACCGATTAAGATAATGTGACCGTTTTCTAAATGAGGCAGCAAAAAATCCTGCTTGGTTTTATCAAGGCGGTGAATTTCATCAAGCAGCAGAATCACGGTTCCGCTCATTTTGGCTTCTTCGGCGACAATCTGCAGGTCTTTTTTAGAATCAGTGGCGGCATTCAACATGCGAAAGGCATACTTGGTTGATCCGGCGATAGCACTGGCGATACTCGTTTTGCCAGTGCCAGGTGGACCGTACAGAATCATTGAGCTGAGCATTTTGGCCTTAACCATGCGATTGATGATCTTGCCAGGACCAACCAGATGCTGCTGACCAACGACTTCGTTTAGATTGCGCGGCCGCATACGATAGGCTAATGGCTGCAAAAAACAAGGCCTCCTTTGTTTTATCTAGAATGAAACAGCCGCTGCCAAAAGCCTTGTTTAGCTGGCGACTTGACTTGAGAAACTGGATTTGACAGATTTGGATAGCGTTTCGCAACATCAACTGGCGACTGATAGACTGCAGTTTTAGCCGCTACTACGACCGCCAGCTTTTCAGGAGCCGTTGAAAATTCCGGATCCGTTTTTAAAGTGAAGCTGGCATGTTCTTGAACGGCTGCTCGCATATACGGACGCAGCTGCTCATCATCTAGATTGCCATTTAAAAAGACCAGCTTGCCGATCCCTTTTTTTAACTCCAATCGTAGGGCATCAGACCAGTCACGCTCGCCAAGCTGAGCCACGCTGATCGTCAGGCAGACTCGCTCACGAAAAGTTCCCAGATAGCGTCTTTGCTCATCGGGATTGATTTTAGGCGTACCATAGACTGCATTTTGCAGCCGCTGATCAACTGCACTTTTTTCTTCGTTAGCCATGCATAACCCTCCGTAAGTAGTTTCTCCTATTGTATCATTGATTAATCCTGAATAATAAAAAAACGCCACTGCATTAAGCAATGGCGAAGATCATCCTAGTCCTTGACGATTTCACAGAATTCAATAGTCTCAGCATTTGGTCCTTCAATATTGAAGAACTTGATGCCATGCTGCCAAAAGTCGAGGTGCTGAACTTTATCCTCTTTCATCTTAAAGCCGGCTGCCTTGGCTGCTTTAAAGGCGGCATCGGCATCAGAAGTATTTAAAGAGATATGGTTGATTGCACCGGTTTGGCGAACGGCACCATCACCAGTCCAGATTTCTAGAGTCAGGTGAGCGTATTGCATAAAGACAACCTCATTGCCTTGGTCGTCAGTATCAAAATTGCCCAGCATCTTGAACCCGAGCTTTTCCCAAAAGGCAACCGTTTTTTGCAGATCGTCGGTTGGAATGCCAATGTGCTGCAGATCATCGAAGTAGCCAGCTAAACTTTTGTTGAATGCCATAATTTTTCTCCTTTAATCAAAACTGCTGTTAATAAAAGTGAAGAGTCTAAACATCTAAGGCTTGATGCTTGAGCTTAGGGAAGATAATTCGATCGGCAAGCCCAGTAATGCCGCCTTGGAAGAGCAGCGCAAAAATCGTTCCAAGACCAAAGTTTGCCAGCCCCATTCTAGGCAGAGCCAGCAGAGCCATAATCGTTGGCGGAATATAGGATGCCCACATTGATAAGGTTGCATTGCCCTTGAAATAACGAAAACGCAGAATCTGGAATAAATCATCGGCCGGGTGCAGGACCAGATTTACTCGCTGATAGATTGAAATGGCCACTCCAATTAAAGTAACGCCCAAGAAATTGATCAGAACATACAGAACTACCATTGGCAAAGAATGAGCATCGGGCATAATCCGGTTGAAAATATCGGAAAACCATTGAATAAAGATTGAAAACGGCAGCATAAACATGAAATTGCCAAAAATTCGTTTCCATTCCCATTTATGCATCAGAATTGCGTTTAAGGCTGCGGTTAGCATTCCCAGAACCATGAATGCCCAAAACAGTGTCATTGAATTATTCCCCAGGACGGCAATGCCAAGGTTGTTTTCAGCCGCCGTCCAATAAGCGGATCCTAAAAACTGTGGATGAATATGTGAACTGGTAACCAGCGTCAAAACGTTTCCCATCGAGTTGATAACGATCGATAGGGCGAAGTAGGCGATGCTGACTGGCATTGAAATAGTGCGCTTTGGTACCGCGGTGACATTTTTTGAGCTTGCTTGTTCCAAATTAATTCCCTTCTTCCTGACAAGATCACGTCTTAAAAATTGGTGATAGACTTCACTTGCCACGATAAAGATACCCCCAGTAACTATCGATGTCAACCGGTTGACAGAATTTAGAATGATAAAAACTGTCTCAAAATCAGTTTACGAAAGCGATTTCTTTGTTGCTGTAATCAGATAGTGGGAATTAATCGGTTTGGCAGCTGTTTTTTTAATTTTTTTCGTGAATTTGTTGTTTGATTCACAGGCTTTTGACAGTCCTGACTTGCTCACTTTAAAATTGGTATATGCTTATCTCAGGGCTATAAATGAAAATAAAATCATATATAACTAAAAAAGATAAAGTTTTGCGCAATCGATTGCTTAACAATATAAAGTTACTGTCGTCTAGTGGTCCAGATGTGAATTATCGTTGATATGACGGCAATTAATTCAAAAATTGACTGATAATCAGTGCACAAGCTTGAATTGGTATTGCTAATCGATTAGCAAAAATAATTTCAAAATCCAATTGACGGCGTTGGTAAATTCGGTCATGATACGAGTCATGAATTAATTGTTAACTAAAAATTGGTATATTTAACAAAGGAGCAAGAGAAATGCAATCAACTGAGCAAAAAACGATTGCCATCTATGCTGACGGGGCTGTCATTGATGACATGCGTCAAATGGCTAAGCTGCCTGAAGTAACGGGCTTTACGACCAACCCCTCACTGATGAAGCGAGCAGGAGTTACTAATTACTTGACGTTTGCCAAGCAAGTAGTCGGTGAGTTTCCGGAAGCTTCCCTGTCTTTTGAGGTTTTTTCACAAGATCCTCAGAAAATGCAGCAGGAAGCAGAAATCTTAAGTTCATTAGGCAAACATGTCTATGTTAAGATTCCGATTTTAAACTTGAATGGACAGCCTAATACGGAGCTGATTCATCAACTGGCACATGCCGGCATCAAGCTGAACATTACCGCAGTAACGACCAGCGAACAGGTGCGCTTGGCATTGGAAGCTTTGGACGAACAGACGCCGGCGATTATTTCACTATTTGTGGGACGAGTTGCTGATACGGGTGCGGATCCAACTTCCTTTGTCAATGCCAGCGTAGCGATGTCGCATTTGCATCCAAACGTTGACTTGCTGTGGGCCTCGACGCGTGAAGTCGACAACATTCGTCAGGCTCAGCAGGCTGGTATCGATATTATTACAGTACCACCGGCAATTCTGCAAAAATGGCTGGCACGGCGCGAGTTTACGCCAGAAGATGTTGCTCTGGATACGGTTCGCGGTTTTGACCAAGATATTAGTACGCTGGGATTCAGCATTTTAGATGAAGTTGCAGAGGAGGCGGCGGTCAATGAGTAATCAGCAAGCAACTCTAGATCAAAAATCAGTTACGGCTGCTCGAATGCTGGGCGTAGAAATGATTGAAGCCTCGCACAGCGGCCATCCTGGGATCGTTTTGGATGCCGCGCCAATGGCTTACACGCTGTTTGAATATCATATGCGTTTTAATCCTAAGCAGCCTAAGTGGATCAACCGCGATCGCTTTGTCTTGTCAGCAGGCCATGGCTCAGCGCTGCTCTACAGTCTGCTGCATCTAAACGGTTTTGATCTCACTGTTGATGACTTGAAGGCGTTTCGCCAAATGGGTTCCAAAACACCAGGCCATCCTGAATATGGATGGACGCCTGGCGTTGATGCCTCGACTGGTCCCTTGGGTCAAGGACTTGGTATGGCAGTTGGTATGGCGATTGCAGAAAAGCATCTAGCTGCACAGTGCAACCGACCGGGGATGCCAGTAATTGATCATTACACTTACGCCTTGGCGGGTGATGGTGATTTGATGGAGGGCATCAGTCAAGAAGCCCTGGATATTGCAGGCAATCTGCAGCTTAATAAACTGATCGTGCTTTATGACTCAAATGATGTTTCACTGGATGGGCCATTGTCAATGAGTACGCATGACAATGTTGAACAGCGAGTCAAGGCGGCTTCATGGAATTATGAACGCGTTGAGGATGGCAATGATCTGGCTCAGATCGATGCAGCTTTGTGGCGGGCTAAACGTTCCGATAAGCCAACCTTGATTGAGGTTAAGACGGTAATTGGCTACGGTGCGCCTAAGCAGGGAACCAACAAAGTTCATGGTACGCCGGTTGGTCAGGATGGCCTGGCTATCCTCAAAGAAAAATTTGACTGGCATGAGCCATCTTTCACCGTACCGCAGGCTGTTTATGATCACTTCCAAGAGCTGGTGGCTGCCAAAGAAAAGCAATACCAGCGCTGGTTGGAAATATGGGCTTCCTATCAGCAGCAGTATCCGCAACTGGCTGCTCAATTGATGAATGATGAGTTTAAGTTGAGTGATGATGCCTTAAACTATCAACCAGGTGAAAAAATTGCCACGCGGCTGGTATGTGATGACGCACTGCAGGAAATCGCCCGGCAGAATCCGATGTTTTGGGGCGGGGCTGCGGACCTGGCCAGCTCTAACAAAACGCTGCTGAAAAAAGATGACAATTTTGCTGCGGATAATCCATTAGGTCGCAATCTGCGGTTTGGCGTACGTGAATTTGGCATGGCAGCAGCCTTGAATGGAATTACGCTGCATGGTGGTACCCGAGCCTTTGGCAGCACGTTCTTGGTCTTTAGCGACTATCTTAAGGGTGCCGTTCGTCTGGCTGCTTTAATGAAGATCCCGACTACCTTTGTCTTTTCTCATGATTCTTTGGCTGTTGGTGAAGATGGTCCAACGCATGAACCAGTTGAGCAATTGGCAGCGCTGCGCTCAATGCCGGGTGTCGATGTCTATCGTCCGGCTGATGCCAATGAAACGATTGCTTCCTGGCAGGTCATTGGCAAAACTACTGATCGTCCCAGCGTAATCGTTACCTCGCGTCAGGGACTGCCAGTTTTGGCAGCGGCTAAACATGCACCGGTAGAACGAGGAGCTTATATTCTGGCACCGGCTCAAACCAATCATCCGGCTGGAATCCTGATTGCCAGCGGCTCTGAGGTCTCTTTGGCATTGCAGGCTAGAGAACGATTGGCCAAAGAAGGCATTGACGTGCAGGTTGTTTCGATGCCATGTCAGGAACGTTTCTTGCGGCAGTCAAAGCAGTATCAAGAAATGGTGCTGCCGCCACGCCTGGATAAGCGCTTGGCAATCGAAATGGGAAGTTCAATGTGCTGGCACCGTTTTGTCGGCTTGAATGGCATGGTAATGGGTGTTGATGAATTCGGTACCAGCGCTCCAGGTGAACAGGTTATTGAAAAGTTTGGCTTCACGCCAGAACGCGTTGCTGCAGCCTTTAAGCAGACAGCCGGGCTTGAAAATGAAAAATCAACTCGAATGGCTGCTAATGGCTAGCTGCTGTTTTCTAAAAACTACGTATCACACATAAATCTTAATCTCTAAATCTCAAAATACTCCAAAAATCCCCAAAGGCCATGAGCGATCCACTATCCCAGTCGCTCATGGCCTTTTTGATTTGAATTGGTATATAAAAAAGCTCCGTGATTTTAAATCACAGAGCTTTTTAAGAAATAAACCGTAATTAGATATTACAGCTTGTTGTAGAATTCGACAATCAGCGCTTCGTCGATGTCGGCGTTCATGTCTTCACGTTCTGGCAGACGAACCAGCTTACCTTCGAGCTTGTCAGCATCGAATTCAACGTATGAAGGACGTGCAACAACGGCTTCAACAGCGTTCTTGATAACGTCCAGGTTCTTGGACTTGTCGCGAACGGAGATGACTTGACCAACCTTAACTTCGAAGGAAGGAATGTCAACGCGCTTGCCATCTACGGTGATGTGACCGTGGTTAACCAGTTGACGAGCTTGACGACGAGTAGTAGCCAGACCCAGACGGTAAACCATGTTGTCCAGACGACGTTCCAACAGGATCATGAAGTTGGTACCGTGAGTACCTTCCTTGATCTTACCGGCACGCTTGAACAGGTTACGGAATTGACGTTCAGTCATACCGTACATGTAACGCAGCTTTTGCTTTTCGCGCAGTTGCATACCGTATTCAGACAGGCGGCCACGACGGTCATTACCGTGATCACCAGGTGCGTAGTTGCGACGAGCCAGTTCCTTACCGGTACCGGACAGAGACATGCCGAGACGGCGAGATACACGCCAGCTAGGGCCAGTGTAACGAGACATATTAGAATTCCTCCAATAAAATTATTTGGAGTAAAATAATCCGATTGTGAGCTTGACATTCGTGCAGGCCAATTGGATCGTTCACCCTTGCAGCTGGGTTACTGGAAACACCATGCGGCATTGGTCTGTTGACGAGCTTGCCCCTCACTGCTGCATTATTTTACACAAAGAGTACTTTAACGCGAAAAACATGCCTAGTCAAGATGTTTGATCAGTTCATCGACAAAAGATTGAATGCCGGCCTGCAGTTTTGCATCAAATCTTTTTTCAACTGGGGCATCCAAATCCAAGACACCAAGCAATTGCTGATCTTTAATCAAGGGAATTACAAGCTCAGAACGGGCGGCAGCATCACATGAGATATAACCAGGAAACTTAGTGACGTCATCAACTGCCAATGCCTGCCGCTGAGCAGCTGACTGACCACAGACGCCTTTGTTCATTGCAATGTGCATACAGGCTGGATGCCCTTGAAATGGTCCCAGCACCAGTTCGTTTTCTTTAGGGTCATAAAGATAAAAGCCGGTCCAGTTCAATTGATCAATGCTGTCGTTTAACAGTGCTGAGGCATTAGCCAGATTAGCAATTAAGTTGGTTTCATTTTCCAATAAGGCAGCCAGCTGGGTGTTGATAAGCTTAAAGTTTGGCAAAATAAAAATCCCTCCGATAAATAATAAGTTGTCAAGAGCAGATATGATATAATTTTAATTAGTGGAATTTTAAGATTAAACGGTGAAAAACGCAAAGCATAAACCGTGCAAAATATAGGTGGGATATAGATGTTTCAAGTGTTGATCGGAATTTTAGTTATTGCTGCATTGGTAATTATTGGCGTATACGTCTATCAAAAGCGCACCCTCAATGCGGTAGACGCCCTGCTGAATCAAAAAGCTGCCGCACTGACAACTCATTTGGACGAACGGTTTGCCAAAAACGCAAATCCAGAGCTGAGCGGCGACTCGCTAAAGGATTTTAATCAGCTCAAGGATGAATATCAAGATGAATTCCTAACGGCTGCCAGTCGGGTCGATGACTTGGCCGATCAAATAGCGCAAGATCTGCATGGATTTAATCTATTGAAAGTCAAGCCGGATCTGCGTAAGCTGCAGGATGCGACTGCTAAGCTGCTGAGTGAACAGACAAATCTTGAAGAAGGTTTGAAAAAAATTGACGATGCCAAGGCAGAACATCAAAAAGCAATTGGCGAGCTAAAAAAGCAATACCAGCAGTTTCATAATGAACTGGAAGAAAACAGCTATCGCTATGGCAAAAGCAGTACGGCTCTGCGCCAGCGCCTGACGGATCTGGAAGCTCGTTTTGCCAAGTTCACCACGCTTACGGCCAAAGGCGACTATGAAGCGGCTCAAGACGTCCTTAACGAGCTGCAACAGGATACCGAGGAACTGGCCCGACTGATGCAAAAGATTCCAGATATCTATAAGCCGCTGCTGACTGAATTTCCCACCCAACTGCAGGAACTAAAAAATGGCTATGAGCAGCTGAAACGACACCACTATAACTTTGCTGATGGCCAGATCGATCAAGAAATTAAGCGGCTTGGTCAGCTTTGCGAACAAGCAGATGCTGATTTGAATGCCTTGCGACTGGATGAGGCGGCAACGGCAAATGATCAGCTGACGCAGCATATTGAGCAGCTTTACGATGTTATGCAGCGCGAACTTGATGCTCGGCCAAAAGTTGCACCATTGATGCGCGATGTAGGTCGGCATTTGAGTCATGCCAAACAGCAGAATCGTGAGCTGATTGATGAACTGGAACGTTTAAGTCTTAACTACACGCTTAACAATGACGAACTGGCCAACGCACGCGGCCTTGACGAACAGCTGCGGCAGCTGCAGGCATCATATGACCAAGATCAAGAAGCACTGGCAGTCGAAGAAGCTATTGACAGCCAGGTTGTTGCTCGTCAGACCGATAATGAAAAGTCATTGACGGCAATCGAAGAACAGCAAAAACAGATCAATGATAGTGTTGCTGATCTTCAGTCTGATGAGGCGCGAGCAAAAAAAACGCTGCAGCGATTCTCAGTTGAGATTCGTACAATCAAACGGCGTGTGGAGTCACTGAATCTGCCAGGAATTCCCCAAGACTACATGGATTATTTCTTCCTGGTCAGCGATGAAATTGGTAAACTAGCCGATGCAATCAGCCAGGTTAAGATTGATATGGAAGACATCACCAAGCAGCTTTTAATCGTGCAAGACGATCTGGAAACGCTGCAGGAAAAAACTGATGACTTAAGAGACAGTGCCGAACTGACCGAACGGCTGATTCAATATGCCAACCGGCTCAGTATTGACCATGAAGAGATTAATGATGCGATTGCCAAAGCACAAAATGAATTCAATCGCTATAATTATCCAGGTAGTCTGGAAATCTTGGAAAAGGCCGTTGAAAAAGTCGAGCCGGGTTCCTATAAGCGAATGGAGCAGCGTTACTATACCGAGCTTAAGCGCAATTCTTAAAACCAAAAACGTGTCGCCAATGACGCGTTTTTTTATTTTCAAGTGTCAATCATGGTTAAAAGAAACGGGATCTGTTATAATGTAGCGTTGTTTTAGGAGCCGAACCTTCGTCGCGGATGTGATCCATCGGCGGCAATATCTTGCGAGGAAAATCTGTTTTCCCGCGTGCATTAAAGGAGTAAGCACAGTATGATTTATTTTGACAATAGTGCCACGACGCAGATCTGGCCGGAAGTTTTGGATACGTATAATCAAGTCTGCCAAAAGATTTGGGGGAATCCCTCCAGTCTGCATAAGGTTGGTGAGACGGCTTGGAATCTTCAAGAGCAGGCACGTAAACAGATTGCGGACCTGTTTGACGTTTTGCCAAGTGAGATTGTTTTTACCAGTGGTGGTTCAGAGGGCGACAACTGGGTCATCAAAGGAACGGCAATTGAAAAGCGTCAATATGGCAAACATATTATTACGACCAGCGTTGAGCATGCTGCGGTGCGTAATTCGATGGAGCGCTTAGCTGACCTTGGTTTTGAGATTACCTATCTGCCGGTCGATGATCAGGGACGCATTGATCCAGAAGACGTTAGAAAAGCACTGCGCCCAGATACGATTCTGGTTGAATCAATGGTTGTCAACAATGAGATTGGTACGATTCAGCCAATCAAGGAAATTGGTGAAATCTTAAAGGACTATCCTAAAGCTCACTTTATGGTTGATGCGGTGCAGGCAATCGGTAAGGGAATCGATGACCTTGTCTTTTCAGATCGGGTCGATTTTGCGGTCTTTTCTGGTCATAAGTTCCATGCACCGCGCGGAACCGGCTTTGTATATGCCAAAGCCGGCCGCAAGCTGGCTCCACTGATTGATGGTGGCGGTCAGGAGCGCGGCCGCCGCAATGGGACCGAAAATACGGCTGGTTTTGTTGCGATGGCCAAGGCATTACGGTTGGTAAAACAAAACGAAAAGCAGGCCGTTGAACGCGAAAAAGCAATCAAGACGCGAATTTACGATCATATCAAGAATTTTGAACACGTTGAGGTTATCTCGCAAAATGATGATTCGTTTGCTCCTCATATTCTGACGTTTGCAATTGTTGGCGTCCGTGGTGAAACGATCGTGCACGCTTTTGAAGATCACGATATCTATATTTCAACGACCAGTGCCTGCTCTTCAAAGAAGCACGTTGAAGCCGGGACTTTGGCGGCTATGAAGGTTCCCGATGAAATTGCAACCAGTGCCGTACGGATCAGCCTGGGCGATCAAAACACCTTGGCTGAGGCTGATGAGTTCAATCGCGTCTTTGATGAGCTGTATGCCGGCTTTAAGAAGATTATCGATTAGTTTTTGAAAGGAAAATCTAGTTCCAAAATGCAATATGATGAAATTATGGTGCGCTATGGCGAGCTTTCGACTAAAGGGCGCAACCAAAAGAACTTTATTGACCGTTTGGGAGCCAATGTTACCAAAGCGTTGCATGGCTTTGATCAGGTTAAGATTCATCCGCAAAGAGACCGGATGCATATTGACTTAAACGGTGCCGACAGTAGTCAGGTCATGGATCGCTTAAAGCAGGTGTTTGGCATCCAGACCTTCTCTCCTTCTTTACGAGTTGAAAGCGACTTTGAAGCAGTTAAGCAGGCAGCGGCTAAGATGATCAGGGAACAGGTAAAAGAACCGGCCACCTTTAAGATCAGTACTCGGCATGCCGACCATGGCTTTCCAATGGGGACGTTTGAGATGAATCGTGAGCTGGGAGCCTATCTGCTAAAGGAATTTCCTGATCTTTTAACAGTTGACGTTCACCATCCAGATATTGATCTGATGGTTGAGATTCGGAAAAGCGGAATTTATCTGACCAGTGAAAAGATCAAGGGCGCAGGTGGTCTACCAGTTGGAACGGCTGGTAAAGGCATGATGATGCTTTCAGGCGGAATCGATTCACCGGTTGCTGCCTACCTGGCCATGAAGCGTGGGGTTTCTTTGGAGATGGTGCACTTCTACAGTCCGCCATATACCAGTGAACAGGCATTAGCTAAATCAAAGGAACTGACCAGCAAACTGGCAAAATATTGTGGTAGCATCAAGTTCATTCAAGTACCGTTTACCGAAATTCAAGAAACGGTTAAGGAAAAGATTCCCGAGGGCTATCTGATGACCGTCCAGCGCCGCTTAATGCTTAGACTGGCCGCGGCTTTGGCCATGAAACGCCATGGCCTGGCCATCTTTAACGGTGAAAGCCTTGGACAGGTAGCCTCACAGACGATGGAAAGCATGGTCGCTATTAATGATGTGACTACCTGGCCGGTGCTGCGTCCGGTTCTGTCGTTTGATAAGACTGAAATCATCAAGATCGCTGAAGAAATCGATACCTATGAATTGTCGATTCTGCCATATGAAGACTGCTGTACGGTCTTTACGCCGCCATCGCCAAAAACCAAGCCAAACCTGAAACGGGCACGGGCCTATGAAGCACGGCTGGATGTTGAAGGATTGATGCAGCGGGCTTTGGAAAACATTAAGATTACTGAGATTCATGCTGGTGACGAATTCTTGAATCAGAATCAAGACGTATTCGCCGAATTGCTGTAAAATTTAAGCTGATGCAAGACTTTTTAATGCATCAGCTTTTTTATTTCAAACACCGGATTTGGCTATTCGAATGGTGCTAAATTTGGTATACTGTTCCCACACAAAATTAAAAAACGCTGTGAAACTGAAAGGAGCGTTCATCGTGGAAGTTACTGTCAATGGTGAGAAGATGCAGCTGGTCGGCAATCCGCCAGAAGTAGGTACGGAAATTCCTCACTTTAAGCTGTTTGATGCTCAGAATCAACGGGTTAAGACCCGTGAGCTGCTGGGCAAGCCAACTTTATTCTCAGTCGTACCAGACATCAATACGTCGGTCTGCTCGCTGCAGTCACGCAAATTCAACAAGGCAATGGCTGAATATCCTGACGTCCGCTTGATTACGGTCTCCACCAATCCAATTAACGAACAGAAGGGCTGGTGCGCGGCCAATGATATCCCAAATGCTGAGCTTTTATCTGATTATGAACAGTCATTTGGCTATGCAATGAAGCTTTTGATCCCTGATGAAGGCGTCTTGGCACGGTCAATCTTCCTCATTGATGCTGATGGCCAGATCGTCTATCGACAGATCGTTCCTGAAATGACGCATGAGCCTGACTATCTGGCTGCCTTGAATGCAGTAGAAAAGTTGGGCACGGCTGCTGAATAATTAAGAAATTATTTGAATCGACTTGACGTTGTCAAAAATTTCTTTTATTATTACGCTATTCAAGCATTGAACGAGAGAGTAGATCTGGTAAAGCCGTTTAGAGAGACCTTGTTGCTGAAAAAAGGTTCGGTTTACCAGATTGAAGGTAGCTCGCGAGCAGAATTGCTGAAAGCAAGTAGGCAGTTCCGGTTCATGGCCGATATCCCATGTTTGAGTGGAAGCCTGTCTTTGGATGGGTTTCAATTTAGGTGGTACCGCGAGCAGACTCGTCCTAATTTATTAGGGCGAGTCTTTTTTTGTTTGATGCCAATTAAATTAACCAATAACTGTAAATCTGAAAGGGGAACTTGCCATGTCAGAAAAGAACATGTCCACCAAGTTCAACCCGGCTTCGATTGAAGAAGGGCGCTACCAGTGGTGGATCGATGAAGGGTTCTTTAAGCCAAGTGGTGATAAGAAAGCCAAGCCATATTCAATCGTTATTCCACCTCCTAACGTTACTGGCAAGCTGCACTTGGGTCATGCCTGGGATACCACGCTGCAGGATATGATTATTCGGCAAAAGCGGATGCAGGGCTATGACGTTTTGTGGCTGCCAGGGATGGACCACGCCGGCATTGCAACGCAGGCTAAGGTTGAAGCACGGCTGCGCGAACAAGGCATTTCACGCTATGACCTGGGTCGCGAAAAGTTTATTCAACAAGTATGGGACTGGAAAGACGAATATGCCGACATCATCCACAAACAGTGGGCTAAGATGGGAATCTCAGTTGACTACGATCGTGAACGCTTTACCCTTGACGAGGGCCTAAACAAAGCGGTTCGCAAGGTTTTCGTTGATTTGTACAATAAGGGACTGATCTACCGGGCAACCTACATTATCAACTGGGACCCACAGGCACGGACGGCGCTTTCCGACATGGAGGTTATCCACAAAGATGACAAGGGTGCCTTCTACCACGTTAAATATCCATTTACCGACGGCACGACGTTTAATGGCAAAGACTACATTGAAGTTGCTACGACGCGTCCTGAAACCATGTTTGGCGATGAGGCCGTTGCCGTAAACCCAAATGATGAACGCTACAAGGAACTGGTCGGCAAGCATGTTATGGTGCCGCTGGTCAACCGTGAGATCGAAATCATTGCTGATGACTACGTAACGCCTGAATTTGGTACTGGGATGGTTAAGATTACGCCGGCTCATGATCCAAACGACTTCTTGGTTGGCAAGCGTCACAACCTGCCTGAACTCAACACGATGAACGAGGACGCCTCGCTGAATGAAAATGCTGGCAAGTACTGCGGGATGGATCGTTTCGAGGCGCGCAAGGCAATCGTCAAGGATCTGGAAGATGGCGGCTATATGCTGAAGATTGATCCAATCGTACACTCTGTTGGTCACTCTGAACGGACCGGCGTACAGGTTGAATCTCGGCTTTCAACGCAGTGGTTCGTTAAGATGAAGCCATTGGCAGAAAAAGCATTGGCCAACCAAAAGACAGCTGATCGGGTCAACTTTGTCCCAGAACGTTTTGAGCACACCTTTAATCAGTGGATGGAAAACGTGCATGACTGGGTTATCTCACGTCAATTATGGTGGGGTCACCGAATTCCGGCTTGGTACAACAAACAAACCGGTGAAATGTACGTTGGCATGGAGGCACCAAAAGACGCCGAAAACTGGGAGCAGGACAAAGATGTGCTTGATACCTGGTTTAGCTCGGCATTGTGGCCATTTTCAACGATGGGCTGGCCAGACACTGATTCTGCTGACTTTAAGCGTTATTTCCCAACCAACACGCTGGTCAGCGGTTACGACATCATCTTCTTCTGGGTTGCCCGGATGATCTTCCAATCACTGGAATTTACCGGCAAGGCACCATTCCGCAATGTCTTGCTGCACGGCTTGATTCGTGATGAGCAGGGCCGTAAGATGAGTAAGTCTTTGGGTAACGGGATTGATCCAATGGACGTCATCGAAAAGTATGGTACGGATGCTTTGCGCTGGTTCCTGGTTACGGGTTCTACGCCAGGTCAAGACATTCGTTTCTCCTACAAGAAGATGGATGCAGCCTGGAACTTTATCAACAAGATCTGGAATGCCAGCCGTTATGTAATCATGAATCTTGGTAACATGCAGAATGCACCAAAACTGCCGGCTAAAGACAAGTGGGATCTGGCAGACCGTTGGATTTTGAGTCGTTTGAACGCAACGATCAAGCAGGTTACCGATCAATTTGAGTCATTTGACTTTGGTGAAGCTTGCCGCTGTCTGTACAACTTTATCTGGAATGATTTCTGTGACTGGTACATTGAAATGACCAAAGAAAAGCTCAACAATGGTACAGAAGCAGAAAAAGCCGACACCAAGAACATTTTAGGCTACGTGCTCGATCAAACGCTTAAACTGATGCATCCAATCATGCCATTCGTTACTGAAGCGCTGTGGCAGGATATGCCGCATGAATGCAAGTCAATCATGATCGCTGACTACCCAGTGGTTCATGATGAATTTGCTGATGAAAAATCAGAAGAACAGATGAAGCGTCTGATCGAACTGATTACGGCCGTGCGCAACATTCGCAATGAAGCCAATGCGCCAATGTCCAAGCCAGTCGACCTGCTGATCAAGACTGATGATCAGGCTGCTGCTGACATGCTTTTGGCCAATGCAGACTACATCAAGCGCTTCTGCCATCCTGCTGATCTGCAGATTGCTACCGATACGCAGGCGCCAAAACTGGCCATGAGTGGTATCGTTACCGGTGCTGAAGTCTACATTCCAATGGCTGAACTGGTTGATCTAAAAGAGGAACAGGCGCGGATGGAAAAAGAGATTGCTAAGCTGGAAAAGGAAGTTCAACGTTCCGAAAAGAAGCTTGGCAACGAAAAATTTGTCAACAATGCTCCTGAAGCTGTTGTAGCCGAAGAACGGGCTAAGGCAGTCGAATGGAAGCAGAAGCTGGAAGCAGCCCAAGCACGTCTTGCTTCGCTGCAGAATGCTTAATTAGGTAAGCAGGACATCCCCAGAGTTCAATGGAGCTTTGGGGATGTTTTTTTGCAAATTAAGTCGATTTTTGCGAACAATTGTTCTATAATTGGGCTTAAAAATGAAAGGATTTATCATGACGAATATTCAGAACTACGATGATGCTCTGGCATTTATTCATGGCCGGACCAAGTTTAAAAAGATTCCAACTCTGAAACGGATGCGGCGATTTTTAAAAGAACTTGGCAATCCACAAGAAAAGCTCAGCTATCTGCACGTTACCGGCACCAATGGCAAGGGATCAACCGTAGCAATGCTGCGATCGCTCTTAATGGCAAGTGGCTTGACGGTAGGGACTTTTACCTCGCCGTTTATTGTCCGCTTTAATGAGCGAATCTCACTGAATGGCCAGCCGATTTCGGATGATGAGCTGGTAAAGGCTGCCCAAAAGGTGGCCCCCGTTGTTGATTATCTAGATCAAGTATTGCCTGAGGGTGGTCCTACCGAATTTGAGATTGATACTGCAATTATGTTTACCTGGTTTGCACAAAAAAAGCCAGATGTTGTAATTCTCGAGGTGGGAATTGGCGGCCTTTATGACTCAACTAATGTGATTGTGCCAGCTGTTAGTGGGATTGTTACGGTTGGCTACGATCATATGCATGTTTTGGGTGATACGCTGGCTGAGATTGCATGTCAAAAAGCGGGTATCATCAAGCTAAATGTACCGGTAGTGATTGGCCGGTTGCCTCAGGCTGCGCGGCAGACAATCATAGCAGATGCACAAGAAAAACAGGCACCATTATATGAAAACGGGCGACAGTTTACGGCTAAAAAAATAAATCGTCATCAGCTGAAAAACGAGATTGTATATGATGGGCTAATGCTTCATCGTCAACGATTCCAGCTGGGACTGGCCGGTGAATATCAGGTTGATAATGCTGCCGTTGCTCTCACCATGGCGCAGCTTTATTTGAAACGACTGGGTGTGCCGATAGACGTCCAGGCTTTTCAAAACGGCTTGGCCAATACACGCTGGCCGGGGCGGTTAGAAATCGTCAATGACTCACCGTTGGTTGTTTTAGACGGTGCTCATAATCTGCCCGGAATGCAAGCTTTGACGACAACGCTGCAAAATGACTTTAAAGAAATGGAAATCTATGTTTTGGTAGCAATTTTGGCTGATAAACAATATCAGTTAATGTTGGGAGAGATTGCCAGTCTGCCCAATGTTCATTTGATGCTGACCAATTTTGCCGGTCCGGGTCCCAAGCGGCCGAGCGCTGATTTAAAAAAAGCAGCTGCAGATATCAAGACGCATTGGCCAATTGAAACGGCATCCAGCTGGCAAGAGGGATTGCTGAGATTATCAAGGGAAGTTTCAGCCGATGATGCAATCTTGATTACCGGCTCGTTATACTTTATCTCAGAGGTTCGGCGTTTTTTTGCTGATTAAAAATAAAATCTGCTCTGTCTTGCATATAGTAATGGCAGAGGAGGTAATCAAATGACTGAAAAAACTTGCCAGCAGCGCTATGTGGCATTAGTTAACATGGTTTTTGATCAAGAAGGAGACCTTGCCAATCATTTTTTAGAACTTTTTCCCACGCCAGCTGTTTTTCGCAATATGACGGTGGAAGAACAGGATGCTTTTTTGGGATATGATCGCAAACGTCTTAAACCGGTTTTGGCAGCAATTGAGCTGGGAAATCTGATTTTAACCTGTCCGCATGATATCCTAGGTCACGCCTATTCCAGTAATGAGGTTGGCCAGTTTTTAATGGATGAGATGGCTGGACAGACGCAAGAGTCAGTCGAAGTGCTTTGTACGGATGTGCATAACGAGATCATAGCACGACGCTGTCTGTTTAAAGGCGGTCAAGCGGAATGTATGCTTTATCCGGATCAAATTTTTCGCTACGTGCTGCACTGGAATTCATTTGGCCTGATCATGGTTCACAATCATCCTTCAGGCGATCCCGAGCCATCCAGACAGGATCTGAGCTTTATGCGACGGCTGGAACGGGGCTGTCAGCTGCTGGGACTGCATCTGTTGGATTGTCTTGTGATTGGCAGCCAGGACTATTACAGCTGGCGTGAAAGTCAAGAGGCTCATGCGGCATTTAATGATCAAATTGCGAATTGAATTTTAAAATTCGGTTAAGGAAACCTGAATGCTGAATAGCAATGCTGTTTTTCTCTGGCGTTTGGTGTATAGTAATGTCTGTTAATTTAACGTTCGGCTATGGTATAATATCAACGCTATTGTATTATGAAAATGAACGACTACTTTTGTATACGAAGGGAAGAAACAGATTGCTAGGAATTGGAGCAAAAAATATTGGCATTGATCTTGGTACTGCCAATACTATTGTTTACATTGAAGGCAAAGGCATCGTTTTGCGTGAACCATCCGTAGTTGCCCGCAACAAAAAGAGCGGCGAGGTCATCGCGGTTGGTGAAGAAGCACGTGATATGATTGGACGCACGCCTGCAAGCATTGTGGCGATTCGCCCAATGAAAGACGGCGTGATTGCCGATTATGATACGACGGTTGCTATGATGAAGCACTATATGGAAAAGGCACTCGGCAAAAATGGCGGCAAACCATACGTAATGGTCTGCGTACCTAGTGGCGTTACGGAAGTTGAAAAACGTGCCGTAATTGATGCAACGCGGGTGGCTGGCGCACGTGATGCCTATGTGATCGAAGAACCTTTTGCAGCTGCAATTGGTGCTGGTCTGCCGGTTATGGATCCAACTGGAAGTATGGTTGTTGACATTGGTGGCGGTACGACGGATGTTGCTACGATTTCACTTGGTGGCATCGTTTCAAGTCGTTCGATTCGCATGGCCGGTGACAAGATGAATGATGCGATCGCACAGTTCGTTCGTCAAAACAAGAATCTGCTGATTGGTGAACGTACGGCTGAAAAGCTCAAGTGGGATATCGGCTCAGCTTCTGTTGAGGCAGCTAAGGAAATGGGAACTACCGAAGTCCGTGGTCGTGATTTGGTAACTGGTCTGCCACAGACTAAAGAAGTTTCGGCAGTTGATGTTTCCAACGCGTTGCAAGATGTTGTCGAAGCGATTATCGAAGCCATCAAGGGAACGTTGGAAGAAACCTCACCGGAAATTGCGGCTGACGTAATTGACCATGGGATCGTGCTGACTGGTGGCGGTGCCTTGCTTAAGCACTTGCCAGAAGTTATTGCCGATGCTACCAAGGTGCCTGTATTTATCGCCAATGATCCATTGGACTGTGTTGCTATCGGGACTGGTGAGTCACTGAAGAGCATTGATGTGATGAAAAAAAGCAAGTAGTCACGCAATCGAGTAAAGAGAATAACTGATACACAGTTAACAGGGCGGGGCTGGTCGCAAAACGATTTGTTTTGCCCAGTCCCGTTAAATGTATCTGGGTGCATTGGAGGATAAAAATGCAGAAGTTTTTTTCGAATCGCCGCTTGGTAATTACAGTGGTAATTCTAGTAGTCTGCTTTGGCTTAATGGGCGGCTCGATTGCGATGCGCAACCGTCGTTCGACCCCACCGCTGATTCAGCAGTTTGGCAATGACATCGCCGGCTTTGCCGATGGCATTGTGGCATATCCGGTCAATGCCGTACAGGGCGTCGCTGATTCAGTTTCCGGATTGATGAATGCCTACACGGAAAATCGCGAGCTGAAGCAGAAAGTATCTGAGCTGGCCCAGGTTAAGGTTCGTGACCAAACGCTGGCTAAGGAAAACAAGCAGCTAAAAGCAGAATTAAAGCTCAAGAACTCGCTGACCGACTATTCAACCGTTAGTGCAGCTGTAATGTCCAGGACGCCTTCTTCATGGCAGCAGCAATTAGTGATCAACAAGGGGCAGACCAGCGGTATTAAAAAGAACATGCCGGTACTTTCTGGCGGCGGCTTGATTGGCCGAGTGGCGGAAGTTAACAAGACCAACAGTAAAGTTGAACTGCTCAGTGATACCAGCGAGTCATCCAATCGTTTTTCAATTGTGATTAATGGCACTGATGGTAAGAGCGTCAACGGGATCATTACGGGCTATAATGCCAGAACCAATGAGCTGATTATGGGGCAGGTAACCTCAACGGCTAAGATTAAAAAAGGTGCTAAGGTCGTAACCAACGGAATGGGCGGTATTACGCCAAAAGGACTCTATGTCGGCAAAGTCTCACGTATCGGCAAGGATGATTATGGACTGGCTAAGAAAGTCTACATCAAACCGGCTACGAACTTTAACGAGATCAATATCGTTACGGTAGCGGAATTAAACGATTAGAGGCGGTGTGACATGTATAGATTATCCCGGTTGAGATATGTGTTTCCTTTGGGTCTGTTCGCTGCCCTCTTTTTAGATGGTTCTTTAAGCAAGATATTTGCAGGCTTTTTCTTTCATTATCCCTATGCAATGGTCAGTCAATTGGTCATTGTCTGGCTGGTCTGCTCGTATTTTTTTGAAGGCGACATTCAGATTCCGTTGATTGGATTTTCGGTTGTCGCGGGGATTTTTTGTGATCTCTATTATTCAGGGATCCTGGGACTGTTCATGTTCCTTTATCCAATGGTTGTTGGTCTGACGAAATTGCTGGCTAAATATATCACGTCATCGTTTCCGATGATTGTCCTGGTCTTTTTGATCGATCTGACGGTATTTGAGCTTTTTAACTATTGGGCCTATGCTGCAGTGGGAATTGCCAAGGTTGGCCTGGGCGGTTTTTTGTTGGATACGCTGTTGCCAACGTTGTTTTTGAATCTGGTATATCTGCTGTTTTTGTATTTTCCATTGCAAAAGCTGATTACTTGGGCTGCTGATATCGAACGCCGCTAAATTTACGGTGAGGTCTTGACAAGGCTGTTGGATGATAGTAAGATACTGACAATTATTAAAAAACGATAACAAAAACAAAGAACAGACTAGTAGCTGTTTAGCCGTCTGCTTAGCGAGTCGCGGTTGATGGGAAGCGACCAGAAGGCAACAGTGAATCACATCTGCGAGTTGGGCGATCGAATTTAGTAAGTCGCTCCGGGGAAGCCCGTTACAGCACAGAGTTTAAATTTGAACTCGCTGAGGCAGTTTAGCGTGAGCTGACTGCAATGATGAGGTGGAACCGCGGCAACGCCCTCTGAGCCATGTGCTCGGGGGCGTTTTTGCTTTTCTGGAAAATTTGAACTTAATGAGGCAATGGCTGTGAAGCCGTTGCAAATCCGAGGTGGGATCACGCTGCGGCGTCCTCGACAGTTGTTATGACTGTTGAGGACGTTTTTTGTTATCGAAGCATTTGAGGGAGGTTTTATCATGTCAATGCACTATGTTATGGAAATTCTGCCATCGCTGTTTCAAGGCGCTGGCATGACATTAAAGCTGTTTTTCTGGACGCTGCTTGGTTCACTGCCTTTGGGGATCTTAGTTAGTTTAGGATTGACTTCCAAGTTTCGGCCACTGCAATGGCTGCTTGAGCTTTATGTCTGGCTGATGCGGGGTACGCCGCTGCTGTTGCAATTAATTTTTGTTTTTTATGGCTTGCCAATTATTGGGATTGTTTTTCAGCGTTACGATGCCGCGCTGTTTGCATTTATTCTCAACTATGGTGCCTATTTTGCCGAAATCTTTCGGGGCGGCTTTCAGTCAATTGATCAAGGCCAATATGAGGCAGCGCGGGTTCTGCGCTTAAGCTATGGTCAGACGCTGCGCAAGATCGTGATTCCACAGGTCGTTAAGATCGTAATTCCTTCGATCGGCAACGAGGTCATCAATCTGGTCAAGGACTCATCTTTGGTATACGTAATTGGTCTGGGCGATCTGTTGCGGGCCGGCAATGTTGCTACGGCACGGGACGTAACTTTGGTACCATTGCTTTTGGTTGGCTTGATCTACCTAATCTTAATCGGGATCTGCACGTTTATCCTGAACAAGGTTGAAAAGCGCTATTCGTACTTTAAGTAAAAGGAGGCCATGAAGATGCTGGAAGTGCAAGAACTTAAAAAGAGCTTTGGTGGGCGTCAGATTTTAGACGGCGTTGACTTAACGGTTAAAGATGGTGAGATTTTGTGCATCGTTGGTCCATCCGGTGCAGGTAAAACAACGCTTTTGCGCTGCATTACTGGTTTAGAGGCAGCCGACAGCGGTAAGTTTTTGATTGATGGTCGTCCTTTTGATCCACAGGGAACGGATCGCTCTGACAGTGTGATCGGAGTTGTTTTCCAAGACTTTAACCTTTTCCCTAATCTGACGGTTCTTGAAAACGTTACGCTGGCACCAACGCTGGTCTTGAAAAAAGCAAAAGCCGCCGCCCAGCAGGATGCCGAAAATCTCTTAAAGGAACTGGGTTTGGATGGTAAAGGCGATTTGTATCCATATCAGCTTTCTGGTGGTCAAAAACAGCGTGTGGCAATTGCGCGGGCACTGGCGATGAAGCCTAAGATCCTTTGCTACGATGAGCCAACCTCTGCTCTTGATCCTAATCTGCGTGATGAGGTTGCCAAGCTGATTTTGGGCTTAAAAAAAGACGGTATGACGCAGCTGGTGGTTACGCATGATATGGAGTTTGCTCAAAAAGTCGCTGACGATATTCTGCAGGTTAAAGCTTTGGATCAGCAATAGTAATGGGGGCCGGAAAATTGAAGAAGTTCAAATATTGGCTGCTGCTGTTGATTTTGCCGGTTATGCTGTTGAGTGGCTGTCAAAACGTTACCCAGCGTGCTGATACGCAAGACACCTGGAAACAGATTCAGCGGCGGGGCAAGGTTGTGATTGGTCTGGATGACAGTTTCGTGCCAATGGGCTTTCGGGAAAAAAATGGCAAGCTGGTTGGCTATGATATTGATCTGGCTAAAGCAGTCTTTAAACAATATGGCATTAAGGTTGATTTTCAAACGATCGATTGGTCAATGAAAGAAACCGAATTAAAAAATGGTACTATTGATTTGTTATGGAACGGATATTCAGTAACTTCGCAACGAGCTAAAAAAGTTGCTTTCAGTCGTGTTTACCTGCTTAACAAACAAGTGCTGGTTACCAAGAAAAAAGATCACATCAATAATTTCAACGATATGGCGGGGAAGAGTCTAGGCGTCCAAAATGGCTCAACGGGAGCAATGGCTTTAGACGAGTATCCTAAACTGTTAAAAGATAAGATCAAGAATCACAAGGCCGTGCTTTATGATACCTTCCCTGATGCATTTATCGATTTGAATGCGGGGCGGATTCAAGGCATTTTAATGGATGAGGTCTATGCGGACTACTACATTAAGCACCAAAAAGACAGCTCGGCCTATCGAGTCTACTCAGATCCGCAGATGCCGCAAGACTATTTTGCCGTTGGGATGCGCAAGGGTGACAAGACCTTGCAAAAGAAGGTTAACGAAGGTTTGGCTAGACTCCAGAAAAACGGCGAGCTGCGGCAAATCAATAAGAAGTGGTTTGGCGTCAGCAGCAATTATCTGGGACCAGTAAAAAAATAAAATTAACCAACGAGGGCGCGACTTAACGGGCCCTCGTTTGTAATTTATGGGCGAATCAAGTAATATGGAATATTGTATCTATCAGTAAGAATGAATTATGACAGTCAAAAACATTAATCAATTTTGGAAATGAGGGTAATATGGTGGATTTTAATCTGCAGCCGGGCGTTAGACTGCATGTTGAGCCAACGTCGCGGTTTCACGTTAATCGAATTCTGATCAACTTTGCAACGCCACAGACGGCAGATAATTCGGCAGCGCGCAATCTGTTGGCCAATCTTTTGGAAACCAGTACGGCAGCATATCCAACGCAGACAGCATTTGCCAAGGCCTTGAATCATCTATACGGCGCCGATGCCAGTGCCAGCGTCAGTCGCATTGGCTATGCACATACGCTGCGGGTACGAGCTGAGGCAGTTGACGATCGCTTTGCTCAGCCAGGTATTTTTGCCAGTCTGGTGGATATCTTGTATCAGATGATCTTTCGTCCTTTAATAACGGATGGCGCTTTTGATGCAGCAACCTTTAAGACCCAGCGGCAAAACGTTGCCAATGAGCTGGCTTCCATTAAAGAAAACAAACAGTACTACGCTGCCTGGCAATTGGACCGTCTTTATTATGACCAAAGCTCTTTGATGCGGATTCCCAGCTATGGTCGGCTAGAGGATCTGGACAAGCTAACGCCGGCATCTTTGGTTGAGACCTATTATGATATGCTGGCTCATGACCAGATTGACATTTTTGTCTATGGCAATGTGGATCCGCAGGCGGTACTTGATCTTTTCAGACAGTGGCCGTTGTCGCCGCGTCAGTCGCCACTGCCTAACGACATCTATTATCGTCAGCCGTTTCATCATCGCGTTCGTGAGCTGAGTGAGCGCCAAGACGTTAATCAGGCCAAACTGAACCTGGCTTATCACTTTCCGGTTTTCTATCGTGATGAAAACTACTATGCTGCTTTGGTCATGAATGGAATCTTAGGCGGCACGCCATATTCCAAGTTATTTGCCAACGTGCGGGAAAAAGCCAGCCTAGCTTACTATGCATCCAGTCAGCTGCGTTTGTTCAGCAGTCATCTGGCAATTCAGACGGGGATCGATGCCAAAAACTATCACCAGGCGCGACAATTAATAGAGGCTCAGGTCAAGGCAGTTCAGCAGGGTGATTTTAGCGAAACGGTCATGCAGGAAGTCAAGGATGCCTTGATCAACCAGTATCAGACTGGTCTGGATGCTCCTGGCGGCATTGTTGAGCATTGGCTGGTTGACTGTATGAGTAATCGGCTGCCAGCAGAAAACGTTATTGAATCACTGCAGCAGGTGACTAAAGAGCAGGTTGCCAATTTGGCTAAAAAGCTTCAGCTGCAGGCAGTCTATTTTTTGGATGGTGAGGAATAATGCAGCAATTCAAATATTCGGAATTCAATCAAAACGTGTACCAAAAGCAGCTGGATAATGGTCTTTTGGTAACGATGCTGCCAATGGAAGGCTTTCATAAGACCTATGCTGTTTTGTCAACTGAATTTGGCTCAATTGATAATACATTCGTGCCTGATCAAAAAAATGAGCTGTTGACGGTTCCGGATGGCGTGGCCCACTTTTTAGAGCATAAAATGTTTGAAAAGGCCGATCATGACGCGTTTGACCTATTTGGCAAGCTGGGAGCCGATGCCAATGCTTTTACCAGCTTTACGCAGACGCGCTATCTGTTTTCAACGACTTCTCACCTCCACGAAAACCTAGATGTACTGCTGGATTTTGTTCAGGATCCATACTTTACTGAACAAACCGTTGCTAAGGAAAAGGGAATCATTGGTCAAGAAATCACCATGTATAATGATGATCCCAGTTGGCGTTTATATCTTGGGATGCTGGGCAACCTGTATCCTAATGACCCGATGCATATTGACATTGCCGGCACCCAGGAATCGATTCAAAAGATTACGGCACCAATTCTTTACGATGCCTATCGTACCTTTTATCAACCAGCCAATATGAATCTGTTTGTTGCTGGACGACTTGATGTTGAGCAGGTTCTAGCGTGGGTTGAGCAAAATCAGGCAGTCAAGCATTTTGATGCGCCTAAGCTGCCTAAGCGAACCGCGGTAATCAGCGATCCGACCGCCAACGACGTCATTCCGTTTCGTACATTGACGATGGCAGTTGAGCGGCCTAAGGTAATGGTCGGACTGCGCGGCATTCAAAGTTTTGAAAACGGTAAGGAACGGCTGCTTTATAAATGGCGGATCAATCTTTTGCTGGCAATGCTGTTTGATGAGACGTCAGCCAACTTTTTACGTTTGTATGATACTGGTGTTATAGACGATTCTTTTAATTATAATTTTGAGATTCAGCGCGGCTTTCATTTGGCAACCTTCAGCACGGATACTGATCAAATGGAGCAGTTTGCCGATGCCATGATTCAGATTCTAAAAGAGGCGCCTGAACAGCTGGCAGCAGTGAAAAATCAGTTTGAAGACGTAAAGCACGCGATGCTGGGCCGCTTGATCAATCAGCTGGACTCACCGGAAAATATCGCAATGCTGTACGGCGGCAGCTATTTTGATCATGCAACGCTGCTGGATGAAATTGAGATTTTGCGCAGTATTGATTATGATGAGCTGGCAATTGCCATTGATCAATTCGTCAAACCAGAGCGGCTCTCGGTCTATCAAATCGTACCGCCAACGAAATAAGCGTTTCTTAAAATTTGCCGTCGCGATAGTATGCTATACTATTTTAGGTTATGGACTAATTTAAAATTTAAAAGAATGAGGATTAGGTATGAGTGAAAACGAAGAAAAACGACCAGAAGTTGGTAAAAAGCTTCATGATGCTCGGGTAGCCAAGGGATATACCTTAGATGACCTGCAGCAGGCGACCAAGATTCAAAAACGCTATTTGATTGCCATCGAAGACGAAAAGTTTGATGAGCTGCCTGGCGATTTTTATGTTCGGGCATTTGTCAAACAGTATGCTGATACGGTTGGTCTGGACGGCGAGGATCTGTTAAAGGAATACGATGACGATCTGCCTAAAGCCAAGACTGATGAATATTCGGAACATATTGCTCAAGCCGTTGAGACACGGGCAACTTCCAAACGCAAGCTTACCAAGGTTAACGATGCCAGAAAGTATCTGCCAACGGTGATTGCGATTGTCATCGTCGTTATTGTTCTGGCGGCAATTTGGCTGACGGCAATCGTTAGAGGTCATCGTGATTCTTCGACCAAGATTGACAACAGTTCGGTCAAGGTTTCAGGTGAATCAAGCAAGAAGTCTTCCAGCTCAAGCAAAAAGAAGTCATCGTCCAGCTCAAAGAAGACGTCTGACAGCATCAAACTGACGGCTTCAACGCGAACCAGCAGTGCGGTTACGTTTACCGGTGATGCCTTAACCAAGGACACGACCTTGACGATCAAGACTTCTGGACAAGCCTGGAATGCAGTAACGGTTGATAACTCACAGCGTTTAAGCAAGACGATGAGCGCCAACCAAACGGAAAAAATCAATATTGCCAAGAACGCCCAAACGATCGTCTTGACGCTTGGCAATGCCAGCGCTACTACAGTCAAGCTTGGCAACACCACGGTTGATCTGACGCAGAACAACACTTATCCAAACACGCGGACGGTTACGATTAAGCTTGGCAATACTACGCAATCGTCTTCAGCTTCTTCAACTTCTTCATCTGCCGTGACGACCAGTACTTCGCAAAGCACGTCTTCAACTGCTGGGTCAGGTACGACGTCTGGGGTTGCGTCAACCTCATCAACGCAGACGAGCGTATCCAGTACGCGTTAATTTAGTGAAATAGGGGGAAGTTTCGTTGAATTTACCAAATAAATTAACCATCGTTAGGCTGATCATTATTCCATTTTTCCTGATCTTAATGGTAGTGCCATTTGATTGGGGCAGCGTTACGTTTTGGGGTGCTACGATTCCAGTTGCCGAACTGATTGCGGCGATCCTGTTTATTGCGGCCACGATTACTGATAATCTGGATGGTCGAATTGCGCGTCGTGACCATTTAGTAACCAATTTCGGTAAGTTTGCCGATCCATTGGCTGATAAGCTGTTGGTAATGACGGCTTTTATCGTCTTGACGGGTCAAGGGGTCGTACCTTCCTGGGTGACTGCTATTATTATTTGGCGTGAGCTTTCGGTAACGGGCCTGCGTCTATTGCTGGTAGAACAAAATGGAACGGTGCTGGCTGCCAAGATGCCGGGCAAGATTAAGACGACGACTCAATTTATCGCCATTATTTTCTTGCTTTTGCACAATGTGATTTTTGCAATCTGGAATATTCCATTTGGTCAGATTATGCTGTACATTTGCCTGTTCTTTACGGTCTACTCAGGAATCGACTACTTTGTTAAGGGTCGTGGCGTTTTTGCGGATGGATTTAAATAAAATTGGCTAAATTAAAGTAAGTTCTTAGAGCCACTGCGCTTTAGAACTTGCTTTTTTTGCTTTTTTTAATGCATAAGCCGATAATCGGCATATATTAAGTTGAGGGGGATGCTTATGGAAGCAGAAATTATCTCAATTGGAACTGAAATCGTTTTAGGACAGATTGTCAATACCAATGCCCGTTTCTTAGCTGATCAGCTGCGGCGGCTGGATATTGATGCTCACTGGCAGACAACGACTGATGATGATCCAACGCGGATTCAGGCAGCCATCAGTCAGGCACAGACACGTGCTCAGCTGATCTTTGTCTGTGGCGGCTTGGGACCAACGCTGGATGATCAGACCATGGCAAGCACGGCTGCGGCAATTGGCGTTGAATTGGCTTTGGATGATGAGCAGTGGCAAAAGATTCAAGCCGATTTTGTGATCAGAAAAACCAAAATGACGCCAGAAAACATTAAAATGGCCTATTATCTAAAAGGCGGTCAGATCTTGGCTAATCCTACCGGAATGGCTGATGGTGCCTACTTGAACCATCAAGGGCACACCTATGTCGTTTTGCCCGGGCCACCGCGTGAATTCAAGCCGATGGTAACCCAGAGCCTCTTACCGCTTTTAAAACAGCAGTTTGGCAATGATAAAGCCATTTTCAGTCATAATCTGCATTTTTTAGGACTCCCAGAATCGCAGCTGATGGATGAGATTGAGCAGGTATTAGATGAAGCCAAACTTGATGACGTCTTGGCAACCTCATACGTTCAGCCTGGTGAGATTCAAGTTCGTCTAACCATTCATGATGCAATGCAGGCTCAAGCAGAAAAAAAGCTGGCTGCTGCTGAACAAGCCATTTTCAAGCGTGTTGGCCGATATTGTTTTGGAATTGGCGAACACGTCACCTTGGCTGAACAAGTCGTTAAGCTGCTGCGAGAGCATCAATGGACGATTACTGGTGCGGAAAGTCTGACGGGCGGTATGTTTCAAAGTACGATCTGCAGCGTTCCAGGCGCATCGAAAGTCTTTAATGGTGGGTTTGTAACGTATGCCGCGCAGACAAAAGAACAGCTGTTGGGCGTTCCTAAAGCCGTAATCGACCAATATGGCGTCGTCAGTGCTCAAACTGCCAAAGCAATGGCCGAGGGATGTCAAAAGAAACTGAATGCCGATGTTGGCGTCTCATTTACTGGGGTCGCCGGCCCAGATGATTTAGAAGGTCAGCCTGCTGGAACGGTTTGGATCGGGATTGCAATCAAGGGGCAGCCAACTCAGACCAGCCAGCTGCATCTCTCGCAAAAAATGGCAACGCGCCAATGGATTCGCCAACGCAGCGTTCAGATGGGACTGTTGTTTACCTATTGGGCTTTGCAAAATAAAACGAACTAACGTTCACTTTTTGCTTGTCTTTTACCCATGATTACTGATAAGATAGTTACAGACAACTTCGGAAATAAGGAGGAAAACATTTTGGCTGATCAACGACAGGCAGCGCTGGAAAATGCACTGCGTAAAATCGAAAAAAACTTCGGCAAAGGCTCCATCATGCGAATGGGTGACGCAGCTGATACCAAGATTGCGACGGTTTCCAGTGGCTCGCTGGCAATTGATGAAGCACTGGGGGTAGGCGGTTATCCGCGTGGCCGAATTATTGAAATGTATGGACCAGAAAGTTCCGGTAAAACAACGGTGGCCCTGCATGCTGTTGCTGAAGTTCAGAAGCGTGGCGGGACGGCAGCCTATATTGATGCTGAAAATGCATTAGACCCACAATACGCACAGGCATTAGGGGTTAATGTCAAGGACCTGTTGCTCTCTCAGCCAGATACCGGTGAAGAAGGCTTGGAAATTGCTGATGCCTTGATTGCTAGCGGCGCGGTTGATATCGTGATCGTTGACTCAGTAGCGGCATTGGTTCCGCGTGCTGAAATTGAGGGTGAGATGGGTGATACTCACGTTGGTCTGCAAGCACGTCTGATGTCGCAGGCACTGCGCAAGCTTTCTGGTGAAATCAATAAAACTAAGACGATTGCCATTTTTATCAACCAGATTCGGGAAAAGGTCGGGGTTATGTTTGGTAATCCGGAAACGACGCCAGGTGGCCGAGCACTGAAATTCTATTCCACGATTCGAATGGAAATCCGTCGTGGTGAACAGTTGAAAGACGGGACTGAGGTTATTGGTAACCGTGCCAAAATCAAAGTCGTTAAGAACAAGGTTGCACCGCCATTCAGAAAAGCAGAAGTCGATATCATGTATGGTCAAGGGATTTCTAAGACTGGTGAAGTCCTGGATATGGCTGTTGAAAAAGACTTGGTTAAAAAGAGTGGTGCCTGGTATTCATATGGCAACGAACGAATTGGTCAGGGACGTGAAAATGCCAAGAAGTGGCTGGATGAACATCCTGAAGCAATGGCCGAGCTGACTAACAAAGTTCGAGTTGCCTATGGTATGGAGCCGGATGCTTCATTGACAACAGCAGCTGATGGCGTCAATGAGACTGCCAAAAACAAAAAACCACAGCAGGAAAGTCTTGACGTGGCAACGGAAACTGACGATAAGTAAGCAATAAAACTCAAATTCGGCCGCAGCTGGATTTGAGTTTTTATTTAGTTATCTTAATGTCACAGAAGCTACATTAAGATTTGTTTAACTTGAATTATTGACACTATTCATAAGCACGATTAAAATTACTTTGTGTGCAGATTTTCATTTGTTCACTATTAATTAATTGTTAATTCAACCAACAACATAAAATAGTTGATGCGGAGGTGAAACGATGAGTGCTTTCGGCTTGTTTATCGCCGCGCTCGCTATGGTTGTCGGTATTATTGTCGGCTATGTAATTCGAAAAGTCTCTTATGAGAAACAAATTGCACAGGCGCACAATAGCGCCGAGGGAATTATCGCTGCTGCGAAAAAAGATGCTGCGACGGCCAAAAAAGAGGCTATTTTAGAGGCCAAAGAAGAAAGTCACAGATATCGGGAAAGTGTGGAGCAAGAGCTTAAAAAGCGTCGCGATGAGGTTCAGCGTCAAGAAGACCGGATGCTGCAGCGCGAAACCACCCTTGATCGCAAGGATAATGCCCTTGAAAAAAGAGAAAATGCAGTCAGTTCCCGCGAACATAAACTGGATCAAAGGAACGAGCAGATTCAAAAAAGTCAACAACAAGTAACGCAATTGATTGAACAGCGTCAGGCTGAACTGGAAAAAGTAGCTCAGATGTCGCATGAAGATGCCAAAGAACTGTTGTTAAAACAGCTCCAGAATGAGTTGAAGACGGAACGCGAGGTTATGATCCGCGAAAGTGAGCAGACTGCTGAACTGGCAGCTGACAGAAAGGCTAAGCAGCTGATTGTTGAAGCAATTCAACGCAGTGCTGCTGACACGGTTTCAGAAGCGACCGTTTCCGTTGTCGCCCTGCCTAATGACGATATGAAAGGTCGAATTATTGGGCGTGAAGGACGTAACATTCGAACTTTGGAAACTTTAACCGGGATTGATCTGATTATCGACGACACGCCACAAGCGGTCGTTTTGAGTGGTTTTGATCCGGTGCGGCGTGAAATTGCTAAAATGGCTTTGGAACGCTTAATCCAAGATGGTCGAATTCATCCTGCCAAGATCGAAGAAGCAGTTGAAAAAGCTCGCCGAGATATGGATGCTCAGCTGCGTGAGACTGGCGAACAGACCGTATTTGATCTGGGACTGCATGCGATGCATCCTGATCTGATCAAAACGATTGGTCGGATGAAATATCGGACCAGCTATGGCCAAAATGTTTTGGACCATTCAATTGAGGTTGCCAAGCTGGCAGGCATTATGGCTGCCGAGCTTGGTGAAGACGTTACCCTAGCGAAACGCGCTGGTTTATTACATGATATCGGCAAGGCCGTCGATCATGAGGTTGATGGCTCACATGTCGAATTGGGGGTCGAGCTGACTCGCAAGTACAAAGAAAATCCAGTTGTGATTAATACGATTGCCTCTCACCACGGCGACGTACCGGCCGAATCAGTCATTGCCGTATTGGTTCAGGCGGCTGATGCAGTTTCAGGTGCGCGTCCAGGTGCTAGAAGCGAGTCGCTTGAGCAATACATTCAACGACTCAAAAAATTAGAAGAGATTGCCAACCGCAATCCGGGCGTTGATCACAGCTATGCTATTCAAGCCGGGCGGGAGGTTCGCGTTATTGTCAAGCCAGACAAGATTACGGACTTGCAGGCCACGGCTTTGGCACATGATATTAAGCGGGAGATCGAAGGACAGCTGGAATATCCTGGCCATATCAAGGTTACGGTTATTCGTGAAGTACGCGCCGTCGATTATGCTAAATAGTAAAAATAGGGATTGGAGAAGCGGTTCTTCAGTCCCTGTTTTGCGTTTTTGATTCAAATTCATGTAAAATAAAGAAATTAATATAAATGGAGCAGGTGAAAATTTTTGGCTAAAAAGCTTACGCCAATGATGGCACAATATCAACAAGTTAAAGATCAATATCCAGATGCTTTTTTGTTCTATCGATTGGGTGATTTTTATGAGCTGTTTAATGATGATGCCGTCAAGGGTGCCCAGATCCTCGAATTGACGCTGACGACACGCAATCACAGTGCTGCCAACCCAATTCCAATGTGCGGCGTTCCGCATAAGGCTGTTGATGGCTATGTTGACATTCTGATCGATAAGGGATACAAGGTTGCTATATGCGAACAGATGGAAGATCCTAAAAAAGCCAAGGGAATGGTTAAGCGTGCCGTTACGCGCTTGATTACCCCAGGAACGCAGATGGATCAAAGCGGTGATGCGGCTCGCAATAACAACTATTTAGCTGCTTTGAATCAGCAGGGCTCAACGTTTGAGCTGGCCTATGCAGATCTGGCAACCGGTGAATTAAAGACTACCACGCTGAAAGGAAAAAACGCGGCTTTAAACGAGCTGATCAACCTGCAGACCAAAGAAATCGTCGCTGATGACTCGCTGTCTTCTGAAATAGAACAGCAGCTGACCAAACGCAACATTTTACTATCCAAACAGTCTGAAATTTTAAAAAATGCCGAAGTCAGCTACCTGACGCAAGACCTCGAACGACCTGGCGAAAAACAGGTGGTTGCGCAGCTTGTCTCATATCTGCTGACAACGCAGAAACGCTCGCTTGACCATCTGCAAAAGGCGATCTCTTATCAGCCGAGCTCCTATATGAAAATCGATCATTATTCCAAGACCAATCTGGAATTAACGACCAATATGCGCAGCGGCAAGCGCCAGGGAACGTTGGTATGGCTCTTGGATGAAACGAAAACGGCAATGGGCAGTCGGCTGCTAAAACGCTGGCTGGATCGCCCTTTGATTGATGCTGAACAGATTGAGCAGCGGCAGGATAAGGTTCAGGTACTGTTGGACAACTATTTTGAAAGAAGCAATCTGCAGCAGGAACTGACCCAAGTATACGATCTGGAGCGCCTGGCTGGCCGGGTTGCATATGGCAGCGTAAATGGCCGCGACTTGATTCAGTTAAAGACATCGCTTCTGCAGGTGCCAAAAATCAAGTATATTTTAGAAACGCTTGACGCGCCGGTTTTTGATGATCTGGCAGCCAAACTGGATCCCTTGTCTGATATTGCCGACTTGATTGAACGCTCGATTGCTGAAGAACCGCCAATCTCGGTTACTGACGGCGGCGTGATCAAGACAGGGTACAACGACCAGCTTGATCAGTACCGTGACGCGATGAATAATGGCAAGCAGTGGATTGCACAGCTGCAGGCCAAAGAACGCGAAGCAACCGGCATCAGCAACCTTAAGATTGGCTATAATCATGTTTTTGGCTACTATATTGAAGTTACTAAGGCCAATTTAAGCAAGCTGCCGACTGAACGTTACGAACGCAAGCAGACACTGACGAATGCCGAGCGCTTCAGCACGCCAGAACTAAAAGCCAAGGAAGCCTTGATTTTAGGCGCGCAGGAGAAATCAACTGCTTTGGAGTACGATCTGTTTGTAGGCGTGCGCGAAACCGTCAAGCAGGCAATCAATCGGTTGCAGTCACTGGCGAAGGCCTTGTCAGAGCTGGATGTCTTGCAGAGTTTTGCAGTGGTCAGCGAAGACTATCATTTTGTACGGCCACAGATGAACCAAGCGCACCGTCTGGAAATCAAAAACGGCCGGCATCCAGTGGTTGAAAAGGTAATGGGCTACCAGAAGTACGTGCCAAATGACGTTTTGATGGATCCGCAGACATCGATTCTTTTGATCACAGGTCCCAACATGTCAGGTAAAAGTACCTATATGCGGCAACTGGCTCTAACAGCAGTTATGGCGCAGATGGGCTGCTTTGTACCAGCTGATCAGGCGAACCTGCCGATTTTTGATCAGATTTTTACGCGAATTGGCGCTGCTGATGACTTGATTGCTGGTGAAAGTACGTTTATGGTCGAAATGATGGAAGCTAACAATGCACTGCAGCATGCTACGGCTAACAGTCTGATTTTGTTTGACGAGATCGGACGAGGCACGGCAACCTATGATGGCATGGCACTGGCACAGGCAATTATTGAGTACGTTCATGATCATGTCGGCGCTAAGACACTGTTTTCCACGCACTATCATGAACTGACCGATCTGGAGCAGACGCTTAAGCACCTGCATAACGTTCATGTCGGCGCAACTGAAGAAAACGGCGAGCTTGTCTTTTTGCATAAAATTGAGGATGGTCCGGCTGATAAGTCTTATGGGATTCATGTTGCCAAACTGGCGGGAATGCCGGCAGATCTGTTGAAACGGGCTGCTCAAATTCTCAATCAGTTGGAAAGTCAAGATGAGATCAAATTGACCGCACCAGCTGAAAAAATCGCTGCGCCGGCTGCTTCATCATCAGTTGCGGTACCAGATGCTGATGAGCCAACGCCACTTGCCGCCGAACCAGATGGGCAGCTGGAACTGTTTGCTCCAGTACCAAAAACTGTCAAGTCTGCATCAGGTCCAGAAGCAAAAGTGATCAGTCAGCTTAAGAATCTAAATTTAATGGGAATGACGCCAATGGAAATCATGAACCAGGTCTACGAATGGCAGACAAAACTGGCAAAACAAAAGTGAGCTGAGCATTCATGGGAAAAATTCATCAACTAAGCAGCGTTTTGGCCAATCAGATTGCGGCTGGTGAGGTAATTGAACGTCCCTCATCAATCGTAAAGGAACTGGTAGAAAACGCTTTGGACGCGCACAGTCATCGAATTGACGTCGTGGTAACTGAAGCTGGGTTAGGCAGTATTCGCGTGATCGATGACGGTGACGGAATTGCCAGAAGCGACGTTCCAATGGCCTTTAAGCGGCACGCAACCAGCAAGATCGAATCAGCGCGCGATCTGTTTCGCGTCCAGACGATGGGGTTTCGTGGGGAAGCGCTGCCTAGTATTGCCTCAGTTGCTGATGTAATCATGACAACGGCAACAAAAGGACAAGAAGGGACGGCCTATCATATTCGCGGTGGCGTGGAGAAGTCGCTTAAACCGGCAATTGCGCGGCAAGGAACGGATATTTTAGTGACGGAGCTGTTTTATAATACCCCGGCGCGGCTAAAGTATTTGAAGTCACCTAAAACCGAGCTGAGTCATCTGGTTGATATCGTCAATCGTTTGGCTTTGGCTAATCCTGATGTTGCAATCTCGTTTACTCATGACGGGCGAGAAATGTTTCGCTCAGCAGGCAATGGCAGATTGCAGCAGGTCATTGCCGCTATCGATGGCGTTAACGTTGGGCGCGGGATGATTCCAGTCCAAGGGGAAAATCCAGATTTTAGAATTTCTGGCTATATCTCGCGACCAGAACTGACGCGTGCCCAAAGAAGCCATATCACGCTGACGATCAATCATCGCTATGTGCGCAGCTATGCATTGACTAAGGCGATTATTGCCGGCTATCAGTCAAAGCTGATGGTCGGACGGTTTCCGCTTGCCGTTATTAATATCGATCTGGATCCGGTCTTGGTTGATGTCAATGTGCATCCAGCCAAGCGTGAGGTTCGCCTAAGCAAGGAAGATCAGTTGGCCAGTCTTTTGGAACAGGCTGTCTATCATAGTCTGGCTAATCAGAATCTGATTCCGGACGCTGGCTCACAGGCACGGCAGCTAAAAGATAAGCAAAAAGCTCAAGCAGCGCATTTTGCTGAAGCCGTACCTGCCTACCAGACGGCTGATGAAAAAGCACCGGCTCAAGCTACGCCGCCGACGGTTACCGCAGCTGAAGATGATGAGCATCAGGCTGCTGCACCGGTTGTCATCAAAGAGCGTGAGGATCTGACCCGGCCTGCAATGGCTGCTTTTGACCAGCGCTATCAAAATGAGTCGCAGGTACCACCATTTGAGCAGCCGATTTCGATCAGTCAGCCAACAAAAGCAGACGTGAAGACTGAAGAAATGGCGCTGGATATTGACGATGCAGGCGATCAGGAAAACCAGCGCTTCCCTGATCTGCAGTATCTAGCGCAGTATCATGGCACCTTTTTGCTGGCTCAGGCTTCAGATGGTCTTTATCTGGTTGATCAGCATGCTGCCCAAGAACGAATCAACTTTGAGCGCTTTCGGCATGAGATCGGCGAGGTTGGTCATGATCAGCAGGCATTTTTGACGCCCCTGGTCTTAAGCTTTTCGACAGCCGAGGCATTAAAAATCAGTGAGCATCTCGACATTCTTAACGGGGTTGACTTGCATCTGGAGCCGTTTGGACAGAACAGTTTTGTCCTTTCTGAGCATCCCACTTGGTTTGTTGAAGGACAAGAAGAGGCAACGGCCAAAGAAATGATTGATTGGGTATTGAGCGATACAGAACTGAGCGTGGCGCATTTTCGTTTGAAAACGGCAATGATGATGAGCTGCAAACGTGCGATCAAGGCTAATCATCATCTGGATAATCAGCAGGCTAAGGCACTGTTGGAAAGGCTGGCTCAGTGTCAAAATCCGTTTAATTGTCCACATGGCCGCCCAGTCACGATTCGCTTTACTGATACTGATCTAGAGAAGCTTTTTAAACGGATTCAGGATCATCACCAAGCCTATTCGCGGGATTTTGATGCCCATTCATTCTAGATGGCGAACGTTTGTGTGGTATAATGAAAAACAACAGTTAAAAAGTGAGGAATAAAAATTGTTTGAATATCTTACTGGGGCAATTGTTGATACAGCGCCAACCTACATCGTAATCGACGTCAATGGCGTAGGCTATCGGCTGGCCTGTGCCAATCCGTTTCGTTGGCAGGTCAATCCCAGCGATAAGGTCAAGGTTTATGTATATCAAGCCGTTAGAGAGGATGCGATTACTCTGTATGGCTTTATCAGTGCAGAAGAAAAGCAGCTTTTTATGCAGCTGATCAACGTATCGGGAATCGGTCCCAAAAGCGCCTTGGCAATTCTGGCCAATCCGGATCACCAGGGCTTGATTGACGCGATTGCCAATGACAACGTCGGCTACTTGACCAAGTTTCCTGGGATTGGCAAGAAAACGGCTGGCCAAATCGTCTTGGATCTGCATGACAAGATTGATCAGCTGCGTGCCAATGAGCCGCTGGATTTCAACGTGCCAGCCAGCGACATAGAGATGACGACTGAATTAAGGGATGCCTTGGCTGCTTTAACGGCACTGGGCTATCCGGAACGGTCGGTGAAAAAAGTACAAAAAGCGCTTAGCAAAGAATCGGCAATGTCGACTGATGATTATCTGCGGCAGGGACTGCGCTTGCTGAGCTAAGAGAGGAGGAACCTTTTTGGACGATGATCAGCACTTGATGTCGGCACAGGTTGAAAACGAAGCTGAAAGTGCCGGTGAAACCAGTCTGCGGCCGCAATGGCTGGCTGACTATATTGGCCAGGAACAGATCAAAAGAAAGCTTTCTGTTTATATTCAAGCTGCCCGCAGTCGTGAAGAAGCGCTGGACCACGTGCTGTTATATGGACCGCCGGGATTAGGGAAAACCACGCTGGCAATGGTGATTGCTCATGAGATGAACGTTGGCATCAAGACGACCAGCGGACCAGCTATTGAAAAGCCGGGTGATCTGGTTGCAATGCTAAATGAGCTTCATCCAGGCGATGTCTTGTTTATCGATGAGATCCATCGGCTGCCGAAAACGGTTGAGGAAATGCTCTACTCAGCAATGGAAGACTATTTTATCGATATTGTCGTTGGTGAAGGACCAACCGCGCATCCGATTCATTTTCCGCTGCCGCCGTTTACTCTGATTGGCGCAACGACACGAGCAGGAGTCTTATCGGCGCCTTTGCGAGATCGTTTCGGCATTATTGAGCATATGGCATATTACAGTCAGGCAGAATTGGAAAAGATTATTTTTCGATCGGCCAAGATTTTTGCCATGCCGATTGAACCAACTGGTGCCCGTGAGTTGGCAATGCGTTCAAGAGGTACGCCACGGATTGCCAACCGACTTTTGAAACGGGTGCGTGACTTTGCCCAGGTTGCAGGCTGCGATGCCATTGATGCAGTCACCGTTAACAAGGCACTCAAGTTGCTACAGGTTGATGAGCGTGGCTTAGATGAGATTGACCGCCGCATTCTGCATACAATGATTGACTACTACCATGGCGGCCCAGTAGGCTTAAAAACGATTGCGGCCAACGTTGGCGAAGAGATGGGGACGATTGAGGAGATGTATGAGCCATATCTGCTGCAGATCGGCTTCATTGCCCGCACGCCAAGAGGACGGGTTGCAACGCCAGCCGCCTACCGTCATTTAGGGGTCGCTTTGCCCAGTGATTAGAACTTAGGTACACTAGGTAAAAAGGAAAGGATAACCGTTTTGAAGTTTGATTTTAAACTGCAGCATCATGCTGAAACAGCCCGAGCAGCCCAGCTGGCAATCGGTCGCCAGACGCTTGAGACGCCAAGTCTGATCATGCCTGCACCGGCCTTAACGGTTCATGATCTAGCGTTAGCGGAAGTCAAACGATCCCAGATCAAGGGACTTAGCGTCGATGAAAGCATCGTCTCGCAAAATCCTGGAACCGAAACAGTCCGTGATTTGGGCGGCCTGCATCGTTTCATGGCTTGGGATGGTCTGGTGATTGCCAAGCCAGGTGATTTTCGGCATTTGCCATTGGTCAAGAAGAATCATCTGACTAAAGACGGCGTGCGTTTTCATGACGTCAAGACGGGTGCAGTTCGCTTGATGACGCCGCAAACGGTAATTGAATCACAAATCGAACTGCAGCCGGATATCATGCTGATGCTGAGCCAGACGCCATCTTATTATGCACCGTATGACTATGTTGAAAAAGCCGTGGCAATCAATTCTGCCTGGGCAGCTGCGGCCATTCAGAAACTGACTGCTGATTCGCCGGCGTTGTTTGGCGTGATGCAAGGCGCTGGGTTTGCCCAGTTAAGAAAACAGAGTATCGAGGCTTTAGCTAAAATGGATTTTTCCGGCTATGTAATCGGTGGCTTAAGCGATATTGACAATGACAAGGAATTTGATCGCGTCTTGAAGCTAAGCGTCGATCTGCTGCCTGCCGATAAGGCACGGATGGTGGTTGACATTCAATCGTCAGCACAGCTGGTCAGCGCGCTTAAAAACGGCATCGATCTGATTGAAACCTCTTTACCGACTCATTGGGGACGCTATGGCAAGGCTTTAACCGCTCAAGGACTGCTGCCGATTAAAAAGGCGCGTTTTGCTGCTGACCCACAACCACTCGCTGAAGACTGCCATTGTCCAGTCTGTGAGCAATATTCAAGAGCCTATCTGAGACATCTGCTGCATATGGATAATTCCGTTGGTCCGCGCTTGATTAGTCAGCATAATCTTTGGTATCTGCGGCAGCTGGTAAGTCAGGCTCGTTTAGCGATCATGAATGATCAACCCATCACGGCGATTTTTGAGAACCTGATTTAGAAAAAAACGTTTCATTCAGTCAGCTGACGGTCTTTTTGATTGAACCAGTGGTATTTGTGTCGTTTTTTTGGTAAAGTTGTTTATTGAGCATATAATTATAATTTACTAAGAGAGGATGAACGGCAGTGGAAATTTTAGCTGCAAGCAGTACCGGATCTGGAATGTCTAGCATCATCATTATCGTTTTGATGATTGCCTTCATGTATTTCTTTATGATTCGGCCACAACAAAAGCAACGTAAAGAGCATCAATCAATGGTAAATCACTTGAAGAAGGGTGATCAGGTCGTAATGATCAGCCGTCTGCATGGGGTGATTGATGAAATCAATACTACCGATCAAACGGTAACGATTGATTGTGAAGGCGTCTACTTGACTTTTGACCTTTCCGCAATTGCACGGGTAATTCCAAGCAAGACCCAAGCTGCTGAAGCCCAACCTGCCAGTCAGGCTGCGGCCAGCGAAGAACCAGCCAGTGAAGCTAGTGACGCTCCGGCAAGCGAAGCCGCACCAGCCAGTGAATCTGCTGAAGCTGCTGATGATCAAAAGCCGGCTGAAAGCGACAGTGCTGACGCGGACAAGTAATCCGTAACTCAACGCTAAAAATCCTGATGGGCAAACAGCTCATCGGGATTTTTACGTTTAAGGAACAAGCAAAAAACGCTAATTGCTGATATACTGGTGAATGGTTTTAAAATAGCAATTTATTTAATATGCAAGGAGGATTTTGTTAAATGGACGAGTTAACGTCAATTCTTGAACAGATAAAAAAGTACAACAAAATCATCATTCATCGCCACCAGCGTCCTGATCCCGATGCAATCGGCTCGCAAGTTGGCTTGGCTGAGATTTTAAAGGCTTCGTTTCCCTACAAGCAGGTCTACGTCGTTGGCAAACACATCCCAGGATTTGATTGGATCGGTACGATGGATGAAATTGAAAGCGACGTCTATGACGATGCTTTGGTGATCGTGACTGATACGGCCAACGCTCCCCGCATTGATGATCGGCGGTTCAACAATGGCGATGAGCTGATCAAGATCGACCATCATCCTAATGACGAGCCTTATGGTGATTTGATGTGGGTTAGAGACGATGCTTCCAGCTGCTCGGAAATGATTTATGAGTTTTATGAACGTTTCACAAACGAACTGAAGCTGCCGCAAAAGGCTGCTCATGCTCTGTATGCTGGAATCGTTGGCGATACGGGTCGTTTTTTGTATCCGGCAACGACGCCCAACACGATGCGGATTGCGGGTGAGCTGATGGCTGCCGGTGCGGATGCGGCAACAATCTGTCAGCGTGAGGATACGATTACGCTGCCCATGGCTCGCTTATCGGCATACGTCTATGAAAACATGACTCTATTGGAAAGCGGAGCAGCCTATGTGGTCTTGACCGATGCAATCCTGAAGCGCTATGGCTTGACTGAAGCTGGGACTTCGGCTGTCGTGCCTTTGCTGGGCAAGATTCAAGGAGTCAAGGCATGGGCAATCTTTGTTGAACAAGAGGATGGCCATTATCGGATTCGTCTGCGCTCTAAAGGTCCTTTTATCAATGAGCTGGCCAAAAAGCATCAAGGCGGCGGTCATCCATTAGCCAGTGGTGCCAAGGCTCGTGATGAACAAGAAATCAAAGAAGTGGTCAGTCAGCTGGACGAGTTGGCTGCCAATGCCTAACCAAGAAAGGAAATCCAACCTCAATGACTGAAACATTTGCTGATTTTCATTTTCAACCTTTTTTAATGGAGGCCTTAAAAGATCTTCATTTCGTTAAGCCAACACCGGTTCAAGAAAAAGTGATTCCAATCGTGCTTGCCAATAAGAGCGTGGTTGGTCAGTCCCAGACAGGGAGCGGTAAGACGCATGCTTTTTTGCTGCCGATTTTTGAACAGCTGGACGCTCAAAATCAAAACGTGCAGGTTGTAATTACCACGCCCAGTCGTGAACTTGCTTACCAGATCTATAACGCAGCCAAGCAGCTGAATCGGTTTGCACCACAAAAGTTTACGATTCACAATTACGTTGGGGGTACCGACAAGCAGCATCAGATTGATCAGCTGCAACGCAAACAGCCTCAGCTGGTAATCGGTACGCCGGGGCGCATTCTGGATCTGATCAACTCGCAGGCTTTGGATATTCATACTGCTCACCGCTTTGTCGTTGATGAAGCTGATATGACGCTTGATATGGGCTTTTTGGAACAGGTTGACGGCATTGCCAGCCATTTTCCGGAAGACTTGCAGATGATGGTCTTTTCAGCAACGATTCCTCAAGGGCTGCGGCCATTTTTGAAGAAATATATGGAAAATCCCGTCGTTGAAGAGATTCCTACTGAAACGGTAATCAATCCCAATGTCGATAACTGGCTGATGTCGACTAAAGGCCGCGATAAAAATGAGATGATCTATCAGCTTTTGACGCTGGGCGATCCATATCTGGCCTTGATTTTTGCCAATACTCGTCAGCGCGCTGAAGAGATTACCGACTACCTGCAGCAGCAAGGATTAAAGGTTGCCTTGATTCATGGCGGCCTTGAGCCAAGAGCACGGAAACGGATCATGCGCCAGATTCACAACCTTGACTATCAATATGTCGTTGCGACTGATCTGGCTGCGCGGGGAATCGATATTGATGGCGTATCATTGGTAATCAATGACGATATTCCAAGTGATCTGGAATACTTTGTTCACCGCGTTGGTCGGACGGGGCGTGCCAATATGAAGGGGACGGCAATTACGCTGTATGCTCCAGCAGAAGACGAGATGATTGCCAAATTGGAAGATCGCGGCATTAAATTTACCCCAAAGACGTTTAAGAATGGGCAGATTGTGACGACCTATGACCGCAATCGGCGGAAAAACTATCATCGTCGCAAAGAAAGTCTTGATACGACGCTGCGTGGTTTCGTCAAGAAAACCAAAAAGAAGGTTAAGCCTGGCTACAAGAAACGGATCCAGCGTGCGATTAAAGAAGATGAGCAGGAAAAACGCAAGCTCGCCAAGCGTCATGAAATGCGTAAGGCAAAACGCCAGCGTCAGCGTCAGCATCGGCGGGAGCGGGAAAATAATGGTCGTTGATTTTTAAGGTCAGCTCGCTTATAATATGGACTGTTTGGGATATGCTTTTTGATGTGAGCTTTCAGAAACGTTTTGGCTGCTGTGAAAAACGACGATCATCATCAGGTGCTCCCCAGATTCACAATTCAACAATCAGCTTCCGAAATTCGGAAATTTAAAGAGGTAAACGAAATCCATCGTTGCAAGCAGAGTGGTACCGCGTCAAAAGGCGTCTCTGATTCGCAAGGATGGTTTTTTGTTTTTACCAGGAAAGGAAGATAACATGAGCAAGGAATTAAAGCACCTCAATAGTGCCCAAGTACGCCGCATGTACCTGGATTTCTTTATTCAACACGGTCATACCGAAATGCCAAGTGCCTCTTTGGTGCCGGTTGATGACCCGACGCTGCTCTGGATCAACTCTGGGGTTGCTACGATGAAAAAGTACTTTGATGGGGAGGTCGTACCTAAAAATCCGCGGATGACCAGCTCGCAAAAGAGTATTCGGACCAATGATATTGAAAACGTTGGTAAAACGGCGCGTCATCATACGATGTTTGAAATGCTGGGTAATTTTTCGGTTGGCGACTACTTTAAAAAAGAAGTTATTCCTTGGGCTTGGGAGCTGCTGACCAGTGACGAATGGTTCGGCTTTGATCCTGAAAAGCTGTACGTTACTTATTACCCAAAAGACAACGATGCTCACCGCTGCTGGCTGGAAGCCGGGGTTGCCGAAGATCACCTGCTGGCCAACCAAGACAACTTCTGGGACATTGGTCAAGGTCCATCTGGTCCTGATACGGAAATCTTTTATGACCGTGGCCAGGAAATGAACAATGTACCTGAAGATGATCCAGAAAACTACCCTGGTGGTGAAAACGAACGCTATCTGGAAATCTGGAACATCGTCTTCTCTCAATTCAATCACACGCCAGAGGATACCTATGAGCCGCTGCCGCATAAGAATATCGATACTGGGATGGGGCTGGAACGGGTTGTCTCCATTTTTGAAAATGCGCCAACCAACTTTGAAACCGACCTCTTTATGCCGCTGATCAAACAGACTGAAGAATTCAGCGGTGTTAAGAAGTATGGTGTTGACAAGGATGATGACGTCTTCTTTAAGATCATTGCTGATCATATCCGGACGATTACGTTTGCAATCAGTGATGGTGCCCTGCCATCCAACGTTGGGCGTGGCTATGTAATTCGTCGCCTGCTGCGGCGCGCGGTCGTTGCCGGCAAGAAGCTGGGCATTGACAAGCCATTCTTGTACAAGCTGGTGCCAACGGTTGGCAAGATTATGGAATCATACTATCCAGACGTCTTAAAAAATGCCGACTACATTGCCTCAGTTATCAAGTCTGAAGAAGAACGCTTCAACACGACGTTAAACGGTGGCTTGAGTCTGTTAAACGACGTGATTGAAAAGGCCAAGGCAGATGGCAGCAATAAGATCGATGGCAAGACGGCCTTTAAGCTGTATGATACCTATGGCTTCCCAATTGAACTGACCAAGGAATATGCGGCTGATGAAGGTCTTAGCGTTGATGAAGCTGGTTTTGAAGCTGCCATGACCGAGCAGCAGAATCGGGCCCGCAAAGCTCGTGATATTGACAACGGGATGGGCGTTCAGACGGACGTTTGGACTGAATTCAAGGAGCCAAGCAAGTATGTTGGCTATACCGATCTGGAAGTTCAAAATGCCAAGGTAATCGGTTTGGCTCAAGCTGGTCAGCACGTTGAAGAGGCATTGCCAGGCGACAAGGATGTCGAGGTTATTTTTGACGTCACGCCATTTTATGCCGAGATGGGTGGCCAAGTTGCCGACACGGGGGACATTATCGACAACTTCGGTAATCTGGTTGGCCGCGTTGTTGACGTTCAGCACGCGCCAAACCAGCAAAACCTGCATCGAGTGGAGCTGCAGTCGCCATTGAAAAAAGGTGCCCGCTATGCACTGAAGGTTGATCGGCTGCGTCATTTGAAGATTGAAAAGAACCATACCGCTACGCACCTGCTTGATCAGGCTCTGCGCAACGTTTTAGGCGGACACACGCAGCAGGCCGGTTCTCTGGTTGAACAGCACTACTTACGCTTTGACTTCAACCATTTTGGCCAGGTAACGGACCAAGATCTGAAAGCCGTTGAAGATATGGTCAACGAACAGATCTGGAAAGAAATCCCGGTAACGACGGTTGAAACCGATCTGGAAGCTGCCAAGAAGATGGATGCCATTGCCCTGTTCTCTGACAAGTACGGTGACAAGGTACGGGTCGTTAAGATTGGCGATTACAACACTGAATTCTGTGGCGGCGATCACGTTAAGAACACTAATGAGATCGGACTGTTTAAGATTGTTTCTGAAGGTGGGGTTGGTGCCGGCGTACGGCGGATCGAAGCCGTTACCTCAAGCGATGCCTTCAAGTTCATGCAGGAACATGACGATCTGCTGACACAAACCGCTGGTGAATTGAAGGTTGCTCAGCTGAAAGAAGTACCGCATCGTGTTGAAGAACTGCAAAGTCAGCTGAAAGAAGCTCAAAAGCAAAATGAGGCTTTGGAGGCCAAACTGGCTGCCCAACAAGCCAACGCGGTCTTTGACAACGTTCAAGATACTAAGCAGGGAACGTTGATTGCAGCGCAAGTCAACGTTGCCGGTATGGGACAATTGCGGCAGCTGGCTGATAGCTGGCGGGCCAAGCAGCTGTCTGATGTTTTGGTTTTGGCAACTGGCAGTGAAGGCAAGGCCAACATGCTGGTAGCCGTTAGCGATAACAAGACTAAAGACATCAAGGCTGGCGATGTTATTAAGGCGATTGCCCCAGCAATCAACGGTGGCGGTGGCGGCCGTCCTAACCTGGCACAAGCCGGTGGCAAAAAGCCGGCGGGAATTCCAACTGCACTAAAGCAGGCCGCCGAATATTTGAATAAATAGCTGCATGCAATTTAGAAGACGGAGTGTCAAAACGGCACTGCGTCTTTTTTTCATTAAAGGTTGATTAAGGAAAAGCTTGCTGATTGTGATTTATTAAGTGGTATAGTAGAATTAAATACTGATAAAGAAAGGTCGGGGGTGAAAAGATGGCAAGTGACAAGACCATGTTTTTTGACTTTGGCAAAGAAAAGCCAAAAGACGTCAAAGAAACCTTAAATACTGTATACCAAGCCTTAGAGGAAAAAGGCTACAATCCAATCAACCAAATCGTTGGTTATCTGCTTTCTGGCGATCCAGCCTATATTCCACGCTTGAATGATGCCCGTAACTTGATTCGTGAACATGAGCGTGATGAAATCATTGAAGAACTCGTGCGCTTCTATCTGCAGCATAATGGAGACGCCAAATGAGACTCTTAGGACTGGATGTCGGCTCTAAGACCGTTGGCGTTGCTGAAAGTGATCCACTAGGCTGGACGGCACAGGCAGTAGAGATCATTCCGATTGATGAGGAAGCCGGCGAGTTTGGTCTTGATCGGGTGGCAGAACTGGTTAAAAGTCGGCAGATTGCTGGTTTTGTGATCGGCCTGCCAAAGAACATGAATAATACCGAGGGACCACGTGTTGAGGCATCACATCATTATGGCGAGCTGCTGGTAGAAAAATTTGGCCTGCCAATCGATTTTCAAGATGAGCGTCTGACTACGGTTGAGGCTCATCGAATGTTGGTCGAACAGGCTGATATTTCAAGACGCAAGCAAAAGAAAGTAATTGACGAGTTGGCTGCAACGCTGATCCTGCAAAACTATCTTGATCGGCATGGCAAGCTGGTTCAAAAGCTATAAAGAGCGATAAAGGAGTTACTTATGAGCGAAAATCAACCACGCGACAACGAAGAGATTTTTACGCTGGTCGACGAAAAGGGCAATGAAGAGCTCTACAAAGAAGCAATGCGCTTTAAGTCCGATCAAAACGGCAAATGGTATATCTGTCTTTACCCATTGGATGAAGAAAATGCCGATGAAGTTGATATTGAGGCCTTTTCATTTGAACCAGCCAGCGACATGGATGGCGTTGACAGTGGCGACATTCAGCTGATGCCAATTGAAAGTGATGAAGAATGGGCAATGGTTCAAGAAGTGCTTAATACGTTTATTGATGATGAAGGCAATTTCAATGCCTAAGTCCGACCAGAGAGGCTAAAAGAGACTTTTTTAGCCAGCTCAGGTTAAGATATCGGGACCTGGCGTGCGGTTTATCCGGATGCTGGGTCTTATTTATTATTGATTGAATTGATACTGTAGATTAATGAGGCCGGAAAATGATTTTAACGACAGTAATTTTAGTTCTCTTGATTGGCTGCTGGATTAACGGCACCAACCGTGGCCTGTTAGGTATGCTGATTTCGACTTGTACCTATTTGATCAGCTGGCTGGCCGCTAAAGTGGGGGCGCGCTTTTTGGGCGGCGCATTGGCTGAATTTTTGCCTCAGATTGGCAGCAATACTACCGGCTCGGTTAGTGGCAGTCTCTTGAGCAGTATTGATCCAACTTCTTTTTTCTATAATGGCTTGGCTTTTATGATCATCTTCAGCACGATTTCTTTTTTGGGACATTGGCTGCTGAAAAGAACCAACTGGCTGAATCGTCTTCCTGTACTTGGCTCGGCCAATCGTTGGGCTGGTGGGGCACTGGACGTCTTGGTCGGCTATTTGATTATTTTTATGTTTTTGATGATTTTTCAGCTGTTTCCTAGTCAATGGTGGCAAGATCAGCTTGCTCAATCGGGAATTGCTCAGCTGATGATCAGGGATACGCCGGGGATGGCCAAGGCAGCTCTGCAGCTATTGGGATAGATCGGCATCAGTCTTTAAAGCTTAATAGGTGCTTGATACGGACTGAAAGGAGTTTTAAATGAACGAAAAAATTTTAGAAACATTAGAATTTCAGCGAATTAAAGATCAACTGGCAAAGTATCTGGCATCGGCAACCGGCAAGCAGGAACTTGCTGAGCTGATGCCGCAGTCTGATTATGAAACGGTACTTTTCTGGCAGAAAGAAACGATGGATGGAGCAGACGTTCTGCGCTTAAAAGGCGGCATGCCGATTCCTAAACTGGCTGATGTTCGGCCGCAGATGAAGCGACTAAAGATCAAGGCCAGCTTAAATGGTGTCGAACTGGCGCAGATTGCCAAGGTCTTGCGGGCCAGCATGAGCGTCCAGCATTTTTTTGAAAGACTGCATGCCGAAAAAATCATGCTGCAGGTACTGCCTAAAGAAGTTGATGAATTGGTGACGATTCCTTCCATTACCAAGCGGCTTTTACAGTCAATCGATCAGGATACCGGTGCTGTTTTGGATGAGGCTTCCAGCAAGCTGCATGGGATTCGACAGCTGATTGCTAAAACTGAGGCTGAGATTCGCCAGCAGATGGAAAAATATACGCATGGCAAAATGGCCAAGTACTTAAGCGAGCCGATTATTACGGTCCGCAATGAACGTTATGTGCTGCCAGTACTGAGTCGTGAGCGAAGCCGCTTTGGCGGAGTAGTTCATGATCAAAGCGCCAGTGGTCAAACGCTGTATATTGAGCCAGCCAGTACAGTTGATCTGAACAATCGTCTGCGTCAATCGCAAATCGAGGAACGGCAAGAGGTCAGAAGAGTCCTGGCAGCTCTTTCAACGATGCTGGCTCCTTATCGGCTGGATATTCAGAATAATGCCAAGATTCTGGGACATCTGGATTTTGTCAATGCCAAGGCTAAAATGGCCCATGACACCAAGGCAACACTGCCTTTGCTCAGCCAAGACGGTCAGGTAGTACTGAAAAAGGCACGGCATCCATTGATTGATCCTAAAAAAGCCGTTGCCAACGATATCAAGCTGGGACAGGACTACCATGCCATCGTGATCACTGGTCCCAACACGGGTGGGAAAACCATCACCTTAAAGACGCTGGGGCTGATTCAGCTGATGGGACAGTCTGGAATGTTTATTCCGGCAGCTGAGGGCAGCACGATTGCAGTTTATGACGAGATTTTTGCCGATATTGGCGATGAGCAGTCACTGGAGCAGAATTTGAGTACGTTTTCTGGTCATATGGAAAACGTGAAGGCAATTCTAGATCAGACTACGGCTCATAGCCTGGTGCTGCTTGATGAACTGGGAGCCGGAACTGATCCTAAAGAAGGGGCGGCTCTGGCAATGGCGATTTTAGACAAGATTGGTGCGTTAGGCAGTGACGTTGTAGTTACGACTCATTATCCCGAGCTAAAAGCCTTTGCCTATGATCGACCAGAAACCATTAATGCCAGCATGGAGTTTGACCAAAAAACGCTGCGGCCGACATATCGCCTGCTGCTGGGGATTCCTGGACAGTCAAATGGGATCGCCATTGCCAAACGGCTGGGAATTGGTCAAGACGTAATTGCCGAGGCCCAATCGCTGGTCAGTGATGACAGCCAGGATCTAAACAAGATGATCGGCGAACTGGTTGAGCAGCGCAAACAGGCCCGGGAGCGCAGCGAGGAGCTTGAGGTGCTTTTGACCAAAAATAAAGCAGCGGAACAAGAGCTTAACGACAAGCTGACTCGGTTTGAGGAACAGCGCGAGAAGCTATATGAAGATGCTCGTTCCAAGGCTAACCATCAAGTCTCGCAGGCTAAGAAAAAAGCTGATCAGATTATCCATCATTTGCGCCAACTGGAGATTACCCAAGGCGGCAGCGTTAAGGAAAATGAATTGATCGATGCACAGGGAGCTTTAAATGCGCTGCACCAAAATCCACGCCTAAAGCACAACTCAGTCTTGAAAAAAGCCAAGCAAAAGCGCGACCTGCATAAGGGGGATGCCGTCTTAGTCAAATCTTACGGTCAAAGAGGCGAGCTTTTGGAGAAACGCGGCAACCACAAATGGGAAGTACAACTGGGAATCTTGCGGATGGAAATTGACGAAAACGACCTGGAGAAAATATCCAAACAGCAGCTCGCCAACGCCGAAAAAGAGCGCGAACCCAAGCGTCGTCCAGTGCGTACGGTTCAAACGCGGCATACGTCAGCCCGCCTGGATCTGCGCGGTCACCGCTATGAACAGGCGATGAGCGAATTGGCTCAGTTTATCGATCATGCACTGCTTAATAATCTTTCACCGGTTACCGTAATTCATGGTAAGGGAACTGGTGCGCTGCGAAAAGGAACATGGGAATACCTGCGCAGCAATCCGCGCGTTAAGTCGTTTGCCTACGCGGCACCTAATGCTGGTGGCGATGGGGCAACGATCGTCTATTTACAGTAGAATAAGTTTATTAAGCGTGACTTATAAAAAGTAAGCAAAATAAGTGACGAAAATCAGCAGTTTTGGTATGATAAGATCATCAATCAATGAAGGGAGCCTTTATCATGGCAGTTAAAACTACAACCGATCAGACTTTTGAACAGGACACCCAGCAAGGCGTTGTCTTGATCGACTTTTGGGCAACGTGGTGTGGTCCCTGCCGCATGCAGTCGCCAGTCGTAGATGCCTTATCAGAACAGATGCCTGACGTTGCCTTTTACAAGATGGACGTTGATGAAAATCCGGCAACGCCTCAGCAGTTTCGGATTATGAGTATTCCAACCTTGATGATCAAAAAGGATGGTCAGGTGGTCGATCAGCTGATTGGCTATCATTCTGCCGATCAGCTCAAGCAGGTTTTGAATCAATACCTTTAAAATAAAAAGCATCGCTCAATCAATTTGATGATGAGTGATGCTTTTATTTTTTGGGAGCCTGCTTTTTATGACGAAAGCGGCGGCCCTTTTGAGAATCAGCTTCAGAAGCTTGTTCAGAGACTGGCTTTTCGATTTCAATAAATTCAGCCAGTTCCGTCCTTTCCGATTCAGTATCGGACTGAGGATCATTTTGAGCAAGAATTTCGACGTAGCTGCGTTTGTGCTCGATTACCTCGGCTTCAGTAACGGCACTAAGCTGAAATTCCAGTTCTTGGGCGAGAAAACCGGCCTCTAGAGAAAAAGAGGTTTCCTCTTTATCAACTGCCAATCGCTCCTCAACGATGGGACCACTCAAACGCCAAACATGCTGAATTGAGTTTTTTTGACGCAGTTCGAGTTTTCCCATCCCCAGCTGCTCGGTTAAAACGATCAAGTCCTCAAGCGATGCTACCGGATACTCACGGGCCAGGTCCTTGCCAATCCAATAAAGAATGCCGTCAGTTTCTTTGCCGAGAATTGCTGGCAAAATCACATCGCGCATGGTGCCGGCAATTAAGCCGCGATGACTGTGTATCAAACGGTCGTAGGTTTTTTGACTCATCAGAAATACGATCCTTCCTTTTCGCAAATCATAATTCATTATAATAGAAAGTCAGACATTAGTTCCTTAAATATCGTTAAAAACTTATTTTAATTTGATACTGATGCTTTTTTGCGATCAAAACGAGTTTGACTGCTGGTTGGCAAATCATCAATTGACGATTTTAAGCTCAGGTTTGCCGCAAAACTTGAAAATAACGACAAATAAATAGATAATGGAGTTTCAAGTATTTGGAAGAAAGGTGTTGCAATTATGGATAAACGGCCGATTGGGATTATGGATTCCGGCCTTGGCGGCTTATCAGTCATCCGGATCATGAACCAGCAGCTGCCCCACGAAAAATTGATTTTTGTGGGCGATCAGGGACATTTTCCATATGGTACGCGCACGCAACAGGACGTTTGTCAACTAGCCTTAAACATTGGCGAGTTTTTCAAGCGCCAAAACGTCAAGATGATGATCATTGCCTGCAACACGGCAACAGCAGCCGCCTTGTCAACTCTGCAGCAGAAGATGCCGTTTCCAGTAATCGGTATGATCGCTCCTGGAGCCAAGGGAGCACTGCAGCAGGAGCACCATGATTCGGTAGGCGTGATCGGAACGGCGTCAACAATTAAAAATCATGCTTATGAAAAAGCACTGCATCAACTAGATCCTGATGTCTTAGTAGTTGAAAAAGCCGCGCAGCCATTGGTTTCAATCGTTGAACATGGTCAGACCGGAACTAGTCTTGCCAAACAGACGGTTGATGAACAGCTGGCAGTTTTTGATCAACAGCCGGTTGAGACCTTGATTTTAGGCTGTACGCATTTTCCGTTCTTGGCAGCTGAGATTCAACAAAAGCTCGGTAAGAAGGTAACATTGGTTGATCCCGCTAAAGAAGCAGTCAACAGTGCCGAAAAATGGCTGATTAGTCACGATGCCTGCAATGACGCTGCGCTGCTTCCACAGAGCCAGCTTTACTCAACCGGCGACGTCAAGGTCTTAGAATCAGGGGCCAATCAGTGGCTGAGCAATTCAAACTATACGTGTGCACATTTGGAACTTTAAGAAAGGAAAGCAGTTATGGAAACCATTGTAGTTGCTACCAAAAATTCGGGTAAGGCGCGTGAGTATGCTGAAATGTTGGCGCCAAAAGGAATTGAGGTCAAGACGCTGGCAGATTTTCCTGCTTTTGCAATTGATGAGGACGGTCAGACATTTGAAGAAAATGCGCTGATCAAAGCCCAGACCGCTGTTGAAAAACTAAACTTACCAGTTTTGGCGGACGATTCAGGATTGGTGGTTGACGCTTTAAACGGCGAGCCGGGAGTTCATTCGGCGCGTTATGCCAAAGACCATGATGATGCTGCCAATAATGCCAAGCTATTGGAAAAGATGGCTGGGGTAGCTGACGAAAAAAGGACGGCGCACTTCCACACGACCATTGTAGGTTTAAAGCCAAATGGGGCCCAACTGACGGCTGATGGACGCGTCGATGGACATATTCTGCATGAATTAACCGGCAGCAATGGCTTTGGCTACGATCCGCTTTTTTATGTCGATGAGCTGCATTGTGCCATGGCAGAGCTGAACAGCGAGCAAAAAAACGCCATCAGTCACCGGGGTCGCGCCTTAGCGGATTTTATGAAACATTTTAATGAGTGGTGGCAGGCATAGCCTGATCGACGATGACAGTTTAGGGGAGTTGATTTAATGAAAGCATTATTTGTCAGTGACAATCACGGCGATCGCGCGATTTTACAAAAAATAGCTGCTCGATTTAGCAATGAAGTCGACATAATGCTGCATTGCGGTGATTCAAACCTTGAGTCAAGCGATCCGGTCATGCAGCCATTTAAGACCGTGATTGGCAATACCGATTGGGGATTGGACTATCCGCAGTCTCGGTTGGCAGTCGCGGATCAAGAACGAATTTTGGTCGTGCATGGTCATCTTTATCAAGTCAATTTTACCTTGACGCCACTAATGCTGCTGGCTAAAGAGCAAAGAGCGACGATTGCAGCCTATGGTCATACTCATCAATTAGCCGTTGAGTTTAATCAAGGAACGCTTTATTTAAATCCGGGCAGCATCAGTCAGCCGCGTGGACAGTATCAAAATATTGGCGGAACCTTGGCGATTGTGACGGCTGACTCAAATAAGCTTGATGTTCAGTACTATGATCGCAGGATGCAGCCGATTAATGATCTGCACTTTGTCTTTTTACGTCAATAGACGATCATCTTGGTTTGGAATAACAGTCGCATTTGACGTCCATAAGCATTACAATAAAAGCAGGTTGATGAAGGGATGATTTTTAAGAATGATTAACCAACAGATTCGCCAATTAATGATGGATCGCCGTGAAAAATTCATGATTCCAGCCAGCCTGGTTGCTACGGTCAATGAAGACAATTCACTGTATCATGCATTCTTGGTACTGACTAAGGATCATTATGCCAAGATCGTTGTCGTCGATAATGAAAGTCACTATCGCGGATTACTGTCGCTTTCAATGATTACCGATGAACTGTTAGAAACTGACCGAATCAATCTGGATAAGCTGCAGACGATGAAGGTCAGAGACGTTATGCAGACTGATGCCCCAGTGATTACTGATCCTTATGACGTGGAAGAAAATCTGCATCTGCTGATTGATCAGTCATTTTTGACGGTCGTGTCTGAACACGGTGAATTTACCGGCATCGTTACGCGTCGCGAATTGTTGAAGGCCGTTAACTATGCGGCTCACACGTTTGATCGGCATTTTGAGGTGCTTGATCTGCCAGAAACTGAAAATGTCTAAAAAAAGAGCAGCCTGACTTAGGCTGCTCTTTTTTAGTGGGAAAAATCAAAATAATGTTCGATCGTATCCAAAACGCCGCTCTCTTGATTAGTCAGACGCGTTACGTTGGATGCGGCCAAGCGAATCGGCAAAGCAGCATTTTTCATAGCATAACTGTGAGAAGTCAGCGTAAGCATGCCCAGATCGTTTTCATTATCGCCAAAGGTCATGATTTCGTTTTGACGCAGATTGAATTGACTGGCGATTGCCATTAAAGCATTGCGTTTAGTAGCATGAGCATCACCAATTAATTCAGTATTGAAGCCTGAGTTTTCCATGATCAGATTGGCTGGCAGCAGATTGTCCAATTCACTGGTAACATCGGTAATATCAATATGATCGGCAAAATTTACCGAAATCTTAGTGAGCGGCTCGTCAAGCGGATATTTAAAAATGTCTTGCAGGTTGGGGACGCGTTTAACGTTTTCATAAAAAAGCTTGACGATGGCAAAATTTTTCTCATCCATGGATTGATCAACAAATGAGGTCGTTGGTCCTGAAATAACCAGCTGATTGATGTCGTCATCACCATATAGTCTGGTCAACGCGACCAAAACGGCCCTTAAGTCATCATGATGCAGCGGAAAGCAATCAATCAGCTCATCGCCATAATGAATTACCGAACCATTTTGCGAGATAAAAATCATCTGGTCGGCAACTGCGGCAAATTCGCGACGCAGACGAGGGTATGAGGAACCACTGGCTGCCACCAGCTGAACGCCATTTTTAGTCAGTTTGTCAAAGACTTTTTTAAAGCGGTGATGGTCGTAGTCGTGCTCATTATTTAAAAAAGTGCCATCCATATCGGTAGCAATTAAACGAATAGACATAGTCATAAACCTTTCTTGGTGAAGTTAGTCAAGCGAAACATGGGCATTGTTTAAAGCCGTCAGATAAGCTGCCAGACAGTCGCTGGTCAATTGATATTCAGCATCATAAGTCGTTGTCAAAGCCACGCGGTAAACCAATGAGGCCTTGGCAGAAGCAGTTGCTGGAATCGTAACGGGACCAACGATTTTAGGAGCGGGATGCTTGCCGAACTTGCCCTGTGTGATTAGTTTTTGGTTGACTGCTGCAATGACTTTTTTGATCTCATCCAATGGCGCATTGGGACCAATAGGAATGTCGACGCTGGCATGCCAGGTTGAGCGGGAAAGATTGCTGACGGTAGTAATATTGCGATTGGGAATGTAGTTAAGCGTGCCATCCGCGCTGGTGACGCGGGTAGTTCGCAGTCCAATGCCAGAAACTGTGCCCTTAACCGTACCGATCACCACGACATCGCCAACGTCAAGCTGTTTTTCCAGCAAAATAAAAAAACCGTTGACCATGTCGCTGACGAATCCCTGTGCGCCAAGTCCCAAAGCAATACTAAAGATTCCGGCACTGGCGACGAGGGTTCCCACCGGTACGCCAATCAAAGAAAGCAGGGCATACAGTAGAAAGAAAAAGCAGGTATACCGATAAATATTGAGCGTCAGGGTGTGAAAGGTTGCCATGCGATGAGCGCCAAGCATGTTAAAACGTTTGGTATGACTAAAGGCGTAGTTGATGATGAGTTTGCCCGCCCAAAGAATCACGAAAAAAATAACGATCGTCAGTAAAATCGAAAATAGACGATTGACGATATTTTGGGCAATCTGGTCCAGATCGACGTTGGCAAAAGATTTAGTCAGCTGTTGGATCTGCTTGTTCATTGAAATCGCTCCTTATATAGATTCCAGACAACTATATCATAAGTCAACCGCTAATAATAATTAACAAAAAATTATGCGATATGTTAAACTTGGTGTAACTACAAAGGAGGAGCTTTTAAATGACTGCTGGACAAATTGCCGGCCTGATCGCGGCGATCGCGTTTGTAGTGCTGGTTTGTTTTATTGGAATGTTTTTGTCTCGTTTGGGCAAGACGCTGGAAGAAACGACTAAAAGTATTGATGGATTAAGCAAAGACGTTGATGCACTTACTCATGAATTAGAAAACGTTTTAGGAAATACCAACGAATTATTGGAAGACTTGAACAAAAAGTCGTCAGAACTGGATCCGGCGGTAAAAGCCATTGCCGATCTTGGGCAGAGTGCCAGCGACGTTAACGCAGCGGCACGCCAGTTTACTGACAAGCTGAACGCGCAGCATGAAAGTGCCAAGCAGGGACGCCAGCTGTTGGCAAATGCCGGTAAAAAAGCAGCACTAAACCTGTTTAGCAAGCTGCATCGTTCCAAGGAAAACTAGTTTTGATTGGAGGATAAGCACATGACGAAAAAAGTTTTAGCTGGTTTTTTGGTTGGTGGCGCGGCCGCATTTGGAGCCTGGCAATCGCTGAGTGCCGATAAGAAAAAGCAGATTAAGCAGGCTGTGGCTGATAAGACGCATGATGCCGTTGATTATGCAACCGACTATGCAATCAATGCCTTGGATCTTGCCGATGGAATGGTGCAGGATGTTAAGGAACAGGCTGTTGATAAGTTTGGCGATAAATTTAGCGACTTGGCCGGCTCAGTAAAAAAAGGCGCTGATACGGTTAAAAAAAGTGCTGATCAAGCGGTCAATCATTTTACCAACGATGACTTTGACGAACAGACCGCTCAGATTAGAGAAGAACTTGCCAAAGCCCAATCCGACACCTCAAGCCAAGATGACATCGTAATCGACAAAACTGCGGATGCATCTGATGAAGATAATGACGCTGCTAGTCAGGATGATCATTCATCATCAAGCAACCAAGATTAAAAATTATGAATCGACAAAAAAGCACTTCACTTTTGCTGGTGAAGTGCTTTTGATTTGCAATTTATCTGCCAACGTATTGCAGTTCCTTTGTCGTATGAGTAAATGGCTCATTGCCATCTTTTGTAATATGGATGCAGTCTTCGATTCGGACACCGGCAAAACCTGGGATGTAGATTCCTGGTTCAATTGAGAAGCACATGCCAGGCTCAAGCAGCATGTCGTTTCCTTCCATGATTGAAGGAAACTCATGGTCGGTCATTCCCATTCCGTGGCCCAGACGATGAATGAAGTATTCGCCATAGCCGGCCTGGTCGATAATGTCGCGGGCAATCTTATCCAGTTCCGCGGCGGTCATGCCAGGCTTGGCAGCTTCTTGGGCAGCCAGCTGAGCCTCAAGGCAGACTTGATAGATGTCTTTTTGTTTATCATTAAGCGTTCCGACTGCCACTGTTCGAGAGGCATCGCTGGTGTAGCCGTCAACGTTGGTTCCCAAATCAAACAATACCAGCTCGTTGTCTTGAATCTTGGTGTCATTGGTAGCGCCATGTGGTTCAGCTGCATGGGCACCGGCTTGAATCAAGGTATCAAAACTCATATGCATAACGCCGTGTTTTTGCAGAGCATAGTGGATTTCAGCGGCAATCTGGTTTTCGGTTGCGCCGATCTTGACGGCATCAAAACCGACCTTAAAGGCGAAATCAGCCCACCTGCCATTTTCTTCCAGAATAGCAATCTCGTCTGGCGACTTGATCAAACGCATATGCTGAATCGTTGGCGTCATATCATAGTCAAAGCTGGCTTTAGGAAACTGCTCTTGTAAGGCCCGCAGTCGAGCAACAGTCAAAAAGCCTTGTTCAATCCCGAATCTGCTTGGAGCGGCAACGCGTTTCTTGACTTGTTCGGCAATCATCGCATAAGGCTGCTCATGATCGAGGTAGCCGTAAACGTCATAAGGCCAGCCAGTATCCTTGATGGCTTCTACTTCAAGTGCTGGGGCAAACAGGAAAGGATCGTGATCAGCAAAGACCAGCAGCGCCAAAACCCGTTCAATCGGATCGCTGCCAAAACCAGTCAGATATTTAATGGTCATTGGATCACTGAGATAGGCAACATCGAGCTGTGCTTCATTGACAGCTTGACGCAATTGTGATAATTTGTTCATTTGTCTTGCTCCTTATGCATAAGATGAGATTTTTTTAAGCAATTGTTAATATTATAGCATATTTGTTTATCATTACGTTTGCGCAAAACCGTTAATTTTGTTATATTGATTGCGGTTATGAAAAACCGATGAAAGCAACTAAAATCAACAAAGAAAGGGCTTATAAATTATGGAAAAACAATCAGTTACCATTTACACCGTGGCACGTGAAGCGCGTGTTTCCATGGCGACCGTTTCGCGTGTGGTTAACGGTAATCCCAACGTTAAACCAGAAACGCGCAAAAAAGTGCTCGACGTTATCAAGCAGTTAAACTACCGCCCGAATGCCGTTGCTCGTGGACTGGCCAGCAAAAAAACGACGACGGTTGGTGTTGTGATCCCAGATGTTACGAATGCATATTTTGCAGAATTGGCATTGGGGATTGACGATATTGCTTCAATGTACAAATACAACATGATTCTGACCAACTCAGATGCTGATGATCGAAAGGCGCTGCAAGTCGTTCGTGGGCTGATGGCCAAGCAGGTTGATGGTATTATCTTTATGGGGCATGACATTTCAGAAGAGCTGCGGCAGGAATTCAGCTCATCTAATGTACCGGTCGTTGTGGCTGGTTCCGTTACTAATGATGACGAGCTGCCAACGGTCCGGATTGATTATCAAGAAGCTGCCAAACAAGCCATTAAGTACCTGATTGAACGTGTTGATGGTCCGGTGGCACTGGTAGTAGGCTCAAAGGATAGTACCATCAACAAGCGTTACCGCATTGAAGGCTACAAGCAGGCTTTGCAGGAAGCTGGCAAGGATTTTGACGAAAAGCTGATCTTTGAGACGCATGATTCTTATGCTGAAGGCTACAAGCAATCTCAAGCTATTGCTGACAGTGGCGCCAAGGCAGCTTTTGTCAGCGATGATGGCGTAGCAGCGGGCTTGCTGAACGGTTTGACTGATCACGGCGTCAAGGTTCCTGATGAGTTCCAGATTGTTGCCTCAAACAACACTAAGACCACTGAGATTACACGCCCTAAGCTGACTACGATTACGCAACCGCTTTATGATTTAGGGGCCGTATCAATGCGTCTATTGACCAAGTTGATGAACAGCAAGGATGAAGACAAAGAAGATGATGAATCCAAAGACGTTATTTTGGAACATGGTTTTGAAAAGCGTCAGTCAACGCGCTAGAAGGTGATTGATCTTTGATGTCTCGAGAAGAGATGCATCGTCAAAAACAACAGGCCGATGCTTCCGTTAAACAGCCGCGTCATCATTATTTTGGGGCGACCTTTTTGGGGATCTTGCTGACGATGGTGATAGCAATCGCGGTTTTGCTAAATGCAACGGTCTTGGATGCCGATTTTGCGGCTGATGAGCTGGCCGATTCGCCAATCAGCACGCAGCTTCAAGAAGAAGTCAATGGCAGTTTAAGCGAATATGGCGTTTCTGGCTCACTGCTAACAGCCAAGGAAACGCATCGCTTGGTAAGGCAGGCAGTTAAACAAGTCTATGCTGGCAAGAGTATTAAGCTTGATCTTACCAATGTTGAAAAAAGACTGCAGTCAAAGGTTGATGATGAGCTGGGATCATATGGTCTTTCAACATCACTGCTCTCTTCTTCGGCAACCAGTGAGTTCAATCAGAAGCTGACGAACCAGGTCAACCAAAAACTGAACACCGATGAGGTACAGACGGCTGCCAAAACGATTACGACCGTTAAAACAGTCGTTAACGTTCTGTTGGCAATCAGTGGATTGGCGCTGGCAGTCTTAATTGTCTGGAGCTTATTTAAACACTGTTTTCTGGCCGTTTTCAGCTGGTCGACTGCCTGGTCAGCAGGACTGTACTTTGGCTTTGTCTGGCTGATCAAGCTGGGAATCAATCAGGCTGCTCAAGAACAACCAGACTATGCTTCAACGATTGCAACCATTGGCAATGACGTTTTAACCAGGGGATGGAGAATTGCCTGGCTGCTGTTGGTGCTGGCTTTGGTTGGCTGGCTTTTGCGCGGTGGGCTGCGAATTCTTCGTCGTCATTGATAAAGTCTTGAATTTACCAGCTTAATTTGGTAAAATTTCAATGTTTGTTATCTAAATCTATATAAGAAAAGAGGAGTTAGTAATGTCAGGACATTCAAAATGGCATAACATTCAAGGGCGTAAAAACGCTCAGGATGCCAAGCGTGGCAAGATTTTCCAAAAGATTTCTCGTGACTTGTACCAAGCCGCTAAAACAGGTGATCCTGATCCAGCAAACAACCCTCAACTGCGTCTGGTAATCGACAAGGCTCATGCAGCCAACATGCCTAAGAAGAACATTCAACGGGCAATTGAAAAGGCTACTGGTGCTGGTGGTGCCAAGTTTGAAGAAGTTACTTACGAAGGCTATGGCCCAGGTGGGGTTGCAGTGATGGTCTTTGCCTTGACTGACAACAAGAACCGGACGGCCGCTGCAGTACGTTCTGCATTTACTCATTCCGGCGGTTCGCTGGGTGCCAGTGGCTCTGTTTCCTACATGTTTGATCGCAAGGGCTTGATTGAAATTCTGCGTGACGGTCTCGACAAGAGCGAAGACGACATGCTGATGGATGCTCTGGATGCCGGTGCTGAAGACATGAAGGCTACTGACGACAAGTTCCAGATCTTCACGGCACCAAGCGACATGACCAGCGTTCGTGATGCTCTGCAAGAACAAGGCTACGAACTGGATACGGCTGAAGTAACGATGATCCCTCAAAACACGACGGTTGTTCCTAGCGACAAGGTTAGTCAATACAAGCACTTGATTGACGAACTGACTGACAACGACGATGTTGCCGACATTTATGAAGCTGGGGTTATCGAAGACGATGACGATGCTGAATAGTTTCGTTTTTAGGCGCGGGCAATAATGCCTGCGTCTTTTTTTCTCCAAAGCATTCAATATTTACCAATGTCAGGTAATGCATTTCGGTATTTTAATGCTAATCTTTAGAAGATCACGCCAACAGCGACGCTTACAGTCGAGAGTGGCGTGATTTTTTTATTAGAAAACTTTTGCAAGCGAATAATCGGCATTAAAAAAATATCATCCTGCTTCTTTTGGCATATAGCATTGTTAGAGGAGGGATAATTTTGAAAAGCGAGTTCTCAAGAGACATTGCGGTTTTAATTCGCTACCGGGTGTCGGATCTCTATGTTCTGCCATATCGCAGCTACTATCGACTTTTAATCATGCATGAGGGCCAGCTGCAGCTTTATCAGCAATGGCCATTACCACTTGGCAAGCGTTTGATTGCATATTTAAAGTATCGTGCTGATATGTCAGTCAGTGAGCATCGTCGCCCACAGTCAGGATCGCTTTGCTGGCACGCGCCTAGGGGAAAGGTAGACTTAAGATTATCGTCGGTTGGTGACTGTCGTGGACAGGAGTCACTGGTGGTACGTTTTATCTATCGTTTATGCAATGATTATCGGATGCTGGTACCGCCGCAATGGCAAAAACTGCAGCAGACTGCTAAAAAACGGGGGTTGATGCTGTTTGCCGGACCAATGGGATCAGGAAAGACAACGACGATGTATCATCTGGCGCGTCAGTTCGTTGACCAGTGTGTTGTTATGACGATAGAGGATCCGGTTGAGATTACCGAGCCAATGTTTATTCAGCTGCAGGTCAACGAATTGGCTGAGATGGGCTATCAGCAGCTGCTTAAGGTTGGCTTGCGGCATCGACCACAGATCTTTATCATTGGCGAGATTCGTGATCCACAAACGGCACAGATGGCAGTTCAAGCAGCCTTAAGCGGTCATCTGGTCATGGCAACCGTGCATGCCAGAAATGTCTACGGAGCGTTGACTCGTCTAGAACAGCTGAACGTCGATGACTTTTATCTGCAGCAGGCGGTCAGCTGTGTCTGCTATCAACGACTCTTGCCGACTGTAAAAAAACAATTGGCGGTACTCTTTGATCTATTGGCTGATGATGCATTGCAGGAAAGTTTTACAAAGCGAAAGGTGGGGATGACCGATGCTTGGCAGCAGCAGCTTAAAAATTGCGTGGCCAAGGGCTGTGTGGAAAAGAGCGTGGCCCAGTCATACCAAGCCGGTTAATTTTAAAGCCGGTCAACAGGCTGATTGGTTTTTACTGATGCATGATTTGTTAGCGGTTGGCTTCTCGCTGCAGCATGCAGTTCAATTCTCACAGCGAGCCTATCCGCAGCAGGCTGCTTTTTTTTCAAAAATTGATCAGCAGCTTAGGGCCGGTCGTCTGCTGGCAGATGCGTTAAAGCCATATTTAAGAATTGAGCTTTACTATCAGCTTTTGCTGGCTGAGCAGCATGGAAGTCTTTCGATAACGCTAAAAGAGATTGGTCAGTATTTACAGGTCCAAAAGCAGCAGCATCGTCAGCTAAAGACGCTTTTGGAATATCCGCTGATTTTATTGGTGATGCTGGGGACGATTTTGGCGGCTTTGCTGATTTTTGTTTTTCCCGAGCTGCAAAGCTGGCAGCAGCAGAATCAGCTGCCAATCGGCGAGCAATGGCCAATTGGTGAAACACTGATAATTACAGGCGGTGTTTTTTTTAGCTATGGAGGATTGGTGGCAATTCACTGGCGGCATATGTCAACGCTAAAAAAAGTAAGACATCAGTGTCGCTGGCCGCTGTTTGGCAAAATCTTTCGTGAATACTATGGTTATTATCTGACGTCCAATTTAGCTATTTTGCTGCAGCATGGTTTCTCTTTGCATGAAATATGCCAACTGACGAATAAATTTGATGATGATTCGTTATTGCATCAGGTTGGTCAGGCAGCATTTGAGCTCAGCTCGCAGGGAAGACAGTTGACCGACCTAATCTTGAAAGCACCTTTCTTACCGGATGAACTGGCTATTTTTATCAATCGTGGCTTGACCAATGAACAATTAGGCCAGGAACTGACTTTATTTTCCAAGCTCAAGTTTAAAAAATTTCGGCAGTCAACGATGCATATTCTGGTATTGGTGCAGCCAGCGCTTTTTATTTTGATTGCTGCTGGGATTTTTTTAATGTATCTCAGTATTCTTTTGCCAATCTATCACTCACTGCAGGAGGTTTACTAAGATGTTAAAGAAGCAGAAACGGCACGCGTTTACGCTATTGGAAATCAAGAAACCTAAAATTATTTTTCGACGTTAAAACGCCAATGGATTTTCATCTTGCTGGGGCTGACTTCAATTTTGCTGATTAAGGATTTTACAAGCTTTACTTGTTCTTCGTATGGCAGTTCTAGAATGTTTTTCTTGCTTAAAAGTAACAAAGCTTTCTTAGGATCTAATTCCGGTTGCTTAGGTTTACGTTCTTGTAGCTTGTTTTCGAGCGCTTCTTTTTGTTGCAGCAGCTCCTCACGCTTTTGGTTTATAATGCCAATTGAAATACCATTAGAATTTAGGTATAGATCCACTAGTTTATTTAGCTTGTCGTTAATACGATTTAATTCGTCTTTTAAGGGCTTGTCGTCAAACTTAACAGTATCGACAGGCATTTGGTCTGGGTGCAGTTGCAGGTGTCGTATGGTCTTAATTATGGCGCTCTCAAGATCGTCTTTTAGGTAATTAGATCGATTTTGGCAAAGTTCGGTATCTTGTCGATAACTGAAGCGAATACGTTTTCTTATTGAACTGACACAACGATAATAGTGATAGTCATCTGCATACTTTAAATAGCGTGTTTGAACCATCATTGATGAGCCACAAACGGAACAGTATAAAAGACCTGAGAGCATGTATTTAGCCCGAAAAGGACGGGGATTAAATTTTTGGGCATTAGTTAGTTGTCGGCGTTTTAGCTCAGCTTGGGTTTTATCATAGTCTTCAATTGAAATAATCGCTTCATGTTGGCCAGGATAAACGTTGCCTTGATAAAACTGTCGACCAGTATATACAACATTATCTAAAGCTTGACGAACGGTCCGATAAGTCCAAGGACGATCTTTAGTGATATGACCTTCGGCATTAAGCAAATCAACAAGTTTGGTAATTGATACACCATCAAGATAATCACGATAAATTCTCTTAACGATCTGTGCTTGTAATGTGTTAATTTGATAAATACCAGTTTGTTTATCGTAAGTATAGCCGAACGGAACCTTAGACCAGCCCATGGCTTTACCAGACTTAGCACGTCCTACTTTGCCCATCATCATACGTTCTTTGATTTGTTCACGTTCGAATTCAGCAATTGAGGCTAGCAGCGTGAGGAATAAGTTTCCCATCGGGGAACTAGTATCGATTTTTTCATTAAGTGATACGAAAGAAATCTTATTTTTATCAAAGATGTCTTTGACAAGATAAAGTGTATCCTGAACTGATCGTGATAATCTGTCTAGCTTGTAGATCAGCACAATATCGAATCTGTGGGACTTAGCATCCACAATTAGTTTCTGAATAGCAGGTCGATTCAAAGAACCACCAGAAAAACCGGGATCAACATATTCTTGATAGATCTGCCAATCTAAAGCACTACAATATTTGCGTAAACTAGCTAGCTGCCCCTCAATTGAGTAACCTTCTTCAGCTTGGTTGAGTGTAGAGACACGTGCATAGATTGCAACTTTCGGCATATGAATTTCCTCCATTTTTGTAAGGCTTATCTAAAAAATGATATACTAGTGCTAGCCAATGTTATATTCAATGTCTTCCACAGTTGTGGGAGACATCTTTTAGTAATTGGATTTACCCATTGGCAAAGATGGTAAGGTACAAAGAAGAACTTTTCCTTAGAGAGAGTTCTTTTTTTATCTCCTTAAATAAACATATGTTCGATTAATGTGCAAAAATTAAGCTCGGCGCTGTGCCGGGCTTTTTTAGGCTGCTAATTCTTTTATTACGGCATTACGCTCGGTAAACTTAACGGCTTTGATATTGTTTTGCTTAAAAAGTGTTAATATTTCTGGATTGACCTCAATCTTATTTTTATCTTTATCACGATCGTTTATAAAGACGTAGTATGTGGTAGGATCTTGTCGTACTAAGCGTGTTTGAGAAATATCAGTTAGAATTGACTTAGCAAAAAGGGTGTCGTTGTTGCTAGCTGAAAGGGTTTTGATCAATCGAGTAGGAATATCTTTAAAACCGGAAATTAAAAAGTCGTATTTATGAGTTAAGCCACTTTGACCAAGAAACGAAACGCCGGCAGTAGCTCGAATATTATTTTCATTAAAAAAACTTTGTACATCGTCTAAAAATACATTAGAAGTATTAGTAGGCGAAAACATAAACATGTCATTTACAAAAAGCACAGCTTGTAAGAGACGATGCTTAGCCTCGGGAAAATGCTTTAAATCAACGGTAACGGAAAGCTCATCGTCGATTTTTTCAACGCCATAAAGGCTGATTTGATTGTTCAAAATCTCTTTGCGGTGTTTAGACCGGTTGATATATACGCCGTGTTCTTCTAAACCGTTAAGCGTCCAACCATCATCGGTTAACTTAATTTCACCATTGGGAAGCTTTACAGCATATAATGCTATTTCATCTTGAAAGCTGTCCAAAAATGGCAGATCAATCCGTACTACATTTTGCTGAACGTTTTTAAAAGATACTTGTTCTTTGTACCACTGAAGATAGTTGTCACTAAGTTTTTTTGCATCTAGACTTAGCATTTTAAACACCTCTTTCCTGCAAATTAATGTAGCTAAAGAACTTGTCGACTGCGTCTGCTAAATCATCGTTTTCGGAAAACGGGAAATCCGTAAGATCATATGCGTAGCCTTCAGGCTGACCATTTTCGTTAAGCTTATAAATGTGAATATGATTAACGCCAACAACACTACCATCACTATTATGGTGCTTGTTCCCATTGATGCAAAGACGCACCAAGTGAATATTATTTTCAGCAAAGCGCAAATGCATAGAGTACTTGTTTTCTAGCAATCCACGATAGATATGCAATCGATAAGAAATACCAGATGCTTTGCCGACTACTTCAGCAACTTGCTTATACTTACCAATCGGCGGAATCTCGATTCTAACTTCCTTAAGAAAATTCTTGAGTTCCTCGATTAAGGCTTTAACTTCATTGTCATTTAGTGATGATAGATCCATTTTAGCTTAGTTTCCTTTATTAATAATTTTAGTAGATCGTCCAGGACTTGACCAGGCGTTTTGCCGATAGTATCAGCAACAGCTTTGATTACTTTAACCGTTTGCCCAGCTAGTGGTTTGTTAGGATTAACGGCGTTGGCTAGGACAGTATTTTGCCGTTTTTTGTTAACAACTACCAACTTTGTTCGTTTTGCTCGACTTCTTGATCCGCTGCACGTCCTTTATCAGTTTCTGTACCATCTGGATTTAAATATCCGTTTTGTTTTGCCCAATCTATCTGGCCTTGTACCCAGGCATCAGGGGAACCATCAGGATTCGAACCGGCGGCATGGTCTTGACCAGGTAATAATGGAGCACCGTTTGGATCGTAACCACGTTCACGATTAATTTCGCCTTGTGATTTGGCAGTGTTAGTTTGAATTTCTTGCTGAGTTGATTGCGTTGTGGATTGCTTACTTTGTTGAGCAGCAGTTTGAGATTGAGATGAACTAGAAGAAGAGCTAGATTGATTAAGCTTCTTCTTATCAGCTTTGCTTATTTTTTTGCTAACTTTGTAAGTCTTCGTTCCAATGGTTTCAAAATTAGGGTTTTCAAATTCCAGGCGAACTGACTTGTCGTTGTTAATGGTAAACAACATAACTGCTTTCACAGTCTTTCCTGGAAGTAAGTTGTTGTGTAAACCGTCTTCGTATTGTTGGAGTGGGTCATTTCCGTTTTCGTCTGGTTTAACCATTCCCGGGTCAAGTTGTACATCTGAAGTAGCGTTCTTTTGGTAGGCATGAACTACCATGTACACATTTGACGGGTCCATTTCTTTTGTTGAGTTGTTAGTAACATCACAGTAAAGCACTAGAACTTTCTTACCTTCGTCCACTGAATCCATGACGTCCCACTTAGTGAATTTGTAAGTTTCATTGCCAGCGTCAAAAACATTGTTCTTGTAAGTCCAAGTTCGTTCAGAGGCGTTAGGGTCAGGCTTAACCGATGATAAACTTGAAATACTTGATGAACTGGAAGAGCTTGAAGATTCTGTTTTATTCGTGTTCGTGCTGCAACCAGCTAATGCAATTCCGCATGCTACTATCAAGAAAGCGATACTTTTTTTCATAGTCATTCCTCCCAATGGTAGCTTTTAATGTCGATCACGCTTGGACGTATTACCACCAAACAAGCTTTAAACAAAAAAGAGGGCTATATTACTTCAAAACGAAATAATATAGCCCTCGCTCTTATTAGAGCAGTAAATTAAGACCATTTAAATGGTCGGCACTTCTGTCGATGGCTATATTATGCCATATGAAATGTTTTTATTCAATAGTTTTAATAACCCCTTGCCTAATCTTGTCTAAATTTTCGGCAGAGATACGAGCATTTCCTGAAATTGTAAAACGATTTAATTTTGCGACTCGTAATTTGCTAACAGATTTAATATCAGGAATAACAGCATAAGGCTGTTTATTATATCTAGTTAGCTTTTTTCGAGTAGTTTCATTTGAATGTATCATTTACTAGAAAGTTCTAAACTTCTACGATATTCTTCAGCTTTAGCAAATTCCGTGAATTCGACAGTAGCATCAAAATTATCTAGTACCTCTTTTTCAATTTCTTTCAACGAAACATTAAAGAATTCTTTACGTGAATTAATTTTGTTAACTGATTTGATGGCAAATACTTTATGAAGGTGATTCTCCAGCTTGGGTGCGTCTTCAGAAAAAATCATTGCATGTACATCAAATTTAAATGGAACAGAGGCGCTTCCTAATTCATTAACACGATCTAGTGGATTCAAGCGCTTAGTCATACCGATTTTGTAGATGTTTTCTCCGAATGAACCAATATTAGAAATCACGTATACATAGCCTGCACGAGTGTTTAATAGACGATTGTTAATATCACTTTTGTCTTTATCAAGTTGTTTAATTTTTTCTTCAAGCTCCTTGATTTTTTCAGCGTATATTTCACTTTGTACAGAGTCATTGCTTTTGCTTAAATATTTCATTGTTTTTTCTAATTCGTTGCTGAATTTTCGCTGTTCAGACTCTATTTTCTTTTGCTCGCGTTCTAATTCCTTTTGTGCTTTTGCTTCATCAATCATTTGTTCCTTAATTGCAGCTTGCTGTTCTTTTTCGTTGTGTTTTTTCAAGATGAATTGATAATTTAGCTCAAGTACAGTTAATTGATATTCTAGATATTTTGTGGAAATCTGCACATTATCATCTTCGAAAAGTTTGTTTATACGATTAAATGATTTAATTATTCTGTTTCTAGTGCTGTCGATATTTGCCAAAGTCAATCTATTAAGTAGTCCAGCTACTTCTGAGTTGAAGGCAATAAGGACTTTTCTTGACAATTTGTTACGTTCTCTAGACGAATCAATGTATGAGGGTATTTTAACGGATTTATTTTTAATTAGTTCAGTATTTTCATCTTTTAAAACGGCTAATTTATTTTTGATTTCTGAAGAGGTTGTTTCATCAGAAATATTTAAATCTACTAAAGAAGATGATGTAGAGGGCAGTGAATCCTTATATGACATCGATACTTCATTGTCAATTTCTGTTAGCTCATTTTTTAATGATGTAATAGTTTTTTCGAGATCCTCCTTTTCCTGTTCTTTCTTTTTCAAGTCATTCTCTCGATCAACTAAGTTAGAAAGTTTTTCCTCAAATTTTTGTTTTTGACTGTTTAAATCATCTTGCATTCTGTTTAGTTCTTCTTGTGCTTGTTTTTGTTTTTTCTGGTCATTTGAATGTGATGCAAATGCTATTAATCCAATAAATATACAAAGAATAAATATGAACATAGTAACCTCTTCAATATACATAGTTTCAGCTTTTAACGACATCAGTATTTGGTCAATAGTCGGCGATTATCTCTTTAACGATATTCTCATCTCTCAAAGGGATGTCATTCTGGCGCATAAACTCTAGATAATCGACCCTATATGGTTCCTCGCCGGTGTATTTGATGTATCGATGGAACAGATAACTAATCATAAAACGATTGGCTTCGCATTCCATTTTAAGTTTCATTGTCTTGGTTGCATTGTATAGCTCAATTTCGTTTTTCTGTTTGGCAGCATGCCCCAACTCATGCAACAGAACTGCTTCGTGTTGGCACTCGTCGAGCTTTTCATCTACGTAAATAGCGTTAAGCTCAGGCACGTAGTATCCAGGATTGTCAAAGTCGCCAATGATTACCTCTACACCGAGTTCTCTAATGATGTCTATAACTTTTTCAGCCATACACATCACCTTATTCTTTACCGGCCATGTATGCTTTCCAAAGCTGTTTCATTATTTTTCTGTCGTGATCAGTAACCGGTTTGCCGTCAAAACTCATTGCATTATCAATGGCTCTATCTAAATCTATATCGTTATTGTCTGGTGTTTTTCTACCTAGTAGGTAGTCGGTGGACACATTAAAGAAGGTGGCTAATTTAGCTACATAGGAACTTGAAGGTTCTGCACGCCCGTTTTCCCATGCTGTAACTGTAGTCTGGGAGACACCAATAAATTTGCCTAGTTCGGATTGGGACATTTTCTTGCTTTTTCTCAATTCTTTTATTCTATTTCCTATCATTTCTGTTGCCTCCTTTATTCTTTCTATTAAGCTTTCTTGTTTAAATAATAAGACTAATTAATAATAAATAAAATAAATAAGCAAAAAAATTAATTAAAGTTATTTACTTATTAAGTAAACTTAATATAATAGAATATGTAAGGTTGATTAAGACCTTAACACTAACGAAAGGAGCGAGTTTATGAGTAAACAAAAAATCGCCAAGCTCCGTATTAAGAGCATGACGATTGAATTGAAACTTGTCCTACCATTCTTGTTCAAGTTTCATTTAAACATTACTTGGGAACGAACCAAGTAATTAAATAAACCCAAAGAGTGAGGCTTAGCCTCCTCCTCTTTGGTGTATAGTTTACCATAAACCAAGAGTAAGATGGACTGGAAGAAGTTTTTAATTGGCTCATTTAGCCACACTAAGAAGGAACAAGGGGATGAAGTTAGCCACACATTTGATGGCAATATCGGATTAATTCCGATTGCTATCGTGGTCGGGCTAATCATCTGGCTTGTTGCTCGATAGGAGATGATAGATTGGCACTGACGTTAAAAATGCTGCGAGTAGGGAAAGGATTATCGCAGATTGAGTTAGGTAAAGAAATCGGAGTATCTCAAACGACTGTTTCAGCTTGGGAGAAAGGCTCCACTTCACCTAGTTCAAAAAACATCTACGCATTGGCTAAATTGTACGCAGTTGAGCCGAGCGTTATTTTTGATGCAATTTTTAAGCAAAATTCTTAATATAAATTCTCACAAACGGTAAGAATTTATTAAGACAATTCATTAAGGAGAAATGGTAATGGAACAAACACAAACTTTAATTCAAGTATCAGCAAATTCACAACAAGTACTGGATAGCCGAGACGTGGCTAAGATGTTGGGCAAAACTCATGCTCATCTGGTACGTGATATCGACCGTTACATCAACGATTTAGATCAAAATCCAAAATTGGATTCTGACCAATTCTTTATTGAATCAAGCTATCAAGCTGGCACTGGCAAGAATTACAAATGCTATCTGCTCACTAAAAAAGGTTGCGAATTTGTGGCCAATAAACTGACTGGACGCAAAGGGACAATCTTCACCGCAACTTATGTCAGCCTATTTAACGAGTACGAGGCAGAGCATAACGGTAAGACAGTCGCGATTGACAGTAGCCTGGAGCATGAGAAGCTCGCGTACAAGCGAGAATGGCTGATTGAAATGCGCAAGCAGAATATCAACAAGGCACACGAGCTGCGCAATCAAGACGTCAAGCTGTATCTGGAGCTTGGCAAAGTCGCTGACGATTACCAGCGGCCACGTATGGCCACCGACTTCCGCAACGAAGCAATTCGCGCCATGTCGGCACCGCCAGTAGGCGCACGCCGTGAATACTCAGCAACCGAGATTGGCAACATCATTGGCGTGTCGCCGATTGCGATTGGCAAATGGGCCAACAAGCTTGGTGTCAAGCGTGATGCTGACATGAGCTACCGTGATCACGATGGAGCTTGGCGATACTTTCCTGAAGCGCTGAAAGTGTTCCAGGACAACGCACTGGAGATTCAAGACGACGACTTAGGGCTGTAGGAGGCGCAATATGAAGAAAGGATTACGAGCATTTCGGCATTTAGAAAGCACATACTGCCAGAAGCCAAAGCAATGTAGTCAGATGAAACAAATTGGATTCAAAAAAGACCAGCCTGCAAAGAAGCAAGCTGGCCGGTAAAAGACTACTTCTCAGTTCTTACGCCTTTGAACTTAGTTCCGTCTTGTTTGACATTTAAAAACCTGCCAGTTTTCGTATCGCGCTTAACGTAACGATTGGTCTTGGTGTTTAGAACCTGAGAACGTCCACGAACCATACCCTTTCGAGCATTGTTTTTTGGAGGGTTAGTAGCCATATAGTCACCTCCTTTCATCAGGAGATGACTTAAGTATACAACCAGGAAGAAGGGAGTATAGATGAATCAAGAAACCAAAAAAGAGCTAGAGAAAATCGCACGGCAACTTGAAGAACAAGCTGCTGCGAATATAACTCTAGCTAATGCGTTGCGAACAATAAAGTAATGTTTGAAGGAAGTGATTGTCTTGATGGCATGGATACTATTTTCCCAATTAGTAACTTTAGTGAGTCTACTAATTACGCTGTATTTCAATCTAAAAAAATGACTTTTTTATGGCTTATTAACGATGTTCGTTTTGAGAAAACAATACTGATTTTCTTAATTATTTCATTGTTAGTAACTAGATAGCCGTACCTAACAGATTGATGACCAATTAATATTTCAGGATGAGCAAATGGAACGAACATAGATGTATCAGAGGATGTTCTTAAGACACCAGTGCTGCTTTCAACAACTAAGCTTTTGATTTTAGTAGAGATATCACCGTTATTTGTTATTTCGATTCTCAAAAATTTATTGTTGCCATTAGTACTGATGGAATGGTTGATATCTATATCAAGAATAGAAGACCAAACTGTAATAGTTACATTTATTACTGCTATTAACGCAGAAATAATAGAACATACTAGAGTTGCTATAGCCATACTGTCACCTCCTTTCGTTGGGAGATGAACTAATTGTAACAGAAAGGAGAAATGCACAATGGAGTATGTTATCGAAAACTATGATGCCAGTGGGCGTCGTATTGATGACCTCGAAAAAGTAAAACTACCTCCAGACATGGAGCAGCTGATTATTAATATCTTGTTGTCAAATCAGAAAGGAGATGAAGTTAGCTAATGGAATTTGACATTTTTTCGCCGGTGATTGGCGGTTTGATTCTGCTGGTGATGGTTATTGATCATTCGCTGTTATGTCAGCGAATCGATAAGTTGGAACGGGAGGTGAGACTATGGGAACGCTCCGGGCGTTAGTCTGGTCAGCTCTCAGTGCAGGATTTGTCTACCTATACATGACTGACCACTTCATCAAAGCAAACTGGTTCGCGGTTATCTGGATTGCAATGTTTGCATGGCAAATGACTGTTAGCACAATGAAAAAAGGCGCTACTGGCCGACGCCAGTAACGCGCAAAAGGAAACAAATGAACAGGAGTGATTATAGCATGAATGAAACTTTAGAACAAAAAACTTTGCATACTGATTGGATTATTGATGGATTGTCGGTTGGCTATCTGAATAATAACCCAGAATACGCCGGCTGGCTGTTCAACGAACAGGACAAGCTGAAGGCAATCAACAGCAATGTTGATTTGATTTTTGAGCCAGGAATTAGTTTTGGTTCATGGCCAAAGTAGGAGGAATAGAAAATGACAAAAGAAGATAATGCACGTGAATTTTACTTGAAACAGTTTGAACGCGAAAATCCAGTAAGCACTGTGTTTAGCGGGGCCACCAAGAGCACTGGTAACAAGATCGTTGAGCTAATGAAAAAAGAAGACTTAACATACGACGAAGCATATGCAAGTCTTCAATATGCTTACAACAAGATTAAGTATGAATCTAATTTTCTGAAGCTTCAATAAGGCTTACAGGTGTTAATGAAATATTGTCATTTAAAAGCAAAAACGTAAGCACAGATAGTCTTCGAGAAAAATAGAAAAGAGGCACAGGCAATGGAAGTACAAGATGGACGTATTCAGAACGAAGCAGAGCTGCATAAGAAGCTGTACCGGCTTCGCAAACTGAAAGAAGAACAAAAGCGGGCTGATGAACAACGCGAGCGTGAGCTTGCGGATACAGCTGCTTGGTATCAGCCGGAAACTGATCGGCGTAGTACGGAGATTGCGGATGTTGAAGCGCTGATTAGCGATTTCTACATGCGTCAGTATGAAGAGAACCCTTACTACAAGTTTAAGAGCCGAAACGGGACCGTTTCTAAGCGCACTAGCAATCACTACGATCACAACGACAAGCAACTGGTTGATCTGGTCGACGATAAATTCGTTAAGACAACTAAGAAACTTGATTGGGCTAAATATAAGGCCACCCTGACGGTGCTTGATGATGGTCGTTGCGTTGATGAGAATGGCGAACTAGTGCCCGTGACGGTTCAGCAGCAAGTCAAAGTGATGATTAAGACGACAGGAGAAAAGTAATGAAATTCTATGAAGCTGGTAAGATTCCGCCTACACCGCATATGTACTTCATCTACGGTGACGGTGGGACCGGTAAGACAAGCTTGTTTAAAGAGTTTGAAGGTAAGAAGTTGCTATTCAGTTTCGACCTGTCAACCAACGTGCTGATTGGTGATGAATCAATCGACGTTTTTAAGCTAGAAGAATGCGACATGCCGATCATGCAGCAAGAACTGGGTAATCTGCTTAGCCGGGCAATCAGCTCAGGACGCTATCAGGCAATCTGCTTGGACAACGTTACCGCACTGCAAAACATGATTCTTGAAAATATTGATGGTGCATCAAAAGACAATCGCCAAAATTACCAAAAACTGCAACTATGGTTCCGCCAATTGGGAACATATCTCCGTGACTGTGGATTAACGGTATACGCCACAGCTCACCAGATTGACAACGGGCCGGATAAGATGCAGGGACGATTCTCTGCTGACATGAACGAGAAGACGTTCAACGCCTTCACGTCAATGTTTGACGTAGTCGGTCGGATTTACATCAAAGACGGTGAACGCCTTATTGATCTGGATCCGGAACAAGGCAACCATGCTAAAAATCGAATTGATGATCGAAAACTGGTTAAAGCAGACGAACTGATTAACGCAAAACAAAAGAAAGAAGAGAAATAAACATGTCATTATTCACTGTTGATTCAAACAACGTTTTTGGAAAGTACGTAGAAGAAGCCGGAACCTACGACGTAATTATCACCAATGCACGGCTGTACACGAGCAACAACGGTAACAAAGTCATCAGCATCGACTACCAAGTTCTTGATGGAAAGTATACCGGCTGCCCTATCATCTATGCTGATTCTCTTACATGGGTTGACTATCCAGAAGAAAATCTAACGATGTCTATCAAGCGCTTCAACTCGTTGTTGGTTGCTTGCGGTGTAAAAGATGGTGTGGCAATTGATAGCCTAGAACAGCTTGCTAGTGCATTAAAAGGCCAAAAGTTGGCAATTGAAGTCGAATGGAAAGAGAGTTCCAAAGATAGCAAGTACTACTTGCGTGTTTTAAATCACCAAAAACTGCTACAAGATGGCAGTCGGCCAAACGGCAAGACTCGCCCAGAATCTAGCCAAAATGAGCGCCAGAGCAACTTTGGTAACAACCGTAATCAATCAGCCGGATATCGCCAGCAAGCCCCACAGGCTCAAAATAGCGGATTTAATAGCCAAGCAAGTTTCAACGCGGCTATGCCTACCAATGGTCAGGCACAACAGCTACAAGCACCAAATGCAGATGAACTGCCATTTTAACTAATCATCAGCCGTCAGTGAACGTAGAACACCGAGTGGGTGGGATGCCCGCTAGAAAGGAGCAGAGAAATGAGCAACCTTCTACTGGATGAAAGACCGCTAATTGTCTTGCCAAGTTTGGCTGCAATGCTAAATAGCCTAGATGAAGCAGTGATCTTGCAGCAGATCCACTACTGGATCGAAAAAAGGCAAAACTATCGTGAAGGCAGATACTGGGTCTACAACTCAATGGAAAACTGGATGCAGCAGTTTCCTTGGATTAAATCAAGGACCACGCTAACTAGATACTTCAATAATCTAGAGAAAAAAGGGCTGCTTATCACTGGAAACTACAACAAAGCTGGCTTCGATAAAACCAAATGGTACACGATTGATTATTCTACGTTGTCGGATTTTGAACAACGATTGTACAGAACCTGTACAACGAGTGATCAGAATCTGGTCAATGGAATGAACAGAACCTGTACAACCAATACCATAGACTACACAGAGATTACTTCAGAGAGTACTACAAACAAACAGGCTAACGCCGTCTCAGCTGACGCTGATTTGTCCGAGTCCTTCAACAAACTTTGGAATCTCTATCCAAAGAAACAGGGAAAGAAAGATGCCTTTCGGCACTATAAAGCTTGGCGGAAGAAGTCCAAAGACAACGCTGATGATTATCTGCTGCGGAAGCTGAACGAATATAAAGCGTACCTGGCAGCTAATCAATGGCTGCATCCAATGAACGGCTCAACGTGGTTCAATGGTCGCTTTGATGATGACTATTCGACTGCTAACAGTCAAGGCCATAAACCACTGCAACAGCCACAAGGTGATGGCGGGTTTGCACAGAAGCTGGTTGATGGCAAATGGACACAGAACGAAATCAACGTGGCTGTTAAAGGGATTAAAAATCTTAGCCCGCAACAGAAGGCTTACTATGTTCAGCCTATCGATCAAGAAGGCAATACACGATATCGGCTTGATTATCTGGCAGGAAAGGCAATTCCAATTAGTGATGCACTTGATCAACTGTAGAAAGGAGCAGGAGCTATGGCAATGCATAGCGTAGCTGAAATGGCGGCGTCCATCTCAGCAAACCTTAAAAGAATTGCACAAGAAAAAGGCCAGCCGTTGCCGGTTGACCTTGATAATAAAGATGAAGTTAAGGCCTATATGAAGGCCAATAATGATAAGCACGTTGGCGAGTGGAATCAACGGCTTAAGCGTCAGAAATTCGACCATGTCTATAAGCAAAGTCTTTGGTCAGGTCGAACTCCGATCGCCTTTAATTTTAGCAGTTGGGACTCGTCCAAGCAAATCAGTAAGCAAAATGCCGAGCAGCTAAAGCAAAAAGCCCAACAGCTGGCTCAGCAAATGCTGACGCCTGATGGCAAGCCGTTTAATGTCATGTTAGAAGGCTTGCCGGGAACGGGGAAAACAAGCTTAGCAATCGCCATGATTGATTATGTTAGGCATCACGGTTACCGGTGGGGCTACATTAAGCACCCAGACGGTGCTGAAAAGTACAAGCGCTATGTTGACGTGTTCTTCCTGGCGACTGATGAAATGCTCGAGCTTGTCTATCACTCAATGGATGGCGACGGTCAAGCACGCAATCAGCTTCAACAGGTGGTCAAATTCGCTAAAATGGCTGATGTGTTGGTACTTGATGACTTTGGCACTGAGGGTGGTATGAAAGGCACGATTCGACCGGTGCACAAGACTATGCAGGAGCTGATGTATGACATCAATAATGCGCGGTTTGGCAAGAAATACACGATTATCACGACCAACAATACCGTTGAGGAATTGCGGGCAATGTACAACGTTAAACTGATTAGCCGGCTGATTCCTACTAACGGGGAACATACCTTGAACTTCAACGGCTTGACGGACGTACGATCAAAAATGCTATAGGAGGAAACGAAGTGCTGAAAGTAACGAAAGACCAAATGCTACTAGATACCGAGCAGAGCTGCGCTTGGTGTGATGGTACTGGATACCTGGACGAAATCGAGCGCAAGTGCCCGTTCTGCGATGGCGATGGCATGCTACGTATTGACCCGGCAATCGTACGGGTGATGAAGAGTTCCGGACACTGGGACAGCAACAACGATGTAGACGCAAGTTTAATGCACGATATGGGAGCGTAAAAAGGAGTTTGACAAATGCTGACAGAACAATTTTTTAAAAACTGGAAAGGTGACAAGCTCGTCAATATCCAATGCGATACTCGATTTGTGGACGATGTTAATGACGATCTGCAGTACTTTATCGATGCCGAAACCGGTATGTGCTGTGATGATGGCTACACACGAGACGAAGTGTCGACTCACACGAACGATACCGATCTGATTGACAGAATCATGAATGTTGCCTGTCATCGCTATGGGTGTGGGATGCTTGGAGATGAGATATATGCTGAACACCCAGAACAAGTATTACAAGCTATGATGGCTATTTATGCCTGGGTTGAATTTAAGGAGTGTGGATTATGAATTTCTATGAAACCAACGATAAGCACGTTACAAATTTCAAGGATCCTGAAGGTTATCGCATCACCTATTGAGAAGACATCATTAGAAACGTCTACAGCGATGATGGCGATTGCATTTATCTGCTGTCGCTTGGAACCGACGACTGGGCCCAAGTAGCTGAGTACTTCTGCAATCGCTATGGATGCCAACTGGATGTTGATAGAGAAAAGCTGGTGGCTAAAGAAGACTATATTTTAGTCCAAACCATGCTCGCTATCTACGCGTGGATTGAGTTTAAGGGAGTGAAGTTATGAATAGATTAAAAGAGCTGCGCAAACAACACGGGTTAACGCTTGATGATGTTGAAGAAGAGCTTGGAATTGGAAGAGGAACATATAACAACTATGAAAACGGGAAAACATTTCCAAAGCTCAAAACGCTTATAGAAATGGCTAGTTTTTACGATGTAACAATTGATTATCTATTAGGTGTTAACTGGGGACGATGCGAAGATGAAACAAATGTAGCATTGGATTTTGACCAATTAAAAGAAGAGTATGGTTTTGAATATTGCCCATACTGTGGTCAGAAATTGTAAGAGGTAATGAAATGAAAGAACTGAAAAAAGCAATTAAAGCATGAACGAAACAAGCTTAAGGAGCGATTCTATGAACCTACTGGAAGTATTTATCATCTTAGGCTCAATCGTTGGCAGTGTGTTGTTTGCTGGCGGTATGCTGTGGATGATTTTCATCAACTGGATGATGGGCTTTACTGCGGTTGGTATTGGTTCGGCAGTCATCGTCATTACGATGCTGATTGCACTGGTCTACTACATGTGGGAGGTGTATCACGATGGCAAAGCATAAAAAACACAAACAAACGCCGCGACACTCGTCGGAAACGCAACAAAAAGAAGGTGCATAAAAATGACCAACCATTGCACGCCGAGATTTTTCAAAGCGCTCAGCAATCTCGAGCATAACTATCCTGAGGTGTTTGCAACCTACAGCAAGCTGCAGCTTGACGACGTTGCATCACCACTTGACCCAGACTTTCGGATCATCAAGGATTTTCGCGATACGATTCGCGAGAGCGATTGGAGCAAGTATCACGGCGATCATGGACTGCAGGCAGAGATTGCATCGTGTCTGCATCGATACATGGGCGTCCATGATATTGCCGAGTATCTCGGTATGGACGCTAAGATGATCGGCAATGTGATCCGAGATACACCGGAGCTTAAAAAAATCATCGATAAAAGCCGGCGTGATTTTTCGCAGATCATTGTCTATGACCGCAATAATGGCGATTATACACTCGTGCGGACGATGTATTCAGCAGCACGCAAAGTCGGTCTGAACACGGCAAGCATCAAGTTTTATGTCAACGACCGGCACTGCAACTATTGGATCCACAATCGCTATAAAGTAAAACGGAAGGTGTGGTTTGACGAGGACAACGGTATGTGATTTATCGTTGGATTTTGACTACGGTGTCAATATCATGATGTGCCATAAATAAAAAACCGCACCACAAAGGCACGGTGATATATATACAAAACCAATATTAGTATATCAAAAGGGAGTGGCGTTGTGGTGCAGCAACAGACAATTGACGACAAAGAATTTCGACCAATTGATCGTGAGGCAACGGTTCAGGCAGTTAAATCATTTTTCAGCGAACAAGAGTGTGATTACGGCTACAACTATCAAGAACTGAAGCGCTTGTCTGGAGCTTGGGGAGAGCTGAAATCGCCATCTCTAAATACAACCGGGGGTTCCGCAATAAGTGGGGTTGAGAATACAGTTGAGCGGCGCTTTATTAAACACACAGAATGCTTAAAAGCTATCCAAGCAGTTGAATATGCAATCCACGGCTGTGATCGTGTGAGCCGTGAAATCTTAATGAAACGCTATATTGAGCAAAGACCGGTTAAGATCGTTAGAGACATTCTTCAGATTGCAGGCAATGCTACTTGGCATAGGCTTGATCAACGTGCTTGTTGCCAATTCGCAGAATGTATGGAAGCGGCTACTATCTTGTATAGAACCGATCAAAGATTGTTTCCTCAGTTACAATTTTATTTATAAAATCATTTCGATATGTGTTTGCAAATCAGCACAAAAACAAGTATATTAAAGACGTACCAGAAGGTACTAACACTTTGCATAGTGAATGACTGCTAGTCATACTGTATAACGTTTTGACCGTTCATTTGTTATCTATGACAAAGTCCGTTAGGGCACGGCGAGGTACGTTTATCATAGAAAAAACTTCCATATGCCTATTCCGTGAATTGAATTTAGTAGGTTAGGTTTCCGATAGAATGTCAATTGGATAATATCTTTTGTAGCTGTATACTGCGACTAGTAGGTTAGTTCAGATCTAATGCACAGTGTTATAAAGAGGCTGGGAAACCATGCCTCTTTATTTTTTTAGCAGAAGTTAAAATCAAACTAGGCGATTTTTAGGATAAAATTAGGATGTAACTAGGAGCAGTTTCGTGTAATAATAGTATCGTGATATAAAACTCACTGATGCGCCGATCGGGATAACTGCCGAATGCCTATTTATCAAGATAACTTGATTGATTCAAGTTAGAAAACACCTCAAAAGTTATATTAAGTTTTGATCGTAGCAGTTTTGCAGGTTCGACTCCTGCACGGTGCATACTCGCCACACAGCGAGAGAAAGGTCCCAGGTGGGCTTGCTGTACTTATGGACCGACAACCACCACAGCATGCAAAAAGGGTGCGAGTCCCTTATCTATCCATTTCCTGGCTTTAATTTCTATCAACGACAATATACCTGCCAGGACAACGTGACGGGATTCGCCCGTCAGCGTGGAAGCATGGCTGAGCGGTTTAAAGCGCCAGTTTGCTAAATTGGTAAAGTCCTTTTATAGGCTTTCGCAGGTTCGAATCCTGCTGCTTCCGTTGAGAGTAGCGCAATTCACTCTCTTGTCTTTCGATTGATTTAGGCTTTAGATGAAAGGCAGACGGTATGGTCATCCCTGTACTTCAGGCGGGGATGTCATGGTTCGATCCATGAGCCGTCATTGTTCGAAATGACGTTAAACTACATATCATTTTATTTTTACCTCAGCCTAGTCTAATTGACTAGGCTTTTGTTATAATTAACATTTAAGGAAGGAAATGAGTCAAAATGTTTAGATCTTCTAGAAAATATTTTCGAGTTTGTTACTATATCTCATCTTTACTTCCAATTTATTTGTTCATAGTAATATTTATGATTAGTATTAGGGTAAGGACTAGCAAAGAATTGATAACAAATATTTGGAAACTAACTTCGTCTTATAAGCTAGTTTTCTATATTTTTATCTTTTTACTTTTAATATCTGTTTTTTGTCTTTTTAAAACCTGGAGAATTATAGAAGAGCCAAAAGAATATTCAATGGTTCGTGGAACATCAAGTGTTGTATTTAAGAATCAATATAATCCTGGCTTTAGAGAGTTTATTTTAAGTGTTATTTTACCTATGATGTCTACTTTCTCTATTGACGATTACCCATTACCGACACTCGTAATGGTATTAGCTTTTCAAATTTTTATTTTTATTTTTTTTCTTAACTCATCGGATTTTTTTCCGAACTTATCATTATTTGTATTTGGATATTCAGTGTTTATTGTAGACCAGGCGAATAGTCAGGGCAGTAACTTAAAATATGTTTTCGGAAAAACAAGCAATATAGATAGTATTGTCAATAATCATCAACAATTTCAAGTAGTAGAAATAGGTGAACCTACGTATAATAATAATGTAGGAGTTATTAATGAATAGCTATTATATAGAAGGAAAAAAGTGTATGAACCTCGTTAAAGTGTTAGTTATTAACGACCAAAAGAAATACCAATTGTATTTTAATAATAGTCAATTGCAAGATTTAGCTAAAATTATAAAAGAGCCATCAGAATATGGTATGGTAGATTACTTAGATAATGATATAGTAGAATCCTTAAATACTTCAAACAAGTACTATATTAGTGGTGATGATAAGACTAAAAATTATCAGTTAGATATATTAAAACCGTTACTTTTGAATATAGATAAACTACCCATGCTTGATAGTGCAAGTAGTATCTACGATAAGGACGGTAATTTAAGCTATACGTTAGTTGGCTACTTGTTTAAGGAAGATAATGGAAATCAAGAACTATTTTTATATCAGCTTAAGAAATCAAACCTGGTAAAAGACAAAAGTTTTTTCGCGTACTTTAAGAAAAAGAGTGGAGACTTGCATAATGCTAAATTAACGGTCGAACAAATTGAAAATGGCTTTAATTTACCAATAACAGATTGCTTAGCAAGTATATATAAGCGTAAAGATAGTAACGAGGGAAAACAATATAAGGTGAAAATATACCAGGCATATATTTTTGACAAAGTGTTTAAAACATCAGATACACAACATGAATATGTTGAACGAAATTTACAAAAATTTGAGTCAACAGTTAAAATTGCTAAGGATGATGTTGTTTCGATTTCATTTAAAAACGCTAATTTATCTAATTTAAAAAATGTTATTTATTCTGATGATCATTTGACTAGAACCTTTGCAAACTATCATGATGATAGAAGAAGAAAAATCAAACAAATTGAATATGATGACCTTCAAAAAGTTTTAGATATTTTAAAAAACTATGTAAAAAATAATGCAGATGCAAGATTCGAAAGTAAAAATATTCCAACTCTAAAGGATGGTATATTAGAAGTTACAGAGGATTCAATTCCAACTTTTGCTGCTTTATTAGATAATAATGTAATCCAAAGACTATTGAATAACGATATTGAAATACCATATTTCAAAAGACATCCTAATAATTAGATGCTAAGTCAGCTTAACGGCTGGCTTTTTATTTTGCTGAAAAATAATTGGAAAGGCGGTGTGGTGATATGCCATGACTAAGAAGCAAGATCGAACAATAAATGACCCTTTTGCAAGCTTGAATAAGAACCAGCAAACCCTTATTACGCTTGACTTTGAAGGAAATCATAGCAATAAAGAAATTGCTCCATTGATCGGTTTGAAAAATGAAACTACAGTGTCACATTGGCGGAAGAAGCCATGGTATGAACCAGCCTTTAATGCTTATGCTGTTAAGGCGATCAAAGGTAAATATAAAAGCCTAGCTTTGCGAACGTTAATTGATTTGCTTGATGCAAAGTCGGAAATGGTTAGATTTCAAGCAGCTACTGCAGTCTTAAAAATGTCTGGTGTCTTGTCTGATAATAGTACGCCTGAACTTGATAAGGCTAAGATACGAAAAGCAAATGCTGAAGCTGATATGGCTGAATTAAAAGTCAATGTATTAAAGAATGGTGATAATGATGATGGGGTAACGATTAACTTCATTCGGACTAAGCGTAAGGAGGAAGAAGATCATGGAGAAGCAACTTAACGTGAATATTGATTCAATGATCTGTCCTCATTTTGATAAAGTGTTGTATAGTCCTGCGCTTAATAAGGTTTTAAAAGGCGGACGTGGTTCGACTAAGTCATCAGTGATCAGCATTCAATTGGTTATGGATTTTTTACAAGATAGTCAAGCTAACGTATTGGTCATGCGCAAAGTTGCTAATACGTTAGAATTATCGGTTTATGAGCAGATTAAATGGGCAATTTATATGCTGCATGTTGATCGCTTATTTGAATTTAAGAAGTCGCCATATCGTATCGTCGATAAGCGTAATGGGACAGCGTTTTACTTTAGCGGCGTTGATGATCCGCAGAAGTTGAAATCCATGGTTATTGCTAAGGGGTACGTTCGTTGGCTGTGGTTTGAAGAATTAGCTGAGTTCGATTCATGGAAAGAAGTCGATATGGTCCGTGCTTCATTTACACGAAAGCCATTGCCGCCTGGCTGTCACGTAGTGACATACTATTCGTATAATCCGCCTAAGAATCCTTATGATTGGATTAATGAGTGGGTAACTCAGCGCGAACAATTGCCGGGCTGGTATGTTGATCATTCGACCTATCTAGATGTGACGTTACCAAATATCCTTTCGCAAGATTATCTAGATGAAATTAATACCGTCAAAGGTAATGACAATGATTATTATCGTTGGATGTATCTTGGCGAAGTTGTAGGACTTGGAACCAACGTTTACAACATGGACTTGTTCAAGCCGCTTGATAAGTTGCCTGACGACGACTACATCACTAATGTTTTCTATTCAGTCGATACTGGCCACGAAGTTTCGGCAACTACTTGTGGTGCTTACGGCTGGACTAAGAAGCATAATGTTATCCTGTTGGACACGTACTACTATAGTCCACAAGGTAAAACTCATAAGAAGCCGCCAAGTGAATTAGCACGAGACTTAAAACAGTTTGTTGATAAAGTCGGAAAATGGATTGGTAAGAAGCCGACTAACATGACGATTGATTCGGCCGAAGGGGCCTTAGATAATCAATACTACAATGACTTCGGTATTCACTGGCACAAAGTAAGAAAACTGAAAAAAGTAGACATGATCGACCGGGTGCAGGATTTACTAGCACAAGGTCGTTTTTATTATCTGAAACGGCCAGAGAACGAGATCTTCATTGCTGAGCATCAGAAGTATCAGTGGGACGAGAATACATTGCAAAGCGACGATCCTAAAGTCGTCAAGGTTGATGATCATTGTTGCGATATGTTGCAGTATTTTGTCCGGGATAATGAACGGTTGTTAGGGTTGAAGTGGTAGGAGGTGAGGTTATGAGCTTCTTAACGCGATTACAAAATCTTTTTCGTAAAGGAGGTGCTAAGCTCGGTATGGTAAAAAGTTTAGTTAAGATCACTGATGACGATCGGGTGGCTATTGGTCAGAGTGAGTATGATCGAATTCAGTTAGCAAAGTCATACTATCGTGATGATCTGCCGAATATCTGGTTTCGAAATTCTTATGGCGAACGACGGCAACGGCCATTAAGTACGTTGAACGTTACTAAATTAGCTTCAAAGCGTTTGGCCTCAATTATTTTCAATGAGCAGTGTGAGATCTCTTTAGAGAATCCAGAGCTTGATAAATTCATTAAGCAAATAATCGACGACAATCACTTTAATTTGCAATTTGAACAGCATTTAGAAACTGGAATTGCTTTAGGTGGCTTAGCAGCTCGGCCATATGTAGATGATCAGAACAATATTAGAATCGCTTGGGCAAACGCTGATCAATTCTATCCGCTACGAACTAATACAGACAACATTAGTGAATGTGCCTTTGCTTCTCGATCAACACGAATTGAGAATAAGCAGACTATCTACTACACGTTATTAGAGTTTCATCAGTGGAACGGACCGGATGAATATATCGTTACTAACGAACTATACCGTTCAACACAGAGACAAGTAATTGGTGATCAAGTGCCTTTGGCCACGCTTTATCCAGAAATGGAAGAACGGGTTGAATTTAATGGCGTTATTAAGAAGCCCCTGTTTGCTTACTTCAAAACTCCAGGAGCTAATAATCGTGATCTGGATAGCCCATTAGGAATCGGTGTTGTTGATAATTCTCGCAACGTAATTGATGCAATTAATTACACTCATGATGCCTTCGTTCATGAAGTTAAAATGGGCAAGCGTCGAATTGCAGTGCCTGCCGAAATGCTGCGCCCAGGGGCTTCATACGGTAATGATGAGCCTGATGAGGCACACCCGCGAGTGTTTGATTCTGATATGGACGTTTACGAGCAGTTCTATGGAACTGACGATCTGAAAATTACAGATCTGACTAGTGATATTCGTTCAGATCAGTATAAATCAGCAATTGATTACTTCTTACGTGAGTTTGAAGAACAGACTGGTTTTAGTGCCGGCACATTTTCATTTGACGGTCAAGGCGTTAAAACTGCTACTGAGGTTGTCAGTGAAAACAGTACTACCTATCAAACGCGTTCAAGTTATCTAACTCAGGTTGAACTCTTTTTGAATCAGCTGGTAACTGCGATCTTAGAAGTTGCAAGTACACCGGAATTCTTTAGTGATGGTCAAGCTCGTATTAAATTTAATGCTGATGACGATCTAAAGTTGTCCGTCCATTTTGATGATGGCGTTTTTGTTGATAAGGATAAGCAGCGTACTGATGAGTTAGCGCTTGTATCTGCGGGTGTAATGCCGAAAAAAGAATATCTAATTCGCAATTTTGGTTTGAGTGAACAGGAAGCAGATCAGTGGGTAGCTGAAGTATTGAACGAACAGCCTTCGTTTAATTCGAATGCTTATGAAAGCAGTACTGATCTAGATGGCGATACTGATGTTGAGGCTGATTAATCATGGGAGTACGAGAACGATTTGAGCAAAGCGGCCAAAAGATTATTGATGCTTATTCAACACTACAGGAACAGATCTTTGAAGTTATTATTAACACCCTCAAAGAGAGTGATTATAAGCACGTTGATAAAGAAGATGTAGTATTGTGGCAAGCAGAACAATTACAAAAGCTTGGTCGCTTAAATCTGCAAGCGATCAAATTAATGGCTGAAACTGATGGCTTATCACAGACTGCGATCGAGGATTTGATTAAGTTTCATGGTCTGCAGATTAAGCAAGAGATTGATAGCAAACTACAGCATGTAACCGGTTCGCCAATTCCATCCAGTGAAGAAACTGAATTGTTGATCAAAGGAATTGTTGATCAAACATGGAATGATTTGCAGAATAAAGTTAATGAAACACTGATTACGCGTAATTATGGTAATTCAGCCATTACGCAAACCTATCGGCGTATTTTGACAGAATCGACTGCTGCAACAGTCTCAGGGTTAATGACCCATGAAGATGCAGTTAATTTAGCAATTCAACGCGCAGTTGATCGTGGCTTGCCAACTAAGTTGATTGATAAAGCTGGGCATAATTGGAGCCTTGAAGGTTATGTCAGGATGGTAATTAATACAACTGTAAATCGGACTTACAATGAGATTCGTTTGCAACGTATGAAAGACTTTGACATGCATCTAGCACTGATGAGCAGTCATCCAGACAGTCGGCCGGCATGCGCGGACATTCAAGGACACGTGGTGAACTTAGTGCCGCCAGAAAGTCCTGATTTTAATCCACACTATGATTCAATTTATAATCATGGCTATGGTGAACCATCAGGAACCCAAGGCATCAACTGTCGGCATATTCTCTTTCCATATGTACCTGGTGTGAATGAAAATCATCAGCCGCAGTATGATCCGAAAGAAGCGATTAAGAATGGTAAATTGGTTCAAAAACAACGAGCTCGAGAACGAGCAATCAGAGACGCCAAACGGCGTTTAAAAGCTGCAGAAAAGCTTGGTGATGAGAATAAGATCAATCAAGCTAAAACGTTAATACGGGCTCGTCAGGCTAAACTACGTGAATTTATCAAAGAGACTAATGCAGGCAAGGAAATACCAATTTTGGTACGTGATTATGATCGAGAAAAGATAATTGATATGTAATGCTACGACCTAGGCATGTCGTTAAACTGCTTTTTTATTATGCAATCAATTCTCGCGGCTCGTATCCGCGTTAACAACTAATGTGAAGGAGAGATCGCAATGAAGCGTGAAGACTTAAAGACAATGGGCTTAACTGATGATCAGATCGAGTCGGTAATGATGGCCTATGGTAAGGAACTTAACCCGCTTAAAGAACAGATTAATAGTTTGACTAGTGAGCGCGATAGCTTACAACAACAAGTAGTTGACCGTGATAGTCAGTTAGACGATTTGCACAAGAATGCGGGTGAAAATGATGATCTAAAGGCTACCATTAAGCGGCTTCAAGACGACAATAAGGCAGCTGAGGCTAAATATAAAAATGATCTTGCGGCTAAAGAAAAGGGCTTTAAGATCGAAAGTGCCTTGCGTGACGCAAAAGCTAAGAACGTTAAAGCTGTCATTTCTTTACTTGATACTGAAAAAGTCAGTGTTGGTAAAGATGGTACACTTGAAGGCTTAACTGATCAGCTTGATGCTCTGAAACAGTCTGATGGCTATTTGTTTGAGCAAACGGGGCAACAAGGTCGAATTAATATTGGCGGTAAATTTGGTAATGACGACACTCCTCGGGTTAAAGATGATGTCGCTTCTCGAATTGCTGAACGTTTTGCAAAGGCAGAATAAAGAAAGAGGGAATAATTAATGACAATTGCAATGGACCAAAAAGATCTAAATATGATTGATGAAGAATTCGCGGCTGATTCTAAGATTTGGCAGCCTTTGACTGGCGGCGCGAAATCGATTACGGCTGCTGATTTTACCGGCGTGCATACGGTCCGTGTTAACAAGATGTCGGGGTTTGCAGAAGCAGAAGTTTATCACCGTAATGGAGACAATACACGGCACAACGTTAACGTTGAAAAAGAATCGTTTGAATTGACACAAGAAGACTGGATTGGCTATGACCTGGATCGCCTTGATATGGACGAAAATGGGGCTTATCAAGTAGCGAACGTCGTTCGTGAACACCAGCGTTTGATCACGGTGCCACACCGTGATAAGTTTGCCGCGCAAAAGCTGTATGATACAGTTAAAAACGGCGGCAAGCTGGTTACTGATGCTATTGATAGCAAGAACGCCTTGGCTGCTTATGATGATCTAGAACAATACATGACTGACAATGAAATTCCTGGCGGTTATGTAATCTTTGCGTCGTCTAATTTCTATCGTGCTTTGAAGAATGCTGACGGTGTCAGCAAGAACTTCTCGACGAACACGCAACAGATTAATGGCATTGATCGCCGTGTTGGTCAATTGGACGGTGGGGTGCCAATCTTGACGGTGCCTAAGGCCCGGCTGCAAGGTTTGACGATTACTGATAATGTTAACTTTATGGCGGTGCCGCTCTATGCAGTAGCACCGATCGTTAAGTATGATACGGTCGACGTGCTGGACGCTTCAACTGATCGTTCTGGTTATCGGACGACGATTAAAGGTTTGTCTTATTACGACATTCTGGTCTTTGACAACGCTAAGAAGTCAATTTATGTAGCAGCTTCCCCAAAAGCCTAACCCCACAATCTAGTGGGGAGTTTGACCCGAATGGAAGTGTAAAACCAACCAATGCGCAAACGGTTGATCAGATCAAGGCCTACCTAGATGCACATCATATTAGCTATACAGCTAATATGGCTAAGGCTGATCTGCTTAATTTGGTTTAGAGGTGATTACATACAGCCGCAATTGACTTATGCAGAATATCAGGATCTTGGCTATTCTGATATGGCCGCTGAAGATTTTGCTAAGTTGGAACGCCAAGCACAACGTGCCATTTCAGCATTAACTGGTTATTACTATGATGATCATGAAATTACTGAGGATAAATCGGCGAAACGGGTAGATGCTTATAAAGCTGCAATCTGCGAGCAAGTCGATTACATTTCGGCAACTGGGAACGATTCATCATATGCTAATGGTGATGACTTTAAGGAGATTTCGATTGGCAGATTGTCAATGACGCCTCAAACACACGTTAGCGACAAGTTGGTCAGTGGGGTATGCTATGAAGCTTATTCTTTGCTGGCACATGTAGGTTTGCTATATCGCGGGAGAGGAAGTGAGGGCCATGTTGCCCCGTATTCCTAAACAAATGTGTGGTCATACGATTACGCTTCTAATTCCGAACGGTAAGCGAGATACTTATCGTCGCCAAACTACGACACAACAGGTTATCAACCATGCCTTGGTTCAGCCACAAACGATTTATACCGGTTCTACTAACGATCGAACGATCACGGCTAACGCGGTCGTTTTTTTATTTGCGAAAGTTACTGAGCCGCTGCCAGAGCTAACACCTGATTGTGTAGGCTGGCATTTATTGTTTGAGGGACGTGATTATACGATTACAAAGATCGTTGACAATCGCGAGCCCGACAGCAACAAGGTATATTCCTACGAATTGGAGGTGCTCTAATGGTTAAAGTTAACATCAAATTAAATTTAGATAAGCGTTTTTCGCAAGCGAAGCTTGACAAGGCGCGTTATGTCATGGCTAATCAGATGATGTCAGACATGGACCAATTCGTACCGTTTAAAAATGGCAAATTAAGTCAATCTGCACATATTAATGCGAACGGTTCTGAAATTACGTATACAACGCCGTATGCTCGAGCACAATTCTATGGGATTGTTAATGGATCGCCGGTCCGCAACTATACTCGTACGCCACACCCGCAAGCTTCTAAACGCTGGGATTTAAGAGCTAAGGCTTTGTACTCTCGCAAGTGGGCTAATGTTGCTAAAAAGAGTCTGATAGAGGGCTGAGATGGATTTAACAGAACGCTTAGTTGAAAAAATTAATTCGCTTGATCTGCCAGTAACCGTATATTCCGCAGCCTTGACAGGAAAAGAAGATCCAGAAATCGGTTTGTTGGTTCTGCCTAATTCGCAAGTGATTTCTGAAGATTTGGTAGGCAACAAAGTTGTGGAATTTATTTATGAAGTCGTTATGCGCGGCACTGATGAAGCGTTAATTAATAATACGCTTTGGCAGATTGCTAATCTGATTGGTAATGAGGACTTTTATTTAGAAAGCGCTGATGGCTCTTTTGTGTTCGATCAAGCGCAAGTAGCGTCATTTCCAACGCTGACAGGTGCTGATTTAAACAATGCGCTTAATTATATCTTGGACTTTACGGTTCAAGTAGAAACATTTAATTAAATTTAGAAAGGAAGTATTGCAATGGCAGTAAAAACTAGCGGAATTGTGCTTGCTAGTCGGTACAAATATTTTATTGATACGACTGGCGGTACTGATTTAACTGATCTGACGAATGCTAAATTTGCCCGCTTGGGGGCAGGCTTTACTGGGACAACCTTTTCTGGTAATGAAACAACGATCAACAACACGTATCTTGACGATGAGGGTTTTGGCTCGACAGACGTTGTTGGTAAACGTTTTTCATTTGCCTTTACTGGGGTCAAGATGGCTAACGATCCAGCCCAAGAATATGTAATCGGCTTGCAAAACAAGCTAGGGACGGATCTAGAAACCCGGTTCTTGATTGTTGACCCTGATGGTAATCAGATGATTGGGGTTGCTGCAATTTCTGCTTTGGTACCCAATGGTGGTAACTCAAATGCTGGAGCAACATTAACATTCACGGTTAATATTCAAGGCAAACTGTATAAGCTTAGAACGCCGATTCCGGTAACGGTAGCTGATGAAAACGATACAATTTCACCAAAGATTGACGGTATTACGCTTAATGCAACCGCATCGACTGGCAACGCCACAACTGGTGTGACGACGCCAGCATCATCTGTACCCACTGGTGAAAATCATTAATTAATACGTATTAAATCGCCTGCGAAATACACAGTACCAGTTGGGGCGGTTAAGTTTTGGAGGAAAATAACATGGCATTAGTCCTTGATCTTAATAAATATAAAGCACCAACGCTGGAAGTTGATTTCGGCTTTAAGACGGTTTCTGCAAGACTTGATGATGTCCTTTCTAAGCATCTGACTAATATCTTAGTGGACTCTCAGCAACGAATTGCAGAAGCAGAGAAACTTTTTAATGCAGACTTGGCAAAAATGCCGCGTGAAGAGGCTAAGCAAAAGCTGGAAACTGCGTTTAATGATGTTCGTTTCATTTTGGAAAATGTCTTTGATGAAATGTTCAACGAACCTGGGTTAGGTAAAGAACTCTATAAGCGGGTAGGTAATTCAACGACGCAGTTAGCAAATGTTCTTAGCGAAGTAAATGGTGAAGCTGAAAAGCTGCAGAAGCAACGTGAGAATCAAAAGCTGAATCGTTATCAGCGCCGCAAGAAGAAGTGATGTTAAATGCTTTCGCTAACAGAGGAATTGACACAGTCAATTGCTTACAAAGGCCGGGAATATCCGATTGATTTGACTTTTGATAATGTGTTGAGGTTCTATCAGCTGCTTGATGATGCTGATTTTGATGAAGCCGAAAAGATTATTGCAGCATTTCACATTTTCTTTGATGAATCAATTCCAGAAGATCCAGAGTTCTTGATGAACGTTGTTAAGCTGCTTGGCGAGTATGTTAGCGCTAGTCCGTATGGGAACGACGTCAAGAATAGTGACAGTAATCAAGTACCGATTAGATATTTCAGCTTTACACAAGACGCACCAGCGATCTACGCATCGTTTATGGAGCAGTACGGGATTGATCTAATCAAAGAGCAGGGTAAGTTACATTGGGACAAGTTCAAGGCTTTGCTCGATGGACTGGGCCCTGATACGCAATTCCGCCGGATCGTCACTATTAGGCAACGGACGACTGACGGCTTAGAAGGTGAAGAACTAGCCGCACTCATGGAACAACAACAGTACTACCGCTTAACTGACGGGGCTTCGGTTGATACACAGACTCAACGGACTGATGCAATGTTAGACGCCCTTTTCAAACAGTAGAAAGGAGGTAAAGCATGGCAGCAGATGGTAAAGTCACAATCGAAGTCGATTTAAGCACAAACCACGTTCAATCAGACGCCGACCAAATCGAAAAGATCTTAAACGACATCGACATCCCCACAATCAAGGTGAAAGCCGATGGAACTAACGCTGAGAAGGAAGTTGTGGACGTTGAAAAGCTAGTTCAGGAGCTCCCGAAAGAAAAGCTGGTCCAGCTCAAAGCTCAAGCGGAAGAAAATGGCTTTAAGACGGTTCAAGAGTATCTTAGATCGCTTCCACAAGAAAAAGTTGTTGAAATCATCGCTAAAGATAATGCAAGCCGAAATCTGAATGGTATTTCTAATAATGCTGAAAATGCTAGAATTCATATGTCTAATTTGAAAGATGTTATGTTTGGCACTTTTTTGGGAAATCTATTAGCTGATGGAATGAAGCGAATCATAGAGTTCTTAAAAGAAATGACGGGGCAGGCAATACAATCTTATGATGCACTGACAACTTTCAAGTCGACAATGAAGTTTGCGGGTTTCGATACTTCAGAGATAAAGAAATCAACTGAGGATTTAAAGGAGTATTCTAAAGAAACAATTTACAATGTCGGTGAAATGAGCAACACAGCTGCAACTTTGGCGGCTAACGGTGTCAAGAATTATACTGAAGTTACCAAATCTTTGGGTAACTTAGTAGCCGTTGCTGGTGGTGGTGCTCAAGCTATGAGTTCAGCATCATTAGCTTTAACACAAATTGTCGGAGCAGGGAAGATGTATACCGGTGATTGGAATCAATTCATCAATATGATTCCTGGTGCTTCTAAAAAGATTCAAGACGAACTTAAGAAAAATGGTGCATATACTGGCAATTTCCGTGACGCAATGTCAAAAGGAGAAATTACTGCTAAAGAATTCTTAAAGGCAATTAATGATCTTGGAAATACTAAGGTTGCTGAAAAAGCTGCTACTGATACGACTAAGTTCTCAACAGCCTGGCAAGGAATGCAAGAAGCTGTTCAGGATGGGATCATTAAATTAATGGATACCATTGGAACTAAGGGACTTACCGATACGATTAGCAACTTAGGCAACGTTGGTTATGATGTTTTTGATGGACTTGCAAAATGGATTAAACCGCTTAAGCCGGATTTTAAAACATTAGGTAAAATCATCGACGAAATTTTTAGCGGTGCTAAAGATGTTTTTGGTACGATTGGTGGTTATATCGGGGCTCTTACTAAGTCTTTTAGAGATAGTTCTAGTTATGCTAAGCCATTAAATAAAACGCTCAAAGAAATTGCTGGTCATTCAACCGGACTAAAGGTTCTAGGCGGTGCAATAGGATCAATTGTTACAAGCTTATTAGCATTGAGAGCTATAAAAACAGTGGTTACTATAATAAAAGGTTTAGGGCTTGCATTTAAAGCATTAGGTACTGCTATGATGACCAATCCAATTGGAATAGTAGTGGTAGCAGTTGTAGCATTAGGCGTTGCATTTTTAACTGCCTATAAGCATTCAAAGACTTTCCGTGATGGCGTTAATAAAACCGTTGCTAAGATCAAAGACTGGTTTAGTGAAGCATTGTCGGCAGTCAAAGGTTTTTTTGCTGATGTTGGCAAATTCTTCACTGGTCAATTAGGCTGGGAAAAAGCAATTGGCAAAGAGATCTCAAAGATTGTTAGCACAATTGGGAAAACGTTTAGCAAGATCGGTAGTACTTTAAAAAAGATTGGTAAAGCAGCAATCTTAGCATTTGTTTACGCTTTGGCGTTACCCGTTGGGATTGGGGTTACCATCATGAGGCCACTTGTTAAAGGCATTACTTCAGCAATTAGTTCATTGTGGCCACAAGTCAAAAAAGTTTGGCAAACCGCTTGGAACGGCTTAGTTACGGTTGCGAGTGCAATCTGGAAGCCAATTTCCAAGCCAGTTCAAGCGGGGCTGAAGCTGATTCAGTCGCTTATTTCTGTTGGATTGAAATCTATTACTAAGCTTTGGCAACGTGAAGTTGAGTTCTGGGGTACGGTTATTTTAACGGTCTGGAACACGATTAAAAAAGTTGTATCAGCTGGTATGAAAGCTCTTGAGTCTGTAATTTCGCCAATTCTGAAAAGCATATCGAGTGTTTGGAGCACGACATGGAATGCGATTAGCAGTTTTGTTGGTGATGTCTGGAACGGAATTAGCAAAACTGGTAAAAAGATTTTCGGTGGTATTCGCGACTGGATGAGTGACATTCTAGACGCAATCAGTAAGAAATGGTCAGATGTTTGGAATGGCTTAGCTTCAGCTTTCTCTGGAATCTGGGACGGGATAAAGAGCGTGGCCAAGTCTGGTTGGAATGCGATTATCGGTTTCATTAACACAGGTGTCGACGGAATTAACTCAGTAATTCATTTCTTTGGTGGTAAAAAAGATACGGTGCCAAAGCTTAAAAAGCTGGTACACGGAACGTCGGCTAATGATCGTGATGAGTTGGCATTAGTTAATGATGAAGGCGGAGATACTTACCGTGAAGCGATCGTTCGTATAAATGGTCAAGTTGAAATACCTAAAGAACGGAATCAGCTAGTTTTCTTGAATCGTGGTGATGAGGTTATTCCGGCCAAGAAGACGGCAGAACTATTTGGCCTAAATCGTTACGCAACTGGTAAAAAAGGCTGGCTTTCGGCTGCTTGGGATAATGTTAAGGACTGGGCCGGTGATACCTTTGAGGCTATTGAGGATGCCTTGAAAGACCCGCTAGGTGTCTTGACTGACTTATTCCATAAAGGCAAAAACACCGCAACTGATATTTGGAAAACAGTTGGTGATGGTGCAGCTGATTACTTACCAAAGACCGGGGTCGAATGGTTTAAAAAGGAACTTCAAAAGCTTGAAGATGCAATAACACCGCCTAATCCTAGTGGTTCAGGTGTAGAACGTTGGCGTCCTTATATTGAAAAAGCCTTTAAGGAACTGCATGTAACAGCTACTGAGAGTAAGATCAATAAATTGCTTCGCCAAATTCAAACCGAATCCGGTGGTAATCCGACTATTCCACAGCAAATCAGTGACAGAAACTCCGCTGCTGGTACCCCTGCACAAGGTCTGCTTCAATTCATTCCATCGACATTTAACCATTGGGCGGTTAAAGGACACGGACAGCTCCTTAATGGATATGACCAAATCTTAGCCGCAATTAACTGTCTGGAACATGGCGGCGAAGGCGGCTGGGGTAACGTCGGCAATGGCCACGGCTGGATGAATGGTGGCTGGGCAGATCGACCGGCTATTTTCGGTGAAGTACAAGGTGAACCAGAACTCGCGATTAATCCGGCTCGTCAAACAGCAGACCATTACATCTTGGAAGCAATTCGGGCGCGAGCTGCTAAGTCGCCGAATGGTTTTGCAGCTAAACTTAATCAGATGATTGCTAGTCAGCAACAGGCCGGGCATCAATTAGTAGCTGCAACACCTGCTACAATGCCAGCGCCAACGTTGAACAATAATGTAAATAATGGTACTGATTTGAGTGGCGACGTTACGATAACATTCCAAGTTGATAGTTCAGAGTTAGCACGTCAGACTTATCCAAAGTACAAGATGATGAAAGCGCAAGAGATTATTATTCGGAACAATGGTGGTGCAATTCCCGTTGGGAATGCAATGCCAGTAGGAGGTGGATACTAATGGCAACGATTATCATTCAGCGACAAGACGGCACTGAATATGATTTAGACGCGTTGGGATTTCGGGTCAAAAGCTTTAGTGTACCTTTGAATAATAATTCTTATAGCTATCAGCAAGTTGGCAAATATGGTTCAATGATGACTACTTTTGCCAGTCAGTATCTGGTTATTCCATTAACGGTTGTAATTACAGCAGTAGACATGGCCGACTACAATCTGCAGCTATTGGAATTAAGGCGTATTTTTCGTTCAGATGAAGATTTCTATGTGATCAATGCTATTACGCCATTTATGCGTTGGAAAGTTCGTGCTGAGGCTGTAACGCCAACTCAGCAAAGCAATTTTTGGCAATCGGCAGATGTTGCAATCAGTCTTGACTGTGCAGATGGCTATGCTGAGTCAGTCGCGACTACGCTTGATTGGAATGTAGAAGAATGGGGATTCGGTCTGAACGTACCAAAAGATGAAATCAGTTACGAATTTGCGCAAAATGATTTTTCATTTTGGAATCTAGGCATGATACCACTGCTGGCTGATGAACGGCCAGCTAAGATTATTTTTCAAGGCAATGCGCCGAATGGATTTACGATAACCAATAACACCACGCAACAATCAATTCAGATTAAGCGTGGTGTTTCTAGTTCTGACAAAGTAATCATTGATGGTGTTATGCCATTGATTAATGGTCAGCAGGCCTATAGCGATTGTGATCATGGCTATTTGGATTTTGTGACTGGTGAAAACAAGCTGCATGTTGATGGTGCTAGTAATTTTAGTCTTAAGTTTGAGACCAGGTTTTATTACTAAGGAGGCAATTAAGTGATCAAAATTGCGGTTCAAGGCTATGATGGCAATGAGTCGGCGATTCTTGCCTATAACGTCAGCATAACGAAAACGATTAACAGTTTTCCAACATTGACGTTTTCTTTTGATGCCGCTGGTCAAAATAAGGTCGCTGAAAACCTTTTAGGGCCACGAGCTTTATTTACGCTTTCAGATGGTCAGCAATATCGCTTAACGGTCTCGAATCCAGTGCCTAATTTCAATTACCGCACCTATACGATTACGGCTACTCACATTAGCCATGATCTGCATGATAATTATGTTCGCAATACGTTGGCCGGTGTTCAGTCAATTAATAGCTGCATGGATTTAGCAATCCAAGGAACGACGCTATCGTATCAAATTGATGGGAATTTCAATCCTCATGATTTTGGCGAAAATACGATTGGTGCTGGGCATGGTGATGATATCTTATCAGCGGTTGCGCAGGCTTGGGGTTGTGAGTATTGGTTTGATAATCGAACGATTCACATTGCTAAAACGATTGGCACTAAAGACTCATTCTTATTTGTAGATCGAGTCAATGCTAACTATATTTCATGGACTGAAGATTATTCATCATTTGCAACAGCAATTCATGGCTTTGGCAAGCAGTTAGAGCAATCTTCAGACCAGGATTCTAGCAATCAAAATGTTCAGTATAGCTGCGAGGCGGACTATTATAGTCCGCTAGCCGGCAAGTCAGGGATTGGTGCTATTTGGCAAGATGCTTATACCAGTGACACGATTACTGATAGTAATGCATTACAGGCAGCCTTAAAAAGCTCGCTGCATGATTATCCTGATGTGCAGTACTCGATGAGCTGGGTAACATTTGCGGATAACAGCCAAATCAAAAACAATATTGAGATTGGTAATACTGGCTGGTTACGTGATCGCTATGGTCTTGATGTCAATGTCAAGATTCAAAGCTACACGCACTATCTAGACAAACAGTCAGGCAATAGCGACACAATTACGTTTGGCAATAAGATTTTCGATGCTTCAGAATACGAATCGCGGCAAAGAAAAGCTCAAGATCAAGCCAAAATGATTGCCAACCTGCAGTGGAAAATCAACACTGCAAAAAGTGTAGGCAATGCATGGACAGAAAGCGAGGTGCAGGAATTTGACAGCAGCAAGCGTAACTGATCCAAACGGTGAGTATCCAATTAGGGCAGGAGCATTCGTTGGCTTTGACTACAGCACCACTGCTTTACGTGGCGGAGTAATGCTAGTCGCTTCGCCTAACGGCAAGGATAAGCTGCCAAAGTTGGGGCCTGACGGTCAATTTATTTTTAACATTGCCGACAGCAATAACATGTGGGTTTTGATAAAAGACAAGATTCAGGCTGCTTTAGCTAGTGCAGAGGGTCTTGCCAACACAGCGAACGCTAATGCCATCAAAGCACAATCGACCGCTGACAATGCAATTACTGGCTTAGCTGGCAAACTAGACAAAGCCGATCTGACGTGGGCTAACCTTGCGGGGAAACCAAGTATACCTAACGCTGATGCTACGACAACTGTATCAAGCGGGGACCTTAACGACTACGCGACGACAGGCAAGTACTACATGCCTAATCCATTGTCTAACTACACCAGTCATCCAACTACCGGTACTGATATGGGCGACTGGTTCATAATGAAAGTTGACGTGTATAAGCCTGCTCCTATGATTGTGCAGACAATTTACCAGGTTAACTCTGGTGATGTTTGGGTGCGGACAAAGTTTGGTAGTAACGCCTGGAAATCATGGCGTCAAGTAACCTTCTGGCCTAATGGAGGATAGCTGATGGATTTAGTTAGTTATGTATCTGGCAACATTAAAAACGTATATCAAAAAGTGATTGAGTTGTATCAGCTGGAAATTGAAGTTGATGCTAATGGTGAACAGGTAGTGCCAACACTACGTGTTGAGGAATGTCAAACAGATGTCCTCAATCGGCAGACGCGTCAATGGCTTTTTCGAGTGATGAAGAGAATGGCTGCTGACATTAACGAATTGGTTACGCTATACAACGCTCAAAACTTGATTGACTGGAACGCAGACGGTCAGCCGTTAACACCGCCGTATTACTTAGCAATGCCGAAGTCATTAGCTTTTGCTGAGGTTGAAACGGTTTTAGATGATGATTTTAAACGAGCTTTCGAGCTGTTTGCTCAGCTCGAACAATACGCAAATGATATGAAAGGAGCCTGATTATGGCAGCGATTAATACGCGAGTCGTTTTGGACTTGGTCCGGGACGCGCAATCGAATACAAGCTCGATTGTCGATCTGACGCCATATTTTCAAGGGCGGGTTGGCGATAGCCAAGCACCAATGCCACTGGCACTGAAAATGGACGGTCGGCCGCAGGATATGACAGACTATGGCTTTCAGGTTGAAGCAACCGATAGTCAAGGGAAAGCTTTCGTGCTTTCTAATTGTGCTAAAGAAGTTGCGCAGTCTGATAATTTTAAACGTGGATTCTTTACGGTGATCTGGGCAGCAGAAATGTTCCAGAACCCGGGGATCATGAAAGGTGCCTTTGTGATTACGAAGCCCGACACTAACGAACGAATTTCCACGCTAGACTTTAACTTGAATATTTTAGAGCAAACTGTCAGCTTAAATACGTTGCATGATAGCTACAGCAATCGGCTTGAAAATGTCATTAATGACCTAACGGCCAAAGCTGATCAGATGATCAAAAGTTCTTCAATTGCGACACTGACGGCACAGCTTAAAGCCACGCAGTCAGCATTGGAGACCGCAACTGATTTGATTAATACCAAAGGCATTCCAACAACCGTTGAGATGCAAACTTATGTAAAAGGATATATGGTAGCCCAGAATACAGGCGACGATCTAAATACGTTAACGACGCCAGGCATGAGTTACTATGTAACGACGACTGCCGCTGATAATCTGCCAAATGGCAAGTTAGGAATGCTTAGCATTCATGGGAATGCCTCACACTTGCTGCAGATTTTTACCGATGCAGATCAGGACACATTTATTCGGAATTATGAAAACAATGCATGGTCAAAGTGGCGCCAAGTAACGCTCTGGCCAAAGGAGGAATAAATATGATTACGTTTGTAAATATTTCGGGGGGTAACTTAACCCCGTCTGTTAGCTTAGTTACCGTCTCAATGAAAGGCGGTGACAATTGATGGTTCAAACAATTAAGAATGGACAAGAGGACTGGCTTAGCACTTTAAACAACGGCTTGAGCCAAATTGGTGATTTTACAGAATGGACAACTGCTGGTATCACGGCTTTAAATGGCTTGGGGAAAGCTCAAAACCTTTGTTGGCGAAAGGCAACGCAAACCATCGGAAATCAAAAGCGAGTAATCATCGAAATTGCTGGCTATGTAACGATTCCAAGTAACATTGCATCTAACGCTCATTTGGATATCATCCAGTTGGCAAGCAATATTTACCAGCCTATCTCTACTTACTTTGCACAAGTAGGTACAGTAGGAAGTTCTCCGGCATCTGGCCTGGAGTTTAATTCTAGCAACGGTAAAATCAGCATTATTAACGGCTATAGTTTCAGTATCGGTAATTTTGATTCATATATCAGTATGATCATCGCCGCGTAGCTAGTGTGGTCAGTCCTAGAAAGGACAAAAATGGCTCTAACACAATTAACCCCGGTTGAAAACTGGGTCAAAATTATTAACGACAATTTCAGTAAAACAGATCTTGCTAACTTAAATTGGCATAAGGTTTCACCAGGGTGTGCTTGGTTAAATGGGTCGACATCGTATTTTAACGATCTTTTCTATACGCAAATCGGCAATGCCAAATTATGCTTACTAGAAGTTGGATTTGTTAAGGTACCACGTTTGGCGCAAGACACGCCGTGTCTTCGAGTTGCTAAGGAGTACGCACCATCACATGTCGTAAGTGGATCGCTGCAGCAGAACGCTTATATTGCGGAGCGCAGCGCTGGTGGCGGTACTGATTTCATTGTCTGGAATGGCAATGACTGTGGTAACGTTGACGGTGGAAATGCCTCGTTAATGTGGATCCATCTTGATGATTAATATAGGAGAAACACAATGAGTAATAAAATTACGGTATATGAATTTGATACGACAAGCCGAATGCATCCTTTTCTAGCTGCGGCGCAAATCGACGCGAATGTTGAGTTGAAAGATAATCAAACGACTGTGGCTCCAAATGAGGCACAGTTTTTTAATGGCCACGAATGGGTAAACGAGTTAACAAATGTTTATCATTATGACGAAAAGGGTTATTTTGATGCGGTAGCGATTATTCCCAAAGGCTCGGAATTGAAAACCAACGAAACGTTAGTTGTGCCATACGATAGTGAGGGCCGGGGTATGTATAAGCCTAAGTTTGACACGGCACAGAACACGTGGATCGAAACGTTAACGCAAGCGGAAATCGACGCGCTCAACCAACCCGCAGCACCTAAGCCAACCGCCGAGCAGCAAACGATCAGTTTGTTAGGGCAACGGGTAGCACAGACGACCGCTGAGAATGCGCGGATTAAGCAAGACAATGCGCAACTTAAACAGATGGTGTCGGCACTTGGACAAACTGTTGCTCAGCTCAAGGCACAATCTACGATTACAACTGATACAACGACTAACTAAGGAGAGTGGTAAACTATGATGACTGACTTTGATTTTGTAAAGACTATCTACTCTTGGGGATTCCCGATTGAGTGCTACGTACAGTACAACACGATCACAGCAGAACAATACAAGCAAATCACTGGCAAGGACTATGTAACTGCATCCTCTGCTACTGCAACTGATTCTGGGTCTGCTAATGCTGCTCAATCAGCTAATACGGCTGTTAGCCAAGCTTAAGCAAACAAAAAAGCCCACAGCATAGTACTGTGAGCTAATAAAAAAGAGCGCTCTTTTTGGGGAGCGCCCAACCGGCTTGTTGGCTAGAAAGCACCAACTGCACACGGTGTGATTGTTTTGTTGATAATATTATACCACATAAAATTCATGGTACAATAATCAAGCACACATGCGCAGGCGTAGAAAACCTGATTAGTGCAAGAAAGGAGGAAACTCCGATGCTTCACTTTTGTGTGATTGTTTTGTTCGTGCCTAGTAAGCACGTTAAAAAATTAATTAAGCGACTGCTCAGGTAGCACAC
>OGIV01000005.1_pt1 | contig 190074 bp, 141 predicted proteins | sample 1571861 | NCBI WGS metagenome assembly OGIV01 (sample SAMEA2582099, study PRJEB24529) | metagenome | biome: Human gut stool | place: China | collected 2011 | reverse complement strand
ATCGCATGCTCCGGGAGTTCGTGGATTTTGCCAATGTATTTAACTAACTTTCCATTTACATTAATGGAACGTAAAGGAATCTCCATCTTCGATAATACAGATCATGGTCTTGCCGGTATTGAGGATGATCTCGTCCCCGTTGTCATCGTAATATCTGGTGGCACTGTAATCGGAAGTCTTCTCCCAATTCACATGTATTCCTCTGCCATTGGTGAAGAACCAGCCGTCCCGGGTGGTGTCATGACACTGAAAAGCCAGATACCCCTCGCCCAGTTCCTCGTGAAACGTATTCTGTACCAGAATATTTTTGAAAGTCAGCTGCTCTCCGGTGGCGGCATCTATATGAGGGCCGTCTGTGCTTCCGGACAGATGCTGGGAACGGTAATAGAGGCCGTCATCCTCGTTAAATTCAAAATAACACCTTGTCAGCGGATAACACCCGGACATATCGATATAGGTGGCATCCTTTGCTTTGGCACCGTACTGCCCAAGGGTGTTCGGTTCCGCCTTGGTGGCAAACCGGAAATGATTCTCATCGCTGAGTCCGCGGTATCCCAGGCTGTAGCCCTTTTTCTCGATCACCTTCTGCAGACCTTCACCGGAAGCATAAGCATTGTGGGGCTTGTTACGGTCGGTAGTACGGAAAAAGGCAGCCTCATCACTGCCGGAGGTACCGTCTACATCCTGAGTATCCGGCTGCGCCAGCAGCTCATTGATGAAAAACGGACCGCCGAAATGTACGATAAAAGCATCCCATTCGAATGCCCAGTAAGCATAATAATCACGAAGACTGCGTATATTGCCGATCTTGTCCAGATTCTGCCAGTCTTCGTAGATTGCCATCATCCGGGTCATACGGTTCTCTACATTCGCCTCATAAATAATAGAAGCATCGGACAGACTGTATTGTGGGATCGCAGAGGCCTCATTAGGAATCATTACGGCAATGGGGCGTGTGGCAGCCACATCGGCATCCACCCATTCGTTCGTAAGACGGCTGCGGACCATGCCCTCAGCGGGAGGAGTGGAATCATCCTCTACAACGATCGTTACGGGATCCGGAAGCTTTTCCCCGGAAGAAACTGTGGAGGAATCCGGGCTGTTATCCGGGAGGATCGGACGGACCGGGGAATCGGAGTTACCCGTCTGTCCACATCCGGTAAGCATCATGGAGACAGTCAGCAGAAGAGGTACCGCAGTCTGCAGAAACTGCCGTCGAAATTTATATTTACACATATAATCACACCTCGATTGGTTATCAGAGTAAGAAGCTGTAAATGACCACGCCGCATAAAATGCCTAACAGCGCACCCATCAACACCTGCAGGGGAGTATGTCCCACGAATTCCTTTAATTTATCATGGGCGGAAATCTCACTGCGGCCCATATCTTCGAAGACCTTCAGCATTTCGTTCAATACCTGTGCCTGAATACCGGTCTCTCTGCGTACTCCCATAGCATCATACATTACAATGATCGCCAGGATCAGGGAAATGGCAAATTCAAAGCTTCCCGCACCGTATTCGTAGCAGACCGCTGTTACCAGGGCACATACGGTAGCAGAGTGAGAACTGGGCATACCGCCGCTGCCGACCAGACGCTCCGCAACGAATTTCTTGGAGACGATCAAATGGATCAGTGTCTTCAGAACCTGTGCCACCAGCCAGCCGAAGGCTGCAGTCAGGAAAATGGTATTGCTGAAAAACTGTTCAAAAAAAGTCATAAATAACCTCGTTTCCTATATGCTGTATCTTGCAGAACAGACATATATAAATCCAGTATAATCCAAAAAGCGGAAAAAGTACAGTGTTGACCTTGAAATGATGCATCGAAGAATAGTATAATATAGTTGTTACCTGTCGCACAGTGGCGCAGATAAGCCTGAAAAAGCGACAGGAAAACATAAGGAGATTACAAAATGAGCTTATTGAGCGTGATCGTTCCCTGCTATAATGAAGAAGAAAGCGTTGCCCTGTTTTATCAGGAATTGACGAAAAATGATCCCTTTTTCAAGGAAAAGGAAATAGAACTGGAGCTTCTCTATATTGATGACGGTTCCAAAGACGGCACTGTGAGAGAAGTGAAAAAGCTGATCGAACAGGATTCCCGTGTGCATATTGTCTCTTTCTCCAGAAATTTCGGAAAGGAAGCGGCGATGTTTGCCGGACTGGAAAAGTCGAAGGGCGATTACGTGGTTATGATGGATGTGGATCTGCAGGATCCGCCTTCCTTGCTGCCGGAGATGTTTGAATGGATCTGGCAGGGGTATGATTCTGTAGCGACCCGCCGCGTGACCCGTAAGGGCGAACCGCCGATCCGCAGCTTTTTTGCCAGAAGATTTTACCATCTGATGAAGAAGATTTCCCAGACGGAAATGATGGACGGAGCGAGAGATTATCGCCTGATGACCAGACAGATGGTGGATGCCATCCTGTCCATGCGGGAATATAATCGTTTTACCAAAGGAATCTTCGGCTGGGTCGGCTTTAAGACCAAATGGCTGGAATATGAGAATGTAGAGCGCGCCAAGGGCGAGACCAAGTGGAATTTCTGGAAGCTCCTGGTATATTCCCTTGACGGTATCACCGCATTTTCCACGGCACCGCTTTTGATCGCTTCCTTTGTGGGCGTGCTGTTCTGCATCATTGCCTTTTTGATGATCATATTTATCATCGTGCGGAAGCTGATCTTCGGAGATCCGGTGTCCGGCTGGCCTTCTCTGGTGTGCATCATCCTGATGACCAGCGGCGTACAGTTTTTCTGTACGGGTATTCTGGGGCAGTATCTGGCAAAGGCATACATGGAAGTAAAACGCCGTCCGATTTACCTGGTAAAAGAGGAAATTTAAGAAAAACCGCATAAATATCCGTTTTTTATGTACGTAAAAATGTTACAAAATAGGGGTAAAATGTAACATTTTTAGTTTCTTAACTATATTTTAACGGAAAAATGTCTTTTCAAATATCGACAGCTATGATATGATTTCTCTATCAGTCACTGCAGAGGAGCAATACTCGACAAGTAAAAAGGGGGACTTGTTTTGGATATTGTTGCAGTAAAAGATTCAGAGTTAGAGAGATATGTAACCAAAATCATGTTGGAGATAGGGGTGCCGGCGCATTTGAAGGGTTATCACTATTTGCGTGATGCAATCATTTTGTCAGGGAAAGACATGGAGGTAGTAAGCAGCGTTACAAAGCTGTTATATCCCACCATCGCGAAACATTTCAAGACCACAGATCAGAAAGTGGAACGCGCGATCAGGAACGCCATTGAAGTGTCCTGGTCCAGAGGAAATGTGGAGACATTCGAAAAGATTTTTGGCTATTCTGTAGCCTCCGGAAGGACAAGACCTACGAACAGCGAGTACATCGCACGTATCGCCGACAACATCCGACTGGATTATAAGGCTATGTAACATATTAATTTTAATTATTTGGAACAGGGAGAGTTTGTTAATTAAGCAGATGCAGTATTCTCCTCTGCAGACTGAGAAAGACCGCGTATCGGAATGGGGAAGTTTCCGGTACGCGGTTTTTTGTTGTATGGAAATGCTGTTATATTTGTCAAGTCCATATAAATATGGTAAGATGTACAAAAGCCCGTGTAAGAAAAAGGCGGGTATGGGAGATGAAATGACTTTTCGGACATCGGATATTTTGATCAGGGGGAGCCTGATCATTATCGGGCTGACAGAGATCGCCCATTTGGCAGGCTGCCTGTTAGGGTGGTCTTTTTTGACTGTAACGGATCTGCTGCTGGCAGAGGTGGGAATCGTTCTGCTGGCGGCGATATTATTGTCTGTAATATCCAGACAGACACGAAAACGGGCCACAGCCGGTAAAAATGATCCGGTTGCGGATCAAAACAGCGGGACAGACACGGCAAAGGAAAAAAGTACACAGATTCTCACAGGCATCCTGGCATTTCTGATCCTGCTGCAGATCCTGCGGATACTGACGGGGAACCGCATGTGGCTGACCGGAGATATGACGGTGGAGACCGTGAACACATTTCTCAGGGAAAATGCTGTTTATACCGTGAATCCTCTCACGGGGACGGCATATTCGATGGGGATGTCCTTACGGCTGAAAATATTGTGCCTGCCCACTCTGTACGGGGCCATCAGCCGTTTTACGGGTATGGCACCCGTAGACGTGGTGTATCGTCTGATCCCCTGCATTACGCTGCTGTTGTCTTATGTAGCTTACGGAAGCCTGGGGAAAGCACTTTTTCCGGAAAATTCTGTGAAAAGACGGACGTTTTTGCTGATCGTGGGAATACTGTTCAGTACAGGGGCCTATATGCCCGGAGTGGATGGATTTGATGTGTTTTACGGAGGATTCCGCGGTGTGACGATCCGGGCGGCGGTGTTGCTTCCGTATCTGCTGTCCTGTCTGATGGACAGAAAATATACGGGCGTGATCCTTTGTATCCTGTCGGAGGCCTGCATAGTCTGGACCCTGTATGGCGCGGGAGTCTGCCTGCTTGTTACTGTGGCATGGCTGATACTTGGAGCGTTGGTTTCCCAGTTCCGGAAACGATGGGAAAAACGGAAAATGACTGATGCACATGGCAGGTCAGGAGAGGAGGCTACAGAATGATGACACTTCTGCAGTCCGCCCTGACAGGCTGGACCGACTATACACAACATGGAAAATTTGCGGCACTTTTGCTGCTGGCGATCCTGTATCTGGGATTTGTCCTCTATGGTTCCGGAAAGGAAGCCAATGCATCCGGGGCGGAAAAAGCACGGAAACGGCTGTATCTTTACGGGGCACTGGTGACATTTGGCTGTATCTGTCCCGTAACGGCACTGATCCTGTTAAAATACCAGACCGCCTTTTACTCTTATGTATGGATCTGGGCGGCGGTGCCCCAGACAGCATTGATCGCATGGGCGGCAACGGACTTTCTGTGTAACTTATTAAAAGAGAAAAGCCTGCGAAACGGGATGGCTGTGCTGATCCTGCTGGGCATCCTGTTCCTGGGTGGAAACCCGGTGTCGGAATGGACCGTGGCACAGACAACGCAGATACCGGCACTGACAGGAATGCCCGGACAGCAACAGGGAACTCCCGCCAGGGAAATTCTGGAGCAGCTTTCTGTATACAATGCGGAAAAAGGAAACTCACGGGAATACAGTCTGTGGGCGCCGAAGGAGGTCATGGAGGCTGCCAGAGCCTACAGCGCTGAGATCCACCCGGTATACGGCAGAAGCATCTGGGATGCATCGCTGGGCAGCTACTCCTATGATACCTATGAGACCTGGCAGGAAGATATGTATCTGTGGATGAGCCACCTGGAGACTACCGGGGAGACGGAATATCTGCGGACAGATGAAAATACCACGACAGAAGCCGGTGGCAGAAAAATAGATTTTGCTGCGTGCCTTGACAGCGCCGGGAAGGCCGGTATAGACTACATTTTATTGCCGGAGGACCTGTCGGAGGATGTACAGAAGGAATTGCAAGAGGCTGCGGACGGCAGACTGCGGTCCTTTGGCGGATATTTCCTGATCGTGATGTAAGTAGGCATCTTGCGGAAAGATAGGGAAAACGATAACGATTTGTAAGAATTAGGAACAGGAAAGCAAAATGGAACAGGAACTGATCAGTATTGTGGTGCCGGTGTACCGGGCAGAACGTTATATAGAAGAAACGATGGACTGCGTCCGGGCACAGACGTATCCACACTGGGAACTGCTGCTGGTGGAGGATTGCGGCCCGGACCGCAGCAGGGAGATCATAGAACAATATATTCAGAGAACCGGAGATACGAGAATCCGCATGCTGACTTACTCTACGAATCTGGGGGCGGCGAGAGCACGTAATCTGGGAGTCAACGAAGCAAAAGGCCGGTATCTGGCCTATCTGGATGCAGATGACCTGTGGACACCGGAAAAGCTGGAAAAAGAGCTGGCTTTTCTGAAAGAGAAACAGGCAGCCTTTGTGTTTACCGGCTATGAATTCGCCGATGAGAATGGCAAGGGCACCGGAAAGATTGTCCGTGTGCCGGCCACGATTACTTATAAAGAAGCTTTGAAAAATACCACAATCTTTACCAGTACCGTGATGTTCGATATGGAACAGCTGTCGAAAGAACAACTGCAGATGCCCCAGATCAAGAGTGAGGACACTGCTCTGTGGTGGAGAATACTGCGGGAGGGTTATGTAGCTTGTGGTTTGGATCAAAATTTGGTAAAATATCGGAGAGCAGGGAAATCCCTGTCATCGAATAAGCTGGAAGCTTTGCGGAGGATCTGGAATCTGTACCGTAAGGCGGAAGGCATGTCAGTGCCGAACAGTGCCTGGCATTTCTGCTTCTGGGCGGTACGCGCCGTAAAACGCAGAGTATAGGAGGAGTTTGTTTTGAATACAAACGGTAATTATTATGAAAACCGACTGCGGAAAAGGGAATCCTTTAAGCGTCTGATCAATATAGGGTTGTCGATGATCTGTCTGTTGCTGGAGATCAGCCTGTTTGCCTACATGTGGCAGTTCCATTTCCAGTTCCAGCTGGTAGATCCCCTGCAGAAGATCTGGTATCGTGGCTTTCTGCTGGAAAACGGTATCTACAGTGCAATCCTGATATTTTTCTCCGTGACCTACGGCGGCATGCGTCTGGGATACATGAAAAACACGGAGATTATTTTCTCCCAGGTGTTTGCAACCCTGATGGCGGATGTGCTGATCTATGCGGAACTGTGTATGATGGCCCGTAGCATTTTTCCGGCGGATATGTTCCTGTTGATGGTATTTTTACAGATCATAGCGGTGATCATCTATGCCAATATTGCCAACAAGATCTATCGTACAGCATTCCCGCCCAGAGAGCTTTTGCTGATCCACGGTGATCGTCCCATCGAAGACATTGTCAACAAATTTGAAAGCCGTAAGGACAAATATAAGATCACAAAATGTGAGCACATTAAAAAAGGTACGACAGAACTGTGTCGGGAGATTCTGGACAATTACCGGAACGGTGAGATCAATGCGGTAGTAATCTGGGATATTAATGAAAAGGATCGTAATATTATTCTGAAATTCTGCTATGCCCATTCCATCCGTGTCTATGTCATGCCTAAAATATCAGATGTTATTTTAGTTGGCTCCGAGGAACTGCATGTATTTGACACGCCTATCCTGCTGACCAGAGAGTACTCCCTGAGCATGGAGCAGCGGTTCATCAAGCGATCTATCGATGTGATCTGCTCGTTGATCCTGTTGGTGGTGACTTCACCGCTGATGCTTCTGACAGCGCTTGCCATCAAGCTTTATGACGGAGGACCTGTATTGTACAAGCAGGTGCGCTGCACCACCGGACAGAGGGAATTCTATATTATGAAGTTCCGCAGTATGCGCACTGATGCCGAGAAGGACGGCGTGGCACGTCTGGCACAGAAAGGGGATAAGCGTATCACTCCCGTGGGTAAGGTGATCCGCAAATGCCGGCTGGATGAACTGCCCCAGCTGATCAATATTCTGCGGGGAGATATGTCTTTCATCGGCCCCAGACCGGAGCGCCCGGAGATTATTGCACAGTACATGGAAGTCATGCCGGAGTTCGCATTCCGTATGAAGGTGAAAGCGGGACTGGCCGGTTTCGCACAGGTATACGGAAAGTACAATACTTCTCCGTATGATAAATTAAAACTGGATTTAACATATATCGAGAATTATTCTGTGTGGCTGGATCTTAAATTGATGCTTCTGACACTGAAGGTATTGTTCTGGCCGGACAGTACCGAGGGTGTGGAGAGCGAACAGGTAACGGCTTTCAAGGCAACCTACGATGGTCGTGCCGAGAAGGATGACGACTGAGAAGGCAGGAGGTAGACGCATGGAAGTAAGCTACGGAAAAGAGCCCTTCGACCTGAGACTTATGTGTCTGCGGCTATGCCGCAATCTGTGGAAAATACTGGCTGTGACAGTAGTGGGAACATTACTGTTCGGTGGCGGTTATTATGTAAAAAATGTGGTGCTGCAGCCCGATCCAGGGTATGCGGCTTCTTCCACTTATAAGGTAGAATATAAAGAGAACCCCAATGCGGCGGGTGCGTACTACATTAACGAGGCTACATGGAACACCATGATCCATACGGGAGAATTCCTGGATGGTGTGGAGAAGCATCTGCAGGAGGCTGTGGAACGGGGAGACAATGGAGCTTCGGAAGCACTGTCTCTGGGCAGAGATCAGTGGATCGCAGACCTCTCGGCAACACTTCCCTCGGATTTCAGTGTTCCGGTGACACAGGCGGCAACTCAGGATCCGGAGATGAGTATTGCTCTGGCCCATGCAGTGGAGGATACCATGTGTGACGAATTTGCAGAGAGTATCGTGGAGATCGACCGGATCAAAGTGCTGGATCACGGAGATTTTGCAGAAGTCGTGGTACCGGATGTGCGCCCGGTGCGGGCAGTCATTCTGGCGGCGGTATTGTCTCTGTTTTTTGCAGTAGTCCTCTTTTTGCTGGTGGAGATCTCGCAGGACAGCATCTGGCTGCCGGCAACACTTCGCAGACGCTACGGACTGAACAGTCTGGGAACGGTGCGCAGTGTGGGATTTGCGGAAAATCTGATGTATACGCTGGAGAAAGTGTACGATAAAAAGCAGGCAAAGGAGTCCGAAAATGCGGAAATCTGCCGTGTGGCAGTATGTGTGGCACTGCCGGAAGCGGATCCGAAGGAAGTCGTGGAGAATTTGCAGAAGCTGGCTAAGACAGGTAAGATCCGGAAGGGAATACCGGTGGAATATGTAGCGGTTCCCAGTCCGTTGTTATGCCCGGAGAGTGGAGAGACACTTCGTAAGGCAGATGCATTTCTGCTGGCGGTGCCGGCCGGAGAACGGGTAGGAAAGAGACTGGAAGCGGTATTAGAGTATCTGCATACCCAGGACTGCTCTGTGGACGGAGCCTTCCTGTGGAATGCGGATGAACAGCTGATCCGCAGCTATTATTTTCTACCGGGAGCCATGCAGACACAGAATACAGAACACGGAGGAGAGCAGGCATGAAGGTAGAAGTTCTGGCATCGGTAATGAATGCTTCTCTTCCGGAGACCGTACAACATATGAACCTGCAATCGGATGCGGTGATCATCAATCAGTGCGACCGGCTGGGGCAGGAGGAAATGCAGATATCTCCGGGGAACGGAAGAATCCGTTTCTGCAGTTTTCCCGATCGTGGCATCGGCAGAAGCCGCAATGAGGCCATCCTTCGGGCGGAAGGAGACATCTGCCTTTTTTCGGATGCGGATATTGTGTATGAAGATGGTTATGAGGCGGCTGTTCTTGCGGAGTTTGAACGGAATCCCCGGGCCGATATGATCATTTTCAATATTGAGGTGGAGGAAGAACGCCGCACCTACCATATTACGGAACGGAAACCGGTACGTTGGTATAATTGCGGGCGGTATGGCGCAGTCAGTTTTGCTGTACGCAGAGAGAGCCTGCTGCAATCTGGTATTACGTTCTCCCTGCTGTTTGGCGGTGGAGCAAAATACAGCAATGGAGAAGACAGCCTGTTTTTGACAGAGTTTATTAAAAAAGGCTGCCGTGTATATACCGCACCGGTGACCATCGGCAGAGAGGAAGCCGGGGAATCCACCTGGTTTCATGGCTATAATGAAAAATTTTTCCATGACAGAGGAGTACTGTATCATTATCTGTATGGATGGCTGGAATGGCCGCTGGCACTGCGGTTTTTGTATGCTCATAAGGGTACGCTGTGCACAGAGGTAAGCCTGCAGCAGGCCAGACAGTGGATGCGTGACGGCATCCGGGAGGCAGGAGGACGATAGCTTGCTTTTTGGAAAAAAGGCCATAAAGAAAGGAGGTTCCACATGGAGAATAGCGCACTGGTGTATATCATATTGACAGCTGTTACCGTAACATTCGGTTTTCTGGTAAAAAATCGTGACTATACGACAGAATATCTGTCCGGCAGACGCTCCTTTCGTGGAAATACCTCCGGGGATCTGATGGCGGCCGGGCCGGACAGACAGCAGGCGTGCAATGCTGTGGCGGAATTCGCCATCTTCTGTCTCCTGGCCGGAGTTTCTGCCTGCCGCATTGCTGTGGGCGGTGATTACTGGGTCTACTGGCTGAAATTTCAGCTGATCGATCAGGGAAGGCATGTCTCCTACGAAACCGGTTTTGTGTATCTGGTGAAATTTTTCCATCTGATTTTCGGAGAGGGATCTTATCTTCCGATCTTTGGCTTCTTTTCCCTGATTACAGTCTTCTTTTTCCTGAAGGCACTGCATGATCAGGCGGACTGGTATGTATTTTCCCTGTTCCTGTTATTGACACAGGGATTTTACTTTAATAGTATGAATTCGGTACGTTACTATTTCGCACTGGCACTGGCCATGTATGCGCAGAAATATGTGCTGCGGGGAGAATATGGGAAGTTTCTTCTCTGGGTGCTGCTGGGCTGTACGATCCACAAATCGGTACTGCTGGTCATCCCGGCATATATTGTGATAGATCTCTTGTCCCGGATCCGGCTGAAAAAGTGGCACTATGCGGTTGGCGTATTACTGATTTTATCTCTGATCTTCGGACAGGATGTGTACCGGAATATTATCTTCCGGTTCTATCCCTATTACAAGGATTCCATGTTCGACAACGGACAGTTATCCTATGTCAACATCGCCAAATGCCTGGCAGTGCTGATACTGTGCCTGATCTATTGGAAGGACAGCGCTCAGGAAAATCGCAGAAACCGTTATTACTTCTACCTGAATCTGGCGGGACTGGTGCTCTATTCCTGCGGCTCCTTTATCCCGGAAGTATCCCGAGTGGCATATTACCTGATCCAAAGCCAGATTTTCCTGATTCCGGGTGTGCTGAAGGATGCCAGAAAGGGATGGTTCCGAATCCTGTGTATTATTGGTGTTGTTGTAGCATATCTATTGTATTTCGTAATGCTGTTGCGGGGAATGTATGATGTGGAGATACGGCTGCTTCCGTATCTAAACTGGATCTTTAATTAAAAGAGGATTTAATTTATGAAAGTGCTGTGGGTCTGCAATATCATGCTTCCGGTCATAGCCGAAGCATTGCATAAAGAAGCTTCGAATAAAGAGGGCTGGCTGTCCGGTCTGTTGGAGCAGGTAGCCGCGGAGAATTCCAGTGACCTGGAGCTGGCTGTGGCATTCCCGGTGCCGGCAGATACGGAGGTGCCCCGGAGACTGCAGATAGCAATGCCACGGGAAAAAGAAGACCGGGAGCATTTACAGACAAATACAGATGCTGAAATATATAATATTACGTGTTATGGATTCCACGAAGACACTGTACACCCCGACAGATATCAGCCGTTGCTGGAAGAAGAACTGCATCGGATCACGGAAGACTTTTCACCGGATGTGATCCACTGTTTCGGCACGGAATATCCACACACACTAGCAGTATGCCGGGTGTTTCCCCACAAGGAGAAGATACTGGTGGGAATTCAGGGAATCTGTACGTTGTGTGCGGAGGCATATTTTGCCGATATGCCGGAATCGGAGATCCACAAGACCACTTTCCGGGATCTGGTGAAGAAGGATACCCTGCGCAGCCAGCAGGAAAAATTTGCCCGCAGAGGTGTAATGGAGAGGGAAGCAATAGGACTTGCCGGCAATATCACCGGAAGAACCGCCTGGGACAGGGCAGTGACTACCGCGTGGAATCCCAAGGCACATTATTATACGATGAATGAGACCCTGCGGGCTTCCTTTTATGAAGGACAATGGCAGCCGGAGCACTGTGAACCCTATTCCATTTTCGTCAGTCAGGCGGATTATCCTCTGAAAGGACTGCACTATCTGCTGCAGGCCTTGCCACAGATCCGGGAGAAATATCCCCGGGTACAGGTGTATGTGGCAGGAAATGATCTGACGGCATACCGGACGCCGAAGGAAAAGCTGAAAATATCGGCATATGGCCGTTACCTGCGCAGACTGATCCGGGAAGGACAGCTGGAGGACAGGGTACACTTCCTCGGAAAACTGACCGGAGAAGAAATGAAGGAAAGATTTCTGAAAAGTCAGCTGTTCCTGTGTTGTTCCTCTCTGGAAAATTCACCGAATTCCCTGGGAGAGGCCATGCTTCTGGGAGTTCCCTGCATCAGCACGGAGGTAGGGGGAATCCCCAGCCTGTTTGATGGCGGAAGGGACGGCCTGTGGTGCCGGGGACATCAGCTGTCGGAAGTGGCTGAAAATGACAAATATGCGTCAGATGCTTCTGAAAGTAAAAATAACATGCGAAATTATAAAACGACAAAAACAGAAGAATTGGAAAATATTGTAAATTCCATGGCAAATTCTATTATCGAAATGTGGAGTTCTCCGGAGAAAACGCTGGAATACTCAAAAAATGCAAGAGAACATGCAAGAAAAACCCATGATAAAGAGCAGAATTTCGCAAAATTGCAGGAAATCTATGCAAACATAGCAGGGAGGAAGGAATGAAGCTGATATTTGTCTCAAACTATTTTAATCATCATCAGCTGCCCTTCTGTGATGCTCTGTATGAATTGCTGGAGGGAGATTTCTGTTTCCTGCAGACACAGCCCATGGAAGAAGAGCGGGTGAAGATGGGCTGGCAGGCCGAGGAACGTCCCTACGTGCGCTACGCTGCGAAGAATTCGTGTGCACATAAGTCTGGGGTGGAGAAAACGCCCGGCTCTGAGTCGAACAGCAACGCCGTCACAAATGCGGAAGATTTTGAGAAACTATTGCTTACCGCGGATGTGGTGATCTTCGGCGGATGCGATGACGAAAGCTATATTCAGGAGAGACTGACTGCCGGAAAACCGATCTTCCGTTATAATGAACGCTTATATAAGGAAGGGCAATGGAAGGCTGTTTCTCCGAGAGGCCTGTTGCAAAAATACAAGGATCACACCAGATACCGTAAGGCACCGGTGTATTTCCTGTGCGCAGGAGCCTATGTGCCTTGCGATTATCACCTGATCCATGCCTACCCCGGCAAAATGCTGCGCTTCGGCTATTTCCCGGAGACCAGGCATTACGAGGCAGGGCAGCCCTTCAATCACAAAGAACCGGGCAGTATTCTGTGGGCGGCCCGGATGATCGACTGGAAGCATCCGGAGCTGGTGGTGAAAACAGCATCTTATTTAAAAGAACATCTGGAAGAAAATACGTTTCATATTACCATGATCGGCGGAGGGGAACTGGAGGAAGAGACGCATCGCCTGGCAGAGGAACTCGGAGTGACCGACGTGATCACCTTTCCCGGTTTTCAAGGCCCGGAAGAAGTCCGGGCGGCCATGGAAAAGTCAGAAATCTATCTGGTCACCAGTGACCGCAAAGAAGGCTGGGGGGCAGTGGTGAATGAAGCCATGAACAGCGGCTGTGCTGTGGTGGCAGATCATATGATCGGAGCGGCTCCCTGGCTGATCCGTCAGGGAGAAAACGGCAGGATGTACCGGGACGGTGAGGAACAGGAATTATTTCGGACCGTGGAACGGCTTCTCAGGGATCCCGGAGAGTGCCGCAGACTGGGAGAAAACGCACAGCAGACCATTCTCGGGGAATGGAATGCCCGGACGGCTGCGGAAAGATTGATCGAACTGTGCCGGAAAATGAAGTTCTTGCCAGAAATGTCAGAAGAACAGGAAATGCCGGATGCCGGCCAGGATGTGATGCAGGACATCGCAACACCTGCCCCGGTGATTCCACAATTATGGAATGACGGCCCCTGCTCTCCGGCCCCTGTAATCCCGGAGCGGTCTATGTATAGGAGAATAAACAGTGAACAGTAGTGTAACCAAGCAACCGCTGATCAGCGTGATCGTGCCGGTGTACAATATCATACCGTATCTGCCCCGCTGCGTGGAAAGCCTGCGGACACAGACTTACGAAAATCTGGAGATCCTGCTGATCGATGACGGTTCCACGGATGAGACACCGGCATTATGTGACCGGCTGGCAACGGAGGATGAGAGAATCCGCGTCTTCCATAAAAAGAACGGCGGGCCTTCCTCTGCACGGAATTTCGGATTACAGCAGGCCGGGGGAGAATATGTGGGCTTTGTGGACAGCGATGACTACGTGGATGCGGATATGTATGAGCGGCTGTACGGGGCAATCGAAAAGACCGGAATGCCCGTAGCGCAGGTCGGCAGAGATGAAATCGACAAAGACGGCAATATTTTACCGAATATCTGCGAGCCGGTGGCAACGGAACAGGTGATCCCGGCAGAAGGTTTTCTGAAGGAACTTCTGATGCACCGCGGAGACTGCTCCTTCTGTACCAAGCTTTTGCGGAAGGACCTGTTTACCATAGAACAATTTCCGGTGGGGGCACTGAATGAAGATTTTCATTTATTAGTAAAAATGCTGACCCGGGAGGAAAGTGCAGTTTCGGGGATTGCATGCATTCCCGGACAGGCGTATCATGTATTTTATCGTCCGGACAGCAATACCAGAGACAAGAACCGGTTCTCCAGAGTATTCGCCGACAATATCGACAATGCGGACATGGTGCTTGCACTGGTGGATAGAAAATATCCGGAGCTGTCGGAAATCGCATTCCGGTTCGGTATTTTCCAGCGGTTGGATTATCTGCTGCACATCCCTATTGCACAGATGACCGGGGACAACGCATTTTACCGCAGGGTGGTACGCGATTTGCGCCACGGCTGGTGGAGAGCCATGAAAAATCCCTGGCTTACCAAAAAGAACAAGTGTTATCATACACTGTTTGCCATTGCACCGAAGGGAATCCGGGTACTGCATAAGAAACTGAAGCACATAGAGTGATGCCCGATGTAGAGGCAGGATAGAACGGGCAACACAGCAACCATAGAATAAGGAATGAGTCACGTTACATGAAGAGAAAATTGGCATTTCTGGGAGCAATTCTCCTGGCGGCATTTATATTCACCTACGAGGGAAATACCTATCAGACGCATGCATTGGATGAAGAAGATCAGGCATGGATCGAAGAAGCACGAGGGGCTTTGCAGAATATAGTAGAAGACCGGGAAGTCATGGCACTGGTCTATCTGTGCGATGATCTGACGATCCGTGCGGAAGCGTCGGAAGACAGCACAAAAGTGGTCACCGTGCCCAGTGGACAGATGGTGGAGATCCGGGATGTGACGGTGGATGAAGATTATCAGGTCTGGGAAAAAGTATCCGCCGAGGTAAAGGGCAAGGTCTACGAGGGATATATCCCCCGGGATTATCTGGCATGCTCGGATGAACGTTTTCTGGAATGGGAAGAACTGTACGGCATGAATCCCGGAGCGGCGGTTATGCTGGCAGAGGAAAATGCCACCGGTGTCTATGCGGACATCGAGCAGTTTCCGGAGAGCTACCGGCAGGCATTGCAGGCTTTGAAACAGAAACATCCCAACTGGACTTTTGTACGACAGAATACCGGACTGGATTTCCAGACCGCAGTCAACAACGAACTGCAGGGCGGAAAAAGTCTGGTCTATAAGAGTTACGGGGATTATTGCAAGGAAGGACAGCACAGCCCCAACTGGTATTTCGCTTCGGAAGATGTACTGAAATTATACATGGATCCCAGAAATTCCCTGCAGGAGAATGCCATTTTCCAGTTTGAACAGCTGACCTACAACGCAAGCTATCATACGGAAGAAGCGGTAAAGAATTTCCTCGAGGGAACCTTCATGAACAGCAGTCAGAACGCACCGGAGACCTCAATGAAATTCTACCATATTTTCTGGTCCATCGGTGCGGAGGAGAACCGGCAGGTCAGCCCGTTCCATCTGGCAGCCAGAGTACTGCAGGAGCAGGGAGAGGGGACATCCCCGCTGATCTCCGGCACCTATCCCGGTTATGAACATTATTACAATTATTTCAATGTGGGAGCTTCCGGCAGTACCAATGAAGAAGTGATCCGCAATGGATTGAATTATGCCAAAGATCATGACTGGCATGGAGCCTACTACTCGATCCTTGGAGGAGCGGAAGTAATCTCCGCAAGCTACATACGTAAGGGCCAGGATACCCTGTATTTACAGAAATTCAATGTATCCCCCACTGCCAGCAATCCGGTATATACCCATCAGTATATGCAGAACATCTCAGCACCCACCAGTGAGGCACTGAGCATGAAGAAACTGTATGAAAGTGCGGGAGCACTGGAGAATACCTTTGTCTTCAAGATTCCGGTCTATGAAAATATGCCGGCCAGCCCCTGCCCGATGCCGACTTCCTCTACCAATGTGGTATTGCAGGTACCGTCGGGTTACGATGCTTCCACGATCTACGTGGACGGTATTGCCTATACACCACAGGTGCGGAATAACCGCCGTATCGTCAAACTGCCGAACGGAAATGCCCAGTCGGCGGTCGTGTACCGGTATAATGAGAACGGAGCGCCTATCGGCATGTATGTCTGGACCCTGGAATATCGTAACAATGCCTATGTGGCCACAGAACAGCCGGGACTTACGGATCTGCTGACCTACCATGGATTTTCCATCCGGATTACCGGAAAAGCGGGAATCCGCTTTAAGACCGGTATCAGTACGGACCTCAGAGCACAACTGCTGGGAAATGGTGTGAACGGCTATCATCTCAAGGAATACGGAACACTGGTCATGAACAATGCCAACCGGACAAGCTATCCCATGATCAAAGGCGGCGAAAAAGTCATTAGCGGACTGGCTTTCGGTACGAATGCCAACGGCACCCATCAGGATAGTATTTATGAGACCGTGAGTGGCAGATACCGGTTCACTTCCGTACTGGTCGGCCTTCCGGCGAACCAGTATAAGGTGGAATATGCATTCCGCGGATACATCATCTTGAACAAGGATGGCAAGGACATTACCATTTACGGTCCGGTGCAGGCCCGCAGCATCTATGCTCTGGCACAGCAGGTCCTGAACATGGGAACCTATGCACAGGGCTCGGAGGCGGATGCTTTCCTGCGGAAGCTCATCAGTGATGCACAGGAATGATATGCGAATATCGGGCAGGATAGTGGAAACGTACAGCACGGAATGATTCTCAGGTATCAAGGTCGAGAGCATTTGGTCTCGACATCATAGAATATAGAAGATAGGACAAAAAGATGAAAAGAAAAGCAACAAGATTTCTGGCACTGGCCATGAGCGCTGTTCTGGTAACATCCCTGACGGCCTGCGGAGATGGCAGTGATGAAAATGCGAAGGATGCCGTGACTCCCGTAGAGGCACAGCCGATGCTCTCAGAGCTGGAGCTGGAGATTCTCAATCTGGAGACAAAATATAATAAAGGAGAGTTTACCCAGGAGGATTATCTGACATTGGCCGATGCCTACAACAGAGCGGGATACATCCGCAAACAGCGGGATATGCTGGAACAGGATTACCGGCTCTATGCGGATGAGGAAGCATTTGCTGCTCTACAGGAGATCAGCGTGAATCTGGAGGAAGAGACAGAGGGGATCCGCAGCCGTGCACAGGAAATGCAAAATGATCTGGAGCTGACCGAGTATCTGAGTGAGAGCGTGAATCTCATCGACAGCGAGGACTGGTTCACCACCATGATGCCCAAACTGAAAGAGGGACAGCGAAACTACTATCTGGAAAGAGACAGTCAGCCTCTGCTTTATGTACAGACCGGCTATACGGAAGAGGGACAATGCTTCTCCAGGGTGTGGTATACCGGAAACGACACGAAACGATTCCTGAGCCAGGAGGGTGCAACGATCCGGCTGGTAACAGTGACAGCGGCCGGTGCGGACGAGAACATCGCGGATCCGGCAGAAACTGAGAATTCCGATGCCACACAGGAAACGGGAACCACAGAAGCCAGAGCCCGGGAAAATACAACGACAGAGATTTCGGATACAACAGCGCCTCTGACAGATACACCGGAAACCATGAAGGACTGGAACGGTACCTTCGAAGCCTGGAGCGTGGACAGCGCTACCGGGAGCATTACCCATGAACAGGGAACCATGCAGGGCGGTGTGCTCACGGGAGACTATACCTGTGATGTCCATACCGGAGAAGGTGCGCTGGATGTCTATTCCCTCTGGAGCAACCGGGAGGGTATGGAATATATCACTTACACGGGAAGTTTTGATTCCGAAGGAAAGATCCTGACAGAGCAGCCCTCCGAAGAAATCAAGAAAAAACTGCTGGAGGGAACAGATTATACGGATCTGATCCTCTATGCCTATGATGCTACCGGTGAGAACTGCCTGTGGCAGGGAATCGGCGGGGATATTACCGCAGAGGAGTATCGTTTTTGCGGGGAAATGATAGGACTGGAGACCCGTCCGGAATACACGTCCTATGAGGTGACAGAAGATATGACAGCAGAGGACAATGCAAATACAGCAGAGGGAACCGGTGCCGCCACGGACGGCGGAGAGAAAGGCAACGCAGCGGACAACACCACGGGTGCCATAGACAGTGATACCCCGCAGATCCGTATTTTTGACGGAGAAGTACAATGGTTTGACGGAAAATACTGGGTCAGCGCCGGTGCGGTCAGAGAAATGGCAAAACAGGATCCTTTTGCGGCTTATGAAGAAAACCATGATACCACTGCATCCGGAAGCATCACAGGAAGCATTACCGGCAAAATCACCGGCAGTGCAGATGGCAACAGTACAGCCGGTAACGATGGGCAGACGATCACCGGCAGCGGAACCGTGTCGGGAGACAAGACCGGTGGAAGTATTCAGAAACCTGCAGCCACCCAGAATCCCGGCACCACGCCAAAGCCAACGACCAAACCTGCTGCGACAAAGCCTGCAGTCACTCCGACCCCTGCGCCCACACCGGCTCCGACCCCGGAACCTGCGCAGGATGATGACGATGACGACGATGATGACAGCGGCAGCAGTGACAGCGGCAGTTCCGGTGGAGACAGCGGCGGAAGTGATGTAGATATGGACTGGACACCGGATCTATTGTAAGAAAGGATATTTTATACCAATGAAACTGACAGAACGAAAGAAAATGATATTGATCCACATCGCGTGGATCCTGGCACTGGCGGTGATCCTGTGGCCGCTGTTTACGATCGCAAAATACGATTATCCCTCTGCAGATGACTGGTCTTTCGGAAAATATATGTACCGGGCAATGCAGGCCGGAGAAGGAATCACCGGTGTATTTCATGCGATATACCAGACATTGGCACAAAATGTGTGGGAAGCCAGATTTTCCATACTGATTCTGTCGGCTTTGCAGCCTGCGGCATTTGGAGAACATTTTTACCGGATCACCCCCTATCTGATGATCGGATCCGTGATCCTGTCCCAGTTCCTGCTGCTCAGAGAATGCATTGCGGGCCAGGCAAAGGAGAACCGCTGGCTGATCCTGCCCATCGGTATTCCCATGGCAATTCTCCAGGTGCTTTACTGCCCCTATCCGGAGGAAAGCTTTTATTGGTATAACGGTTCGGTGAATTACACTTTTGTGTATAGCTTGTCACTGGTCCTGCTGACACTGTATCTGGAAATTGCGCTTCGCGAGACCGGCAAGGCAAAGCGGGTCGTGCTTACCGTGCTGGCCAGCCTGCTGGCGATTCTGGTGGGTGGCAACAATTTTTCCACCAGCGTATCCACCATGTGCCTGTTGATCTGTCTGCAGATCTTATTCCTGATCTGCCGTAAAGATGCTTTTCGCCGGACCTGGATCGTGACACTGTTAGAGACACTCAGCGTATTGATGTGTGTGACTTCTCCGCTGACAGCCACCAGACTCAACGGCAATTTTGGCGGCAGCACAGCCAATTCCCCGTTGATGGCCATCTGGCTGTCCCTGGAGAGAACTTTTCTGAATATTATCAGCTGGACGAATCTGAAGGTCCTGCTGCTACTGGTTCTGCTGATCCCTTTCTTCTGGAAAGCGGTCAGAAAAATGAACTATGAGTTTCGCTTCCCCGGCCTGTTTACTGCGCTGACTTTCGGAGTATACGCCTCCCAGGCTACTGCAACGATCTACGTGGACGGCACCATGGGCGGCGGCAGGCAGGGAGCTATCCTGTGGTATTTTTATGTGCTGTGGATGGTGGCCAATGTACTGTACTGGTGTGGCTGGATCGCAAAGCGGGTTCTGAAAGCGGAAAAGAGCGAAAAGGCAGACCTGTTGGCACAGAAATACCTCCTGCGTTATTTTGCAGTGACGGGGGCACTTCTGGCAGCAGTTGTTCTGTTCGGCAATGTCCAGAGCACCACCAGTTACCGTGCCTACCGCATGTGGAGAAACGGCTGGGCACAGGCCTACGGCGCCGGCTGGGAAGAGCGGATCGCAGTGCTGAAGGACGATTCCGTGAAAAATCCGGTGTTCCGACCGCTGAATTATGTGGAATTGCTCATGTATACCGATCTGCAGCCCGAGGGCGGCTATGTATGGGTGAACAGTGCGTGTGCGGAGTACTATGGGAAAGAATCCGTGACGGTGGTGGAAGGGGAATAAATAAAAGCTTGTACTTGTAGTCTAAATTGATTAAAATAAAAAGAGTATGCGATAAATTGTTATAGAAGTAGAATTGAGGATTACGACATGGAACTTACAATAAAGGGAAAGACGCTCCACATATGGTCAAAGAAGCGGATATTATATACTATCTGCTTTTTCCTGTTCTGTGTGATTGACCAGAGGACGAAGACGGGATCCGGCCTGGATGGTGTGATAGAGACTTTCCGTGATATGGCGGGAGTACTGATGGCGATTATCATCATGTCTCATTATAAGCGGGAAGAGTTTTTGAAGTATAAAATCCCCTATGCTGTCTGGACAGCAATCGGTCTGGCAACAGGGATTTTATTTGTGTTCTTTGGACAGTCGTTCGCTTATTACATGAATTCACGAGCGATGGTTGGGCTGGATGTGCTGTTATTTGGCTACGTAGTGATTCATACGTTTATCAGTGTACTGATAGAGAAAAAGTATCCTAGGCTGAACAAGGGGACGTTCGGACTTTGGACAGTTATGATGCTTCTGATGATTTTTTCCAGAAGTGATTATGTATGGCCGCTTTGCTACTTTATTATGTTTGGGTGTTTTTATCTTACCGATTTTACGGAAGAGGAGCAGGAGGACTTGTATCAGGGAATCATGAACGGAGTCATCTTGGCTTTTTTTGTGTTCCAGGGATTCTGCTGTGTGTTCCGGCCATATGATCAGGTGAGATACACGGGAATCTATAATAATTGCAATCTGAATGGATTGTTCTATCTTGTTGTGCTGGCAGCAGTATTCGGGAAAATCCTGTATGTAACAAAAGAAAATAAACATAAATTTTGGAGAGCATATTATTGGCTGGGAGCCGGGGCAGTGTACTCGTTCCTGTTTATGACGATTGGCCGGACGGCATGGCTTGTATCCTTTATACTGGGGTTGTTATTTCTGGTGTTTTATCAGAGAGTAAAAAGAAAGTGGCATTATATCCGGAATGGATTATTACTGGTATTATGTGTGTGCATAATGTTTCCGGTGACGTTCGGAATGACGAGATATTTGCCACCGGTGTTCCATCACCCTGTGTGGTTTTGGGGAGAGTGGAGTGAAGAAAAAGTACATTCCTGGGATGCATGGAACTCTGAGAAATACGTAGATATGGAAGAACTGGTAGAGACCGCCATCGGAAGGACAACGGAGATTACGGACGGGCTTTTTAGCAGATATCCTTTTACAATTAAGGCACTTGCTGCCGAATTGCAGGAAACGGTTTCACAGGAAGAAAAACTTCAGGAAAAATCAGTTTTAAAAACGCAAGAAGAATATATGGATTCCTTTCTGGTACGTAAGACAATATATAGTCATTATTTTGCTAATTTGAATCTCATGGGTCATACACAGGCAGATCAGGGATTTCAGCTGACATATTTTTACTGGATCGGACATGCGCATAATATATATCTTCAGTATGCGACAGATTTTGGAATACCGGTTGCTTTATGTTTACTGTTCCTATCTATAGTGAGTATTGTAAAACCGTTGAAAGAGTTTTACCGAAAGGAAACGTCTGTAAAGGCAGCAGGGAGTATTCTTATAATGCTTGTTCCACTTTTGTTTGGAATGCTGGAGTATTCCTGGGGAAGTAACGCTATTACCATGATTTTATTATTCCTGTGCTGGAGACAAACATTAGTATATGAAAATGAAAAATAATTTTTTGAAAATACCGATTAACAGAATTATAGCCTTGCTGATTATGGATACGATGTCCATAATCATAGCATCTTTTGCGGCACTTTATATTCGATTCGATTTTCAGTTTAATGCGATACCGAAGGAATATATGCTGAAATTCGAACATGTGCTACCGTTTAATATTGCGTTTACACTACTCTTTTTTGTCATCTGGAAATTGTATAAAAGCGTATGGCGCTATGCCAGTGCCACGGAGATGCTGAATATTGTGTTTGCAACCTGCTGTGCATCAGCTGCGCAACTGGTGTTTTGTCATCTGAGCAATCAGAAAATGCCGAGAAGCTATTATATTATTTATTTGTTCCTTTTGTTTGCAATGACTTGTGGCATTCGGTTCAGCTACCGTATCCTGCGCATTATCAACATGAAACGTGCGGATATCACTCAGAAAAAGAATGGCAATAATGTCATGTTGATCGGCGCAGGCGCAGCGGCAAATGCCATTTTAAAAGAAGCGGAATCTAGTCAGTTCGTATCCATGCATATTAAGTGCATTATTGATGATAATCCCGGCTGTCATGGCAAATTCCTGCGGGGAGTACCTATCGTTGGAGGCAGAAACAAAATTGCAGATGCCGTAGGACAATACAGCATCGATGAGATCATTTTCGCCATTCCTTCCGCCAACAACAAGACACGTAAGGAAATACTGGATATCTGTAAAGAAACCGGCTGTAAGATGCGCACTCTGCCCGGAATTTATCAGCTGATCAACGGAGATGTATCGGTATCCAAACTGAAAGAGGTAGAGATCGAAGATCTCCTTGGAAGGGATCCGATTCAGATCAATACAGAAGAAATATTGAATTCTGTGCACAACAAGGTAATTCTGGTCACCGGAGGCGGCGGTTCTATCGGCAGCGAGTTGTGCAGGCAGATCGCCGCGCACCATCCGAAGCAGCTGATTATCCTGGATATCTATGAGAATAGTGTTTACGAGATTCAGCAGGAACTGTTGCGGAAGTATCCTGAACTCAATCAGGTCGTGCTGATAGCATCGGTACGAAATACTGCCCGTATAGAGAAAATTTTTGAGACATACCGTCCGGATATTGTGTATCATGCAGCAGCACATAAACATGTGCCGCTCATGGAGACGAGTCCCAATGAAGCCATAAAAAACAATGTATTCGGCACGTATAAGACTGCACAGGCAGCAGCCAAACACGGTGTAAAGAAATTCGTATTAATATCTACGGATAAGGCGGTAAATCCCACAAATATCATGGGTGCTTCCAAGAGAATCTGCGAAATGGTGATTCAGATGATGAATCATACAACAGACACAAACTTTGTGGCAGTGCGTTTTGGAAATGTATTGGGAAGTAACGGCAGCGTGATTCCTCTGTTCAAACAGCAGATTGCGGCGGGAGGCCCGGTCACGGTTACAGATCCGAATATTATCCGTTATTTTATGACAATACCGGAAGCTGTCTCTTTGGTGTTACAGGCAGGTGCTTATGCCAGAGGTGGTGAGATTTTCGTACTGAACATGGGTGAACCGGTTAAAATTCTGGATCTGGCAACAAACCTGATTAAACTGTCCGGTTATAAACCGGGAGAAGATATCGAAATCAAATTCACCGGATTACGCCCCGGAGAAAAGATGTACGAGGAACTTCTCATGAATGAAGAGGGGCTGAAGGAAACTGCAAATAAGATGATATTTATAGGCAAACCGATTGAGTTTGATGAGGATGAATTACGCAGACAACTGGATATCCTGGAGCAGGAAGCGGTGGACGAAGAAGGCAACATTCGCGAAGAAGTGAAAAAAATTGTACCCACATATCATCCGACGGAGGAATAAAGATATGTATACTCCCATAAAAAGAACAATCGACATACTGCTTAGCGGATTAGGCATTATTTTATTGTCACCGCTGTTATTGATCTTGTGTATTGCTATTAAACTGGATTCCCCCGGACCGATTCTGTTCTGCCAGAAGAGAGTGGGGATTCATAAAAAGCATTTTATGATCTATAAGTTTCGCACCATGCGTACCGATACACCCAAGGATATGCCGACACATCTGCTAAGCAATCCTGAGCAGTACATTACAAAAACCGGCAGATTCTTACGTAAGACCAGTCTTGATGAACTGCCGCAGATATTCAATATTTTCAAAGGAGATATGAGTATCGTCGGACCCAGACCGGCATTGTGGAACCAGTATGATCTGATCGCTGAGCGGGATAAATACGGTGCCAATGATGTCCTTCCCGGACTCACCGGATGGGCACAGATCAACGGCAGAGATGAACTGGAGATTCCCGTAAAGGCAAAACTGGATGGAGAATATGTGGAGAAATATGGATTCGTTATGGATCTTCGATGCTTTTTCGGTACTTTTGTAAGTGTACTGCGCCAGGACGGCGTTGTAGAAGGCGGAACGGGAAGCATGAAAAAAGATCCAAATGAGGAGAAAAACGCAAAAAATGAAAAAAATACTGATTCTGGGTGCCAATAGTTATATTGGCACTTCTTTTCATAATTACCTTACCACACAATATCCGGGGCAATATGAGATCAAACGCATCAGTCTGCGTGGAGATGCATGGAAACTGGAAAACTGGATCGGATATGACAGCATCATCAATGTCACCGGGAAAGCACATGCGGATATCTCAAAATTATCGGATGAAGAAAAGCAGCAATACTATGCAGTGAATTGTGAACTGGCTGTAGAGACAGCAAAAAAAGCCATCACAGACGGTGCAGCACAATATATTTATTTCAGTAGTATTATCATCTATGGCGACAGCAGCAACAGCAGAAAACCGGTGAGGATTACGGCTGAAACGAAGCCGGATCCGTCAAATTTTTACGGGGATAGCAAGTGGCAGGCAGAACAGAGGCTGCAGAAAATTTTTGATGCTGCAACGGGAAGTACAAAGCTTGCAGTACTGCGTCCGCCGATGATCTATGGAAAAGGTAGTAAGGGAAATTTTCAAATGCTTGTGAAACTGGCGGAAAAATTACGAATATTTCCAACGTATCATAATGAAAGAAGCATGCTTTATATAGAAAATTTGTCGGAATTTCTCAGAAAACTGGTGGAAGACGGCAGAGGCGGAATCTTCCTGCCACAAAACCGGGAGTATGTGAGCACTTCGGACATGATATGTGAAATTGCCAAGGCAAAAGGGGAAAAGATTCTATGCCTGAGATGGATGAATCCTTTTGTGAAGCTGGCTTTCGTGATGCCGGGGACAATAGGAAAAATGGTGAAGAAAGCATTTGGCAGTATGACAATAGACAAAGAACTGAGCCTTACTATTTCAGATTATCAGCGATTTGACCTGAAGGAAAGCATTCAAAGGAGTATATCATCGGAAAAATGAAAAATGTCTTATTATTGGCATCTGTGGCATCTATGATACAACAATTCAACATGAGAAATATAGAATTGTTATTGAAAATGGGATATAAAGTAGAGGTGGCATGCAATTTTGAGCAGGGAAATACCTGCGCAAGAGAACAGATCGAGAATTTAAAAAAGGAACTGGAAAATAAAAACGTTGTGTGTCATCAGATTGATTTTGCACGGAATGTGTTTTGTATCAGACAGAATTTTAGAGCATATCAACAGTTACACCGATTGTTCCAACATAACACATATGCATTTGTACACTGCCATAGTCCGATCGGAGGAGTGCTGGGCAGAATAACCGCACATAAATATAAGACAAAAGTTATCTATACTGCACATGGGTTTCATTTTTTTAAGGGAGCTCCTTTAAAAAACTGGATGCTATTCTATCCGGTGGAAAAATTATTATCTTATTATACAGACGAGCTCCTTGTGATCAATCGGGAAGATTATGAACTGGCTAGGAAAAAATTTCATATGAAGCATCTGACATATCTCCCGGGAATTGGTGTAAATATAGATGTATGTGACAACAGCGAAGAGGAAAAACATAAAAAGAGAGAAGAATTGAATATTCCGGTAGATGCGTTTATGATAATACAGGTTGCGGAGTTCACACCGAACAAAAATCAACAAACTGTGGTCAAAGCGATAGAAGAAATGGCAAATCCGGAAGTCTTTTATGTAATGTGCGGAATCGGACCGGAAAAAGAAGCGCTGGAGAACTATGTGAAAGAACAGGAGCTTAATCAGAATATTCGGTTTGCAGGATTCCGGAGTGATATCCATGAACTGTTGCAATGTGCAGATTGTTTTACGTTGTCATCTTACAGAGAAGGCTTGTCTGTGGCACTTATGGAAGCAATGGCGGAAGGGCTGCCTGTCGTCTGCAGCAGGATTCGCGGAAATGTGGATCTCATAGAAAATGGCCTTGGGGGATATCTCGTGGAACCGGGAAATTGCAGGAATTATGAGGAGGCCTATAAGAAAATGTTTGCTATGTGGAAGGGCAGGCAGGGACAGCTCGCCACTATGGGAAACTGTAATCGGCAAAAAATAAAGCAGTTTAGTGCGGAAGCAGTAGACGAGATTATGAGGAAGGTGTATGGAAATAAAACCGATAATATCCGTAATCATGGGAATCTATAATGAACGTGACCGGAGCCGGGTAATGAAAGCAGTGGAGTCCATCCTTGACCAGACATATGATAAGTTTGAATTTATTATCTGTGACGACGGGTCAGAACAGGAATTCTATGACTGGCTGAAGCAATATTGTAAAAAGGATACACGAATCCGGCTGCTTCGGAAAACACAAAACGGAGGACTGGCAGCAGCACTGAATGCGTGTCTGGCAGAAGCGAAGGGAGATTATGTCGCGAGAATGGATGCGGATGACCTGTCAAAACCGGATCGCTTCGAGAGACAACTGGATTTTCTGACGGCACATCCGGAATATGCACTGACAGGGTGCGGAGCGGAGTTGATAGATGGAGAAGGAATCTGGGGGAAGAGGATTCCGGCAGAAACACCGCAGAAAAGCGATTTTTTGTGGAACTCCCCCTTTATTCATCCTACGGTGATAATTCGGAAAAACGTATTAGAGGAATTGGGTGGATACACAACATCAGCATATGCGGAACGTACAGAAGACTACGACCTGTTTATGAGAATGTATGCTGCGGGATATCAAGGCTATAATCTACAGGAATGCTTGTTTCAATATCGCGAAGATCGTAAAGCGTACGCAAAGCGAAAATATAGATACCGTATAAATGAGGCCAGGGTAAGATACCGTGGGTATCGCAACCTTGGAATACTAACCGGACATTTTCATAATGTCATGAAACCACTCCTTGTGGGATTGATACCGGTCAGTTGGATGCAAAAAATACGAAAAAAACAATTTGGGAAATAAGATGATAGGGATAGTAATATTAAACTATAGGAACTGGAACGATACCCTGCGATGCATCAAGAGTATTGCAGAGAATCCACCGGAGGAAAAATACAATATCATATTGGTAGATAATGCCTCTCCGAATGAACCGGATTATGATCTGAATGCTGTGATAGAAGAGTACCATGTTACGTACATTGCCAATAAAGAAAACAGAGGATATAACGGCGGAAATAATGTGGGCATTCGTGCGGCACTGGACGAGAAGTGTGATGCAATTCTTATTTCTAATAATGATGTATGCTTTCGACCCGGAAGCATTCAGAAGATGTGGGAATATGCAAAAATGCATCCGGAAGCCGGAATCGTCGGCCCCAAGATTATTGATGCGGAAGGAAAGGTACAAAAAGATAATCTTTGCCGAAAGACCGGTCTCAAAGAAAAATACCTGGTCAGAACAAGACTGAATGCTATTTTTCGCAAAACTTACCGGACGTATTTCGGATTGGACAGAGATTACGATACCATATTTGAAGTATATGCGGTATTGGGGTGTTGCTTTCTGATGACCGCGAAATGTGCTGAAAAAGTGACGCCGTTAGACGAACACCCTTTTTTATATGAGGAAGAGCTGATCCTTGGAATTCGTATGGAACGAGCCGGATATCATACTGTCTATGACCCGGAGGCAGTAATAGAACATCTGCATGGCGGAAGCACAAAGCATGTAAAAGCCTTCGCTTTCGCACATAATGTAAGAAGCGAAATCTACTATTGTAAAAAGTACTTGAACGCTTCAAAAGTTGAAATCTATCCACTATATTGGTACAGAGTAGGGTTATACCTGATTCGGTGTATAAAATATCAGGACTTTAGGGAGCATTGGAAATGGTTCCGGAAGATGACGAGGGAGGAGGTGTTGTAAACGCCAATAAAGTATGTTATTATAAACTGTGGTTTTGTGTATGATTATGTAAAAGAAAGACGATAAAAATGACTATAAATACAGAGCAGCCGTTAGTGTCAATACTCGTTCGGACATGCCAACGCCCGGAGATACTCAGACGTGCATTGGACAGTATCTGGGAACAGACTTACTCCAATATTGAAGTGGTAATCGTAGAAGATGGAGAGAATGCATCAGAAGACTTCCTGAGGCAGCAGTATCAGGGGAAAAATTACAAATACCAGGCAACGGTTGAAAAGATAGGACGTTCTGCAGCTGGCAACAGGGCAATGGCGCTGGCAACAGGTGAGTATCTAAACTTCTTGGATGACGATGATATGCTTTTTCCGGGACATGTAGAGACCCTGGTGTCCAGACTGATAGAGGAGCCTAACCTGGCAGCATATAGCGTGGCAGAAGAGAGACAGCTGAAAGCAGATAGTGACAATCTGACGGCCTATAAAATAAAGCGAAAGACGATTCGCTTTAACCAGCCATTTAACAGATTGCTGTTATATACGTTTAATTATTTCCCGATTCAGACAGTTATGTTCAGCAGAAAACTATACGAACAATATGGTGGACTGGATGAAAGGCTGGATTCGTTAGAAGACTGGGATCTGTGGGTAAGATATGCCACACACACTGATTTTACTTATGTCAATGAAGTAACATCCTGTTATCACATCCCTTATCGTACAAAGAATAAGAAATCACGTAAAGGGCTAATGGTTGACAACAGAGAAATGCTTTATCAGAAATTTGAACAGTATCAGAGTACTCTATCTGTTCGGCAAATTAACGATGAAATGACATATGTGATACGAGAGTACAAAAATAAAGGGTTACTTAGGTATTTGAGAATGTTCTTTCGGACGGTATTCACGGGGGAACAGTAAAGGAATATGTTAATGCGTAGGAGTGAAAAATGGAAGAAAAAATATATGTTACAAAACCTTCTATGCCACCAATAGAAGAGTATATTACAGAAATACAAAGTATTTGGGATGAGCATATTTTAACAAATATGGGACCTAAACATAAAAAACTGGAAGCAGAATTGACGGAATATCTGAAGGTGCCGCATGTTTCTTTAATGGTAAATGGGCACATGGCATTGGAAATGGCAATTCAGGCAATGAATCTTACAGGAGAAGTAATTACTACTCCGTTTACATTTGCATCAACTACACATGCAATTGTTAGAAATGGATTAAAACCTGTTTTCTGCGATATTGATCCACTAACATGTACTATAGATGCAGATAGAATTGAAGGATTAATTACAGATCGTACTTCCGCTATTCTTCCAGTACATGTGTATGGAAACGTATGCAATGTAGAGAAAATTGATAAGATAGCTAAAAAATACGGACTAAAGGTAATTTATGATGCGGCACACGCCTTTGGAGAAGAATATAAGGGAATAGGAATAGGAAATTTTGGAAATGCATCAATGTTCAGTTTCCATGCAACTAAAGTGTTTAATACGATAGAAGGAGGAGCGGTATGTTATTCGGATGAAGATTTTGGATTGGATTTGTATCGGCTAAAGAATTTTGGTATTCGCGGGCCGGAAAAAGTTGACTATGTAGGCGCAAATGCAAAAATGAATGAGTTTCAGGCGGCTATGGGATTGTGCAATCTCAGGCATGTTAATAATGAAATTGCAAAAAGAGAGAAAGTATATGGATTGTATGTGGATCGACTGAAGGATATTGAAGGCGTCCGTATGTTGGAGCTTCAAAAAGATGTAAAGCATAACTACTCTTATTTGCCAATCATTATAGATGAAAACGAATTTGGACTTACAAGAAACGAAGTGTTTGATCTTTTGGCACAAAACAATATATATAGTAGAAAATATTTTTATCCCATAACAAATAGTTATAATTGCTTTCATGGACAATTTAAAGTAGGGGAGACACCTATAGCCTTACATATTTCAAAACGAGTATTAACATTGCCTATGTATGCGGATTTGACAGAAGAACAAATAGATATTATTTGTTCAACTATAAGAAATATGAAAAAATAGAAATAGAGAGAAAAAATATGATTAAAGGTTTTCTGAAATTTTTTAAGGATTTGGTAGATGATCGAAAGGTAATATTCGATTTGGCCAAGAATGATTTTAAAGCAAAATATACCAACTCGTTGTTAGGAATTGTGTGGGCGTTTATGTTGCCGCTGACAATTATATTAGTACTATGGTTTGTTTTTCAAGTAGGGTTTAGATCTGCACCGGTGGACGATATTCCATTTATATTGTGGTATATTCCGGCTTTTTTGGCTTGGAACTTTTTTACAGATGCTTTTGGAAGTGGTGCAGCATGCATATTTGACTACTCATACTTAGTTAAGAACATGAAGTTTCGTGTGAGCTCATTGCCAGTAGTGAAAATTATTTCGTCTAGTTTTGTACACTTGTTTTTTGTGGGCTTTATATTTGTAATGTATGCACTTTATGGAAGATATCCTAGTATTTATAATATTCAGGTTGTCTATTATTATTTGTGTACGGTTGTGTTACTGTTAGGAGTAACCTGGATTATGTCTGCGCTCTCTGTATTCTCGAGAGATGTTTTAAATGTTATTTCATTGATTGTGCAAGTTGGTTTCTGGGCGACACCGTTAGTATGGGATCCGGGTACAATGCCGCGGATGGTCCAAATGATTGTAAAGATTAATCCAATGTATTATATTTGTGTGGGATACAGAGAAACTTTTTCAACTCAAATATGGTTTTGGGAACATCCTTACTTGACGGCGTATTTTTGGTTTTTTGCGTTGGCTCAATTGTGCGTAGGAGCTTACGTGTTTCATAAATTAAGACCACAATTTGCAGATATGTTGTAGAAAGAGGAATAAAATGTCAGAGTATGCAATCGAAGTAACAGATTTAACAAAAACATACAAATTATATGAGAACAATAAAAGAAGAATTATAGAAGGACTTTTTCCTTTTGCTAAGCCGCAGTATAAAAAATTCAACGCATTAAGCAATGTTAGTTTTAAGATTAAAAAGGGCGAGATTGTAGGCATTATTGGAAAAAATGGAAGTGGTAAGTCAACTTTATTAAAAATTATAACTGGGGTTTTGAATCCTAGCTTGGGAAACGTATCTGTTAATGGTAGAATCTCTGCACTATTGGAATTGGGAGCTGGATTTAATCCGGAGTATACCGGAATAGAAAACATCTATCTTAACGGTACTTTAAATGGTATCACTCGGGAGGAAATGAGCAGCCGTATTGATGATATAGCAGATTTTGCTGATATAGGTGATTTTATTTATCAGCCCGTTAAAAATTATTCTAGCGGAATGTTTGTCAGATTGGCTTTTGCTGTTGCTGTATATTCTGATCCGGATATCTTAATTGTTGATGAAGCATTAGCTGTCGGAGATGCAGCATTTCAGGCAAAATGTATGGCAAGAATGAACCAGATTATGAAGTCTGGTGCAACGGTATTGTTTGTAACACATGATATGAATACAGTTAAGAGACTGTGTCAGCGTTGCATTTATTTAGAAAATGGCAAAAAAATTATGGAGGGTGATGCTGCTGAACTTGCGGATATTTATTTAAAAAAGATAAGAGCCTCTATGAACGAAGAACATTTGAAATTAGAAGAAGAGAAGCGGCATATAGAAGAGGAAAAGGAAGATAAAATAGCAGTAGAGCAGGTGAGGACAAATGAAGTACAAAGTCAAGAGGCTGTACCTCATGAGTTGAATAAAGAGATTAAACAAATTGATGGCAGTAGGTATGTTAATGAAGAATTCATGAAGAGAACAAGCCACTTTAGGGAAGGCACTGGCGATGTGGAATTTATTGATTTAAAACTGCTTGATGAAACAGACACGGAGACTTTTTCCTTTGCGTTTAATCAGACAATGAAAATTCGTATTGTCGCAAGAGTGAATGAAGATGCAATATTTGGAATAGCTTATCATATTCGCGATGATAAGAATATGGAACTCTTGGGTAGCTCGACTATGAGGGAATTAGGAACTCTTATTGAAGGAAAGAAGGGGGAGTATTATCAGGTGGATATTAGCACTCCACTACCTATCATTGAGGGAAATTATAATATTTCACTTGTGGCGTCCCGACCTATTATTGCAAATCGCACAGCAATGTTTTTATGCATGATTGATAATGCAGCTGTATTTGCAGTAGAAGAAAATACTAAGCAAAAATTATGGGATAAAGTATATCTTAAGAATGATGTACAGATTGAGAAAATAAATTAGTACATTGCGGAGTGAGTTATTATTATGGGAAAGCAAGAAAGAAATGTGAACATTGATATTATGAAATCAATAGCGGCTTTCGGGGTGTGCTTTGCTCATTTTAATAACTTTATGGTTTATCAATTGTTACCCCCATATATTGATGCTGATAATGACATCATTGATTGTAGGATTACAGATTAATCAAAAAACCACAAAAGCACAGTGGATAGCTAATGTATCAGCACATATATCTAAAAATTCTATGGGAATATATTTTTTTCATTTGCTGATAGGTACATTGATGAAACCGTGGTATTTGTCTTTGACATATAGTAAAGTGTTAGTATCAGGTCTTTTATATGCAATTATTGTTTTTTGTTTATCAGATATAGCATGTTCATTAATAAAGAAAGTTCCTTTTATGAGGAAATTAGTTTCGTTGTAAAAAATAGAGGAAGGAGAATGTGGCAAGAAAGACCACAAAAGTAAAATGAAGCTTGGGATTATGCAGCCGTATTTCGCTCCTTATTTAGGATATATTTCGCTGATAAAGCATACTGATGAATTTATTTTATTTGATACAGTACAGTTTATCCGTCATGGTTGGATTGAAAGAAATAGAATTTTAAAACCAGGAGGAGGGTGGCAATATATAGCAATTCCTCTTGTAAAACATAGTCAAAAGACTCTTATTTGTGATATAGAGATAAACAATGCAATCAATTGGAAGGATAAACTGTTTGCTCAATTAGTACATTATAAGAAGGCACCATATTATAATGAAGTGATTAAGCTATTACAGAAGGGACTAGAAGAGAATTATGTTAGTATTGTGGAATTAAATAAAGCTCTTTTAGAAATAATATGTGCATACTTAAAAATTAATACCCCCATAAAGATATTCTCTGAAATGAATTTGCAGATAGAAGAAGCCACTTCGGCAGATGAATGGGCTTTGAATATATGCCGGGAAATACCGGATGCAAATGAATATTGGAATCCGCCTGGTGGAATGGATTTTTTTGATAGAGGAAAGTATGCAGAGGCTGGAATAGATTTGAAATTTCAGAAAATGAATTTACATCCATATTATCAAGGAAAAACTCCATTTGAGGAAGGTCTGTCTATTATTGATGTTATGATGTTCAACTCTGTTGAAAAAATAAATGATATGCTGGATGATTTTGAATTGTTGTAGAACAGCAAATAAGGAAGGATAAAATTATGCAAATAATTGTAAACGCAGATGATTTTGGTATGACAGCTAATAAGAACAGAGCAATCGACCAATTGATGCGAAAAGGAATTTGCACCAATGCTTCCCTTGTTGTAAATACAGCATATAGTGATGAGGCAGTAAGACTGGCGTATGAAGGTGGGTATCAAGATAGAATTTCGCTACACCTTAATTTGACGGAAGGGCAAGCACTTAGTGATGATATAAAGAAAATCCCCTTATATTACGAGAAGGGAGCATTTGTACATCGAGCCATTATCAGACAGAATAAGCAGGTGTATCCCTTTCATATAGTAGCGGTAAGAAATGAGGTAGAGGCGCAAATTCAAAAATTTATAAAATATGGGTTAAAAATAAAAAGTATAGATTCTCACAATTGGGTTCATTTACGAGTACCTGTATGGCTGGCACTAAAACCTTTAATTAAAAAGTATGATATAAAAATTGTCCGGCCTATGTGGGAGGGGTACAAACGACCTGAGATTGCATCAGATAAATGGAGCAAATATTTTACGGCTTTTCAACCTTGGCTTTTGCAGTGCAAACAGTGTAATATTATACAACACACGAGCAATATTGAGCAGTTTTTACTATATGAAGATGAAATTAAAAAGTTCCGATATGTGGAAACATTTGTTCATCCGGATATGATAAATGATGAAATTATTGATATTTCAAGTTCTTATTTAAAACATCCTAAGCAAAGCGTAGAGAATAATGTAAGCAAGCTGTCTTCATATCCGAAGATATCGATTGATAAACTTTTGGAGGAAGTATGAGATGAAAAAAATAATTATTATTGGTGCTACTGGTGAAACAGGTATGTACATTACAGACTATTTTTGTAATGTAATTCCTAAAGAATATGAAATTATAGCAGTGGGTCATAGAAAAACTGATTTTTTTGAAAAATATGGAGTTAAATATTATAGTGTAGACATTCGCAATGAAGAGAGCTTTGCACAACTGCCGCAAAGTGATGTTTATGCTGTAATATATACAGCAGCAATGATGCCCGGAAGGATGGAAGGATACCATCCTATGGAATATTTGGAAACCAACGTATGCGGAACACTAAATGTTTTGGAGTATTGTCGTAAAGTATGTGCGGATCGAATCCTTTTTACACAGACAATACGTGATCTGGGAAATAAAATCGGAAAGGAAACAATTGAGCCGGATGATCCTCGTGATTTTTCATTTAAAGGGGATCATGCGATGTATGTTATTTCCAAAAATGCAGCGGTTGATATGATTGAGCATTATTATCAGGAATATGGGTTAAAGAGATTTATCTTTAGATTACCGACTATTTATATGTATACTCCTAATAAATATTATTATGTTAATGGGGTTAAAAAAATTATGGGTTTTCGCTATATGATAGATCAGGCGATAGCCGGTAAGGATATTGAGGTTTGGGGTGACCCTTCGAAAGCTCACGATGTAGTATATGTAAAAGATTTGGCAAAATTATTTTACTTAGCATGTAAGAGTAATTTAGATGGTGGAATGTACAATGTCGGTACAGGCAAACCTGTTAGTCTGCAACAGCAGATTGAAGGCATGATTGAAATCTTTAGCTCAGATGATCGAAAATCAAAACTGGTGTACTGTCCTGAAAAAACTAGTGCCAGACAATATGATATAGACATCTCTAAGACAGAACGAGAATTGGGATATGAACCAGATTATTCATATAAAGATTATTTGGAAGATTTTAAAGTAGAAATGCAACTAAACCGATTTAAAGAATTGTTTTAGTATAAAGGGACACTGATGAAAATTTCTGTTATTTTAACATCTTATAACCATGAAAAATATATTCGACAAAGTATTGAGAGTGTACTTAATCAGACTTATCGAAATTTTGAATTCATTATTGTGGATGATTGTTCAACAGACTCTTCTTGGAATATCATATGTGAATATCAGGAGAAATATCCGAGTATAATCACTATTCGGCACGATTATAATTGGCATGGCGGAACAGTAGAAGATATTGTTAAGAATGTTGCAACTGGAGATTATATTGCACTACACCATAGTGATGATGTTTGGGAACTGGATAAGCTGAAAAAACAAGTTTCGGCAATGAATGAACATCCGGAGTGCGTAGCTATATTTACAAATGCCAGAGCTATTGCAGAGGATGGAAGCTTATATCAGGATAGAGCAGGATTCTATTACAATCTTTTCCAAACAAAAAACAGAAGTAGACAGGAATGGTTAAATTATTTTTTTTATAAGGGAAATTGCTTGTGCCATCCCAGTATATTAGTGAAAAAGGACGTGTACGCTGCAGACGGTTTTTTCCGGAAGGGCTTACGGCAAATTCCTGATTTCGTAAAATGGATACAGATATGTAAAAAATATGAAATATACGTATTGGCAGAGCCATTGGTTAATTTTCGTATACATGCAAATGGAGGTAATGCCAGTGGGCTTCGCACAGATACACAGATAAGATCGACAATTGAACTGTTCTTGATGCTAGATGAGTATGCCCAAATTGGTGATCGGGATGAATTTATAAAAATATTTCCGGAGGCAAAGGAATTTTGTCGAGAACAAGCTTTTTTCCCGGAATACGCATTTGGAAGAGTGTGTATGCAAGATGACTTGCAACCATATGTACGTTTATATGGAATGCAACAAATATATCATGTATTAAATGTACCCAAGAAGGCAGAAATAATAAAAAAGCAATATGGTTATTCTATGCAGAACTTTATGGATGCGACGGGAAAACAGGATGTTTTTGGGCTCTTGCCGAGTGCTGCAGAACAAGTCAGAACCTTATATTGGAATATAGGACAAGGATATACAGGTGAACAGACTTATCAGGAAAAATTCTTTTTGGATGATCAGAGCAGATTTGTGATGAAATATGAGCTTGAAGCTAAAAAGAATGAGGAAATAGTTTCTCTTAGGTTTGATCCGGCGGAAGGAATAATGTGTCGGTGCCAAATAGACAGTGTTAAGGTGAATGAACAGGAAGTACCGTGTTGGGCAGAAAACGCTGCATTGGTAGAAAGGGGAAGTCAATTTTTCGCAATAGAGGATCCTATATATTATATCGAATACTCAGCAAAATTTGAAAATAATGCAAGGATATTGATAGAAATCAGTGGAGAGATTCAGAGAGTATCACAAGAAGAAGTATCCAACATTATAATGAACAGGATGTATAAAAAACAGCCGCTAATTGGCGAAGTGGTGCAGACAAGAAGTCTCTATATAGATCTCGGAAATGGTTATAGCGAGGAAAATTGTATTACTAAAAAATACTACTTGGATGAATTGACTGAATTCTCTATGGGATGTGATGTGGCAACAGATTCTGAAAATAAGTTGGTAGGTTTACGTTTCGACCCGGCAGAAGGAATACTGTGTAAAGTAAAAATCAATCGGGTCTTAATTGATGAAGCAGAAACGGAATGCGTGGCGGATAATGCATATTGCACACGTGATAATTGGAATATTTTCTTGACAACAGATCCGATTTATACCATTGTAATTCCGGAGGGACTATTAGATGAATGTAATATGCATGTCAGAATTGAAGGTGAGATTATGCCATGCACGCAGCAAGAAATATCTGATAGTGTACTTCAAACAAAGAAAATGGAAGAGGAAAGAAAACCAAAGATTATGGAAGAGTAAGAGGGGAAAACATGGAAAAAGTAAGCGTAATAATGCCGTGCTATAATGACGGAAAATATATTATGGAGGCAATTGACTCTATAGTAAAACAGACATACCAGAATTGGGAATTAATCATAGTAGATGATGGATCTGATGATGAAGAAACGAAGAGAATCATTAATGAGATTCAGAATCCAAAGATTAAAGTGTTTCATACAGAACATTTGCGACCCGCCGGAGCCAGAAACTATGGTATTCAGAAGGCTGAAGGAACGTATATTCTTCCGGTGGATTCTGATGACAGAATCCACGAAGAATATATGGAAAAAGCGGTTAAAATGATAGAATCAAATCCACGGATTGGAGTAGTTTACTGCAAGGCAGAATTATTTGGTGAAAAGAGTGGATCTTGGAATTTACCTGATTATTCTTTTAAACATATGCTTTTGGACAACATTGTATTTGTGACGGCACTATTTTACAAAAGTGACTGGGAAAAAGTTGGTGGATTTAACACCTCAATGGCACAAGGAATGGAAGATTATGATTTCTGGTTATCCATTTTGGGACTGGAAAGAGAAATCTGCCAGATTCCTGAAGCTCTCTTTTACTATCGGATAAAGCCGGTTTCCCGAACAACAAATTTTCAAGACAATTGTGTTCAGGTGCAGAATACATATCAGCAGATATATTATAATCATAAAGAATTTTATCAGAAACATTATGATGAGTATGCACTTGTTTTGCGGGATGCCTTAATAGAACAAATTTTTATTCGGCGGAAATATGAGGAGCGTTGGGAAAAAATAAGCAAAATGGTTTCTTATCCGGTGATTGGAAATATAATAAGAAGATTAATAAAAGAATAGGAGTTCATTGATATGATTATCTTTACATCTATTTGTGCAAATTATACACATAAAGCGAGAACACTGGCTGAATCAGTAAAAAAACATATGCCCGAGGCAAAATTTTTTGTATGCATGACAGAAAGAGAAAAATCTTCTGCAATGGAATTTCAGGCATTTGATGAAGTTGTACTTTCTAAAGATATGTGGGAAGGAAATTTTAACAGATTTATTTATAAACATGCTATTGTAGAAGCATCTACTGCCGTAAAGGCACATTTCTTCCAATACTTGATGAAACGGTTTCCGGAAGAACAGGAATTTATTTATCTTGATCCGGATTGTTATGTTTATTCTGATTTTACAGAACTGAAAGAATTATTGAAAAGTAGACCAATTGTCTTGTGCCCTCATCTGCTTCAACCCGGAAATATTGACATGGAGCTTTCTTCTACAGCACATGGTGTGTACAATTTGGGATTTCTGGCAGTAAATCATAGCGATGAAGCAATGAAATTTATAAACTGGTGGGCGGAAAGACTTTATTTGTTCTGTTATGATGATATTCAAAGGGGAATTTTTACTGATCAGAAATGGGTAGATCTTGCGCCTTGCTTTTTTGATGTTGAGATTTTTAAACACAGAGGATATGATTTTGCACCATGGTCTTTGCTGGATTGCGGTATGACTAAGAAAAATGGCAACTATTTTGTAAAAGGAGATCCTATCCGATTTATACATTTTTCGGGTTATGGTAAGACGGCACAGAAATGTATGAATGACTGGTTGCCCGAAGGAGAACATCCGTTTAGAGAACTGTATGCAGAATATAGTGAACATCATGAGAAGAATAATAGCGATGGCGTATCGGGAACTCCTTGGAGCTATAGTTGTTATTATTCAGGTGAGAACATTGATGATAGTCTGAGAGCTAAATACAGATCCAATTATGATGTAATGTTTTCAACTGATGATCCGTTTGCAATGAGTAATAAGGAAATGAAAAAGGCTTTGAAGAAAGGTAGCAATAATCAAAGCCTTCTGGGAAAAGTAAAATATGTGATAAAGAACGAAGGAATATCCGGGCTTTTTAAGAGAATTAAAGCAAAATTGAAGTGATTTCATTGGTTTGTTCTATCACACGAGAATATTCATTTAATATAGTTGTTAACTCTAATTTGGAGTTTCACAATACTACGGAGGAATAAGAAAGGTGTAGGATTGGAGAGTTTGCAAGGGAAAATTATACTATGGATATTTTAATTGCAATAAAGTTTGTTATATAATATATACATATTTTCCTTTTGATATCGATTTGAGATCTGGAAAATGTAGCAATATTATACTAAATACTATTATGATATTATTCGGTATGATTTATCTCTTTATTTTATCAAAATTAATAGATAAAACTAAATTAATTGGAAACGTAATTTCAGTATTTGGAAAACATACTAGAGCAATTATGTTCTTTCACATACTTAGCTATTCTATAGTTACATTAGGTGTTCACTATATATTAAAATATCCATGGCCTGATACATGGACAAACTCATATAATTATAGTGGGTTTTGGATATTGAATGGGATAAGTGGTCTATGCATACCTACAATATGCTCTATACTTACTGAACGTTTAAAAATGAAATTAATTAAAAAAAAACATAAACACTTCATAAGCGCTTTTCTCATGTAATACATTTTTTAGCTAAGTGTCTTTCAGGTTATGTTACATTAAATGTTAACATTAATTATATTAAATAAAGAAAGTTGGAGATAATGAAAGAGATAGATAATTATAAGACCAAAAACAGAGAATTATTAGTGGCTACGATTGGTATTGTTGCAATAATTACTTGGGGACTACGAGAAATAATCTTTCAGAGTACAGGATTTGGGAATAGGATAATTGAAATAGTATATGCTGTTTTTATTTTTGTTGCCCTTTTTTCCATGACATATTTTTTGATATATGATGAAAAAGGAGAAAAGTACGATTACAATTATTATAAATATTATATATTTCTTGGAGCAATGGAAATAATTGCATTACTTCCTTTTTTTACTCAGAAATTTATGTACGGTGATGATTTATGGGGCTTTGATAACGATTTTAATGGCTCTATACAAGCAGGATTGTATTTTAGTCGTCCATTTATAGGCTTTTTGCAAGGCTATGTTGTTAATAGTGATTTTTTACATATTCATGATTTCCGATTGTTTATAAGTATAGTTCAATGGCTGTTTGGATGTTCTTTGTTTCGTCTATTATATGGGGTGACGGACGATAAAGACAAATCTTTTTTGATGTCGGTAATAGCAATAGCTAGCTGCATAGCAGCAGACTGTGTAGCTTACGCAAGCGTGTATCCGATAGTTACTTCATTGTTGTTATCGACTATTTCGTTTATCATCTATGAACAAACAAAGATGTTGGATAAAAGAAATAAAAGAATTGCTATGGTGATATCGGCAATTCCTTTGTTCTTGGCATTCGGAATGTACCAGATAGGCACCCCTATTGTTTTTTGTCTATATGTTATTGTTGAACAGTCGAAAAGAGAGAAAACTGAAAAAAAAAGATTTTTGCAGGCATTTAAATATTTAGTATATTATGGTTGTGTTGCATTAGGATATTTGCTATTCACGAAGTTTGTGCAAAATCTTACTGGCGTGCAAGCGGGACAGTCGGCAAGAGCAGAAATAGGGACTTCAATAAGCTTTTATTTGAAAAAAATCACATGGTTTGTTGGGGAAGTTTTGCCACAAACCATAAACAGAATAGTAGAAATATTTACAGGAAATATATTATTTAATGAAAATAATATGTTTTATAGTGTGACATATAAGTCTGATAGAATAAAAATAATATGTTACTGCATAGTAATTATATTTGTCAGCATTTCGCTGATTAGGAATATAATAAAGTCTAAAAGTTTATGGCTTGCAGTTATTATGTTATCAGCTATCCTGCTTTGTTTTTGGCCTTTTATAATATTGCCAGAAAGCACATATTTGACTTATTATGCAATTGCATTAATTTTGCTTTTAACATGGTTCTTTATAGATGGAATTTACAGTATAGGGAGTAAGTATTTAGCAGATAAAGTAATTAGTGCTATATCTTATATACTAATATTTATCATTGTTCTTCAAGCAAATAATTATTCGCAATGCGTTTGGGTCAATTATAATAGAGATTCTTATGAATACGTTGCTAATAATATTCAAGTTGCAATAAATGATAATAAAGAGATAGAAACTATTGCAGTACATGGAAATATTGGACCATATGTAGGTGGAAGAGAATATGTCATTATGCTAGTGAAGGATGTATTGAAAGAGTTGGGGCATTATTCAGAAGATGTTATAATTACGCAATATGACAATATGAATTATATTTCGATATTTAATGATAATGAATTAGAAAAAATGGAAGAAATCTTGGGCAAAGAAAAGACCGAAAAATTATTGAATTTTTATATGCATGATGAAATGTATTCTAGATGGATTTTTGCCGGAGGAGAACTTTCAGAAGAGGATAAAGATTTTCTCAGGGAGAACTTTATAGCAACAGGCCAAATAGCACAGGAGGATGATCATACAATAATAATTGATTTGACAGGATTCAACACTAGAAATAGCTTTTAGTTAGAAAAGTGAAAAAATAAAACGCTAAATACAAAGGAGATATAAAATGAAAGTTGTTTTATTAGCTGGAGGTCTTGGTACCAGAATATCAGAGGAATCACAATTCAAACCCAAGCCTATGATTGAAATTGGAGGGAAACCAATTCTTTGGCATATTATGAAAGAATATTCTTATTATGGCTTCAATGATTTTGTAATTTGTGCCGGATATAAGCAGTATGTAATCAAAGAATGGTTTGATGACTATTTCCTTCATAACAGTGATATCACATTTGATTTTACAGATGGAACCAAAAAAGTGATTGTACATAGTCAGCATTGTGAACCTTGGAGGGTGACGGTTGTGGATACCGGTTCAAACACCATGACTGGTGGTCGTATCAAGAGAATTCAACCATACATTGGTCAGGAACCGTTTATGATGACTTACGGAGATGGAGTCTGTGATGTTAATATTCAAGATTTGCTGAAATTCCATCAGGAACACGGTAAGATAGCGACTCTTACTGCAGTAATTCAGGAGCAACAAAAAGGAGTACTGGATGTCGGTGGAGATAATGCAGTTCGCTCTTTCCGTGAGAAGAAGGCTACAGATGGAGCTATGATTAATGCGGGATATATGGTATTAAACCCTGAAATTTTCGATTATCTTGATGGAGATAATTGTGTATTTGAACAGGCTCCGTTACAGAAGCTTGCAGAGCAGGGACAGTTGATGTCCTACCTACATAAGGGATTTTGGCAGTGCATGGATAATAAACGGGAAATGGATTTGCTGGAGAAGATGCTTGCAACGGGAAATGCATCATGGAAAAAGTGGGAGGACTAAAAATGCCTGATACATTTGATTTGTCTTTTTATAAGGGGAAAAAGGTGTTTGTAACAGGACATACTGGGTTTAAAGGCTCCTGGCTATGCCATATGTTAATAAAAGCCGGAGCAGAGGTAACCGGTTATTCTCTTAACCCACCGACCAATCCGTCCTTGTTTGAAATTGCGGCAGTAGAGAAAGATATTCATTCTGTGATAGGAGATATTCGGGATTATCAACAATTGTCCGATGCATTTCAACAAGCAAAGCCGGAGATTGTGCTACATCTGGCAGCGCAGCCTATTGTTAGGGATAGTTATAAGGATCCTGTTTATACCTATGAGACTAATGTTATGGGAACAGTCAACATTCTGGAATGTGTGAGAAAGGGTGATACTGTTCGGTCATTTCTGAATGTAACGACGGACAAGGTCTATTTGAATAAAGAATGGGTATGGGGATATCGTGAGAATGAGGAATTGGACGGTTATGATCCCTATTCTAATTCAAAGTCTTGTTCAGAACTGGTGACACATTCTTATAAAAACAGCTTTTTTGCAGATGGTAAAGTAGCTATATCTACTGCCAGAGCCGGAAATGTGATCGGTGGCGGAGATTTTGCGAATGACCGGATCATTCCGGATTGCATTAGGGCGGCACAAAAGAGAGAAGATATTGTGGTAAGAAATCCATTTTCGACTAGACCATATCAGCATGTCTTAGAACCGTTGTATGCTTACCTTATGATCGCTGCAAAGCAATATGAGGATGGAAAATATGCCGGATATTATAATGTAGGACCGGATGATGTAGATTGCTTTCAGACAGGAGCATTAGTGGATTTGTTCGTAAGCAAATGGGGAGAGGGGCTCAAATGGATCAACCGCTATGACGGTGGTCCCCATGAGGCAAATTTTTTAAAGCTGGATTGTTCCAAGCTGAAAGCTACATTTGACTGGAAACCACATTGGAATCTGGATACGGCAATTGAAAAGGTAGTAGAGTGGAGCAAATGCTGGATGCAGGGAGGAGATATCAATACCTGCATGGACAAAGAGATTGACGAATTCTTAAACATAAAATAGAGAGGGAAAATAATGACAAATTGGAAGAATGAAGCAGAAGCAAGAGAACAGATAAAGAATCTGGTAGCAGAATACTATAATGATTTCAAGAAGCCGGAACAAGAAAAGACGTTTCATCCGGGAGACAGACTTTCCTACGCAAGCCGTGTATATGATGAGAAAGAAATGTGCTCCCTTGTAGATGCGGCACTCGATTTTTGGCTGACAACAGGACGGTTTGCAGATGAATTTGAGAAGAAGTTTGCAGAATGGATTGGTGTAAAATATGCAAATCTTGTCAACAGTGGATCTTCAGCAAATCTGATTGCATTTATGACATTAACAGCTCCTGAACTGGGAGAACGTCAGATTAAAAAAGGCGATGAAATTATTACAGTTGCAGCGGGATTTCCCACCACGATTACTCCTGCTTTGCAGTATGGCGCAATACCTGTATTTGTGGATGTAACTGTTCCACAGTACAATATTGATGTCACGCAGCTGGAGGCTGCATTAAGTCCAAAGACGAAAGCAGTTATGATTGCGCATACATTAGGTAATCCGTTTGATCTGAAACATGTAAAAGAATTCTGCGATAAGCATAATCTGTGGCTCGTGGAAGATAACTGCGATGCTTTAGGTACGAAGTATACGATTGATGGAGAAACAAGATTTTCTGGTACCTGGGGAGATATTGGAACTTCCAGCTTCTACCCTCCTCATCATATGACTATGGGAGAAGGCGGTTGTGTTTATACGAATAGCCCTATGTTGAACCGTCTGATTAAGAGTTACCGTGACTGGGGACGTGATTGTGTATGTCCTTCCGGAAGAGACAATCTGTGCGGGCACCGTTTTGACGGACAGTTCGGTGAACTTCCCCAGGGTTACGACCACAAATATGTCTACAGTCACTTTGGATATAACCTTAAGGTGACGGATATGCAGGCTGCAGTCGGAGTGGAACAGCTCAAAAAGTTCCCTTCCTTTATCGAAGCCCGCAGACATAACTGGGCAAGGCTGCGGGCAGCGTTGGAGCCGGTTGCCGACAAGCTGATTCTGCCAGAACCTGCGGAGAACAGTGAGCCTTCCTGGTTCGGCTTTATCGTCAGTGTAAAGCCGGAAAGCGGATTGACGCGTAATCAGGCAACCAGATATATAGAGGACCACAATATTCAGACACGTCTGCTGTTTAGTGGCAACTTGATCAAGCATCCTTGCTTTGACCAGATTCGCGGTACAGATGCTTACCGCGTCGTAGGTGATCTGGAACAGACAGATTATATTATGAACAATTCCTTCTGGGTAGGCGTATATCCCGGAATGACCGACGAGAAGATCGATTACATGGCTCAGATTATTACGGAAGCTGTTCAATAAAAGGAGTTTTTTGATGGGAAATATTAAATTATTGGATTGTACGCTCCGTGATGGAGGGTATGTAAATGATTGGAATTTTGGACATGACAATCTTGTTAGTATCTTTGAACGAGTTGTAGAGGCAAATGTAGATATCATAGAAGTGGGGTTTTTGGATGAAAGAAGGCCTTTTGATATTAATCGAAGCATTATGCCAGACACCGATTCGGTTGAAAAAATATATGGGCATCTCAATCCCAAAAATACTATGGTTGTTGGAATGATAGACTACGGTACCTGTGGAGTGGAAAATATATCAGATTGTAAAGACAGCTTCCTGGATGGTATAAGAGTTATTTTCAAAAAACATTTGCGTGTGCAAGCACTTCAATTCTGTAAAGTATTAAAGGAAAAGGGATATAAAGTATTTGCACAATTAGTGTCCGTTACAAGCTATAGCGATGAAGAAATGTATGATTTGATTCGTCTTGCTAATGAAATAGAGCCATATGCGGTATCAATGGTTGATACTTATGGTCTAATGCATCAGAATAATTTATTACATTATTTTGAATTGCTAAATGATAATTTAAAATCCACCATTGGTATCGGCTATCATGGACACAATAATTTTCAGATGGGATATGCCAACTGTATTGCCCTATTAGATAAAAAAATAGATAGAGATATGTTGGTAGACGGAAGTATCTATGGGATGGGGAAAAGTGCAGGGAATGCTCCTATCGAACTTGTCGCAATGCATATGAACAATACACTGGGGAAGAATTATCAGATATGTCAATTCCTTGAAGCTATTGATTCAAATATTATGCAGTTTTATCAGCCGGCTACATGGGGATATAATATGTTTTACTATTTAGCAGCATCTAATGACTGCCATCCCAATTATGTAACATATCTGATGAATAAAAGAACTCTTTCTATAAAGTCAATTAATGAAATTCTTTCGCAATTAGAAGGTGAAAAGAAATTACTTTATGACAAAGAATATATTGAAAGGTTATATGCCAGATATCAGGATCACAAAATTAATGACGTCGAAACAATTAATAAGTTATCAAAAGTACTATGCGGAAAAAAATTATTAATTGTTGGACCTGGTGTTTCTATGAGAGAGAACAAAACAGAAATTTTGAATTATATAGCAACACAAAAACCGATTGTAGTTTCCATTAACTATGTACCCTCTTATATAAAACCTGATTATATTTTTCTAAGTAATGCGAAGCGGTATGTGCAGTTAGCAACGGTTTTGTCTCAAGAAAAATATTCTATTATTGCAACATCAAATGTGACATCCACATCCGAAGCATTTGACTATGTGCTTAATATTAGTAGTTTATTGGACCGAGATGCAAAAATCATTGATAATTCTCTCATCATGCTTTTAAAAGCTTTAATAAAAATGGGAATTAAAGATGTGGTGCTCGCAGGATTTGATGGATATTCAAACGAAACAGCAAATTATTTTCGAGCCAGCATGGAATATGAGTTTATCAAGGGAATGACAGATTATCTAAATCAGTATACAACTAAATTTTTAGAAGATAATGCAAATGTACTCTGCGCTACTTTTTTGACGAATACAAAGTATCGAGGTGCGGAATGAAAAAATATGATTTAGTCATTTTTGATTTAGATGGAACGATATTAGATACCACGCAAGGCGTTTTGGCTGCGGTGAAATATACTATAGAACAGATGAATTTTGAAATGCTTCCCGACGAACAACTTGCTACTTTTATAGGCCCACCGATTCAAGATTCATTTGCAAAAGCATATAACTTATCCGGAGATATTTTGCAGAATATAGCAACAATATTTCGCAATCAATATAAAGATCATGACCTATTGAAAGCAACACCTTATTCTGGAATCTTTGATGTATTGCAGAAGTTAGAGGAAAGTGAGATTGCATCAGCGGTGGCAACCTATAAAAGGGAAGATTATGCACTTACATTATTGAAGCATTATGGATTCGATAAATATATGCCAATCATGCACGGCGCTGATCATGAGAATAAGTTAAAAAAACAAGATATAATCCAGATATGTATCGATGAGGCAGGAATTTCGGATAAAAGTCGTGTGATTATGGTAGGCGATACAATTCATGATGCCGTCGGGGCAGAAAAATTAGGAGTAGATTTTATAGGCGTTACCTACGGCTTTGGGTTTAAGAGCTTAGAAGAGACTACTACTGTGCCCAACATTGGTTTCGTTGAAAAACCAATGGACATTATAAAATTGGTGACTACTAATAAAGACTAGGAGACAAAGCATATGAAAATGAAGGTTTCAGAATATATTTCACAGTTCCTTGTGGAAAATGGAATTACAGATTGCTTTATGGTAACAGGCGGCGGAGCTATGCATTTGGATGATGCACTTGGTCATCAGGAAGGTTTGCATTGCACATTTAATCATCACGAACAGGCATGTGCTATTGCGGCAGAGGCATATACCAGAATGACAGGAAAACTGGCGGCTGTGTGCGTTACAAGTGGACCGGGCGGAACAAACGCAATCACAGGTGTTGTGGGGGGCTGGCTAGATTCTATTCCTATGTTCATTATATCCGGGCAAGTAAAGCGCGAGACTACAGTATGGTCTTGTGCAGAATTGGGATTGCGTCAGTTAGGCGATCAGGAATTTGATATTATTCATTCAGTTTCCAATATGACCAAATATGCTGTGATGATTACAAATCCCATAGAGATTGCGTATCATCTTGAAAAAGCATTATATCTGTCACTTACCGGACGAGGAGGCCCTGTATGGTTGGATGTTCCGCTGGACGTACAGGGAGCCCAAATAGAGACTGATGAGTTGATTCACTTTGAACCTTCTATAGAAGATCCTTGGAAAACTCCGGAATTAAAACCTGAATTGGTAGATACAATTTTAGCTAAAATATCTTCAGCCAAAGCACCCCTTATTCTGGCAGGAACCGGGATACGATTAGGTGGCGCTGAAGATTTGTTCTTGGAATTAATAGAAAAGTTACAAATTCCAGTTGTAACTGCTTGGAATGCATGTGATACCTTAGAGTATACAAGTACTTTTTATGCAGGTATGCCGGGGACGGTTGGAACAAGAGCGGGTAACTTTGCAATTCAAAATTGCGATTTACTTATTAGTCTTGGATGTCGTATGAATATACGCATGATTGGCTACAATCATTATGATTTTGCAAAAAATGCATATAAAATTGTGGTTGACATTGACCCGAGAGAATTAATAAAACCCACAGTAAGACCTGATATGCCTGTAAATGCCGATGTAAAAACATTAATTGGTGCATTATTAGAGAGAAAATATTCACCGGTTCCGGTACATGAGAATTGGGTAAAATGGTGCCATTCTTTGGTAGAAAAATACCCTTGTGTCGAAAAGAAATACTATAATCAGGGGAACGGCCCTCTGAATCCATATGTATTTACAGAATATCTCTTTGAACAGCTGAACAGTGAAGACAGAATTATTACGGGTAATGGAAGTGCCTGTGTTATTACTTTCCAAGCAGGAAAGGTAAAGAAAGGGCAGCGTATGTTTACAAATTCCGGATGCGCAGCAATGGGCTATGGTCTTCCTGCAGCATTAGGAGTGGCTGTATCCGATAATGGAAGACGGACAATTTGTATTGATGGTGACGGCAGCGTTATGATGAATGTTCAGGAGCTTGCAACAATTTCCCATAATAAGCTTGATGTTAAGCTCGTGATTCTGAATAATTCTGGTTATCATTCTATTCGTCAAACACAGCGAAATTTGTTTAAGCCGCCATTTGTAGGAATTGATTCAGAAAGTGGCTTGAGTTTTCCGGATTTCGAAAAATTAGCGGATGCATTCGGACTTAAATATTACAAATTAGACAATGAAACAGAATGCGAAATGAGAATTCAGGAATTTCTTAATTGTGAAGGTCCATGTATTCTTGAAACAGTTGTTGATCCTAATCAAAATTTTGCTCCGAAGTCATCTTCCAAGGTTTTACCGGATGGTCGCATCGTATCACCATCATTAGATGATATGGCACCATTTTTACCGAGAGAAGAGTTTGAACAAATTAGGTACAAAAAATAAAAGGAAAAGACGTATGAAAAGAGTAATTATCACTGGTGCGACTGGTGCTATTGGTTCAGCGCTGATTCGAGAATTGATTTCTAATGATATAGAGGTATTAGTTATCTGCCGGAACAATTCCTGCAGAAATGATCGAATACCAACGCATCCGCTTGTCCATAAGTTATTTTGCGATCTGCGCGACCTAGATCAGCTGGAAAATGCTGCAGGAAATACCTATGATGTTTTCTATCATTTTGCCTGGAGAGGAACCATCGGGCCGGAGCGTAACGATATGTATCTTCAGAACGAAAATGTTAAAAATTCTTTGGATGCCGTTCGACTCGCCAGGCGATTTGGATGCCATACATTTATTGGTGCCGGATCACAGGCAGAATACGGTCGCGTGGAAGGGCTGTTGGGGGCGGATACTCCCACACATCCGGAGACGGGATATGGCATAGCAAAACTGTGCAGTGGACAGATGACCCGGGAATTGGCACACTCTCTTGGAATGAAGCATATATGGACACGCATTTTAAGCGTATATGGTCCGTATGACGGAGAACGTACCATGGTAATGACTGTAATAAACAACTTGTGCCACCACATCGTACCCAAATGTACCAAAGGGGAACAGGAGTGGGATTATCTATATAGCAAGGACGCAGCCAAGGCTTTCCGTATGTTAGGAGAAAGCGGTATGGATGGCAAGACCTATGTATTAGGGAGTGGTTCTATCCAGCCTCTTGCCAAGTATATCAAGGCAATCTGTTCCGCTGCTGCTCCTGATATCGAAGCAGATTTTGGCGCTATTCCCTATGCGCCAAAGCAGGTAATGTATTTGGGCGCAAACATATCAGAATTACAAAAAGACACCGGATTTACACCGGAATACTCTTTCGAAGAGGGTATCCGTGAAACAGTCCGGTGGTACAAGGAGAACTATTAAAATGAAAAAAATCAGTATACTGATTCCCTGCTATAACGAAGAAGATAATGTTGTTCCCATGAGTGAAGCGATTGTGGATCTGTTTGCCACAGAATTAACTGCCTATGATTACGAGCTCCTATTTATCGACAACGATTCCCACGATAATACCAGACCGCTGCTTCGCGAGATATGTGCAAAAAATCCTAAAATCAAGGCAATCTTTAACGCTAAAAATTTTGGACAGTTTAATTCCCCCTATTACGGAATCCTGCAAACTACAGGTGATTGCACTATTTCCATGGTATGCGATTTTCAGGATCCTATTGAACTGATTCCTCAGTATATCAAAGAATGGGAAAAAGGTTATAAAATTGTTATCGGAATCAAGACCAGCAGTAAAGAAAATCCGATTATGTACCACTTGCGTGGTTTATACTATAAATTCATCAAAAAATTCTCCGATGTAGAGCAGATTGAACACTTTACCGGATCCGGATTGTATGACCGAGATTTTGTGGAAGTTCTGCGAAATCTGAAAGATCCTACTCCTTTTTTACGGGGAATTGTGGCGGAATTGGGCTATAAACGGAAAGAAATCCCGTATGAGCAACCAAAGCGCAGAGCAGGAAAGACTCATAACAATTTTTATAGTTTATATGATGCTGCAATGTTGAGTATCACTTCTTATACTAAGATTGGTTTAAGATTGTGTACCTTTTTTGGTGTAACCTGTGGTGGCATAAGTGTACTTATAGGATTGCTTTACTTGGTATTGAAACTTGTATTTTGGGATAATTTTGTCGCAGGAATGGCTCCGATTCTTATCGGAATGTTTTTCTTGGGAGCAATACAACTGTTTTTTATCGGATTTATTGGAGAATATATTCTGAGTATTAATCAAAGGGTAATGAATAGACCCTTGGTTATTGAAGAAGAACGTATTAACTTTAATGAAGACCACTAAGGAAATAAGACGTAATGAAGATTATTTGGCATTTGATCGATAGAATTGTTTATAATTTTTTTTCGTTAATCTTTGTAAAGGCTTTGCACAAGAACTATACGGATTTACAGCACAATGTACTTATGCAGTTTGTAAAATTCGGAATAGTTGGCTTGTCAAACACGATAATTAGTTATGCTTTGTACGCAGTAACTTTAGTGACTTTGCAAAAAGTTGGTCTTTTTCCCAAAACGGATTATTTATGGGCACAAATTGTAGCATTTATTCTCAGTGTTCTTTGGTCATTTTATTGGAATAATAAGATGGTATTTGTGACATCTGAGGAAAGTGAACGAGTTTGGTGGAAAGCACTTATAAAGACCTACATTTCTTATTCATTCACTGGTTTGTTTTTAAACAGTATTTTGTTAATACTATGGGTGAAGATTTGCGGAATGTCAGAATTCGTGGCACCAATTCTTAATTTGCTGATTAGTGTACCGCTTAATTTTTTAATTAATAAATTTTGGGCATTTAAAGCTACCAATAAAAAATGTGAGTGCAAGTAGAAAAGAGGAGAGCAATGAGAACATATCTGGTAACAGGCGGAGCCGGCTTCATTGGTTCCAACTACATTCATTACATGTTTAAGAAATACGACAATGAGATCCGCATCATCAATGTGGATGCCCTGACGTATGCAGGCAATCTTGAGAACCTGAAGGATGAGGAAAAACGTGACAATTACACCTTCGTGAAAGCCAATATCTGCGACAAGGAAGCCATCAGCAAGATCTTCGCAGAGAACGATATCGACCGTGTGGTACATTTCGCAGCGGAAAGCCACGTTGACAGAAGTATCCGCAATCCGGAGATCTTCGTACAGACCAATGTACTGGGAACGGCTGTCATGCTGAACTGTGCCAAGGCAGCATGGGAGCTTCAAGACGGCAGCTTCAAGGAAGGCAAAAAGTTCCTGCATGTCTCCACGGACGAGGTATACGGTTCTCTTCCCGATGATGACAATGCATTCTTCTATGAGACGACACCTTATGATCCCCACAGCCCTTACTCTGCAAGTAAGGCAAGTTCGGACATGCTGGTAAAGGCATATATGGATACTTATCATTTCCCGGCCAACATTACCAACTGCTCCAACAATTACGGACCTTACCAGTTCCCTGAGAAGCTGATCCCACTGATCATCAACAATGCATTGCACGGCAAAAAGCTTCCGGTATACGGTGACGGCAAGAATGTCCGTGACTGGTTATACGTAGAGGATCATGCAAAAGCCATCGACATGGTGCAGGAGCAGGGAAGACTGTTCCAGACTTACAATATCGGCGGACATAACGAGAAGCAGAATATCGAAATTATTCATATTATCATCGAAACACTGCAGGAGATGCTGCCGGATTCCGACCCCCGCAAAGCACATATAGGTAATGATCTGATCACCTATGTAGAGGACCGTAAGGGTCATGACAGAAGATATGCCATTGCTCCGGACAAGATCAAGGCAGAGATCGGCTGGTATCCCGAGACCATGTTCAAAGAGGGTATCCGCAAGACGATCGCCTGGTATTTCGAACATGAAGACTGGATGAACAATGTGACCAGTGGTGATTACCAGAAGTACTACAATGAGATGTACGAAGAAAAGTAAAGAATACCTGTTAAATGGGAACGATGAACGTCGTTCCCATTCGGTGTGTTAAAAAACAAGTAAAATAAAGCCCCAGGGAGGGCGAATCGGAGGACGAAATGAAAGGAATTATACTGGCGGGAGGTTCAGGAACCAGACTTTATCCCCTGACAAAAGCAATATCCAAGCAGATCATGCCGGTGTATGACAAGCCCATGATCTATTATCCGCTGTCAACACTGATGCTGGCAAATATCAAAGATATTTTGATCATCTCCACCCCGAGAGATCTTCCGGTATTTAAGGAACTGCTGGGAGACGGAAGCCAATTGGGAATGCATCTGGAATATGCGGTACAGGAACAGCCCAGAGGACTGGCGGATGCTTTTATCATCGGTGCGGACTTTATTGGTGATGACAGAGTGGCACTGGTACTGGGAGATAATATTTTCTACGGACAGAGCTTCTCACAGGTGCTGCAGCGTGTGGCAACCAGAGAAAAAGGAGCAACGATCTTCGGATATTATGTGCGTGATCCCAGAGAGTACGGTGTGGTGGAATTCGACGAGAACGGCAAGGCACTTTCCATCGAAGAAAAGCCGGAGCATCCCAAGAGCAATTATGCGGTTCCCGGATTGTATTTCTATGACAACGATGTCGTTGAGATCGCAAAGAATGTAAAACCCTCCGCAAGAGGAGAAATCGAGATCACCAGCATCAACAATGAGTACTTAAACAGAGGAACCCTGCAGGTAGAGACACTGGGAAGAGGATTCGCATGGCTGGATACCGGTAATCATGATGCATTACTGGATGCCGCAGATTTCGTGGCAGCCTTCCAGAAGAGACAGGGACTGTATATTTCCTGTATCGAGGAGATCGCATTCAAACGCGGATTCATTGACAAGGAACAGCTGCTGGCATTGGCAGAGCCGCTGCTTAAGACGAATTACGGAAAATATCTGGTAGAGGTAGCAGAAGGGTTGTAAAAATTGTAAATGCCTGATTTGTGATAAATTCTCGTATGTAGTTATTGCCAGAATAGTGCAAGTAGGCTATTATAAGAATAACCGTAGCAATACGGGAAAGCATAGAATAAATAGGCATTAGGGATAATAATCATAGAGGGGAGAGTCATTAGTTGTGTCTGTTCCTCTATATGTATATAGACACACACGGATACGTGTATGCATGCTTCACAAGAAGGTCGGCGGAGATATAGATGTTGAGGAGGTTTAAAAGTGAATGAAGAAATAGTGATAACCTACTTAGATGATGACAACTTTTCATTGGCTAAAGAGTGGTATGAATATACATTGAAGCCGGACTGGGACTTCGTTGTATTTATTGTCCGTAGAGCATACCTGGTCGCACAGATTGTAAGTGAAATAATTCGTAAGAAAATGGAGGAAGAAAGCAAAGCTTTGTTCCTTACGGATGCAGCGATTCTTTCAAGAAGTCGTGAACTTGCGTTATTTTATTTGCAGCATCATCGCCTGCCAAACATATTAATATGTGAGGATTGTCTGGTTCATGGGAGAAACATCAATTTTTTCCTTATAAAATTGTGCAATGAGATATGGGAAGAACTTGAGAAGTTGGATCCGGAAGCAGATGAGGAAGCCTTTAGAAATGAGTTTACGAGAGCTATAAAAATTCATGTAATCGTAAAACCTGATGAAGGCTTAGTTTTGTTGGAAAGATATATGCTGAAAGTCCATAGTTGTGCTCAAAAGACAGTAAAGGAACTACATGATTTTTCCCATGAAATATCAAATTTGATTTCTCATTCGGGCAAGGCAAATGTTTCCTATATTTATACAGATGTAGTGGGGGCGCTGCTGGAAGAAAAAATTGAGAATAAGCGACCAGAAGGGCATCTTTATAGAACGAAATATCATAATATTGAAGAAATTTCAAATATAAAATTCATAAAATGTGGAAGCCAAGTCAAAGGGATTATGACACTGCGAATGCTTGATATGTTTGATGGAAGACGCAGGGTTCTGCCTTTTGCATTCCTGCCGGATCTGTCACAGACAGAAACACAGTGCCTATGGGATAATATAAAAGAAAAGCTTCAAAATTATACTAGATCGGATGAAACACTGGATAAGTATATCCGGTATATGGAATATGTGGAAAGTTTAAAAAATAAAAGAAGCTTTGATGAATGGCTGACGTTGATTTTAAGTTTGATGTTAATGGGAAACGTGTATGCACAATTGGACGTTGATATTCCGGAAGAAACTTTAGAAGATTACGAAATAATAGGACGCAATTATAATATATCGAATTTGAATGAAACGGAAGAGTATCTTAAATATCTACGCAGGATAATTTTGGAGATGGCAGTAAGTCAAAGAATAGATATTGATCATCTGATATTGGATAGCTTAGAGAAGGAAAATTATATTACAGAAGCGAATGAGGATTCATCAGGAAGGATACAGGAGAAAGATATCGTAAATTCTCTGGAACAGTATTGGGAGACGATTGCTGCGGAAGAGGAGGAGAGGGATCGATTAATTGCTGGAAATCCGGTGTTCTATTCGGAAAGAAAAAAACTGAGGCATACGCATAACTGCGGAGAAATGATAAATGAATTGTTTAATGGAAAATCTCAGGAGGAAATGGGACTTGGGATAGCTTATATCCTACAGATGATGGATAGAGGAATGATTAGTGTATCATCTTACGGCTCGGGAGAGGAATCTACGAAGGGATTTATCCAACGAGCAAAGGCAGGGGAAATGTCTTTATTAATATATCCCAGCAAAATGAAAGAGTATATTCCGCTATTGGCGAAAATTTATAATTATTGTGAGAAGCGAGGATTAGAGTGGTGGAAAATAGCAAATGATTATTGTAACAGTTCGTATAGTAGAATGTCACAGGAAGAGTGCCAGTCAGTAGAAAAGTTTGTTAAGTACTTATATTATTATGATCAAAACCCGGATGAATGGGATATCTATTACGGAAATGATGTCATAGATAATAAAGATACTGAAACACAGAGAATAAACAGGAAATTAGAACTTGTATTTAATAGTTACGGATATTGGAGTGGCTTTGAGCGATATGTGAAGGAAGTACTTATGAAATAAAAAACGAAAGAGGTTACGATATGAGAATAATTGTGTTTCAAGGGGACGAAAACAGGGCTAAGATCGAGACGGAATTTTCGGAGGATATGTTTTTTGCAGAGGTCTATGCGGATGCAGAAGATATGGTTCGTGAGATTGTTTGTGAGGTGAAGCGACAGGAAAAGAAACAGGATAGTATTGAATGCTCAAACAACTCCTTTCAGAGAACACCTAATAATATTATAGCTTTTTGTGCACAGCGTGGTCAGGGAAAGACGACAGCCATGAAATCTTTTGCTAGATTATTAGTGGAAGGGCAAAAAGATAAAGAAGATAGTAGCGTGACAGATGATAAATTCATTGTGTTGGATTCGATTGATCCGGCTGCTTTAGATGGAGGAGAGTCTATTGTAAGAGTTGTTCTTTCACGGCTTTTTTACAAACTGGAAAAGAAATATGAAAATGATGAAGAAGTTCAGCAGAGAGAAAGAATATTGGATCTGTTTCAAAAGTGCTATAGGGGGATAGATTACATTAATGGAACTCGACGAGACAATCAAATTGTAGATGATTTAGAGGAATTGGCAACTTTAGGAAGCAGCAGCAGACTTAAAAAGAATATTAAGGAATTAATAGATCTTTTTCTTGGAGCATGCTTGCCCCAGAAAGGAAAATATGAAGGAAAGGGATTCTTAGTGATTCCTATAGATGATGTGGATACTTGTGTCGCAGACATATATCGTTGTTGCGAAGAAATCAGAAATTACCTTGTGTTGCCGAACGTTATTATCTTGATGGCGGCGGATCATACCCAACTGGCACATGTTATGTATCAGCGGTATCTTGGGACCAATAAAGAACTATTGACATATGAGACAGAGAATGCCAAGGAAGAATGCAGTAGATTGGCGGCGGGATATCTTTTGAAACTGATACCTGTGAATCATATTATTGAACTGCCGGAACTGGATAAGATGACGGAACAGGAATGGGATTCATTGACGTTGGAATACTATGCTGATGAAGACAATAGATCACAGAGTATTTTAAGTGGATGCACAAAAGAGGGTACGAATATCCGGAAGCAACTGGGAAAGCTGATATATGATCAAACAGGAATCGTGATTCATAGAGAGGACGACAGTTCGGATGATTGTCTGCCTAATACGATGAGAGAGTTGACTCAGTTCCTGAAAAAATTTGGACAGCGTCCTGCAATTGACAGGGATGTATTATATGGGGAAGATCTCGAAAAAGCAAAAATAGAGGCAGATAAACTCAAAAATAATATAAGAGTATTCAAAAGTTACTTCTTAGAGAGTTGGGCTATGAGTCATATGTCACATCAGGAGTATACCGACTTTAAAAAGAATGTAGATAGAATTGAAAGCAAAAAGAAAACCGGAAAGATAGGGTGGACATATAAGGAATTACTCATTTACTTGATTAACACGGACGGACGGGTCACAGAGAAGGCTAAATTCAAGGATACGTTAGATGTTAATAATGAATTTTGTATGTTCATGACTATTTTTCTAAATGAATGGTTTTCAGAGGCATTACGAGAAAGTTTGGAGAATAAGGAGCCTAGCACTCGTAAGCTGTATAATAAAATAGCAAATTTTTTGGGAATGGAAGCTGAAACACCGGATATTTCGTTATGGGATGCAACAAGTGGAAAATATATGTTGTATTCATTTTCTGTTCCAGAAGATATATGTCCAAAATTTCTCACCCAGAAGGAAAGATATTTCTTTTATAAAGAAAAAGGGCAGATTGTGTTTGATGTGCTAAGACCATGGGACTATATTGTCAGAAAAGGCATGGCATATTATGCGCATTGGAAAGCGGAAAAATCAGGGGAATCTGAAGAAGAAAAAAGTAATGTAGAAATTAACAAGGAAAACAGGGATATTTGGCTTACAGCACAACGCATTATACCAAATGTCAGTGTTTGTCTTAAAGTGTTGAGAGAGATTATAATCTCTGAACAAACTACTTTTCAGAAACTTGGGAAAACAAACTGGGTAAATGAAATTTTGGGAAATTATAAGGCTTTGGAACCCAAGAATGATGGATTGGAGTATTTAGAAATCACGTATAGTGGCATGAAGGAGTTAATGGAGCAACTGTCAGATGAATTGCATGTGACAGATATCGTAGTTCTTCTTAATAAATACAATATGCAGACATTTTATGTGGAGTATAGAAAGACCTACAAATGGCTTTTTGAGAAGGGGGATTTAGAAGAAGAAAGGAAAAATGCAGATATAATTGTAAATAATATATTGAGTCCTGAATTACCTTTGGATCCGACACGGATAAATGACCAAAAGGATAGTATTAAAGAAGAGTTGGAAAAAAATGAAATTTTAAAAATCATTGTTGATTCATCGGAAATTTTAGCCAAATTAAAGATTCAGGTGAGCGAGGAACTGGAGAAGGACAAGACAACGGACTGGTGGGGAGAAATTTCAGAACTGCTGCAGGGTGCAAGAAATGAATTCAAAAAAGTAGATATTGCATCGCCCTCTGCAGAAAAGGAAAAGAAACCTGCAAATAAAAAATCTTCATCAAGCAAACAGGATGAATAGAAGAATACTTATATGATAAGCAATCTAGGGGGAATAATATGCACCAGTTGAGGGAAGATCTGGATATAATTTTTCGCAAAACATTACCGGAAAACATATTTAAAAAAATGCATATGGATACGGATAAAAGCATTTTATTATATCCGAGGAAGGATTACCTTCATACAGCCTATGGAGTTTTGACAGAATATTCGGAGGACGAACTTACATATAAGTATAAGATGATAGCTGACAGTAGCGAGGAGCATGGGATATTTTCGCTACTGTATCAGTATGCGGAGAGGGTTCTGACAACCCGTGATGGTAATATTGCAGTTCAAATGGAATGCATTCTTGGATGGAATTCAATATCGAAACGGTTAGGTCAGGATCTTTTTACGACAGCATGGTTGGCCTATAGAGCATGTAACAACTTTGCAATCGAAAAAAGCCATCGATTCACATGGCCTGCAGTAATACAGACAGATGATGTGAAACTGAATGTGCTGCTAAGGAGAGGAACGGCGGAGAATCATTTCCATTTAAATGGATCAACACAGTCCTTTGCATTATCTTGGGCAAGCCTGATGAATCATCCGGATCAGATTGAAGCGTTCCTGAAAATTAGAAATAATTTTGAGGTGAATCGTAATTTCAATATTTCCAGAGGAATAGACGATAATGTGCTGTCCTGGAAAGAACGCATTTGCTATGCTGCAATGATCAGAGCACTGCTTTTTAAAAAAATGGTTGATAGAAGCGATACCGATGATTTGGCGGATACAAAAGAAAGCTTTGAATCTTTTTGTGGAATGCCCTTAGTGAGCAGGGCCCAGATTTTAGTAACTTCTTTGCGCAAAATGTATGGAATTTGTGTAAAACAGCCAGACAAGACGGAAAAATGCTTGGACTATGCAATGTCGAAGGCTTTTTATGATATTCAAACGGAATCGGACAATCGATTGCTTTCCGGTGAAAGGGCTTTTTTGTACAACTGTTTTTTCCGAATCTATCAGAACAATAAGGAAGGCAGACTTTCTCTGTATGAACAGAAGATGTTTTATATGTATCTTCTGATTAAACATCAGTTTCGAAGTGAACTGATACAGATTAATCATGGTGTGGGATTTAATAATTTTTCGGAATACCAGAATAGAAAGTATCAGTTGTTTGAGAAGTATGATGAGTATAATGCAGAAGCACAGCGACTGGCGGTGACTGCGGCACAGAAGGAAAATTATATCAAATCATTTGAAACAAGAATAATGGTTCAGCAGTCCCAGAATGATCTGAAGAAGTATATTGAGATATTGGATGAACAAATACGTTTTTCAGATGAAAAAAGTGATAACTATTATGTATTGCATTTTCCTAAAAAAGCTTTTACAGAACAGGAGTTAAGGGAGTCTTTTTCCGCAAACGCACGTCCCAGAAATGCATTAACACGTGCCAAAGCAGAACGGGGAGCTCGTGAACTGAGAAAGTACATCATGTGGGAGCAGGGACAGGAGAGTCAGAGAGTCTATGGGATAGATGCCTGTTCTAATGAAAATGGGTGCAGGCCGGAGACGTTTGCAACAGAATTTCGATATTTGCGTAAGATATCGGAGTTCCGGTATGAGATCCCGTGGTATCGTACTGCTGTGGATCGTTATGAAGAACTGGGAATCACTTATCATGCTGGTGAAGATTTTATGGATATTACAGATGGAATACGTGCAATTGATGAAGCCATTATTTTTTTGGAACTTCGTAAAAATGACAGGTTGGGACATGCAATTGCGTTAGGAATTAATCCGGAAGACTATTACGCAAAGAAAAATTATTCGGTTTGCCAGTCACTGCAAGATTGTCTGGATGATATTATTTGGCTGCTTTATAGGTCAGTTGAGTGGAATGTGAGTATCTCAGCAGACAAAAGAGAAAAATTACGGAAAAAGGCCAGAGAATATTTTGACATGTTATATGGAAAACATTTAAAGAAAATTGCTGCCATGCGGAGCAGTGATATATTGGATACATATTATGAAAGCTGGCAATTACGTGGAGATCATCCGGCACAGTATAAAAGTGGGAAGTTTGAACCTGTGAGAAAATTTCGTATGGATCCATATGAAATTTTCATGGTAGGAGAACGGGATAAGAAACATCTTCAGAAACTTAGAGAAGATGAACTTACGGCATTTTTATACTATCTGTATCATTATGACACAGATGTAAAGAGAGTGGCATTAAAAGCAGTTAAATTCAGCGTGGAAAAATGGTACATAGAATCGGTAACGGACATGCAGAAGGCTTTACGGAAAATAATTGCTGAAAGAAAAATTGCGGTGGAGTGTAATCCCACTTCAAATGTCCTCATCAGCAATTTTCAGTATTATGTAAAACATCCTGCAATGGTGTTTAATCATTACCGTCTGGATGGAAATATAGAAGAACCTAATTTGTGGATATCATTGAATACAGATGATATAGGAGTATTCGACACGTCACTAGGCAACGAATATGCATTGCTGTGTGCGGCCATTATCAGATGCCGTCATGAAGAGGGAAATTGGAATGATGAGGCAGTATATGAATATTTGGAAGGACTTCGGCAGAACGGCTTGGAAATGGCATTTAGAGATAAGTGAAATGTATGTTGTGTTGTTACTTGTATAATAAAAATACCTAAGAATCTATTTGGCGGCAGTTAATTATTGGACAGCATCATGGTTTACCAATTAGGTTGTTGAACTTCCCGTTGATGATGGCGGCTACCAGAGAAGCAGTAGCAATGCTGTTGCGGAAGGTAAGTACTCAATAGAGTGTTTATGGAGGATTCAGAGAAAAAGCTTGTTGGCGTGACGAAAGGATAAAATGGGAAAATACTTTGGAACAGATGGCTTCCGCGGTGAAGCCGGAATTACATTAACCGCAGACCATGCTTATAAAGTGGGACGTTTTTTAGGATGGTACTATAACGAATTGCGTGAGAAAAACGGTAACCATGAGCCGGCACGGATCGTGATCGGCAAGGATACCCGTCGTTCCAGCTATATGTTTGAATATAGTCTGGTAGCCGGACTAACAGCTTCCGGTGCAGACGCCTATCTGCTGCATGTTACCACGACACCGTCCGTAGCGTACATTGCAAGAGTGGATGACTTTGACTGTGGTATTATGATTTCTGCCAGTCATAATCCGTATTATGACAATGGAATCAAACTGATTGACTGTCATGGAGAGAAGATGCCGGAAGAGACGTTGCTGCTGATTGAAGATTATATAGATGGCAGACTTCATGTATTTGACAGGGACTGGGCGGAACTTCCGTTTGCACACAGAGAACAGATCGGCTGTACGGTTGACTATGTATCGGGACGGAATCGGTACATGGGTTATCTGATCTCTCTGGGGATTTATTCTTTTCGTGGTGTTAAGGTGGGACTGGATTGTGCCAATGGTTCCAGCTGGAACATTGCCAAGAGCGTGTTTGATGCCCTGGGTGCGGATACTTATGTGATAAATAATAAACCAAATGGTACAAATATCAACAACAATGCAGGTTCTCCCCATATTGAAGGTCTGCAGAAGTTTGTAGTGGAAAATGGACTGGATGTGGGCTTTGCCTATGACGGAGATGCTGATCGCTGTCTGTGTGTGGATGAAAAAGGTAATGTTATAACAGGTGACCATATTTTATACATTTATGGCTGCTATATGAAGGAACGTGGCAAGCTGTTGACGAATACGGTTGTTACTACGGTGATGTCAAACTTTGGTCTGTATAAGGCGTTTGATGAACAGGGGATTGGCTATGCCAAGACCGCTGTAGGGGACAAGTATGTCTATGAATATATGGCAAAGAACGGATGCCGTATCGGTGGAGAACAGAGCGGACACATTATCTTTTCCAAGTATGCAAGTACCGGTGACGGCATTTTGACCAGTCTGAAGATGATGGAAGTCATGCTGGCTAAGAAGATGCCCATGAGTGAATTGGCAGCACCACTGAAGATTTATCCGCAGGTATTGGAAAATGTTCGGGTAACAGATAAAAAGGCAGCGCAGAGCGATTCGGACGTGCAGAAAGCGGTAGCTGCGGTTACGGAAAAACTTGGAGATACCGGACGGATTTTGGTACGAGAGTCCGGTACAGAGCCGGTGATTCGTGTCATGGTAGAAGCTCCGGATCAGGAGATTTGTCAGAAGTACGTGGATGAAGTGGTAAATGTCATCTGTGAAAAGGGATATAAAGCATAGAAATATCCCTTTGGGAAGGATTAATAAATGTGTGGAATTGTTGGATTTACAGGAAATAGACAGGCAGCTCCGATCCTATTGGATGGACTGTCCAAACTGGAATATAGAGGGTATGACTCTGCAGGACTGGCTGTCCGTGATGGAGAAGCCCTTGCACAGGTGGTAAAGGCGAAAGGGAGACTGTCTAATTTAATAGAGAAGACTGATGGAGGAAAGGCTTTAAAGGGAACCTGCGGCATCGGACATACCCGTTGGGCGACCCATGGTGAGCCAAGCCAGACAAATGCTCATCCGCATGTCTCCGGCAATTGCAGCAGATCCGGTTCCGGTGCGGTGGAATCAGAAGTAGTTGGAGTACATAATGGTATTATTGAGAATTATACGGAACTGAAAGAGAAACTGCTGAAACATGGTTATACATTTTACAGTCAGACCGATACAGAAGTGGTGATCAAGCTGGTTGATTACTATTACAAGAAATATAAACTCGGTCCCATTGATGCTATTGCCAAAACCATGGTACGTGTTCGCGGATCCTATGCACTGGAGTTGATGTTCCGTGATTATCCCGGTGAAATCTGGGTGGCACGTAAGGACAGCCCCATGATCATCGGTATTGCGGATGGAGAGACTTATGTTGCATCCGATGTTCCGGCAATTTTGAAATATACCAGAAATGTGTATTATATCGGTAATCTGGAATTCGCAAAGCTGACTCCGGGAGAAGCGCATTTCTATAACCTGGACGGCGATGAAATCGAGAAGCAGACTACGGAGATCAAGTGGGATGCGGAAGCGGCTGAGAAAGCCGGCTTTGAACATTTCATGATGAAAGAGATCCATGAGCAGCCGAAAGCAGTTCAGGATACTTTGAATTCCGTAGTGAAAGATGGCAGGATTGATTTTGAAACTATCGGAATTACGGAGGATGAGATCAAGGCCTTTGAACAGATTTATATTGTTGCCTGTGGGTCTGCATGGCATGTTGGAATGGCGGCACAATATGTACTGGAAGATATGGCAGATATTCCGGTGCGTGTGGAACTTGCCTCAGAGTTCAGATATCGCAAAATGTCCCTGAACCCTAAGGCACTGATGATCGTGGTCAGCCAGTCCGGTGAGACTGCAGATACTTTGGCTGCATTAAGACTTGCGAAAGAAAAAGGAATTGCCACAATGGCGATTGTCAATGTGGTGGGTAGCAGTATTGCCAGAGAAGCGGATAAAGTGTTCTATACACTTGCAGGTCCGGAGATCTCCGTGGCAACCACGAAGGCATACAGTGCACAGCTTGCGGCAATGTACTGTCTGGCAGTTCAGTTTGCCAGGATCAGAGGTAAGATCACAGAAGAGCAGTATGGTTACTATATTGCGGAACTTTTGACGATTCCGGAAAAGATACAGAAAGTTTTGGAGGACAAAGAGCGCCTTCAGTGGTTCGCAGCAAAATATGCCAATGCAGCGGATGTGTTCTTCGTAGGACGTGGTGTCGATTACGCCATTTGCCTGGAAGGCAGCCTGAAGCTTAAGGAGATCAGCTACATTCATTCCGAAGCATATGCTGCCGGTGAACTGAAGCACGGAACCATCAGCCTGATCGAGCAGGGAACGCTGGTGATCGGTGTTTTGACACAGAGTGAATTATATGAGAAGACCGTGAGCAATATGCTGGAGTGCAAGAGCCGCGGCGCATACCTTATGGGCCTGACTACTTACGGCAATTACGAAATCGAAGATCAGGTGAATTTCACCGTCTATGTGCCCAAGGTGGATGAACATTTCATGGCCAGTCTGGCGGTGGTACCCCTGCAGCTGCTGGGATACTACGTCAGCGTGGCAAAGGGATTGGATGTGGATAAGCCCAGGAATCTGGCGAAGAGTGTGACGGTGGAGTAAAAATATGAGGTAATGATGAAACCATATTTAAACTGAAGTAGAACGTTGGTTACGACACTAGATACAGAATGTAAAAACTATATCTAGTGTCGTGCATTTTAGAATAAATGTGGTAAAATATAAATGATCAGCACTTGTAAAACTATGTGGTAATTGCTATAGTAGTAATATTATGCGAAATATTACATATGATAAGATAGCCAGTGGATAGGAGTGGATCGTATGAACGAAAGGAATAGAGTGTTCGGGAACAATGTTAAATTTTTGATTGTAAACGGAAAATTTAACGAACAGACAGTAGCAGAGCATCTGGGATATTCTAAATATGATTTATGGAAAATTATGGATGGACGGCTATTTTTGGGTGAAGATGAGAAAGCTGATATTGCAAGAGAATTGCAGACAACAGTAGAAGATCTTTATCTACCTAGAACAGAAGATGAATATCATGAGGTTGGATGTATGGAATGCCGAGGTGCATTCAGTTCTTCCGAAAATAAAACATGTATCTTAGATTTATTGGATATGTATTGCGATGTACAGGAATTGATAGCAATGAGTTAGGCCATTGAAAATGGCCTTTTTTCATTTGGGAGGAAATATGGAGAAAGAAATAGTCAGTGCCATTCAAAAATTTATTAAGATCAAACGGGATGAAGAGAACATACTAAATATTATTGTCAGAGATGATGTTTTTGCAATACTTGAAAAAGAATGTTGTGTACTTTATTATTCGTTAGATGATGATATAGACGGATGCCATATTTGCAAACCTTTAAATGGGGAAATGAAGCAATTTGTGTATATTAATACTTCTAAGGTTTTACAGGAACAGGTATGGACAGCTGCGCATGAATTGGGGCATGTGTGGAAAGTGGATCAGTATGTACAGGACAATGTGGCAAATTGTAATATAGACATAGAAAAGATTGTTGGGCGTTTTACAGCGGAATTCTTAATGCCGACAGAAATATTTTATCTGGAGGCTGGTAGAAGATTAGCATATAACAAGTATGCGGGAGGATCGTTGACGGTTGAAATAATGATGGATTTAGTAACATATTTAATGAATTATTTCTGCGTCCCGGCTAAGGCGATTATTAAGCGTCTTGAGGAACTTGGAAACATCACAGAGAAATCCATTCAAATATATTTAAAAGTTTTTAACGATAACAAGGCATTATATGATCAGATTATTCGGGAAAATCAATATACGCGCCTGGATAAGCAGGAGGATGTATATAAGATTGCGAATTTAAAAAATGATTTGGAACTGATTGAAAAACAGCATTTGGCAAAGGACAAATATATACAGGTAGTTAGAAAGAAATTTCATATAAACAGTGGAACACCTATGAATTCAGAATTAGACTACAAAGGATAATGCGTATGGATAACGAAATGCAAAAAGCAGTAATAGATGCTGATTTTTATATAAAGTTGACAAAATACGCATCTGACAATGGAAAGCTGTTTTGCCAGGTGATGGGGGATCTGGGTGTACACCCCATTATGCATAAATATGTTGCTGAAGTAGAATTGCGAGTGTGTACCGAATTAAAAGATTTGATAACCCAGGGGAAAATTGAAATTGTCGATTATGATGCGTATATAGATAGGGAAAATGATGCTGCCTACCAGGAGTATTTTAAAGGAGCATATGAGAGAATGAACAGATATGATTTCCCGGAAGGCGAAGATATCTATAAATATCATGATATTGATGAGAATCTGGGGGAAATTCGATCTATATATCTGGCATTGCAAATGAAGTGCATGTATTTTATGTCGGACGATTCCGGTGCAAGGAGTTTTGTAAAAAATGCGTTCACTTCCAGAAGAAGATTAGAAGCTATGTCAATATATGATGCATTGAAGCAATGTTGTGTGACAAAAACGTCCATCTCATTAAAACAATTAAACCCTGTTATTCATCAGGTGTTTAGGGAACGACAAGATAAATTAAAGGAACTTCAGGCTATGTATGCAGAAAAAGACAGGGCAGTAATTTAGAAAAGTGATTTTATGTTGCAAAGTGTTTCTTGTATAATAAAATTACCTAAATTGTTTTTTATTATACAAGAAATAATTTGTCCAAGTGTGAATCGGTATCAGGACATTACGCAGATATTTTAATAAGGGGAAAACTTATGCAAGTTACGTATATAGGGTTAAGTGAATATTTTGAAAGATGTATTCCACAAGCAAAAAGAGAAGGGTATTTGTTTATTATATCCTTAATTGCAAGGTATTCTGATGCACAAGATCTTTATGAAAAATTAGAAAAAGATTGGGCATCGATGAATGATCTAACCGGTGATAAAATCCTATTTGTGTTTTCTACACCGAAAGCCAGAAAAAGAGCATCCTTTTTTCATATGCCGGGAAAAGAACCCTATGAAGGAGTAATGTGTCCATTTGTCGAGTTGCTGAATGACAGAAATGCAGAGCGAAAGAATGGCCCATTTGAATATCTATATGATGACTATGATAAAATTAATTGGAAACAAAAACATTCACAGACAATTACGGACTTTGCTATGAATTATAATATATCAGAGGAAGAAATTCCGTGTTTATTTTTGTATGACTTAATGCAAAACAGATACAAGGTAATACCTGTAGGAAAAGATACGGACATTTATGCAATGATAAAGGCTATGGTTGAGGAGATAGCGGAATACAAAAAAGACAGAGAAAATATTGGAGAGCAGTTAGAAAAGTATAGAAATATTGAGCAATATTATTGCTTATATGAAAAACTGAAAGGTGAGGCAGAAAAGGGAAATTTAAAACAATGTGTAGCTATTCGGAGAGTACTCGGTGAGGCACAATCATATAAGGAAGTTAAAGAGGACATTTGCAACTCTGAAATAAAAAAGGATTTGAAGAGGATTGAGCAATGGAAAAGGCAATATTTTAATTCCTTTGAAAAAGATGATGCAAGTAAAAAGAATTATTTGGAGTTGAAAAGAAAAGAACAGGATATTGAAAATGAATTTAATTCAACATGGAATGATTTAGAAAGTGTAATGAAAGAAAGAGGAAGAAAAAGAAGAAAGAATAGTAAAGTAACAATATTGCAGGATTTATTGGCAGCATGTGTTAAATTACAATCAAATTCTACGTATTTTGAAACATCTGAAAATCAAAGAAATGATTATATAAGAGATTTACTAAAAACAGAGAAGTATGATGTGAAAGATCAAACCAGAAGAGGAATATCGGCTATTGGAAAAAGTGCCGGAGAAGTTGATATTTTAATTGAAGAAGGCGGTTTGCCTGTGACCATAATCGAAGCATTAAATTTGGACAGCCTTGATACTAATTACTTGGACAGGCATTTGGATAAAGTCTATAGATATGATACTGTTGGAAATGTATTTAACATAATATTGGCATATGTCAGGGTAGTCAATTTTAGTAAGTTTTGTGAGAAATATTTTGAGCATATAAAAAAATATCAGCATGTTTACCCCTTAATTTCAGCTGATGACAGGTATGAAGTTGAGAACTTTCCTTATGCAGATATTCGAGTAATGCAAACGGTGCATGATAGAAATGATTGTAATACTATTTTGTATCATGTCTGTGTGTTGATTAGATGAGGTTGCGCAATGAGGATGTTGAATATACTGTAAAAAAAATATATCGAAAATTATGGATTTATAAAGAAAGTCCTTCAAGAAATCCAGATATTCAGAGAAGCGGTTTCTGTATTATATGATACAGCGAATAACTTTATTATTCCGTATAGTAAAACGTATCAAGATATGGAAACTGCATTTATTACCGGCAATGCCTCAAAAGAAGACATTATGAAGGATGCAGAAACGCTCTCATTAGATATGAATCTTGTCAGCGAACTGGTTGAGCAAGAGGAAACTGATGATGAAGAAGATGACGATGATGAACTGTTTGCTATGCAGCGGATGTGTTCTTCGTAGGACGGTGGTATCGATTATGCTATTTGCCTGGAAGGCAGCCTGAAGCTTAAGGAGATTAGCTACATTCATTCCGAAGCATATGCTGCCGGTATGATATGATTAGATAAAACTATATTTGATATTTTCTTTTATGAACAATAAAGCACGAGCAAAATAAAGAGGAGATATACTGACTATGGAGCATCATGATTTAGACATATATCCGATTCCACGAGAGAAAACAGCATTGTACATTAATGAGCCATGGCTGATTGATAAGTCAATCATGGAAAGAGTACAATTGGTGACGGATTTGAAGAAGAGGCCGGATGAAGAATCGGATAATATTCGTATTTATGTTCCGCTTGATTTAAATAGAAATGCAATTTTACGTCGACTGGATTCTGTGATTTACCATTACGGAGAAACAAATGAAGAGAATGAATTGGACTTTTCAATGGATATAGAGATGATTATTTCACAGATTGAAATTTATGATCAGGTATGGTTTGGCAGACATATGCCGAAAAACGGAAAGCACAGTCTGGAGGCAAAAACTTTGGTTCGAGAATTTGTTGAAAGGTTGGAAGAAATTCCGGACGGATGTGCAGAAAGATTTCCGTTTGAGACAATTGACAGATTGAGGGAAGAATATTTGGAAGAATAAGGAATAGGGATGGTGTAACCTCATAACAGAGGAGTAACTTCGGAAAGGAGTCTGAGAAGTATGGGGAGATTTGTAAATCCGGATAACAGTGCATTTCAGGTTGCTCTTAACTCCAGGATATACGTGGACAAAACGGGGTTGATTGAATACACGAACAGTGTTCTTAACACGACAAATGCTTATATATGCAATAGTCGTCCACGCCGCTTCGGAAAGTCTTATGCAGCAAATATGCTTGCAGCATATTATAGTAAAGGCGCAGATTCCGAAAAGATGTTCTCAGAACTTGAAATCGGCAAAAACGAGGATTTCAAGAAACATCTTAATAAATACGATGTAATTCACATTGACATTCAATGGTTTCTGGCAAATTGCGATGATGTTGACAATGTAGTTAAGCACATTGCAGAGGCGGTTCTGGATGAATTGCGTGTGGCCTACCCGGGCATTCTGCCACCAGAAATATTTAGTTTGCCTGATGCACTTTCAAGAATCAAAGACAAGACAGGACAGAAGTTCATTGTCATCGTTGATGAATGGGATGTGCTTATTCGTGATGAGGCAGCTAATAAAAAAGCACAGGAAGATTACTTCCTATAAAAAAGGAAAAAACCCAGTCAGCACTGAATAACTTTGATGAGTTTCCTATGTTGAGCGCAGGCAACCTTGCACCGTATGTCGGTTTTACGGAAGAGGAAGTGCAGAAGCTGGCGGAAGAGTATCATCAGGACTTCAATGAAGTGAAACGCTGGTATGACGGATATCTATTGAAAGACTATCAGGTGTATAATCCCAGAGCAGTTGTCAGTGTAATGCTGCGAGGGGAGTTTAAGAGTTATTGGTCTGAAACAGCTTCTTATGATGCAATCGTTCCGCTGATCAATATGAATTATGATGGCTTGAAAACAGCAATCATCGAAATGCTTTCCGGTGCAGAAGTTAAAGTGAACACAGCAACCTTTAAGAATGATACAGTAAATATCAAGAATAAGGACGATGTCCTGACCTATATGATCCATTTGGGATACTTGGGGTACAACGAAAATAAAAAAACTGCTTTTGTGCCTAATGAAGAAATCCGGCAGGAACTGACGGTTGCTGTTGAGAGCAAACTTCGCTGAGCAGTGTACTGGCAATAGCGTATCTGAGTGCAATGGAGTATTATTTCAAACCAATTCGGGAACTGCCGACAGGTCGTGGCTTTGCTGATTTCGTATTTGTTCCTAAACCGGAGTACAAAGCTGACTATCCGGCATTAATTGTAGAATTGAAATGGAATAAGAATGCGTGCACAGCTTTGATGTAAATCAAAGATAAAAAGTATCCTTCTACGATTCTGGATTATACCGGAGATATCCTGCTAATCGGAATCAACTACGATAAAAATATAAAAGAGCATCAATGCCTGATTGAAAAGTACGAGAAGGATTGATTGGCTTGGCGAAGAGCGTGCCGATGGAGAAAAATTAGTGTTTCAATCTAGCAAATTCACAAAAAAATTTAGAAGCGGTTTTGTAACAGCATTTGGAATACAATGATTGTCATACAAATACTGTGCCAACGAAGGAAAAAGCCGAAAACACGCTAGGAACAAAACCGAACAGAAAGAGCAGAAGGAGCGTTTCCCTTCTGCTCTTTCTATATAATTTTCAATGACATAGCATGTCGCACAGCTATCAATATTTTGCTATATAGAGTCAAAAGGGTTACAATATAGAAGTACTGTGATAAACGTTAGGAAAAGTTCGATTTTGAAAAATAAGCGATAATGGTGTACAAGTGGGAGGAGTCAAATGTCTGATACGATAATTTTACATATGAGTGATTTACATTTTTCTTCAAACGAAGAGAAGAAAAGAGAAAAGGATGTAATTATGAATTTTCTTGTAGACGCATTAAAAGATTTGGAAGAAGAGTGGAGACCTAATGTTATATGTGTTTCGGGTGACATAGTGGACCGGTATGATGTGGCTGCATATTCCATAGCCGGTGAATGGTTTAGAAAACTTGCGGAAATATTGAATATTCCCATGGATAATTTTATTTTAACACCGGGAAACCATGATTGTAGTCGTGACATTAAAAAGTATCCAAGATTGGATTCAAACGATGACGGGCTTGTAGATGAGGTTTTAAATTGCGATATACCGGCCTACTTAAGCGGGCGTTTTGAGGCATATGAAAAATTCTGTGAAGATCTCAAAATCACGCCGTATACATGGCAAAATGGTGATAATTACCTGGTTGGATATAGAGTAATTAATGATGTGATCTATTTAGGATGCAATACCGAATGGTTTGCGTATAGCGATGAAACAAAATTAAGATTGGGGAAAAAGATTGTTGAGGAACTGCAACAGGCAAGCGATGCACTGGGAGATTTTAAGAAAGTCGCTATCATGCATCATGGGGGTGAGGTTGGATTTCATGAAAATGAAGTGCAATACCATAATGATATTTGCCCAGCTTTACATTATTTGTGGAGAATCTGTGATATGACATTATATGGTCATAGTCATGAGCAGGTTGGGGGCGAGCCGAACAAAATGGAAAACCATTGTTTTACCATCAGGGCAGGGGCCACCAGTATAAACAGAGAATATCCCAATAATATAAATATCATTAAAATAGTAGAGAATGCCATTGAATTAAAGCATATCAGTTACGATCAGCAAAGGGTAGAACAGCTGTGGAAAGTATCTGATGACTTTTTAACTTATACATGGGAAACCGTGAAGGATGATAAAGATATATCCGGAACTGTGTCATGTGACATGGATCTTTTGCGTCAAAAAGAAAGACTATATGCCCGGGAGATATTAAATGGTAAGTTGCGACAGGTAAAAACAGGAGCGAAGCTGCCGGAGACTATTTTAAGGGATGTTGTAATAGACAGTGATCAAAAAAGGCATGAGCAGGAGAGGGGCAAGGAAAACAGCGAGAAGAACAGAGAAGTTCGCCTGTTAGATGTAGTATTGGCAGAAAGAAGAGTTGTGATATGCGGGGAACTTGGTGCCGGTAAAAGTACTATTTTATCACAGGCAGTTTTAGAAATGCTGGATAATAATACGACGAGCCTTCCTATATTGATCTCTGCAAAAGAATTAGCAGAAGAAAATGACGGGAAGACAGGTTCTGTGCTGCAGCAAATTTGTAATTTCATGCAACAGCAATTGCTGGTAACAGTTTCTTCTGTAGGTGAGATGTTGGATTGTGTGGATCAGTGCTATTTATTTGTGGATGGACTGGATGAAGTGGATAAGAGACAGCAGGAGCCTCTCATGCGGGTATTGGAACAGATCTCTTTGATGGAAAACCGGATATCAATCATACTTTCCACCAGATCCACAGAGACCATAGAGTATCATAGGGATAATTGGACACAATGCAGTCTGGGCAGATTACATCAGCAGGAAATATTAAGAATTCTGGAAAATGAGGCTAAGACAGAGGAAGACGGTGAAGGGGCAACTACCCGGGCAAAACAATATTTTAAGAAGATTAATAACAATCCAATGGTGCAGTTAGTGGCAACTACGCCGTTAGCAGTAAGGCTATTGTACTATATTATGAGAAAAAACATCGAAATTGATGAATATACCATAGGAGACTTACTGAATACTCTGTTGGAGGAAAGGATTTCATATTGGGATGCAAAGAATACCAGCGAGGTCACAGGCGAAGAATTTGAAAGAAATTTCCCTACGGTAGATGCAAAGAAAAACTATATTGGATATTTGGCATATTGCGCTGAAAAAGAAAAGATTACAAGAAAAAAGCTTGAACTAATGCTCGAACAGGGGATGCAAATTCAAAACGACTTGGGACTGGTAGCTGGGCAGACAATTTCAAAGTTGCAAAGAAATGGTATGACAACAGAGGTAGATGGAGGGATAGTGTTTACGTATCGCCCATTAGCACAAATTGCAATGGGAATCTATATGGCTGATAAAATAATTAAAGGAGAGTTACAGGCGAATAATTGTTCTCCTGAGTTATGGAGAGAAATTTCATTTGCTGCAGGTGAGCTTCGAAGGGCTGATTTGGTCGGAAAGTATAGAGGATGGCTTGAGACATACATAGATAATCTGAAAAAAGAGGCAGCAGGATTGATAAAGGCTTGCTATATCTGCTACGAAGCGAAAGATACAGTGTTGGCGAGAAAAATGATAGAGAACTTTAAAGAAAAGGATATTCGCCCATTATGGTATTATGAACCGGAAAAAAATGTGTCAGTGAGCATCGTGGCTCAGGTGATTGCTTTGGCAGGGGAATATGGAGTGGACTGGTTCATTGATTCCTATTTGACATTGACTTATCCGGTTATAAATGCAGGCAGTGCCTTTTTTAGAGCATTGCTTGTGGTCCTGCCGCCATTAATCAAAGACGCTTTGACAAGTACACAGAAAGATAAATTGAAAAAATGTATAGAACCTTTGGAATATATTTGCCCGATCGCATATAGCAGTCTGCCGGAAATTTTATGCTTTCTCATGCCGGATAGGTATCCGATAGAAAGACGATTGCAGCTGATAGCAAGAATTTCATTTTATGATGAGTATCAGGAATGGGCTCAAAAGGAATATGAGGCTCTCAGCAAAGAGCATAAGGAACTTTGTCAAAAGGTTTTAAAAAATGAAAAGACATTCGGAGCTGCAGTTCTGTGGATGAAAGTGTTTGATGATGCGCCGGATATTAATCTCACAGCTAGAATTATAGAGCATGGAGATGAGGAACTGATTGAGATGTGTCGTCATCGTCTGGGAGAGGAAACCTATATTCGTTATCTTAGATGGTTAGTGGCAGAATCCAGCTATAGTATTGCTGCGGCATCAGCACTGCAATTGTGTAATTATGGGCAGGATAAATTGCCGGAAGTAAGAGTTGCATTAGTTGGGGGAATGACTAATGCAGGTAAGAATAATCGTTATGAAAAAAAGATAATGGAGTTAATTGCGGCGGATGGTGGATTAAATAAACAATGGATCAGAATTTTGTTTGCCGGGGAGCACCATGTGTACGGAGCCAGTGAGGGAAGCTGGAGAATCTTTTTAAGATTCCTGTTAAAGGCAAAAGAAGATTTCACACAGGATTTTATAGGAAATCTTAAATATATGGGACCTTTTTTGCTGGCAAGATGTGAGGAGACGAGGCTGTTATTGCAACGTCTGCTTATAATGCAGGAATATAAGAATGCACTCATTGCTGCTATGAATTCACTAGATCCTGAAATCAGGTGTGCTGCAAGTAAAATCGGGTTAATAGCATGTCAGGATTTGGAAGGTGAGTGCCTGCTTGCGGTAGTAAGTGAATGTGCCGGGGAGAAAACGGATAATTTTGAATGGCAGGATTATGTTGCGGAAAAGAAGTACCGTGAAGAAAGTATCAAAAAACTGTCTGAGAAAATGCCGGTTATGTTTCCACGAATGAAAGTATTGGCAGACAGGATAATAAAAAATAATATGGTACAGGAAATAGAAGAACCGGTACAAATGACGAAAAAAGAGCAAATAGATAAGGAGATTGAGGGCGTTGCTGAGTACGGAGTACAATATTTACGCAGGTATCTTAATATTCTGAACCATGAGGTGGATTACAGAGACTATCTGCAGATGAGAGAAAAATATAAGAATAAACCGAATGCGGAGGTCTTATATTGCTTTCATTACGAAAATCAGCATTATGTGGTGGATTGGTATGAATTTCTGTGGTACCTGTTCATTGGCCGTAATACACTTTTTCATGAAGCGGATGTTATTATGCTGGAAGTGATTGCATATGGGAAAAGCAATGCGGATGCTGCAAAGGCTATTGTGGATGCGGTGAAACGAATTTGTGAAGATGAACGGCTGGAAAAAGAAAGATGGATTTCTAATTACCATTGGTTACTGCTGCTCAGGTATACGTTTGAAGGGATAGAAGACGCAACAATAAAAGAGGCTTTTATACGAAAAGAAGAGTATATGGGAGAGGCCGGTCTGGCCCTGTTGGCAATATATTCCGGTGATCTGCAAGAACTTAATATCAAAAAGAAGAAGGGTAAGACATTAGGGGCTGTTACGCAGAACGATTGTCAGAACCAATTGCTCGAACTTGCAAAAGAATCTGAAAGAATTTCAAAACAGTTAGATGAGGCAATGCAGACTTTTGTCCAGGAAAATGGCAATATAAACAAGGAATATATAGACCAACTAATCGAGTTAGGTGAAAATGGAGCATTGATTGCGGGAGCATTATGCTTCTGTTATGGAGAGCCTGTTCGTGCGGAGAGTGGAATCGTTGCACATCAGACATATTTCTTTAGAAGCAAGATAGATTCAGAGATATTTCGGAAGTTATTACGCCTTACGAGAACAGTATTTGAGTCACAATTGGACGAGAAATCTAAACTGGAGGAATATAAAAGGTATCTTGAGGAATCAGAAGCTCATCTGGAAGAGGTACGCTTAGATAAATGCTTCTATATCAGTGAATATCTGTATTATATGAAAGATAAAATAACTGATGACAAAATTTTCAAATATCTTGATATCGTCATGAAGGAAATGCATTATTCAAAATATGATATTTCGATTTGGGACATGCTGGTGGAATATATGAATTCGAATGAAGGGATAGAGCAGGCTGAGATTGCAGAAGTTCTGGAAATGGGGATTCATAGAATTATCGGAGCGTGCGAAGAGGACAGGTCGTTTTGGTATAATGAAGCCTATGGACAAATTGCGATTTCATGTATGTACTGGAAAGCAAAGAAGGAATATAGTAATCTTGCTCAGCCCATTTTCGAAAGAGGCATAGTACAATTGATTCGCGCAAAGTACGATAAAAACTTATGGGATGAAGAAAATGAGCCTGTAAAGTTTCAGAAGATTAAAAAGTATTTGAATATGGTTCCGAAGCCTATTATGTGTCAGGCTATTGAAGGGATGAAAAATAGTTGGCTGGAGGAAGCAAGAATATTGGGAGGATTGATCGGTATCTTGAATAAATCTAACATTTAAACAGGGCTGAACTGACCGAACAGAATGCACCGCTGTATATAAGCAGCGGTGCATTGTATGTTTTTCTGCAATTTTTAAGAATATATAAAGTTTAGAGGGAAATATTGCAAGAGAGAATTGACAGTGATACAATCAACGATACGTTATAGAGAGTATGACGATGCAGATTGAAATTAACAGAATAGAGTATGAGGAAATGGAAACAAGAGAGACTATGGATTTTGATGCGTTCAAAAATTTTTCAAATAAAATAAAATGGATCAATTTTTTTTTTATAATAACTGTTGTTGCAATGCATTGCGTAAGAGAATGGGAAACATACTATGGCAGCTCAGATTCAGTCATTTCATCCTTTTTAATTAATTTGGAAGTTTATGCAATGGCATGTTTTTTTATGATGTCAGGTTTTTGGCTCTTTTATGAGTATGAGAAATATACATATTTTGAAATGATCAGGAAAAAAATATATAGCATTCTCGTGCCATACATTTTATGGGGAGTATTAAACTTAATTATCGTACAGGCAGTATCGTTGGTAGAAACAGGACAAATGAAATACTCAGCGATTGATAGCATCAAGAGTTTATTGTTTATACAGATAGGTACCATAAACTTCCAACCACTGAATGACCCCTTATGGTACCTGATCAGGATAATGACCTATTTTATAGTGGCACCTGTTTTATACTATTTAATAAAGAATAAAGTAGTGGGAGCTATTTCGCTGCTTGTACTGGCAATGGCCAGTTCTTCATTCGGCTATTATTCGTTTGGCAGATGGCTGTTTGTTTTTTGCTTTGGCGGATATATCGGCTTACATTATAAAGAAAATATCATAAAAGCAGCAAATAGGCCCAGGGGAATCTCACTTGCGTTCACATTATTGATATATATTGCGCTGTGTGCACTGTACCCATACCTTAATGCGCATGAAATGATTAAAAAGGATATTGATATTATAGCAATTATTATCGTCCTGGGGATCATTATTTTGGGAAAGAACCCTTCGATAGAAATGAAGCATTCGAATTATGCATTCATGTTATATTGTGTGCATATGATTTTGATGCCTTTTTTGGTGAAAATAGTAGGTCTGATTCTGGGGAACTGGCTAGATGAAGGAGTATGCCAGGGGATAGTAGTACTGGTTTGCTGCTTTATTGTGGCAATTATATATTTAGTGTTGAAGAAATTTGCGCCGGGAGTGTATAGGGTATTGGCGGGTGGAAGGAACGGATAAGAATAATTCTTATTGTTTTGTAGCAGAAAAGAGTGGTTTTAGTATGGATATATAGTTTGTGACGAAAATAAATGATAAAGTAGAAAATATTAGACACATAGAAAGGTAATATGAATATGGGAACAAAACGTAGATCAGGTGGCGGGAGAACCCAAGGCACTTGGGGATATCCGCGGAGTGACTTATATTTATGGGATGTTTTGCCGGTTTGGACTGATTGAAATGCCGGAGAAGGGAAAAGGATGAAGATAAAAATAGAATATTTAAACAGATGTCTTGTGTTGAGACATCTGTTTTCTTATGAGAAAGATTTTTGTGAATGTCAAACAGAAAGAACATTTCGATAAATCGAAACACCTATTTCAAAAGTCGAAGCACTCTTATTGATAAAAATATAGTAATATTTATATTATAGAAATGGAATAAAATTTATTTGCTTGAAGTTATTTGTGATAGTTGGAATCTTACTTTAGAGAAGATACTATCTTTCGAATTAGCACAACGTAACTAAAGAATTCAGTCCATTTTCAGTGAACGGCTAGTTTAATCAAGTAAAGATTGCATGATTTGCCACGTTTGCGCTTCACTGTTTTAGGTTGATATTGCGCATGGAGAGAGGCAATGTAACTTTCTATTATAGAAGAAGTAACGGCGGAGACCTCTGTCATAGGTACGTGCTCTGAAAATTGTCTTAAATCGATCCTATAAGATTTCAGTGTCTTTTTATCCAGACATTTCTGATATTTGCAATATTCCAGGTAGTGTTCAATAAGGCTTGATAAATGATTCATTTCTGTGTTTTCCTTTGTGTAATTTGAAAAAATTATATCATGTAGAGATATCTCGTATTTCCAGGTAAACGGATTATTACAGGGCAGACAGTTCAAAAATCGAAGCGGTGAAAAATGAGAAAATGTAGTATTATAAAATCAAGCATCATCAACATTCTGTAGATCAATGCAAAGGAGAAGAACTCTTGGGAAAAAGAATTGAAGATTACCCGGATTTCCAAAATATTGTTCAGCACAATGAACTGGTCTATCTTTTCGGTACCGGTATTTCGGCAGCGCTGACAGGGAAGAGTTATTCCTGGAAGAAATGGATCTTGGATGGTACAGGCTACTTTTCGGATAGAAAGCTGGCAGATGATATTACGGAGAGTCTCAGGAAAGACTCATCGACGAAGAATCTTTTGGATGCTGTGAAAACAGTTTTGGAAGTGACAAAGTGGGAAAGAAAATATGACGAGTGGATGCATCGGGCTTTTGAGGTGGACGGAGTGACAAATCAGAGTCTGGCAGAGACTCTGAAAAAGCTTCTGATTACACAGGATGTTTTTGCCACCACGAATTATGATCATTTGTTGGAGCAGGCGACGGGGCTGGTCGCATTATCTTATGCTGATACACAGCAGGCGTTTTATATGTTAGACCAGCGGAAAAGTAATGCTGTGCTGCATATACACGGAGAATATGATTCTGTGCGGGGAATCGACAATATTATTGCGGATGAGGAACAATATCAGGCAATTCTCAATGACAAAGGGGCACAGTTCCTTCAACAGCTTCTGGGAACAAGGACGCTGATATTTGTTGGCTGCGGACAGACTACGGAAGATGCCAATATTGCGCAGTTTATCCGGTTTGCCCGGGACTATCTGCATATTGACAGAGAATATTATTTTTTGTATCGACAGGGAGAGGAACCGGTGGGACTGCCGGATTTTATCCGGACGATTCCTTATGGGGATGCGTATGGTGACCTTCCTGAATTCCTTGAGGATATAGCACAGCTGCGATTATATGCAAAGATAGAGAGTAATCCGATGGTCACCCGGACTGCATACACGGAGAAGACGATGGATGCTTACGGCCTGTCAGAGTATCATTATTCCCGGCAGTATTTAAAATTCTGTGGACGCAGAATGGAACTGGCACAACTGCAGAATTTTGTGGAAGCGGACAGAATGTTTTTGTGGTGGGCTGTTACCGGGCAGGGAGGTGCCGGAAAAAGTCGACTGGCACTGGAATTTTTGAAAAGAAGCCATCGGGATTTCTTTGGATTTTTCCTGAATTACGCGGTGGATCCGGAAGAAGTACGTCGTTTTCAGCCTTTCAATGATACGGTTGCGATCGTGGATTATGTGAAGGGAAACGAGGCAGAAATAGCAGTTATTTTCAGGACCTTGATAGACAAATTTGCAGCAGGCCCCTATAAATTGCGGATTCTGTTGTTGGAGAGAGAAAATACAACGGAATTCGGCTCCTGGCATCATGATCTGATAATGGCAATGGCACCTTATTACAGGCAGGAATGCAATGATGCGGAATATAACTTGGAATTAAGTACGAAAAAACACAGATTTTTATACCTGGATGATCTGGATGAGGCTGCAGTAGAAGAATTGATCGGAGCAATCTGCGAAAAAAACGGGTTGCCTAAAGATCCACACAGGGATCGTAAATTAAAAGAAGAATACGGAACAAAGTTTGAACAGTTGAAATTCCGTCCGCTGTTCTTACAGATGTTTGTCGAGGCATGGATCGGAAATGGATGTATCGCTGTAGAATATGATGACTATAAAAGTCTGTTGAAAAATGTGGTAATCAGAGAACAGGAACGCATTCTGCAGGTGGTTGGTCATGAGATGGAGGTATTTAACGCCCTGATCCGCATGATTGTATGTGCCGGAGTGTCAGAGGGGATACCAGTAAGGGAACTGGCAATACAATATCCGAAAGAATGGAAAATAGTGCGCAATTTTTCTAAAACACATGCCATAACAGGAACGCAGAGAAAAGATTTTTTGACAGGGTTATTAAAAGACACATCACAGGACATCCTGGAGGGAAACGAAAGTCTGCACGTATTATATCCGGATATTGTTAAGGAATATATGTTTTTGTATTATCTCGAGGAAGAGGATATCCGGGAAGTATCCGGACTGCTATGGCAGACCTGTCCGGCAGAATATAATGCCTTTTTGAGCCGATGCCTGACAGATTTTCAGAGGGAAGAATCTTTGGTTCGGATCATCAGGGAAGCTTCTGCGGACTACGCAAACGTTAATGCCATGATCGTGAGACAGGCTTTGCTGGCATTTAAGGTAATCAGTACGAAGGAGGATGGATTCTATTTCCTGAACAGAGATCTGGAGGAATATGAATATTGGAAAAATATGCCCGTTACCAATGAACATCAGGCCATTTATCTGCAAAGCATGTATTTGTGTGTACGACAGATGCTGGGCTGGTCGCATAGAAAATTTTATGAGGCGATAGACCGGATTGCTTTTTTTCCGGCAAACAGGGATCTGGCAGCGAGAAAAGTACAATATCTTCTGGAGACAGTTCATTATCTCGTGGAAAAAAACTGTATAGATACAGCGCAGGATCTTATAAAAAAGACAAAAAGAGCGTTGAAGGAGGTAGCAGAAGGAGAGGAAAAGACGGAATTAGAGTTAAGTTTACAGCGGGAAATTATTGTTTCGGATGTTTATTATAAGAAATGGTGGGACATCAGGAGGAGACATCGAAAAATATTCCGGAAAATTGACTGGAAAAAGGAACACCAGTCCGAACAGTATGCGTATATTGTGTTTTCCGGGGCACAGAAATGCTGGGAGACCATGGAACTGGGCGGAAAATTGCTGATGTTTACATACTGGCTTCAGGATTATGCAGTAGACTATGCAAAGGGAAAACGTAAAATTTATTTTAATGATAAATCGCATTATTACTATCTTCATGCGAAGTATTTGAGTACCGAGGCTACAGCAATGGCGTCAACCATAGCAGGGATAGATTCCTACGGAATCAGTCATATTGATGCGCTGATTGATGAATTGCAGGGCAATATGATGATCTCTGACTTTGCAGGACTACTGGTGGGGGCCAAAGTATCGAAGGTAAGATATGATGATACGGTAACGGAGGAAATGATACAAGGGTATCTTATAGAGGCAGAGCAACTGCTGGACAGATATCCGGACAATGCTACGCTGGCGGAAAAAGCAATACAATTATGGAGAATCGTCTATGGAGTACGATATAAGAAAGACATTCCCCGGGAACTTGTAGAACAGGCGTACGTCCTGCTTTTGCGATTCCCAAAGGATAAGAATGTGCAGAGCCAGTTCTTCGAAATGCTGCAGCAATCCACAGAACGGGACAGATGGCAGGAATATATCCACAATAAGGCGGTGAGGTGTGGAGTGTTGGAAAATATAGACTGGTAGGTAATGAAATCCCCAATCCCTGTCGAAATATAATTACAATACTAATTACAGAAAGAGAAAATACAATGAAAAATAAGAAGTACATCAGAAACCTATCCATGATCACCGTAAGTCTGTGCATCGCCCTGACAGCCTGCGGAACAGAGAACTCCGGCATATTAACAGCGACCGTTGAACAGGCAGTGGAAGCATCGGCAGAGAGCACAGCGGCTGCCGGACAGACCGCAGAGACGGACAGCGAGGCAGAAGGTCCTTTGGCACAGCGTGATGCATTGGAGTGGGAACAGCGCCTGGATTACACAACGGAGAGACAGGCACAGTTAGCGGAGCTTACGGTGGAACTGACACAGGATACAGAGGAAGTGCAGAGCAAGGCACAGCCGGTGTTGGATGCCATGGCAGAGGGAAAAGCAGAAGCAGCAGTGGATAGTATCCTGGCAGAAGACTGGTATACGGTAATGCTGTCGGATCTTTTGATCGGGCAGAGAAATTATACCGGCACCACCGACAATGGGGACTGGAAAATGTTGATTTTATCGGATGAATTGGGACAACATTGCACTGCGATAGAGTATCCGCTTGCAGATGGCAGAGAATTTTATGTACAGGTCAGCGATAATGAAATCCGGTATTACGTCTGCGCGGAGAATGAAACCGGTGCGTTTACCAGCGAGAGCCTGAATCTGACAGATGGCACCTATACGGGATATGAAGGAACGTTATCTGCAGCGAACCTTCCGGAGGGGAAGCTTATAGTTCATATGGGAGCTGCTGATCCGGAAGCCGGGGCAGCAGAAGCATTTCGTAATCGAAGCACACAGGCAGTGACCTATGAAGGAGAGTTTACGGCAGAGGGAAAGCCTGCGACAGAGACTCCGAAAAAGCTGCAGAAGGAAGGTAATGCTGTTTATGCTGTCAGACAGGAAGGCAATAATATTTTCTACCTGACGGTAGCGGAGGTAGAAGTACAAAATGCATTTACACCGGAACAGCTGGGAATAGTAACAATCTGGGATTGATCAGTAAACGGAGAGCATAGTTATGATAGTAAAAGGAATAAAGAGATATAGTTGGATTCTGTTGGTAATAATGCTGGCTGTCTTCTGGAAAGCCCCACTGCATGCAGAAGCCGCCACAACACAGGTTGATAATCTGGTACTGATGGTTAATTTCAGTAAAGATGGCGATAATACCTTCAGCACAAACTTCAATAAGTATCAGGAAATGTACACCGGTACGGCATCAGCGTCGAAGCGTTCCCTGGAAAAATATATTTCAACAATATCAGATGGACAGGTCAAGGTAAATAATTATTTCCCACAGGTAGTAAATGGACAATTCATACCGATCACTATCACCGGAACGGCACTAAATTATCCGGATGCAGCCGACGGAGAGAAATTTGTGGGAGCTGTCATAGATGCAGTAAACAATGTTTCCGGTTTGGCTCTGCCGTCGAAGCTGGACAGCAGATACAATGATGGATATATAGATAATCTTACGATTATCGTCCAGGTAGATAAGGATAAAATGACAGGAGCATTCGGCTCCCGTAAGGCAGATTGGGGAGATTCCACTACCCTGTTAGGTGGACAATGGAAAGTGGGGGCTTATAATGTGCTGCCGACTAACATGCTTGAGGTCGGAACGTACAGGGACTCAGGATATTCACTGGCTTCCCATGAATTCCTGCATACACTGGGAGCGCCGGATCTGTATCGTACTTCGGGAGAGACTGGGGATCCGGTAGGGAGATGGTGGGATCTGATGGCAGGATCTAATTTCACAGCACATTATCCTTTGACCTATACACGGCAGGAACTCGGGTGGATGAGTATCGGGACATTGACGGAGAGTGGGACATACACTCTGCGGCCGGCAGAAGAATCCTCTGGCACCCGGGCATATATTCTGAAGACTTCACGCAGTGATTCGGAGTTCTTTGTGGTGGAATACCGGCAAAAGCCTTCCGGCCGAGAAGACTATGATTCCTATATTCCGGAGAGCGGGCTGATCGTCTACCGGGTAAACAATGCGGTGGAGAATCATACCAATAAGGCAGGGGACAATTATATTTATGTGTTCCGGAAGGACACGCTGGATCCGGCAAAGGCACAGGAAGATGCAATGAAAGCCACGGTGGGAGGACAATACCGCAATGCTCTGGGAAGCAGCGATATGGACGCTCCCTATACGGCAGATACTATCTTTTATTCGGATGGAAGTAACAGTGGAATTGTGATTGACCAGGTTAATCCTGGGGCTGACGGAAGTATTTCATTTCATGTGGAATTCCCGGTACTTTCTGCCGACAGTTACTGGCTGCAGAGAGGAGAGAGTATCACCGGACTGTGTTCTCCTGCAATTACTGGGGATGCGGCGGGCAGCTGTATGTATCTGGCAGGTATTGTAGAGGAACAGGGACGGAGCCTGTTGAAAATATATTCTTCACAGGCTGCAGACGGTAGATGGACAGAAATGCCGGGTAGTGCTATATCTCAAAAAATGTCACCGGTGGATCTTCTGAATGTGAACGGGGATATTTATGTGGCCTATATGGACACTTCAGGTTATGTGCACGTGTCGCAAGCGGATTCTATGGGTCTGAATAGCGTGTATACTTCACAGACAGCAGTCTGGCCACAGCGTCTGGAACTATTTTATGAACAGGGGAAACTGTGGGTGAGCTGGATGGACGACAAATCCCTTCAGGTGATCAATCTTTCAGATCAGTCCGACCCGCTTCCGGCATTGACGGTACAGGGGGCGAGTATCTCGGGTGCAAAGCTGTTCTATTATGGTGGTAATTGGTATGCTTCCTATTGTGATTATATGACACCAGGGGCGAATGGCAGAGTCGCTGTCCTTCAGCAGCAAGGCTGGCAGGATGTGTATACCATGAATAGTCTGGGAAAGATCAGTTATGCGGATGTCTGTGTATCTGGTAATGTATTGTATCTGGCAGCCCTGAATAATGCGACTGCAAAGACAGCCTTGATTACATATGATGGTACGAAATGGAGTGAAGAAATTCTGCCGGAGGAAATTCAAAGCACGGATACCGTAAGGCTGGCACTGAAGGACGGGATACCGTATATCTTCTGGACGGCGGGAAATGATAAAAAATTGCAGGCAGCCTATCTGTTGGATGGCAGCTGGCAGAAGCTTGCGTCTACCATAGGGACAGATATCAATGGCTTTGATATTTTTTGTGGGGGCAATACATTGTATGCTGCCGGAGCTACGACTGGCGGAATCACTTCTGTCAAAACAATGAAGACGGTGGAAAATCCAACCCCTACGCCAACGCCAACCCCTACGCCAACGCCAACCCCTACGCCAACGCCAATCCCTACGCCAACGCCGACCCCAACGCCGACCCCAACGCCAACACCTACACTGAAGCCCCAGGTTACAGAACCGGAAGTGGGAAATGGCAATGTTGTCCTGGCTCTCCCCGCAGGCTATGACAGAAGTGCAAGGCTGTATATTGACGGCGTAGAGTTTTCCGGCACAGCATGGCAGAATGACGAGTCGAAACGGCTGATAAGCATCGGAAGCACAGGACCGATGGGGACTATGGCACAGACAGCTATGGCAGTTCAATACAATGCATCAGGCATTCCCACCGGCATGTATGTATGGAGCCTCTCCTACAATGGAAGCTATTATACGGCTACGGCGATCCCTGAGTTTGAGAATCTTTTTTCCTACCACGGATTTTCTGTGCGATATACCGGCAACACCGGACTGAGATGTACCTTTGGTATAGATTCTGCAAAAAAACAGCAGCTGACCGGTGCTTCCGGACTGCAGGGATACCGGATCAAGGAAATCGGTACGCTGATTATGCGCCCGGATCTCTATACACAATATCCCATGGTCTATGGAAGCAATAAATTAGGTGGAGGAAAAACATATGGTGTCATCAACGGCAGATTCAGCGATAAGGTCATCAGAAGAGTGAACGGAAGAGATCAGTTTGCAAATGTCCTTACGAATCTTCCACCGGCTCGTTATAACACAGCGTATATCTTCCGCCCCTATACAGTTATGGAAAAGGACGGTAGCAATGTGGTAATCTATGGGCCGGAAATGTCCCGTAGTATGTACACTGTCTGCAAACAGATTTTGAACCGTGGAGACTTCCGACCGGGAACGTCTGGTTATAATTTCCTGAAAAATATTGTGGACAGCGTAGAAAAGTAGAGATAGGAGCAATTCTGAATGGAAAGTAATAATAAAAATAAGAAAAATACAGTGTGGATCATACTGACCTGTGTATTTGCACTGACGACATTAGTGTTGGGAATGGCATTATATCGTTCTCAGAGTGACAGGAAACTCCTGGAGAATCAGCTGGCGGGAGCACAGGATGTGGTGGCAGTGACAACGGCTCAGCAACAACAGTTGGCAGGAGCAGATAATTTACAGGAAATCCGCATTATGAACGGTATATTACAGCAACAGGATAAGCATCAACAATGGGTAGACGTGGCACCTGTAGAGGATCTGCTGCAGGCGGATCCGGTACTGGCAGGGAGAAACAAGATGCAGGAACTGATCACACAGAACAGGGAAGCGGTGCAGAATGGAACCGTCAGTGCAGAACAGCTTTCGCCGCTGATGGCTAAAGCAGGTACCCTGACAGGCGCAGCACTGGCATCCGCATCCCGGGTGGAGAGCAGCAATAACAAAACAACTACACAGACACCGAAAGCACAGACAGGCAGTAATAGTACGACAACGGTAACAGCACCGGCAGCAACTCCGGTGGCAACACCTGCTCCGGTACAGCAGCCGGATAACAATAATAACTCTGATAATGATCATTCCGACAATGACTCTTCAGATAATGGAAGCTCCGATAATGGCAGTTCAGACAGTAATTCCGGTGGAGATTCCTCTGATAGTGGAGATGGCGAAGATATCGGATGGACGGATGAGATTCTGTAGAAATGAAAATTCCCAAACCATAGTTTAAAGAACTGATGGTTTGGGAATTTTTGTAAAGATGTTAAACAGTAATGCTTTCTATAATAATTATTTCTCCAAATCAATTGTCTTCAGCAATTCCTGAATCTGTTCCACGCTCAGCCACTCGGTATTATTGCCGGAGCTGTAGGAGAAGCCTTCCGGTACTCTCTTGCCGGTAGGAACGGCACGTCTGGATTCACTCCATACCATCTGAGGATATACGATGAAATGCTTATCGTATTCATAGGTATTCAGCGAGTCTTCTACTGTGACCATGATCTCATGGAGCTTTTCACCTTCGCGGATTCCTACTTCGGGCATTTTACATCCGGGCAGCATTGCCTGTGCCAGATCGGTAATCTTAAAGGAAGGAATCTTGGAGATGAAGGTCTCACCACCCTTGGATTCTTCCAGAGCTTTGATCACCAGTTCCACACCCTGCTGCAGGCTGATCCAGAAACGGGTCATGCGGTAGTCGGTGATGGGAAGCTCGGTGCCGCCGTTTTTGATAATGTTATGGAAGAACGGAATAACGGATCCGCGGCTTCCGGCTACATTACCATAACGAACGATGGAAAAGCAGATATCCTTGCTTCCGGCATAAGCGTTTGCGGCAATGAACAGCTTATCGGATACCAGTTTGGTACCACCATACAGATTGACGGGATTAACAGCCTTATCTGTAGATAAAGCAACCACTTTCTTGACCCCGGTATCCAGTGCGGCATCAATGACGTTCTGCGCACCATGAATGTTGGTCTTGATAGCTTCTGCGGGATTATATTCACAGGCAGGAACCTGCTTCAGAGCTGCGGCATGAATCACATAATCGACTCCTTCAAACGCTCTGGTGAGACGTTCCTTGTCTCTGACATCGCCGATGAAGAAACGGAGCTTGCCGGCATACTGCTTGAATTCATTCTGCATGATAAACTGTTTGAATTCATCGCGGGAATAAATGATGATCTTCTTGGGATTGTAGTTATCCAGTACATATTTGGTAAAAGCCTTACCAAAACTACCGGTACCACCTGTGATCAAAATGGATTTATCATCTAATAACATAATGTCCTCACTTTCGAAACTTAAATTCTTTATCATAATAACATATTGTATGGAAAAACGCAATTATTACGCAGTTTATATTATCCTAATGATATTTAACAAATAAATAAAAGCAAAAGGGATGCAGTATGAAGTATAATAGGAATAAAAGAATGCCTTACGGCAGTAATTTAATAGCGATCTGCGGAGGTGAAAATATACTTGAATATGTCAAAACCAAATAATTTAGCCGTTTTATATCCTGGCCTCATTAGGCAGTGGGATTATGAGAAAAACAATGGACTTACTCCGCAGGAAGTTACTGCCGGTTCTCAGAAGAAAGTATATTGGATCTGCGAGAAGGGGCATTCTTTCGACATGGATATCCGAAGCAGAACGAAAGGGCAGGGGTGTCCTTATTGTAATAACAGAAGAATTTTGCCGGGATACAACGATCTGGCCACCTTGAACAAAGAACTGGCAGCGGAGTGGAATTGGGAGAAAAACGGCAATCTGAAACCTACGGATGTGGGGACAGGCTCTAAAAACAGAGTTTGGTGGAAATGCGATAAAGGTCATGAATGGCAGGCACGTGTGATTCAGAGAAATGGTGGCACGGGATGCCCGGTGTGTGCGAATAGAATCGTTTTAAAATCCTATAATGATTTTGCATCACAGCACCCGGAGCTGCTGTCGGAATGGGACTACGACAGAAATGAGATTGACCCGTCAGAATGTGCATGCTTTAGCAGAAAAAGGGTATGGTGGAATTGCAGAAGAGGGCATCATTGGAAGGCGACTGTCAGCGACCGGAGCAAGGGAACGGGATGCCCTAAATGTTCAGAGGAACGCAGGGTATCTTTTCCGGAAAAGGCAATCCTCTATTATTTGCGCCTACATATAGAGAATGTACAGGCAAATTACAGGGACGAGAACATAGCACCTTATGAACTGGATATTTATTTGCCGGAATATCGTCTGGCAATTGAATATGACGGAACTTACGGACATTCTAGGGGAAACGGAATAGCCAGAGATCTTCGGAAAAACCGGAAATGTGAGGAAAATCACATTGCACTGGTCCGGATACGGGAGAAGGACTGTCCGGAACTGAATGATTCTTCTTTCGATTACAGACTGGAAGACAGAAATGGATTAAGGGATGCAATTTATTTTTTGTATCAGTATTTATCAGATAAATACGCAGTTGAGATACACATGAAAGAGGATGAGGTGGATCCGGAGCGGGATGCGGCAGAGATTTATTCACTGATTGCATTCAGCGAGAAAGAAAATTCAATTTTGAAAAAGGCACCTCAGATTGCAAAAATGTGGCATCCCACAAAGAACGGCCGGGTAACGCCGGAAGATATTTCTGTCGGGTCCAGTAAAAAGTTCTGGTGGCAGGGAGATTGCGGTCACGAATGGATGAGTACAGTTTCTTATGAAATCAGCAGTGGAAAGTGTCCTTATTGTTCCGGAATGCGGGTTTTACAAGGGTTTAATGATCTGGCAACGGTGAATCCGGCAATTGCAAAAGAATGGGATTATGAAAAGAATGATGAATTATCCCCGGAGAAAATTACTGCCGGAAGCGGTAAAAAAGTATGGTGGAGATGTGAAAAAGGTCATTTCTGGTATGCTTCCATTGTTTCAAGAAATCGAGGAAATGGTTGCCCTATCTGTGCAAATCGTATTGCTTTAAAAGGATACAACGACATTACTTCAAATGAAAGACTGCTGAAATCATGGGATTTTGAGAAAAATAGTGGACTGGATCCAACAAAGCTTAGCATTGGATCAGAGAAAACAGTATGGTGGCTTTGTCCTGTGTGTGGATGCGAATGGAAGGCAATGATCCGCCGACGGGCGGAGGGAAATGGCTGCCCGGAATGTGGGAAGAGGATCCGATATGCAAATTCCAGAAGGAAGATGGTAAAAGACAGAGGGAACCTTGCGGAGAAGAATCCCGCTCTGCTGGAAGCGTGGGATTGGGAGAAGAATACAGTCAGTCCCTATGAAATCCTGGCAGGATATACGAAAAAAGTTTGGTGGAAATGCAAACAATGCGGAAATGAATGGGAAGCCACGGTGATCTCCAGAAATAATGGACGGGGCTGTCCTGCTTGTGCCGAAAAGAGCAGAGCCGCAGCGAGACAAAGGAAGCTTTTGAGTAAAAAGCAGCCGATTACCATGACGCATCCGGAACTGATGCAGGATTGGGACTATGAGGAAAACAGCAACCTGAATCCTGATTTTCTGACAGCGGGTTCCGGAAAAAGAGCAGGCTGGAAGTGCCATCTCTGCGAGACGAAATGGACGGCAGTTATTGTGGAAAGAACCAGAGGAAAGGGCAAATGCCCGAAATGCAGTAAACATTGAGAGGAGGAACGGCATGTATCATCCAACAGTAGAGGAATTGAATAAAACACCATGGGAAAAACAAATGGCACAGCAAATGACTTTTGATAATTCAGGGGTAACGTTATCCTATCGCAATGTACTCTATATCATTCAACAACATTTAAAGACTTTATATGGGGATATGGCAGACTGGAACAAAAATCTGGGAATCTATTTGCGGTCAGAGGAAAGAAAGCATTCGACATTGTTCGTGGATAAGATAGAAAATGTACTGGAAATTACTACAGATCATTTGCAGGCTGCAATGCAATTTGAAGAACAGAATCAAAGGATGGCCGCAATGGCATGTGAACTGTATCAGAACTGGTGTAATACCCAGAATGTGCAGTCACTGGCACAGGCTGCGGAGATACTGGGAGTGTTTCCGGGAGAGAGCAGGATTTCTCTAAATGAGTATTACGTAGTATTTCCCGGAGAAAAAGAAGAACGGAAAAAAATCAGGGCGCAAGTTTTGTCGGACGAAAATTCTATCAGGCTTCTTTCGATGGTTGTTAATTTGATGGTTTCGTTTTACCGGGATGGTTTATTGTGTACCTATCCCGGTGTGGGGACAATGATTACGCAGCCGAGAGGAAAGCTTTTCTGGAGAGGAGAAAACGCATATTACGGCTCTTCGAAACCGAGTATTTACAGGAGCACCGGAAATTTGTCCCCGGAACTATTTCAGACAGTGACCAAAATGAGATACGATGAGTGCGGTAAAATGCTGGATCAAATGGAGGCACCATTGCAGTGGTCCAGACAAATCAGCGATGTTTCTTACATGGCGATTATGCAGCATTATGGATTGCCCACGCATATGCTGGATATTACCGGGGATATAAAAACGGCCCTCTTTTTTGCGTGCTGTAAGTGGAAACAGGAAGATTCGTTTAGCAGATGGGAGCCGCTCAGAAAGTGTGATTTTGAGAAAAAGGATTCCAGACCCAATGTGGCTGAAATAGGTGGAGATTCCCGGTATGGAATGATTTATAAGGCAAGGACGGAGATAGAAGATCTGATGTGGCTGGTAGTGGAACCCGCAAAAAATAACTGTGGGGAAAATTCGGAATATCAATCCATGGAAAAGCATGTGATACCGGTGGGGTATCAGCCGTTTAACCGGTGTAGGTCGCAGCATGCCTATATGGTTCTTGGAATACAGGATCTGTACCTGGATGCACAATTCGATAAGGCGAAATTCTTATTGGATGAGGATTTCTGTGAATGGATCTATGAGGAAATGGGAAAAGGCGAAAAAATATATCCTCATAAGGATGTCCCCGATATTACCAAATACATTTCAAAGATAGCCAATACACATATATTTAGCAAAAGCGTTTTTGATGAATACTGCAAATTAAATCAATACAATCAAAAAAGAAGTGAAATATTAAAGAATAGTCTGAAACAGGAGGGATTTTTCATTAGTGACAGAGAACTGACGTTTATAGAACCCGACAAATTAAAGCAACTGAATGAAAAATATACGTTAGAGGATGCCCGGAGAATAGCCGATATAAAACCGGTAGCCAAGCCTATGATAGTGATAACCGGGTAAATGGTAACAGCACCTGAAAATTTTGGTGCATAAACTCTATGATAAACCTATGATAAAAAATTTAAAAATGTTTGTAAGATTTTGTCATTTATTGTCATGTACTAAATAGAGGGATTTTATATTACAGGACAAAGGTGGTAGCTAAATGTATGATACTGAAGAAAAATGTATGGAATTGGCGGAGAAACTTAAGAAAATATGTGAAGCCAAGGGAAGTACACCGTACAAACTTGCTAAAGAAGCAGGTATTTCTTCGTCTACAATAAGTGAATTCTTGAAGGGAAATTCAAAACCAAGAATTGATACATTACTGATTATTTGTAATCAACTTGGGATTTCTATGACGGACTTTTTGGAAGAACGGGAGGTTATGGAACAGTATGCCAAGGAGGAAGAAGAACTGGTAAAAGTATATAGAAGTTTATCAGGAGAGAAGAGAAAGCAATTAGGTACATATGTGAAAATGCTTGAGGAATATAGCGGGAGAATAGATGACTGAGAATAAAAAATTGAAAAGAAAATTAATTGTACAGTCATTTTTGCCATTGTCGATTCTTATAGTAATCAAAAGCGTAACGAAGGAAACGCTTGGGAAAATATATTGTTTGCTGGATAGCATACTACATAAATGCAATATCATTGAGACGATTCAAGAGACAGGACTGAGGGACGATATTTGGCAGATTTTAATTGGTATTATTGCACTTTGGTTTGCAATCAGTGGATTCATTACGTTCTGGCAATTTCGGCAGGCGCATTTTACAGCATTTAATGATGATGGGGATAAAATTGTGATAGAAGACAAGATACAAGACTCCGGTATCAGCTTTTTTATGACGTTTATACTTTCGCTGTTGGTGGATAAAGTAAGTACAGTTAATGAGTTTATCTCATATATACTGGTGATGTGGTTTGTTGCAGAACTTATGGTCAAAACGGATTTATATTACCAGAATCCTGTATTGATTTTATTGCAATACAAGCTTTACAGGGTGAAATTTACTTCTGACATAGCGAATGTACCAAATCCCAAAACATATATTGCTATATGCCGTGAGGAACTGGACGAAAATAAGGTAGTAAAATGGAAATATATTTCGGATGATGTGTGCCTTATGTACAACAAGAACAGAAAGGAACAGTAAATGGAAGATGTAAGAGAAGAATGTACAATGCAAAACATAGTAACGGAAATAGAAACTATGTTTTGCGATGAAGAATATGGATTCGAAGTATATGCACTTATAAAAGGTGATGAAAAGACACTAAAGCGCTTTGCGTTCTATGAAAAAAGTAAAAACAATCAAGATAATTTCAAAGACAAAATTCAGAAAACAATTGCTGAGGTTGTGAAAAGAGATTATGGAGTTGAAGCATCACAATATGTAAGTGTAGATTATGTGGCGGATGATCAACACAGAATATATGTGCTGCCACAGAACGAACAATATGCCCCTTTTGAATATTTGAAAGCTGTTGAGCCGAAGGAAAATTATTTTGGAGTAAATGACTTTGACAATGTGGATGCAATACTCTTTCGGTTTAAAAGAGAGAGCAGGTGTATATGGGCATATCAAAGTGTTCAGCCTATATTGATTCCGAACAAGAAAAAAGAAAATTTTTTGGTCAAGGCGATATCTACAGAAGATATGGACAAGTTCGAGGAATTTACGGATAGAATTTTTACGATAACTCAAAAAGTAAATTTACTGGTAGTGGGAGAGAATATACTGACCAGGGATATAAAGCTGATGCAGAGGCACTTTGGCTTTGAACAGTATATTCGTTCAGAAGCCATGAAAGTTGTGGAAGATATAACCAAAACGGGTCTTGTGGAAAACAATTTTAAATTACAGGAATATGTAAGTCGTCCATCAAAGACATACGCCAAAAAAATGCTTCGAATTAAGCAGTACAATGTTGTGAAACTGAAATCAAAGGAGTTAATAAAGAAAATTCAAAAAACGGAAAGATGGCGTGAAACATTTACGATTATAAATGGAAAAATACAGCTAAACACTTATAAAGACGTAGAACACTTGATAGATCTGTTTGATGAAAGGTATACAAAGTCATTAATAACAAATGATGAGTTTGATACAGATGTAAAGCGAATAGCAAAGAAGAATGAAACGTGATAGATAATCAGATATTATCATTTAATTTTACAATTATTTATAAAAATAGAGGTGGTTGCATAGAATGAATATTAATTGGGAAACAATAGTAGATGGTTTTAGGGGATTTGAAAAATTGGCTCTTGAATTTGTAGAAGAAAATGAACCACAAAATGGATGCTCATGGAAACCAACAAAGGAGACGCGAGACGGAAATCATGATGCAATTCTGGCCAGAGAAGTTTCAGACACTCCAAAGCCGGATTTTGCTGTATTTGTTGGATATGCAAATAATGTGGATGTCTGGTGGATGGAAGCTAAATATTCTGCTGAGGCAACTCAGGAAAATAGCATAATAAGCAGATATCGCTTGGATGCAACTATTGTTAGCGCAATTTTGTCACGCAATATTTCAAAAATCATTTTTGTTACAAATTTAGAGATAGCATCAAAAACAATTGCGGATATTCGAAAAGCTTTGATATTCTCCAATAGTTGTAGCGAGGTGAAATTCTATACAAAAAGTCATTTGGAAAACTGGCTTTTAGACAAGCCGTTTTCTTTTTTTGGATCTAAATTTAAATGTACTCTTGATATGTATAATCAATTAGAAAAACCATATTTCAACCATATTGAAGAACTTTCTTTTTACTCTATTGGAAATAATTTTTTTCAAGAACCGCTATCTTCTGTATACGTTGGTGGAATATATGAAATTCACTTTTCCATTTCTGTATACAAGGATTTTGACGCCACATTGAATAGCTGTATTAATATCCAACTACTATCAGAGGATTCGAAAAAAATTCATTTAAAAAAGGGAATTAATGATTATGTTTTTTATGCCTGTATACCGGAAAATTTGGAATATGAGCCTATTTCAAAATTGGATTCACCTGGCGAATATAAGACGCTACAGCCCATATCCATTGCTTATTTATTAGAAAACGAATCTAGTACAGAAGATTTTGAAATACAAATTATTCCGGCAACTGCAATAAAAATTATAAATTCAGAAAATATATTTTTTGACATTCCATCACAAAATAAGTTGGTTGATAAATTATGTAAGGATCTGACAGATCATACCCATAATCCGGATTGTAAATTTTCGTTAATATCAATATATGGAAGTTCCGGAATTGGAAAATCTTATGTCCTACAGTTATTTAAAAATAAGTTAATGAAAGAAAAACAGCATATATTATGTAGCACTTATACTTTTTCAGGCGATAAAATAGATGACATAAAGGTTATTAAAAAAATTATTTTTCAATTGTTTTTCCCGTATTTATATTTTGAGGATTTAGATTCGGATTATGTAAATGAATTACGAAAAAATTTTCCTAAAATCAAAGATATTTTTTGGAATTTTGTTTTTTTCTCAACCGAAATAGAAGATTTTATAAAATATGTTCAAAATCCTGAACTGTTAAAAGATATTTTTCTCAGCAACATATGTATTAATAATCGCATTATACTTTTGGATGATATTCATAAAGTACCACGTGAATACGGAAATATTTTAAAGGAAATGCTTAAGTTACTAATAAGTCGGGAATACCCTGTTTTTTGCATTATAACTTCACATCAAAAAATTTCTATGGAAAAATATAGAAATGGTAAAAAACAATTTTTTGATAGTATTGAAGTGAACGTCACCAGTAATGATATATGTACACTTCTTGGCAATAAAAATATTGATGTTGATGCTGCTGGCATAACAACACTTTTTGGATCGGTAATAGAAGTGGTATATTTTTTGAAATATTTGTCTACACTGAACGATGCTATAAAAAATATCGACGATTTTAAGCTAGCATATCACTCATTTATGCGATGTGAGCTTCTCAAAAATGAAATAATTTCTAAATTCAAAAATACGTTTAGCAGAAATGCTGATGCGGAAGCATTATGTTCCTGTATTTATTATACCTTATCAGGAATACATCGTAAGTTAATAAATGATATTCCACAATCTGCTGAAACCCTTAATTTACTATTAGATGCCGAATTAATCAGAAAAAATGATGATGATTTTTTTGTGAGTTGGCATGATTACTATAGAGATATATTTATTAGTCATTTTTCTTTAAAACCATATAATGGTATACATATTCCCTTTGAAGATGTTTACCATATGAAATTACAACTTGAACTAAAAAGCCAGGAAAACAATACCGTAGAGGAAGCATTAAGCAAAATGGAGGAGTTATTTGCTGAGCAGAAATATTATTCAATTTATTATATTTTGGAAAACATTTTTCTGGAAGACACTGTAAAAAGGCAGTTCAAAAACGGTGTTTGTACTCAAAATTATTTTATGTTTTTTGCATATTTTGCTTATGCAAATGCAAATGCCGGAACAACTTATTCTGGATATGATCTGTTTCAACGTTTATATACAGAGGCAGCTTCGGTATCAGACACAACAGTAATAATAATTCGATATATTGCATTGTGGGAAATAATCAATTCACTCTATGAAAGCAATAAGTATCAAGAAGCTTTGCAAAAAATAGATTGCTTTAACAGAATGGCAACAGCTGTTCAAAATAATTGGAAAGTTCTGTTCGGCTGGGATCTTCCATCGATAAAATACGCTGTAAACACAGTAAAAATGTTTATTGACAGTGAAAATGGAATTAATTGTTTGGATAAAATTCCGGCAAAAGATTTTTTGTTTTCAAAAGATATTCCTTTTTCCACGTATCGCTTGATTTTATGTAATCTTACAAATGATTTTGATACAGCGCAAAAAATACTTAGAGAATATAACAGTCTGGTACAGAATAGACCGGATTGCGATGCCAAGACAAAATATATGTATAATTTTGCTGTTATATTTCTCGATTGTATTAATGATAAAGTAGATATCAGCGAAGTCATTGTCGCAAATAATCTATTAAAAGAAAACTTTGTTCATGATTATAATAGACACATTTTTGCTACCTCTCTTCTAGCATTAACCAAAGGAGATTTACCACTGTGTGAGAAGTATAGGCTGGAATATATGAAAACGCAGCGACCATTGAAAGTGCGTCAACTTGCTTTTGAAGCAGCATATTCGGCATTAGTATATTTGCATAAGCATCAAAAAATGGCAGCAATAAATGAACTGGAAAAAGAAGTGACATTATTCGCTGAAAGGTCAACGTACCTTCCTGTTATTAGTCACAACATAAAATATATAAATCAATATGAATTTTCATTAGATGATTTAGAGTTTTATTTAGGCGGGCATCTTCGGGAAGGGAAATATTATATAGATATCCGCATGCTATATTAAGTGTAATAGCATGCGGATATAGAGTTGCTTTTAATATATAGTAGTATCAGTGATATTCGGTTGAATATGCTTTCGCAGTTCTTCAGAAGATAAAAAATCAATATATTCGTCTATGTCTATAACCTCCTTCAGACGAATGAAAGAATATTTGAGATATTCTTTTTTAGATTTTTCGTCAGGGACAAACTCAAATATTTGTCGAACAATTAAATTATAAAAATGCTGTAATGATGAATAATAGTTAAATCGAAATTTTTTATAAATGTTATTTTTCTGCAGGTATTCCTTAATCATTTTGTATGCAGTCATCATATCGTCTATATTCTTTTGATTAAATGACTGTACAATGGATCCCGAACGTTTATAGTGGTGATACACAACTTGAGGGACACAAACCACTCTATTTGCAGCCAGCGTGCAACTATATGAAAAAGGTTGATCTTCAAAAAAAATATGCTCTGGAAATGTTAATAAATTATCCGTCAAAAAAGTTTTTCGATATATTTTATTTAAAGCTGACGGCAAGAACTTTATACCATAATTATACTCGTTTGTCATAATACGAAATGCAATCTCTCCAGAAAGCACATAATCTTGATCGTATTTGCACTTATATACGGGAGAAGTAGTAATATAATCGTATTCTCGCATCAAACTACATGTAACAATATCGGCATTTAATTGTTGCGCTTTATTATACATTACTTCCAGATAATTTAGGTCCATCCAATCATCACTGTCAATAAATGATATGTACTCTCCAGATGCCTGTTGGAGCGCTTTATTTCGGGCTCCTCCAGGCCCAAGGCTGGTAGAAAGCGGCAAAAACAAAACATTTTCGTGCGTTTTGGCAAGTTCAGTTGCTATTTGAGGAGTACTGTCTGTAGATGCATCATCTGCAATAATAATTTCAATGTCTGATAAGGTTTGGTTAAAAATGGAATCCATACATTTTAATAGATACCTTTCTGTGTTATGGGTTGTAACGATAACGCTCACTTTCATAATTAAATCCTCCTTTGGGTTGTTTGGAATACTAAAAACCGACTGATAATATCTGATTATCAGTCAGTTACAACAGAATAGAGGAATCGCCGGCATTGAGGAGAATGTGCCGGCGATTGTTTTTTGCGATTTCGTTATACTTGAAAATTTTTTCTGGGATGTTTAGAGGTAAGAATATCCCTTTGTTTGGATAATGCGACATGAGTATAGATTTCAGTAATATTAATAGAACTATGTCCTAGCATTTCTTGAATATAACGAATATCGACATCGGCCTCCAAAAGGCTTGTGGCAAAGGTGTGGCGAAACATATGTGGAGTAATATGAAGGTCAATTGCTGCTAAAGATACATATTTATTAATCATCCGCCGAATTGCCTGATCTGAGACGGGAGTTTGATTTTGGTTAATGAAGAAAAAACTACAGGGATTATTCTTATCGTGAAAACTGTTGCGATATTCAGTCAGAATATGTAAGACATCATCATTACCTATTTGCATGCGCCGCTCCTTGCTTCCTTTCCCATAAATTAAAATAGATCGGTCCACCAGATTGACATCGCTTGTTTTTAAGGAACATAGTTCGGAAATTCGTATCCCGGTGGCAAAAAGTAATTCAATGATAGCCGCATCACGTAAAGCATTTTGGCGTTGATAGGTAGTGGAAGCCTGAATGCGATATGCGTAGATAGTTGATAGCATTGATTCCACAATTGGGAGGGGGATTGTTTTGGGTAAAATGGTTGGTTCACGGAATTTAATTTGAATTTTGTTGAAAGGATTTATAGTAATAATTTCTTTATATTCCAAATAATGAAAGAACGCTTTAACTGATGCAATTTTCCGCTTTACGGTTTTAGGCTTATAGAGTTGATGAAGCTTACTGATGTAAGTTTCCAAAACGGAAGATGAGACGTCAGCTACATCAGAAATGTGAATAAACTCTGAAAATTGTCTAAGATCAATCTTATAGGCTTTCAAAGTCTTAGAATTTAGTCTTTTTTGAAACTCACAGTGTGTCAGGTAATCGATAATTTGTGCGTCTAAATTGTTCATTACAGAAACTCCTTTGTTATTTTTTGATAGGCAATGTGAATTATTATATCGGATGTTTGCAAGAAAACAAAGGGGTGAATTGAAAGATAAGTGAACGATAATTAGAAGTTATCTGTTGAATGTGATCCGGAAAAATGGCAAAAAATATATAGTTATTTGCCAGTGCATACGATAGGAGATGCGAGTGGTTATGTATAAAGCTAGTATAATTGTCTCATTAAGTAATGAATATGCATTAACAGAAAATTTTTTTGGTAACCTGCTTGGTATTATAAATGGAGATATAGACGTGTTTGCTGTGGTTGATGGAGAAACTGATAGAAAAACAATTCAATTTTTAGATAAACTCAAAAATATGTACCCAAACATATCTGTTATTTATAATAATGAAAATATTGGATATTCCAAAGCTAACAATATTGGCGCATTTTTATCCTCCTCCCCATATTTGATTTTTTTAAACTCAGATACATTTCCTATTGATGATTCACTGTACAAAATGATAAACTTCATGGATAAATCACCAGAAATTGGAGTTGCGCAAGGACTAATTTTATATCCTCAAACTAATCTTGTGCAAAGTGCTGGTCATATATTTGGTTTTTATAAAACTTCACATGCATTTGATGGATTGGATCAACAAGCCCCTATAGTACATAGAATGGCTGAACGGCAAGCGTTAGGTTCAGGATTTTATATCACTAGGCGTTCCCTTTTTGTTGAAGAAAATGGTTTTAACGAATTATTTTACAATGCATGGGAAGGATTAGAATATTCTTTGAAAATACATTGCAAAGGATATAAATGCATGTATTATCCAGAAGCAAAGGCTTACCATGTAAAAGGCTCTGGGCGAAATCGCAGATTTCGAGATGAATCATATCAGACCGGTTATTTTTGGCATTGCTGGGGAGACAAAATTAAAATAGATATCCCGGATATATATCACGAGCAGTTACAAGAAGAAGACTACAAATACCATTATTTATTGATAAACGGAAGCTCAATAAGAGATAATATATGGTCAATTCTTCTTAAGGAGCTTCCATTCAACTTTATTGGACATTATAATATTGAAAAATCTATGGTTAAAAATTCGATATCCTTAGAAGATTCTGTTCCGGCATCCTTTTTACAAAGTAAGTCAAATCTTCTTTTTGTGGTAGACAGCTTTAAAGATATTATAAATAACCATCGGATTTTTAGTTACAGAAAATCTTTTATGGTGCATGATATAATTTTAGACCTTCATGGTAATGTTATATACCCTCAGATTTATTTGAAAAAGTGAAAATTACCATACTCTGGGATCTAAGTTATATGATGGAGAGGTCTCTTTTGCGTTATAAATTACAGCGTTGGATTGTTTAAAATTAAGATGCGTATTTCTAATTATTTTATGATAAGAGGTTCCTGCTAAGGCTAAATTTTCATATGGTATCGGATCACTATACAGAAAAGTACCTATCATGCAACAAAGATATTTGATCCGTTCATCATTTTTCATAATAGCGGGGGCCTCTGCCTCTAACAAATGCTGTAATGCTTCTTCCCTTTTGCCCATTAAAATATAACAAACTGAAAGCTTCAAATGACATTTATAGTATTGAATCCAATATTGGTTTTCAAATAACGCTTCTTGAGATAACTGCAATTGTTCAATACTGCCGGTTCCGAGTAGAAATTTGACATATTGTATTTCGCATTGACAGTCTAAATGCCTTCTGTGCTCAGATGGCATTTGAAAATGTAAATCTGCAAGTTCTAAATATTTTAAAGCTAATGAAAGATTAAGATGATAAATACCCTTTGCATAATCCATATAAGTATATCCTAAATGTTCATCAGACTCATATTTAATAGCTAATCTTACATTTTTCTGCAGCCACTTATTTGCAAGTCTTATTTTATCTAATGCAAGATAAGTCACCATCATGCGATTTGTTGCAGTTAAAAATGATCGTGCTTCTAATTGTGGATTCTTTGGTTCAATAATACTCCAACTTTTTCTAAACTCATTTATATAGGCCGGGAGTGTTTTAAACTCTTGAAAGCTCCAATATTTTGCATCGATAATCTGCGCTTCTGCCTTAAAATATAAATTATCTTTCGCTTTTAATTTATAGTTTGATGTGATTTCATAAAAAATACCAAGAGCTTTTTGGCTTATATCGCAATGCATATAGCTGAAAGCTAAAAAATATTTTACATTCTCTATTTTTTCTGCAGGCCCTCCATAATATACGGATCCCTTTTTAAGAGATTCGCACAAAGAAAGAACCTTGCTATATTTATTATTTTTAAAACATACATCAATGTATTCATAAATTGAATCAAAATATAAATTATAATATTGAGGATAATACTCTATTAAGGCACACTGGTACAATTCTTTGCGATCTTTATCTCGTACCATAAAGTTTTGTAAACAGGGAACAATTTTTTCCTTATAATCCTCAATAACTTTTTGGGGGATATATTTGTTCCAAATTTCAAAATTGGGATAAACATAGTCCCCGTTATGTATGATATATTTCTTGCCAAGCAGATACTTTATTTTATTAAAGGCCAGTTCCTGCAAAACAGCATAGGGTACTCCGTCTTTCATGATACAGATTAGCAACAACAGTACATCATCAAAAACAAAGGTGCCTTTAATGTATCGAACTGCATTGTTATAAAAAGAGTCGATATAAAATTGCTTTATTTCTCTAGAACTATGAAAACTACCAATTTCCTGCGCAAAAGAATGTAACAATCCCGGGTATTTTAGATAATGTTTATTGGGGACAATCTCGTTCAAATTATTAACGGTAAAGGGAATACATTCATTTATTATGCCAAGAATTTCGGCATCTTCAATATACTCTAAAGGTATGTTTTCCATATTTGAAAAATCAAGTGGCTCTCTTCCGGCTATAACAAAAGAAATGTTCTTCCGAGGGTTGAAAGCATTTAATATTTCTTTAAAAATGGAATAATTGGTTTCATTAAGCAAATTAACATTATCTATAAAATAAATTCGTTCATAAGCAAAGGCATTGCAAGCTTCGAAGATTTTTTTGGTTTTTGAAAAAATAGAACCACACAATGTTTTTTGAATTGTTAAGTAATCCTCATCTTGTAATGCCTGAATTAGTAATTCAATGTTTTTACTATTAAAAAAAGAATTTGCAATGCTGTTTTCGCGGCAATAATGCGTAAACGCAGTGGCACTAATACTCAGACTATAAAAATTGAAGACCAATGTAAAAATTAATCGGCAAATATCTGCACCATCAGTCATTTGACCAGTAAAATTAATATATATAATTTTTTTGTCTGGTGTAATTCCTTTTAACGTATCATTTTTCAGATTATTAAGTAACCAACTTTTTCCTGAACCATGTGGGCCATATATATTATACATTTTATTATTCGCTGATTTGATTCCGTTCTGAACGGAAATATAAACCTGTGACTGATTCGAAAATATTCTTCCCAGCGATGCAAAACGCAATTTATAATTTCCACAATCAATGCGTTTATTGTGCAATTTGTAATATATGTCAAGAGAAAATTCTTTGTTAATATCAAATTCTTCTTCTAGCTCACCTAAGTTTAAAGAAAATGTTGTTATTTCCGGAGGAACGGTTTCCTTATACAATAATTCATTGTTACAATAGAGAAAAAGCGGAGTAGTATCAAAACCATATGCAGTGAATTCTCCCTCCAAAATATAGTTATTTGATAAATATAACGGATATACTACTTCATCTTCTAAAACACTATCTATTGTATATGAGTCGCTTTCGTAAAGTATGCGAATACATTGAAGCTGAACGTTAGGTGCTGTTGGAGGCGTATAGTTTACAGGAGTATTGAAAAAGAATGTTTCTACATCAGGGTTTTTCTTTAACCAGTACGCTAAGGCATATCCATCAACAAATGCAATTTTTTTAACTGTTGATAAATAGTAAAATTTTTTTATTCGCTCTATTAAATTATTTCCCATAGATGTACTGGATATGAAAAAAATTTTAATCAGATTTTTTTCAAACATAGAAGACACTAATGTAGAGTCATATTTCCTAGAAGATATGTTTTCATCCGTATGTATAGTATATTTAACCTCCGCCCACATGGATGTTCCACTAAATTCACAAAAATTTTCAAGATCTCTATTACCATCCCGTGTGGCTTTAGTCAGTCTCCAATTTTCCAAGGGAAATCTTTTTTTCAAATATACTTCAACTAAAAACTCAAATTTTCTTGAATCCTGTGTTGTTGTTTCTCCTTGATATGAGATTGTGTCTTTAAAATTCCAATTTAACATCTTCTGTACCTTATCACATTGTATTAAACATAATCATGTAGTATCTATTATCCAAAAAACGCAATCAACAGATAACTTCTAATTATCCCTTATAATCCATCCGCACTATATATAAATAAGTATATTATAAAATCATACAATTTCAAGAAAATTACATTTCGAAATACCGAAGGAACACAGCGGTTAAAACGAAGGAGTATACGAAGGAGTATAAATCAAAAAGTATGTAAGATTCTGTCGACTTTTGTCATGTATTATATAGAGACATAAATAAATGGCAAAGGCGGTAAAACTATATGTACAATACCAAAGAAAAATGCAAAGAGCTTGCGGAAAAATTCAAACAGATCTGTGCTGAAAGAGGCACAACGCCTTATAAGATCGCTCAGAAATCCGGGCTATCTTCCTCTACGGTCAGTTGTTTTCAGGCGGCTACAACGGTACCGAGAGTAGATACCCTGATGATACTTTGCAACCAACTTGGTATTTCGGTCAGTGATTTCTTTGGAGAACGGGAAGTGTCGCAGACACAGACTGAGGATGAAGAAAATATCCTGAAAATGTATCGTAATCTGCCGGAGGACAGGAAAATGGCTTTACGGACTTACCTGAAAATGCTGAATCAGTATCAGGAAGAATAGGGACAAACGCAGCATTCTGTGGTATGATGTGATAGTGACAGGCCATATGCGGCGGAAAAAATGACGCAGGAGGCCTGAAAGAGAACATCGAAAGGTATCGTACGATTATGAATACTATGACACAGGATACTTCCACCGGTCTTTGGAACAGTAAAAACAGAAAAATTTTCTTCTGGAGCATCCTAGCGCTTGCCGTGATCCTGCGTTGCATCCGTTTTGCCACAGTGCCGGACGGTATCAACCAGGACGAGGCCATGGGAGCGGTGGATGCCTGGGCATTATCAAAATACGGAACCGACAGATATGGTACTTTTCTGCCGGTTCATTTTACTGCCTGGAGATACAGTCAGATGAGCGTTCTCCTTGCCTATTGCATGGTCCCCTTTATCAAACTGTTCGGATTCAACACGGTAACGGTGCGTCTGCCGATGGTACTGATCTCCTCTGGCGCGGTGGCATTGGTATATCTTGTGGGCAGGAAATTATTCTCTGAACGGATCGCCCTGGTGGCAATGCTGCTGACCGCTGTGAATCCCTGGCAGTTTATGCAGAGCCGCTGGTCGCTGGATTGCAATCTCTTCCCGCATATTTTCCTGCTGGGATTTTATTTACTGCTTCTTGGATTGGAAAAACGACGCTATTTATACTTGTCCATGGTCTTTTTCGGACTGACATTTTACTGTTACGGTATCGCTGCCTATTCCGTAACTGCATTTCTTTTTGTATTCTTCATATGGTGCCTGTGGAAGCGCCGGCTGAAATTCCGCTTTTGAACTTTTCCTTTGCACAGCTGGGGAAAAATGCCTGGGCTCTGTTCAGCCATGTATTCCTGCAGCTGCCGGATATTTTCTTCAATTCGATTCCGGCTTTTGGCCCGTTGTATCATGTGTCGATTCCGTTTGTCTTTGTGGGGATCATTGTATTTACCATACAGCTCTTCCGGGAGAAAAATATTGAAAAACAGACACAGATGCTGGCATTATGGGGCTTCCTGGTCACCGGGATCTGGGTCGGCCTGATCACTTACGAAGTCAACATTAACCGTGTGAATATTATTTTCTATCCGATCATCCTGTTATGTGCCTACGGAATCGGTCTGGCGGTTCAAAAATGGAAAAAGCTGTGGCCGGTGGTCGCAGCTGCCTATGGAATCAGCAGTATTCTGTTCTTCGGGACTTATTTTACTACCTATGCGGAAGAAAGCAGAGAGTACTATAACAAAGATTTCATGGAGGCGGTGGCGGAAGCGGATTCTCTGGAGGAATACGAAAGTCTGTACATCACCGGCAATCTGGGCTGGCAGTTCAACCGGGATGCCACGGAGATCCTGACCCAGTATGTCTGTAAGATAGACGCACAGTATTATCAGGGGAAGAGTAATGTCTCCAACGGAAGAGAGCTTCCGGCTTATGCGGACCGGTATCACTACATCTATCCAGAGCAACAGGCAGCAGAACTGGTGGAGATGGTGGGAGACGGCCTGCTGGTATTGTATCAGGGAGATCTGCAATACATTGATTTTTCCTATGATGTAGTGGATACGGTAGGAGATTATCTGCTGCTTACCGTACAGAATTGAGAGAGGACGCATATGAATATCATACTTTTATCGGGCGGTTCCGGACAGCGGCTTTGGCCCCTGTCCAACGAGATCCGTTCCAAGCAGTTTATCAAAATATTCCATACGGAAGACGGCGGCCTGGAGTCCATGGTGCAGCGGGTGTACCGGCAGATCCGGGAGGCGGATCCGGAGGCAAAGATCACGATTGCCACATCCAAGGCACAGATCTCTTCCATCCACAACCAGCTGGGAGAAAATGTCGGTATCAGCATGGAGCCCTGCAGAAGAGACACCTTCCCGGCGATTGCACTGGCGGTGGCATATCTGCAGGATGTGCAGGGAGTGACAGGAGAAGAGCCGGTGATCGTATGTCCGGTGGATCCGTACGTGGAAAAGGATTATTTCGAAGCTTTGCAGCGGCTGGAGGAGCGTGCGGCACAGAGTGCGGCCCACCTGGTGCTGATGGGTATGGAACCGACGTATCCCAGCGAAAAATATGGCTATATCATTCCGAAAACAGCGGAAAATATCAGCCCGGTGGAAATGTTTAAAGAGAAACCGGACAAGGAGCAGGCAGCGGAATATATCAGACAGGGAGCGCTGTGGAACGGCGGAGTGTTTGCCTTCCGCCTGAATTATGTATTGCAGAAAGCTCATGAACTTATAGAGTTTACCGATTATGAAGATTTGCTAGCAAAATATGAAACCCTACAGAAGATCAGTTTCGACTATGCGGTAGTAGAGAAGGAACCTGAGATCGAGGTCATGCGTTTTGCCGGAACCTGGAAGGATCTGGGTACCTGGAACACCCTGACGGAAGCCATGGACAGTGCATGCGTCGGGGAGGCGGTGCTCAATGAGACCTGCCGGAATGTCCATGTGGTGAATGAACTGGATATGCCGGTGCTGTGCATGGGATTGCAGGATATTGTCGTGGCGGCCAGCCCCGAGGGGATTCTGGTATCGGACAAAGAGCAGTCCAGCTATATCAAACCATATGTGAGCAGTTTTACCCAGCAGGTCATGTTCGCAGAAAAATCCTGGGGAAGCTTCCGGATCATGGATGTGGAAAAGGAAAGTCTGACGATCAAAGTGACATTGAATCCCGGACATAAGATGAATTATCACAGCCATGAATTCCGGGATGAGGTATGGACGGTGATCTACGGAGAAGGCCGGGCAGTGATAGATGGTGAGGAACGCAGAGTAAAGGCCGGTGATGTGCTGCGGATGCCGGCGGGATGCCGGCATATGCTTCTGGCAGACACGGAGCTCCAGGTGATCGAAGTACAGCTGGGAAAAGATATCAGTGTACAGGATAAGAAAAAATATCCTCATCTAAAGCCTTTATAATTGCTGTGCCAAACAGGAAACGTCCCTCTTCGTTGGGATGAACGGCATCCACCAGATAGCAGGCAGCATTTTGGGGATTCCATTGCAAGGCCTCGTTGGTATTGAGAAAGAAAACGTTCATGGCCGCCGCGGTTTCTTCGGCACCGGTCACATAATCGTTCAGAATTTCATCCAGATCATTGTTGAAAGCGGTACCGTTGTCGAACGCTGTAATGAAATTCGAGGAAGCGATCAGAATTTCAGCATCCGGGTAAGCATCCTGCAGAGATTGCACCCCTGCTTGCAGACCGTCACGGTATTGCTCCACAGTATATCCCGTAAAATAGTCATTCAATCCGTAATTGATTACGAAACAAAGTTTTTTCTCCCCGGAGATTTCGGCAGTATCTTCCGATAAAAAGCGCTGTACGGCACTGGGGAAGGATTTGTCATCGGGGGTCAATTGTGTGGCGGAGGAACCTCCGATGGCACGGTTGTGAACGGAGGCTTTCGTCAAGGCACCGATAACACCGGGGATGGAGGCAAAATCCTGATAGTTTCCGAATACGCTGTCACCGAAAAAGACGATGTCATAATCGGACAGATCGGAGTAGGAAGCAGGGGCATTAATGGCTGCCTGCACCAAGGTATCAAACTGTGTCAGACTGGAGTTATCGGCATCTATACCATGGTATTGCAAGGTGCCGCTCAATACCAGCAGCATGACGGAGCGGGCAGCGACAGCATTTAATTCCAGAGGAGTGTCATAGGCATCAGGATTGGAGATCAGCCATTCTTCTCCGCCGGGGAAGAACAGAGAGACATTTTCCCGGACAGACAGGGGAGCTGCCAGGACCTGCACCAGATTTTCGTAGGTTTCGGTGTCACTGCTGTGGGCCTGCCAGTATTTCAGAGAAGGACAGGAGAATACTATGGTAAATTCAACACCGGAATAAGAATCGACATATGCCAAAAGGTCCTCATCGAAAGAGGCATAAAATCGACTGTTATTATGAAAATTGCTGTTCCACAGCAGTAAGGGGTCCAAAATGAGCAATACGTGAGTGACCTCATTTCCGGAGGAAAAAGCAGTTTCCAGATAATCGGAGATATCGGAAAAGGAAGTCAGACGATGGGAACAGCTGACAGCATCGTAACCCATATAGGTAGAGTAAATGTCTTCCGGGAAAGCTTCCGGCGCATACATGGAGCAGAAGACCCCCTGATAGGATTCCTGCTGCAGGCGCCCAAGATCGGCGGAACGTTTTCTGGGTTCATATATTTTCACATAGAGAATTCCGGCGGCTGTTACGGCAAGCAGCAGAACTACAATAACGATACCGGAAAAGAGTTTCCATGATTTTATTTTCTTTTTCGTATTTGAACTCATAAGGCGAAGAGATCCTTTCTGTGAACAGTAAGTATGGATTTTATAACGGTTTTATTATACCGCAGCAAAGCGGTGAATGCCAACACCATTGTTGTTTTTCTTTCTTCAGTATGATAAAATTAGTAAGTTGAGTTGACAAATGGAAGTATTTTTAAACATAGATGCCGAAAAGGATCAGACAGGAGGATCTTTATGGAAGAATTAGCTGTTTTTGGAGGGAAACCGGTCCGTGAGAAGCCTATATTCTACGGACGACAGTATATTGATCAGGAAGATGTCGAGGCGGTGACCAAAGTATTGACTGCAGATGTGATCACCAGCGGACCGCAGGTCAGCGATCTGGAGAAGCACTTGTGTGAGATCACACATGCAAAATATGCAGTGGCAGTATGCAACGGAACTGCAGCCCTGCATCTGGCGGCTCTGGCCGCGGGTTTTGGCGAAGGGGATGAGGTTATCGTAAGCTCCATTACATTTGCAGCTTCTTCCAACTGTGTATTATATGCCGGTGCAAAGCCGGTCTTTGCGGATATTAACCCGGAGACTTATAATATTGATCCGGCATCCATTCGGAAGCTGATCACCCCCAGGACCAAGGCGGTTGTCGCAGTGGATTTCACCGGACAGGCTGTGGAACTGGATGAGATCAGGAAAATCTGCAAAGAGCATAACCTGCTCCTGATCGAGGATGCAGCCCATGCGATTGGGACAACCTATAAGGGACAGCCGGTGGGAAGCCTGGCGGATATGACCTGCTTCAGCTTCCATCCGGTGAAAACGGTGACTGCGGGAGAAGGTGGTGCTATTACTACCAATGATGAAAAACTGTATCGCCATTTGCTGCGTCTGCGTACGCATGGCATTACCAGAGATCCGGAAGAGATGGTACATCCTACCGACGCACGCTGGTATAACGAGCAGGTGGAATTGGGCTTTAACTATCGAATGACTGAATTTCAGGCTGCATTGCTGTTGAGTCAGCTGAAGAAGCTGCCACGGTTCTCTGAACGCAGAAAACAGATCCGCAAACGCTACAACGAAGCTTTCGCAGACATGCCGGAACTGATCCTGCAGAAGGAGATCCCGGAGTCTGACACGACCTGGCATCTGTATGTACTGCATCTGAATCTGGAGAATCTGAACTGCGACAGACGGCAGTTCTTTGACGCACTGTATGCAGAGAATACCTGCCCACAGGTACATTATCTGCCGGTATACTGGCACTCTTATTATGAAAAACTGGGTTATGAAAAAGGGCTGTGCCCGAATGCGGAGAAATACTACAACGAAGTCATGAGTATTCCTCTGTACTACGGATTGACCGACGAAGACGTGGAAGATGTGATCCATGCGGTGAAAAAAGTGGTAGCATATTACACGAAGCTGAAATAGGATCCGACTGTGAAACCTGGACGGATAACGGGAAAAGGCGGCATGAGACAGAAAACAGCAGAAAACAGTACGGGAAAAAGAAATAATGTCGAAAATTTCATAGAGATCGTTGTGTTTGCCGTACTGGTGGGGATTGCTTCGGCGGTTACTCTCTGGCTGTTTTACCGGCAGTGCGTGGAAAGTATGTTGGGGACGGGACTGTATCATTCCGATATGAAGGCATACATTCTGGAAATGCAGGGACTGGACAGCGGTTACAGCTTTCCCTATCCGATCCTCTTCAAGCTGGCGGCAGTGATCCATCTGGTCACAGGCAGTCTGCCCACCGGAACGGAACTGGCCATGGCGCTGGCAGCGATGTTGCTGAACAGCGCAGCGATGATCGCCCTGAAAATAATGCTGGACAGGCACGTGGGGGCGGAGTTGCGTAAAGCCATGCCCGGGAAAGCCTGGCTTCCCGGCGTACTCACAGGAACGGTAGCGGTATCCCTGTTTTTCGTATCCATGGTATATCCGCCAACGGGAATCTATCTGCCGGGGATCAAGTACAAGTATCTGGGAGTATTTACGGCAAATCCTTTCCATAACGCTACTTATATGGCGGCACGACCCTTTGCAATCCTAGCATTTTTCAAGTATGCAGAGCTGATGCCTCTGTATGAACAGGACAATGCCCACAAGGAGTATGGAAGAGATTATATCCTCTTTTCTGTTTATCTGTTACTGGCAACGATGGCGAAGCCGAGCTTTACGATCGTACTGGTGGGGGCCGCGGGAATTCTGATGTTGTGGAGAATGTTCCACAGCAAATTCCGGAACTTCATGCCCACCATTTGGCTGGGAGTATGCTTCCTTCCTACTTTTGCGGATCTGTTGTACCAGTTCCGCGGTGTGTTCGTCCCGCAGGAGGGACAGGAAGGCGGCATCGGTTTTACGCTGGGACATGTGTGGCTGCAGTATTGCAGTAATCTTCCGCTGGCTATCGGTCTGGCTGTCGGTTTCCCGATCCTGGTGCTTCTGTTGAACTATAAGGAGTTGTGCAGAGACAGCATTTACCGCTTCTCCTGGCAGATTTACGGTATGAGTTTTCTGATGGCGTTTTGCCTGTACGAGAAGGGATTCCGGGAGATGGATTTTAACTTTTCCTGGGGATATATGTACGGTATCTTTTTTGCATTTGTGGGAGCACTGTTGGTATTGCTGCGGGCTACCGGAAAGGCGGATACGAAGAAGAAAAAGGGACTGGCTGCGATACAATGGCTGGCCTATCTGTGGCATCTGGTGTGTGGATTGTATTATTTCTGGGGATTTTTACAGGGGGCCATGTATTATTAAGCAATTTTTTGTATTTTATTTGCAGATTTTAAGGTTTAAATACAGACGCAAACTCCCGCAAGCCGGATGGTATGTTCCGCCATTCGACCCGCGGGAGTTTGCGTCTGTATAAATTATCTGCATTAGCAATCAAACGTGATGGCGGTTCAGATGTCTTTTCTGCCACCATGCAGTCAGAGTATTCAGACCCGTGTGGATCCCGGCGGCACAGTAAGGCATCAGCAGCAGGCTGTACACGAAAATATAGCGGGAATTGGCTTCCCAGATCGTGTGGAACAGGAAACCGCCCAGCACGGCGATCAGTCCCGTATAGGTGTAGAGGCAGATGTTGTGGAAACGGAAATCGTCGTTGGCTGCGGCATTCGCGGAGCCATTGCCGGGACGGCGCTTTCTGACTGTAGCAATACAGAACAACAGCATGCCCAGATACAACACATTCTGCCAGGCATTGCCCCATTCGATATAAGCAGAGGCAAGAGAACCTTCATAGACTTCCTTCAAAAAGTCGCTTCGCCCACCGTAGGTGGCCAGAGTGGCCTGCCGGCTGGCATAAGTACCGTCTGCCCATTGAGACAGATGCTTGTGGAGATAGAAGTTCACGGCATAGCCGGGATGCTCCCGGAAATAGGCTATACGCTCGTTGATCGCCGCCCGGCTGATTGCATTGGCTGCGTCGGAATTCATCCCGGCAGCATCATAGGTATCGATATTGAAGCCGTTGTACCAGCCGCATCCCCGGGAAGATTCCTGCATCCCCATGGCAAAATAGGACATGGCGGTGACACCGGAACTTAAGGTATTGCCGGCTTTTTTCTCGTAGCACTTCTGCACTAGCGGCAGGACTCCCACGGAGGTAATGGTAAGACAGACTGCCATAGCCATCAGGCCGATGCACGCCCTGCCGCTGCGTCCCGGACGCAGCGCTTCGAAGAACAGCACCAGCAGCACAGCAATAATGAGGATCAGGGAGTTCTTGCGCAGCATCACACTTAAAGTAAGGAACAGGATACTGCCAAGGGCGGTAAAGACCGTAACTGCGGATAATGCGTGGGAAGTACCCACGACGTGGGTGCCGTCCGGGGAAGTGGTCTCCACGGAATGTGCCGGAATACAGTCTGCCAACAGCTTTAACAGAAGAAATAGTCCCACAGAAAGCATTGCGAAGGAAGGGATCTCGCCATAGACGAAGGAACTGTACAGGATCATAGGCAGGTTACAGCATACCAGAATCAGATAACAGCAGGAGACCGGTTCCCAATCATCCGGCCACAGATAGCGCAGGGAACGGTACTGGAACAGAACGGCCACGCACAGCAGGCAGACATAGACCAGCTTGACAAAATGCCAGGCGGGAGCGCTCAGCCCGGTGAGATTCCACAGGCGGAGCAGCAGCTCCAGAAAGGCCATCAGGCCGATCTGCTGTGGATAATAGGACAGATAAGAGACAGTGGGGTGGATAATATCTTTATTTCCAAGGATCCATTCAGCGGCAGCATTGTATACAGATAAGGCGTCCGCAGCAGGAACTGTGCGGCCGAAGACGATGAGCACCCCACCCAGAAGCAGGATCAGCCCCAGAGTAAAAACAAGCAGCCCGCGGCGGAATTTCGCACCGGCCTTGCCGGACAGAGACAGACAACAGGCAAATAAAAGCCCGTATCCGGCAAGCTCTGGCAGATTCCACAAGGGATTGTCAAAGCGCAGAAGCACCTGCTGGGTCTCCATGTTTTCGGCATAACAGGTAGTGAGAAAGCTGCCAATAAACAGAAAAACTGCCAGCAGCAGTGTCAGGATCTTTACGATATTTACAGACAGACGATAAAACTTTTGCATGGGAAAAGTCCTTTCTTGCCAGCAAGCACCGGCGAGAGACAGGAAGTCTTCCGGAACTTTTGAGCGCTGCATTTTCACGCTTGATTATAGCATAAAAAAACAGTGGCTGTAAATCAATAAGCGTGGTACAATAGTTTTATATATGCAAAAGGAAAGCCCGATTTATCAGGCGGTTTTGCAAATTTATGTGATGCTCTGAATGATAAAATGAAATACGAGGAATGGAAAATGGATAAAATTGCGGTATTGATTCCCTGCTATAACGAGGAAAAGACCATCGCCAAGGTGGTGTCGGATGTGAAAAAGTTCCTGCCCCAGGCAGTGACCTATGTATATGATAACAATTCCACCGACCGCACTGTGGAGCTGGCTACGGAGGCAGGAGCAATCGTACGCTATGAATATGCACAGGGAAAGGGAAATGTAATACGCCGGATGTTCCGTGAGATCGATGCGGAATGTTACCTGATGATCGACGGAGATGACACATATCCGCTGGATTGCGCACAGGAGATGGTAGACAGGGTATTGCAGCACCAGGCGGATATGGTGGTGGGAGACCGGCTTTCCTCTACTTATTTTACGGAGAACAAGCGCCCGTTCCACAATTTCGGCAACAGTCTGATGCGGGCGGGGATCAACAGCCTGTTTCATGCCAACATTAAGGATATCATGACTGGTTATCGCGCTTTCAGCTATGAATTTGTAAAGACGTTCCCGGTATTTTCCAAGGGATTCGAGATCGAGACAGAGATGACGATCCACGCGGTGAACTACAACATGCAGGTGGAAAACGTAGTGGTGGAATACCGCGATCGTCCCAAGGGCAGTGAGTCCAAGCTGAATACCTACAGCGATGGCTTCCGTGTGATCCGTAAAATGATGCAGCTGTACAAAAATTACAAGCCGCTGCACTTTTTCGGTATGCTGGCCCTGTTATTGATCGCTGTTTCCGTGATCCTGTTCGTACCGGTCTTCCTGGAATATCTGAATACCGGTCTGGTGCCCAGATTCCCGACACTGATCGCCTGTGGCTTTATCCTGCTGGCGGGGATCCAGTCGTTTTTTGCCGGTATGATGCTGGAAGTCATGGCGGCCAAGGACCGGAAAGATTTTGAATATCGCCTGAATCGCGTCCATGGGGAGCATCAGGTGCGTAAAGGGTTGTAATATGCAGGAAAAGAAAATTCTTCCCAGACGCAAAGGCGTTGTATTGCTGAGTGTTCTGGGATGTCTGTTTGTATTTTTTGCAAAAACAGAAAAAGATCTGGCATCTGCGGGAAACATCCTGTGGACGGCAGACTACATCGGAAGTACTTTGCTGTGGACGGTAGTGCTGGGGTGCCTTCTGGGATTTCTTGGAACCTGGGTGGTGCATCGACTTTGGAACCGGGCACAGACCGCCGAAGACACCGGGAAAAAGCAGGCTGCATGGTATGCCCGCCTTTCCGCCTGGCTGCAGCGCCGCTCCGGTGTGCAGATATTTTTCGGAAGTCTGTTGTTTCTGCTGTTGGCCTGGCTGCCGGTATATCTGGCATATTATCCCGGAATCTGTGCCTATGATGCACCGGTGCAGACGGGACAGATCATGGAACATTATTATTTCGATCATCACCCCATTGTGCATACTCTGTTTCTACAGGGGATGCTGTGGCTGGGAAGTCATATCTTCGGCAGTGTGAATGCCGGAATGGCATTCTATACGGCAGTACAGATGCTGCTGCTTTCGGGAAGCATGGCTTATGGAATGCTGGTACTGCATCACCGGAAAACTGCCGCAGGGTGGCAGCTGGCCATTCAGTTACTGGGGATGTTTTTCCCGTTTCACTGGTATATGAGTGTCAGCATGACCAAGGACACGGTATTCAGTGTATTTTTGCTGTTGCAGCTGGTCAGTCTCGCAGATCTGCTGTGGGAAGACCGCAATGCCTGGCGGCCCGGGATCCGGGATCTGCTGTTTGCCCTGGGAACCGTGGGGATGATCTTATTCCGTAACAACGGAAAATATGCAATGATCGTATTGTTGGCTTTTACATTCCTGACCTTTTGTTTCGGAAAAAAAGCGAGGAAGCTCTGGGGGAGACTGCTGGTGGTATGCGGAGCAGCTTTCTGCGTAGGGCTTTTTGTGCTGTCTGCGGTATTTTCCGTCACGCATGCGGAACAGGGAGACCGCCGGGAGATGCTGAGCATGCCGATCCAGCAGTTATCCCGCTGTATGATCTATCACGGGGGAGTCAGCGTCCTTGCGGAGGATGACAATACCATGGATGCGGCGGACAAAGCACTGATCAATGATTTTATTCTGGATGAGGCGTATCGGGATTATGATCCCGGAATTGCGGATCCTGTCAAAAGACATACCAACACTTATGTGGCACGCTACCGTTCCGGTGAATTTATCCGGGTATATCTGCACCTGCTGACGCAGTATCCGGGAGATATGATCAATGCGGCACTGGCTACCAATGCCGGGTTCCTGTCTCCGTTTGATACGACCCATGCGGATGTGAACCGTGTGGAGGGCAGAGCAGGATTAAGCTATGTGCAGACCAGATGGGAAGAAGACACGCTGAATGACAGAGGGATCTACAAGGACAGCAAATGGCCGTGGCTCTTTGAACAGCTGGAGAGCTGGGCGGAGAACAACAGTTATCTGCGGACTCCGGTATTGAAATATCTCTTCGTGCCGGGAAGCTATCTGTGGCTGTATCTGGCCCTGGCAGCAGTGCTGGTGATCGTAGACAGGAAGCGGTTCTGTCTGCCCCTTGCCATTGTGGCAGGCTATTACGGGACCATGTTGTTCGGGCCCACCGTACAGATGCGATATGTATATCCGGTGATGCTGGCGCTGCCTTATGTACTGGCACTTGTCACCGGCAGGAGGAAAAATGGATAAACTGATCATCGGTGCGGGACTGTATGGCTTGTACGCGGCCCTGTACTGTGGAAAAAAAGGACAACAGGTAGAGGTACTGGAGATTGAACAGGCTCCTTTTACCAGAGCCACATATATCAATCAGGCCAGAGTTCACATGGGCTACCATTATCCCAGATCTCTGTCCACCGCTATGAAATCAGCGGGGTATTTCAAGCGTTTTGTGGAGGACTATTCCTTCTGTATTCATACGAAGTTTGAGCAGATCTACGCGACTTCCAGCCATTTTTCCTGGACAGACGCAACTGAGTTCCGCAAATTCTGCAAGGATGCGGGGATCCCCTGCAAACCTCTTCCGGTGGAAGAGTATTTTCAGCCGGGCTTGTGTGACGGAGCGTTCCTGACGGAGGAATATACGTACGATGCCCATATTTTGCGGGATTACCTCATGGAGGAGATTGCAAAATATCCCGGCATAAAGCTGCATTTCGGACGGAAGATCACGGAGATCGAAAAGCAGACGGACTGTTATGAGGTGACGGCACTTCACGAAGGAAAACAGGAGGTCTACCGGGCTCCCTTTGTCCTGAATGCCACCTATGCTTCTGTGAATCAGATCCTGAGGAAAGTAAAGGGCGCAGAGACTCAGGATTTCGGACTGAAATATGAACTGTGCGAGATCATTCTCTGCAAAGCCAGCGATAAGATCCGGAATATCGGTTTTACGGTAATGGATGGCCCCTTTTTCTCCATTATGCCGTTTGGAAAGACCGGTTATCATTCCCTGACTTCGGTAACCTTTACTCCTCATAAGACCAGCTATGATGCGACACCACAGTTTCCCTGTGTGGGAGAGAATGGCAACTGCTGTCAGGGAGGTTTTCTGGGGAACTGTAACGATTGCCCCGGCAGACCGGAGAGCGCCTGGGAGTATATGTCCACACTGGCACGGAAATATATGCGGGAAGAGTATGCGTTCAGCTATGAGAAATCTTTGTTTTCCATGAAGCCCATTCTGAAGGCTTCGGAGATCGACGATTCGAGACCCACAGTAATCCGGGCTCTTTCCGAAGATCCTGTTTTTATCAGTGTATTATCGGGCAAGATCAATACCGTATATGATCTGGATCCGTTTTTAGATTAATCGCGAAGAAAAAGGAAACATTATGGAGAAAGAAGCAATACAGAATAAAGAGAAAAATTTCGTATCCTGCGTGCTGTATCTGCACAACGATGGAAAAAATATCAGAGAGTTCCTGAAGACTGTCTGCGGGGCCATGGAACAGAATTTTGAAAAATATGAGATCGTCTGTGTGAATGACTGCTGCATGGATGATACCATTGAGGAGATCCACCGGTATCTGGAAGAAAGCAATACCCGCCATGTGGTGAGCCTGATCAATCTGAGCTTTTATCAGGGGGTGGAAATGGCCATGAACGCCGGAAGAGATCTGGCTGTTGGAGATTTTCTCTTTGAATTCGACCGTTGTCTGCTGGATTTTGAACCGTCCCTGATCATGGATATCTATCATAAGGCATTGGAAGGCTATGACGTTGTGGCTGCGGCACCGAAGCGGGATGTAGCATTTACCTCCAGACTTTTCTATGCGGTGTACAATTTGGGAAGCCGTAATACCCATAAGCTGCGTCAGGAACGTTTCCGCATTATTTCCAGACGGGCAGTGAACCGTGTGAACCAGATGAATGCGTATATTCCTTACCGCAAGGCCATGTATATGAACTGCGGACTGCGGGCGGAGACCATAGTCTATGACAATAAAGAGATGGCAAAGGGAACCAGGAACCGGGAAGAGCGGAATACCCGCAGCAGTCTGGCTCTGGATACGCTGATCATTTTCACGGATGTACTGGAGAAATTATCCATGCTGATCAGTAGTATTCTGTTTGCAGTCATGGTGATCATGTTCGGGTGGATCGTTTATTCCATCTTCAGCACGGTACGCCCGGTGGAAGGCTGGATGAGTCTGATGACTCTGATTTCTTTTGGATTTTTCATGATGTCGGTGATGCTGACATTGATCTTCAAATACCTGTCCGTCATTCTGAATATGAGCTTTAAGAGACAGCGTTATGTAATAGAAGGAGTGGAAAAACTGACAAAATGATGTTTACGATAATTTTTCCGGTATTAAATGAGCGTCTGCGGCTGGAAAGCGGTGTGACACGGACGGTGGAGTATCTGCGTAAGATCGCATTTGAAGATTATGAGATCATTATTGTGGATAACGGTTCCGAGGACGAGACCCCGCAGATCGCGGAGATGCTCTGTCAGAAATATGAAACAGTAAGATATGAGAGAATCAATGTCCGCGGTGTCGGTGCGGCTTTCCGCAGAGGTGTGGAATTGAGCCACGGTGACGTGGTGGGATATATGGACATTGACCTGTCTACCAATATCAAACATCTGGGAGAGGCAATCCATCTTTTTGAAACACAGCCTCAGATCGAATACATTAACGGCAGCCGTTTCGCCAGAGAATCCGATACAAAGGGAAGAAAATGGTATCGCAGGATCACGTCCCAGGGACTGTTGATTCTGTTGAAACTGTTCCTGCGGATGAAGTCCACGGATGCCATCTGCGGCTTTACCTTTGTACGCAGACAGACTGCTCTTTCCCTGATTGAGGGCTGCAGTCAGGATAACGGCTGGTTCTATATGATCGAATTCCTGTTACGGGCGGAGAAGCGGGGTGTGAAGATCCTGGATTACCCGGTGGAGTGGCAGGAAGATTACAATACTACCGTTAAGGTATTTAAGACGATCTGTAATTATCTGGTACAGATTGCAAGATTGTTTAACGAGTTTTATATTAAGAAGCATATATAAGATGCCAGGGGAAAAAGGTCTAAGCCCACATGAACTCGCTCATAAGTGCGTAGCACGGAACAATCCGTAGGCATCAAGGTTGAGGGCTTTTGCCCCGGAAACGGAAGAAAGAAGGATAATACCATGGCACATATTAAAAGAATCGATCTGACAAGAGATGTGGAGGCGCATGCGGAAGCCTACCGGAAAGCCATTGAGAACGTATGTAAAGAGACCGCTTTTTCCGGCGGAAAATATGCAGATGCCTTTGACAAAGAGTTTGCCGCCTATGTGGGAAGCAAATTTGCCAGTGGTGTCAACAACGGTACCTCCGCTTTGCATCTGGCAATGCTGGCATTGGGCGTAGGCCCCGGGGATGAAGTGATCGTTCCGGCCAATACTTATATAGCAACTGCATGGGGGGTAAGCTATACAGGAGCCACACCGGTGTTCGCAGACTGTACGCCGGATACCTGGGAGATCGATCCTTCCGTACTGGAGGCTAAGATCACGGAAAAGACGAAAGGCATTATCGGTGTTCACCTCTACGGTCAGCCTTTTGACTATGAGGGAGTCCGCAAGATCGCAGACCGTCACGGACTGTTTGTGGTGGAGGATTGTGCCCAGGCTCACGGAGCAAAGTTTGAGGACAGAAATGTGGGAACGCTGGGAGACCTGGCCTGCTTCAGCTTCTACCCGGGCAAGAACCTCTACGCCTTTGGTGAGGGCGGCAGTGTTACCTGTCAGGAAGAAAAATATTATAAGCATATCGACCGTCTGAAGAATCAAGGCTGTGATGTGCGGTATTATCATGATGAGATCGGTTACAACTACCGGCTGGAAGGTCTGCAGGGGGCAGTGTTGAGTGTCAGCCTGAAATATCTGCCGGAGTGGACGAAGAGACGGCAGGAGATCGGACATCGTTATCTGAAGGAGATCACAAATCCGTTGATCACCATGCAGAGACATCCGGAGAACACCACTCCGGTTTTCCATCTGTTTGTCATCACGCTGCCGGATCATGAGGACTTTATCCGGTATATGGCAGAAAATGATGTGGAATGTAACATGCATTATCCGGTACCCTGCCATTTACAGAAGGCTTATGCCAATCTGGGCTATCAGCCGGGAGACTGTCCCAATGCGGAATATCTGGCCGCACACTGCGTGACCCTGCCGCTGTTCCCGGAGATGCGGGAGGATGAGATCGCCAGAGTGATCGATCTGTGCAATGCCTACAGACAGGCATAAGGAGTGAATATTATGCAGGATACCATGCGGACAGAAATAAAAAAGCGGATAGCGCCGGAACGGATTCCCGGAGTTTACCGGGATACCGGAGCAGGAATCTATTTACGGCTGATGACCCGTGAGGATACCGACCGGATCGTGGCATGGCGCAACAGTGATGCCGTGCGGAAAAATTTTATCTATCAGGCTCTTTTTACCAGAGAGTCCCATGAGAACTGGATCCGGACCCATGTGGAGACCGGCGATGTGGTGCAGATGATCATCTGTGATCTGGCAAACGACAAGCCACTGGGATCCGTCTATATCCGGGATATTGACAGACATCATAACAAGGCGGAATACGGTATTTTCATCGGAGAGGCCGATGCCAGAGGCAGAGGTGTCGGTACGGCAGCGGCAAAGCTGATGCTCCGGTACTGCTTCGAGGAAGAACAGCTGCACAGAGTGTATCTGCGGGCTCTGTCGGAGAACGGGCAGGCGGTCCGCAGCTATGAAAAAGCGGGATTTCGCAGAGAGGGCCTGCTGCGGGACGATGTGTGTATTGAAGGCGACTACCGGGACATCGTCTGGATGGCGGCAGTGAATTCCGGAAATGATCAGGAAAACGAGGAATAGAACACAATTATGAAAAAAGTAAGTTTTGTAATCCCCTGTTATCGCTCGGAACATACCTTACCCCATGTGGTGAAGGAGATCCGGGAAAAAATGCAGGAACTCACGCAGTATGAATACGATATTTTTCTGGTGAACGATGCTTCCCCGGACAATACCATGGGAACCATAAGGGATCTGTGTGATAAATATGACAATATCAAGGGAATCGGCTTTGCCCGGAATTTCGGACAGCATGCCGCACTGATGGCGGGACTTCGTCATTCCGACGGCGATTACGTGGTGTGTCTGGATGATGACGGACAGACACCGGCGGATGAAGTGGACAAGCTGCTGGGCAAGCTGGAAGAGGGTTTCGATGCCGTTTACGCCAGATACGAACATAAACAGCATTCCGCATTCCGGAATATGGGAAGCAAGGTCAATGAGCTGATGACCCGGATGATGCTGGATAAACCGGCGGATCTGTATATTTCCAGCTATTTTGCAGTGAAGAGATTCGTGGTGGAGGATATGATCCGCTATGAGAATTCCTACCCCTATGTCATTGGACTGGTGCTCCGGGCCACCAAAAACATTACCAATGTGGCGGTGTGTCACAGGGAAAGAGAGGAAGGCAGTTCCGGATATACATTGAAAAAGCTGCTGGGCTTATGGTTCAACGGATTTACCGCATTCTCGGTGAAACCGCTGCGGATTGCCACTACACTGGGTGTGGGATGTGCCGGTATGGGCTTCCTCTATGGAATCTATACCATTATCAAGCGTCTGGTGAATCCTAATGTGCCCATGGGCTTTAGTGCCCTGATGGCAGCCGTGGTATTTTTCGGCGGCATGATCATGATCATGCTGGGACTGATCGGGGAATATGTGGGACGTATTTACATCAGCATGAATAATTCTCCCCAGTATGTGATCCGGGAAAAGATCCATCTGGGTGAGGAAGACCGGTAAATCGAAATAAAACAGAAGGGTAACAGGAAAACGGATGAAGAAAGAACGTTTTGTGGATTGGTGGAAACAGGACAAACGTTATATGACACTGCTGAAAGCGGTACTGATGGCACTGCTTCCCCTGCTCTGCTGTCTGGTACGGACGGCAGCGGAAGGAAGAAGCATCGGACAGGTGTATCTTCCGTCTTCGGAATGGAACGACGAATTATTCTATTTCAAGCAGGTGGAGGGAATCGTGAATTACGGTTTCCCCCGGGGATATTTCGGCTTTAACGAAAGTCATGCGCTGCAGCTGTCCTTTGCGGCATGGAGTCCGGTGCTGGTATTCCCCTGGATCCTGTGGGGACTGCTGTTCGGCTGGAATCTGCTGTCTCCGGTGATCTGCAATATCGTGCTGCTGACGATCACCATGTTCGTATTTGTCTGGCTGGTGAAGCCCACCTGGAAACAGTTGGGGATCCTGACGGTATTGTTCAGTCTGTATTCTCTGTTTGTCAGATATATGCTGTCCGGTATGCCGGAGGTGATCTGCTTCAGCTTGCTGATCCTGTTCTACGGACTGGCCATGAGCTATCTGAAAAAGGAGAGCCGCGGGAAACTGATCGCCATGCTCGTGATCTCGGTACTGCTGACTCTGATGCGGCCTTATATGCTGCTGTTTCTGGCTCTGGCCTGCTATTTCTGGATCTGCCGTAATAAAAAGGCAGGGTGGATCGGCTCGATTCTGATAGTGGCGGCAACGGGAATTACCTATGCCCTGATCAAACATTATCTGGGAGCGGAATATTTTACACCGCTGTTTTATACGGACTGGATCACTACCTTTTTCACTGATGGGATCGGCGCGGGCTTCCGCAACCTTTTCGGAACACTTTACTGGAAAGGACTGGAATTCTACAGACATTGTATCGAAGGGGGACGGAATGGTCTGGCTTCCGGAGCCTTTTTTGACGGTTATCTGTTGGTGCTGCTGATCCTGTTGGTGCAGAGTTTTCTGGACATCCGCACACTGCGCCGGGCGAAGCGGGTGGAACGGATCGCGATGGAGCCGGAGGATAAGAATGTACGGGAGGCGTTGTTCGGACCGTACACACTGACAGAGGACAGAAAACGGGGACTGCACAACCAGCTGGTTATTGAAGTGCATTTTGCCCTGAGCCTCATCGCCATGCTGTTCGCACATTTGCTCATGTACAAAATGGTGGAAGGCAGCAAACATTTCCTGACCTTTATCGCAGCAGGCATTTTCATTGTCAGTATGCTGGAGACCAGATATTATAAGAAAGCGGTGCTTCTGGGAGCGGCTTTCCTGTATCTGTACAGCTTCAAAGCAGTGGAGCCTTATGACTATCAGATTCCCTATGTGACAGAGGAACGGCAGGCACAGGTGGAGTACTGGCGGGAAATCTTCTCGGAAAAACTGGCCATGGACACAGAACAGGTGCCGAATTATGAGAATGTAGTGATCTGGACCTTCGGAGATGAGACCCCGGAGGGCCATCAGAATCTGAAATGGCAGCTTTTGTACAGTGCACCGAAGGGCTTTGGCATCAGCTGCTGTGAACGGGAATATATTACGGAGCATCTGACAGAGCTGCAGAGTCGTTATCTGGCAACGGTGAGCAGTGGAGCCATCGATGAAATGTGCCGGACGGCAGGGTATGAAGAGCTCGGCAGGGATGCGGATATGGTGCTGTACCGGAGATACTGATAAAAGATCTGAAATCTGATATGTGAAATAAAAAAAGACAGAACGGGAAGAAACTATGGACGTAATGGAGACACAGAGAAGAAAACAGCATAATTTCACAGAGAACAATATGTGGGCACTGCTGTGGCATGGACTGCCGGTGGCGGCACTGCTTCTCTGGGGAGCTTTCTGCATTACCAACAGCCTCTGGTATGATGAGGCTTATTCGGCATCCATGGTATCCCTGCCCTGGAAGCGGCTGATCTATATTACAGCCACGGATGATCACTCACCGTTTTACTATGTGTTGTTAAAAATCTTCTATCATCTGTGCGGCGGAGGAACCCATTTCTGGGCACTGAAGCTGATGTCCGTGCTGTTCATGCTGGGATATATGCTGCTGGGAAAATATTATGTGGCAAAATTGTTTGATCGTAAGATTTCGGTGTATTTTATGCTGTTTTCCCTGCTGATGCCGATCTTCAGTGTACAGGCGGGAAATGTGAGAATGTATGCGGTGGCCCTGTTCTTTCTGACGTTGACGGGACTGTCTTCCTATGACATTTTCAGAGAGCCGACCCGGAAAAAATGGATCGTATTCTGCATCGCCAGTATCGGCACGGTATATTGTCATACCTTTGCATTGATCCAGACGTTCTTATTCTATCTGCTGTTTTTCGCGGTGATCCTGATCTGCCATAAGAAGGAGCTGATCAAGGGGTATTTTATCTCCGGATTTACGGTGGCGCTGGTGTTTTCTCCCTGGCTGGCGGTGACAATCCGGCAATTTGTCCTGCGGATGCGCTACGATGACGGTTCCACTGCGGAACTGGCAACGCTGTATTCCGTGATGGATTATTGTAAGGAATGGTTCTCAGCGGTGGAGACTCCCATCGGCATTGTCGTACTGTTGGGAATGGCATTATGTCTGGTACTCAGTTACGGAGCCGTGGACTGGGTGAGACACAATCATAACATTGCACCGGCCATCGCGTTTGGCACATTTGCCCTGACGGGTATCGTGGGAGGCGTGATCTCCGCTACGGTCAATAACTGTTTTATGGGCCGTTATGCATTCCCGGGCATGGGCTTTGTCATGCTGTGGTATGCCGTGGGATTTGCACAGATCACGGAGAACACAAAAGGCAAAAGCAGGAAAATATGGGCTGCAGGCCTTCTGGGAACGGCAGGTCTCTGCTTCCTGTTACAGTATACCTCCGAGATCAGGCTGGAATATGATGACGGTCTGGAAACCTACGAGAATTTCGTGGAGGAATACATGACGGAGAATGATGCGATCATCGGACCGTATACGCATACGATCTTTTTGAATGTGTATCATCCTGAACTGCATTACTACACGATCGCATATAAGCTGTACAGTCTTCCTTTTGTGAATACGGAAGCACTGAGCAGTTACAGTCAGCTGGACGCTTATGATAATCTGTGGTATATCTGCTTCCAGGGGGGCTACCCCAATGAAATGGAAGATGAGTACAGCTATGAACAGGTATTGGAATTTCATTATATGTATTATGATTTTGCAATCTTTCGACTGGAGAAGCTGGAGGAAGAGTAGCACAGTAATGGACGAATAAGAAAAAGGAATGGATGAAAAGCATGGAAAAAGTGATGCAGAAATGGAAGAGCTACGGGAAACACTTCCAGCAGAACCGCCTGTATATGGGGATCCTGTTACTGACAGCGGTGTGTGCCTACGGCTATAAGGTGACAAATGCAACCATCGGCATCGATGATACGCCATCCTTATATTATTTTGAAGAAGGACTGATCGCCATTGTGGGGCGGTGGGTTCTGTTTTTGCTGAATAAGGTGGTATCGCTGGCAGAGTTTGTTCCCTTCGTGACGGATTTTGCGGCAGTTGTGATACTGGTGCTGGCAGCGGTCGTCTGGTCTGCATTGTTTTATTCTGTATTGGGAGAGAAGGTTCCGACGGCAGGCTATGCTTTCTTCGGTGCTGTCTTTCTCTCCAGTCCCCTGATCAGTGAAGTCTTTACTTATTTCCTGCATAACGGTATCGCCATTGGCTATCTATGCTGTGGCATCAGCCTGTGCTGTGTCAGGGAATGGCAGAGCAGTACCCGGAAAATGCAAAAAGGATCCGGTATCCGGCAGAAACTGGGATGCCTGGCAGTGGCTAAGATCCTGACGGCGGCAGTCTTTTTGTGGATCGCCATGGGATGTTACGAGTCCTTTATGATCCTGTGGCTGGCGGGGCTGATGCTCTTGCTGCTGACGGAGCGGATCGCACGGGGACGTCAGGAGAAGGACATATTTGCCACACTGGTGGCCGGTGCGGTGGCGGCGCTTGTGGCCATTGTGCTGCGTAGTGTGATGATCGTGGTAGTGACGAAAGCATTTCACCTGGAATATCTGCGGGGAGAGGCGGTACAGCGTTCCGTGACGGAAATGCTGGGCTGGATGCTGCAGCCGGGGGCTTTCGGGGAGCTTGCCATGATCCTCAAGAGGACCTTTGTGCTGTATGGGGTATTTGCCTATGCTTATCTGCCGATCCGGATTTTTATATTATCAGCGGCTGTGATCCTTGTGGTGACGCTGGTGCGGGTGATCCGCGGCAGAGATCTGTGGGCACTTCTGTTGTTGCCTGCCGCTTATTTGGCAGCATTTTCTCTTCTGTTCATTGAAGGAAAAGCCACATTGTACCGTTCGGCACAGTTCCTGCCGGTCTTCTGTGGATACGGAGCGCTGCTTTTTGTGTATGGGATCTGGCAGCTGACGGGAACTATGTCCCCAAAAGCGAAGAATACGGCTGGCAGAAAAATCTCTGCTGGTGTGAGGGCACTTGCAGTTCTGGTGCTGGCGGTGATCCTCTGGAACCAGTGTATGGATATGACCAGATGGTTCTATATTGACAAGAAAAAATATGATGCGGCAGTGAAGACCGTGGATCAGATTGCAATGGATCTGGAACGGGACTTTGATACTTCAAAACCGGTGATCTTCACGGGAAATTATGATATTCCCTACAGCATAGTTCAGGATGCCTATGTGAGCTACAGCAGCCCTGTTTATTATAAGATGAAACGATTGGCGGATCTGGTGGACCCGGATCTGCTGGATAAATACAATCGTGGATCCAGAGGAGTGTGGGTGGCACAGACACCGGCATTGTCTGTTATCGACTGGGGACGCTATGCCTTTGATTCCGATGCGGAGCTGGTGAAATTTTTTGAAATGCACGGGCATCAGCTGGTGGCTCTGGAGGACATCAGCCTCTATGCGGCAGCGGAAGAAGAGTCTCTGGATCTGCCGGAATATCCGCAGGAGGGGTATATTGTAGATAAGGGGGACTATATTATTGTTCACTTCTGATGAAAAACCTGCAATAGGCAGACAGATCAACCGGTTCCTCCTGTGGCTGGACAGGATCCCTCTCTGGTGGACCGGAATTTTGATCGTGGTTGTATTTTTTTCCCCCTATTTTATTCTGGGGGATGGCTGCATCTTTGAGATCAACGACCAGCTGGATGAAAGCATTATGAATTATATGCTTCCCGCCAGACATTTATGGGACGGCAGTACGGTATATCCGGAGATGCTGGGAGGGGTCAATGCCAGCGGTATGCAGCCGTCGGCCATTCTATTCCTGCCGCTGTATTGTCTGTTTTCTGCCAGGGTGGCGTTTCTTACACAATACATGATCTGCTTTGTGCTGGCGTTTCTGGGAATGTATCTGTTGGTAAAGGAGAGCACGGAGAGCAGTATTCTGGCGGTGATAGCCGGGGCATGTTTCTGTGTGCTGCCCTTATATCCGGTCTACGGTCTTTCAGAATTCGGCATTCCTTTGGTGGCATATGCCTTTCTGTGCCTGTGGAAACGGAAAAGAATCCTTCCCGCATTGATGTGTACGTTACTGTTCGGCCTGACCAGCCACCTGGTGTATACCGGTTATGTGGTGCTGGGATTGTGGCTTTTGGCACTTCTTGTTACCTTCATTCAAAAAAGAAAGAATAAATGGCCGGTTCTGGGATTTGCAGAATTGATGGTGACTTATGTCATTGTCAACTGGTCACTGATCCTGGAGATTCTGGTGGGAGACAGCAGTTATGTCAGCCACCGGGAAGAAATGGTGTCTTCCGCGACTCCCTTTTTTGAGACTTTTTGGAGCCTCTTCCGGAACAGCGCACAACACGCACCGTCCTTACATAAATATCTGATCCTGCCGATTGTCATATTCCTGCTTCTGGGAGCATTTTGCAAAAAGGAAGAAACGGACAGAATGATATACAAGGCGGCTGTTATCAATTTTTTATTTCTGATCGGCATCGCATTGTTTTATGCATTTTGTCATATAACGGTGGTCGTTGATTTCAAAAACAGCGTCACGGGATTTTTACACTATTTTCAGATCCACCGGTTCTATTGGCTGTATCCTGCGGACTGGTATCTGGAGTTCGCACTGGCGGCAGCGGTATTGTGGAGAACGAAAGTGCCGCATACCGACAGCAGGATGCTGCCGGGAAAACTGGTGATCCTGGCAGTGTGTCTGTTGCCGACGCTTCAGCTGTTGAAAGTGAATTCCGGAATATATCTCAATGTGAACCAGATCAATAACGGATCCGGAATCACGGGATATATCTCCTGGGAAAGCTGGTTTTCAGAGGATCTGATGCAGGAGATCGATGATGCGATTGGCCGGGACAAGAGCACCTATCGTGTGGCGCATCTGGGGATCAGTCCGGCACCGGCACTGATGCATGGTTTTTATACGGTGGACGGATATTCCAACAATTATCCTCTGGAGTACAAGCACAGATTCCGGGAAGTTATTGCGCCGGAGATCGAGAAAAACGAAGAAGTGCGGGTATACTTTGATACATGGGGGAACCGCTGCTATCTGTTCAACAGCATTACCGGCAATTACATGCGCCTGCAAAAGGGAAACACACTGGTCTATGAAGGCCTGGAATTTGACATGGAGGCATTGCGGGAACTGGGATGTGAGTACCTGTTCTCCGGAGCTGAGATCGGCGATGCCGACAGGATGGGCATGGAACTTGTGGGATACTTTGAAACAGAAGACTCTTACTGGGGGATCTGGGTGTATAGATTGTAAAGGTTCAACTGTTGCAACAGTTCAGCGCAAGTCCAATTCATAAAAGCGTCTGCTTCGCAGCCGGAGCCGCACCGCGGCTCATCTTTTATTTCATTGACCTTGCGTTCTGCTCATAGAATGACAGAATCGTTGCCTTGTGTGCAAGCACCCAGGCACCAATTCTGTCATTCTATGGCTGAACTGTTACCCCGACTTTCTTAAAATTTCATAAGATTTTTTACTGGAAGAGAAAAGTGTGCTATAGTGTAACTATTCATAGAATCCGCATAGCAGCGATTTTGCGGATGGGGAGTGAATAGTTACAAAACTATATGGAAATAAGCAATAATAGAGATTATATATGAAAGACAGAATCTATATCTGTCACACATACTATCATGTATATGTGACTTTTTTAAAAGAACTGAAATTAAGGGCGGAGGCAGATCCTGCGAAGAAAGCAGGGGCTGCTACTTTAGTGCTGTCCAAAATGTCCAATAATTTCGAGAACCTGAAATCCCGGGTGGAGAGCACGGGACTGTTCGAAGAGGTACTGGAATTCGATGAGAAGCGTGAAGATTTCTTCCCGGAACTGGAAAAATACCGGGAGGACACCGGAAGCTTTCTGGGGAATCTGAAGAACCGGATCCGCTTTACGAAGGAGTACGCCAGACTCGAGGCTTCTTATGTGCCGGTAGATCTTCGGACTTACAAGGACATTTATGTCTACTGCGATTCCGATCCCATCGGCTACTACCTGAATCAGAACCATATCCGCTATCATGCCGTGGAAGACGGCCTGAACTGTCTCAAGAATTTTGACGCGGCGCGATATGACAACCGTGGACATTTTAAGATCAAGGCATTCCTGTCCATGTATCTGAACCTGATCTTTGTTCAGAACGGCTACGGAAAATACTGCATGGATATGGAAGTAAATGACATTTCCGCCATCCGCTATCCCTGTCCCCGATATATCGAACTTCCCAGAAAGCCGCTGGAAGACCGGCTGACAGCGGAGGATAAGCAGCTGCTCCTGCAGGCATTCGTGAGAAATAAAGACGAACTGGAACACCAGATCGAAGAGAGCAATAAGGTGGGAGATAAAATATTGATCCTCACGGATCCGGTATGCGCACTGGATGTGAGAGAACAGATCTTCCGGGATATTATCAAAATGTATGAAAAAGAGGGCACCATATTTTTAAAGCCCCATCCCAGAGACCTGCTGGATTACCAGAAGCTTTTTGCGGAATATCCCCAGTTCGATGCATCCATGCCCATGGAGATGCTGAATTTTTTCCCGAATCTGCGTTTTAAAAAGGTGGTAACCATATTTACGGAGGTAAAGGGGCTTCCTTTTGCGGATGAAGCGGTACGCCTCGGACCTGATTTTATGGATGCCTATGAGGATCCACTGATCCACAGACAGAATGAACAGATATAAGTTTGGAGACCGTCAATGATACAGATCATCAAGAAATTACGTGTCCTGCTGGACAAAAAACAGAAAAGAACCATGGTGGGACTCATTATCCTCATGGTGATCAGTGCCTTTTTGCAGACTGCCGGTGTGGGAATGCTGGTGGAGGTCATGCAGATCGTCATTGATCCCGAAGCGGTACAACACAGCCGGGTGGCGGAAGCCTGCTATGAGATCATGGGTGTGGAGAGCTATCGTACGTTCTCCATTATTGTCATGGTGCTGCTGATTCTGGTATTTGTGGTGAAGAACCTGTTTACTTATGTACAGCAGAAGCTGACTTTATCCTTTGTCTATACGAACCAGTTCCGCACTTCCGAGCGCATGATGCGTAATTACCTGCGCAGAGGTTATGAATTTTATCTGAATGCGGATACCGCTGTGGTACAGCGCAGTATCACTTCCGATGTCAACAATATGTATGCACTGATCCTGGCACTGTTACAGCTGTTATCCGACAGCGTGGTTTCCCTGTTTGTCATCAGCTACTGCTTTATTTCCAGCGGTACCATGACGATCCTGATGGCGGTGGTATTGCTTCTGTTGATGTGGCTGATCAAGAGAGTGCTGAAGCCCATCATGTACAAGGCCGGTAAGGACAATCAGGACTATTACAGCAGTCTGTTCAAATGGATCTCCCAGACGGTACAGGGTATCAAGGAAGTAAAGATTTCCGGCAAGGAGCAGTATTTCGTATCCGAGTACCGCAAATGCGGAAAAGGCTATGTGGATGCCGTACAGCGTTACAGCCTGTACAATCAGGTGCCGAAGCTGCTGATCGAGACAGCCTGCGTTGCCACTATGGTAGGATACATGATCTTTCTGGTGGCCACCGGTGTGCCTACAGAAAATATGCTGACAGTGTTCGGAACTCTGGCGGCAGCGGCACTGGTACTGTTGCCCTGCGTGAACCGTATCAACAACCAGATCAATTCCATCGCCTATTTTGAACCTTTCTTCATGGGTGTCAGCGATAATTTACAGGATGAGATCAACGGACAGAATATCGACATGTCCTTTGCTACCGATGAAGATGAAAAGCTGGATGTAAAAGAAAGCATCGAGATGAAAGATATTACTTATGCCTATCCCAATACGGAGCGTCTGATCTTCGACCATGCGGATCTGAAGATCCCGGTGGGTGCATCGGTAGGTATCGTGGGTACTTCCGGCGCGGGCAAGAGTACCGTGGTGGATATTCTGTTGGGACTGCTGGAGCCCAGTACGGGACATATCTATGCAGACAGCGTGGATGTAAAGGATGCGGGCAATTACCGGAAATGGCTGAAGAATATCGGCTACATCCCCCAGATGATCTTCATGCTGGATGACACCATCCGTAAAAATGTAGCCTTCGGTGTGCCGGAGGATAAGATTGATGAGGACAGACTGTGGGAAGTATTGAAAGAGGCACAGCTGGATGAATTTATCAAGACTCTGCCGGAAGGTCTGGAGACTGGCATCGGCGAGCGGGGTATCCGCCTCTCCGGAGGACAGAGACAGCGTATCGGTATCGCCAGAGCGCTGTATAATGATCCGGAGGTACTGATCCTGGATGAGGCCACTTCCGCACTGGATAATGATACGGAAGCAGCCATCATGGAGTCTATCAACCGACTGCACGGCCGCAAGACCTTGATCATTATCGCCCACAGATTGCAGACCATTGAAAAATGTGACATTGTCTATCGGGTAGAAGACGGCAGAGCAAAAATAGAACGGGGAAATCTGTAACGCCTATGAGTAAAAAACTGAGCATCATCGTGCCCGTCTATAATATGGCGACGGAGGGAAAACTGAATTATTGTCTGGACAGCCTGGTGGGACAGACCATCCGGGGACTGTACGATTATGAGATACTCTGCGTGGATGATGCTTCTACAGACGATTCTCTGGAGATCCTGCTGGATTATCAGAAGCGTTATCCGGAGCTGGTCTGTGTCATTCCGAACCCTGTGAACTTAAGACAGGGCGGTGCCAAAAATGCCGGACTGCGGATGGCGCAGGGGGAATGGATCGGTTTCATCGACAGTGATGACTGGGTGTCACCGGACTATTACGAGAAGCTTCTGAAAAAAGCGGAAGCAACCGGAGCGGATCTGGTGGGCTGCGATTACAGTCTGGTGGATCATCATACCTTTGAGGTCGGGAAGATCATCGTCAACAATACACCGGATCAGACCGGGGATCTGACGAAGGAAAAGCATGAGAGACTGTTCATGCGTCCCGGCAGTATGGTGCTGAAAATTTACAAACATAGTGTGATCCGGGAGAATCATCTGGATTTTCCGGAGCATATTTTCTACGAAGACAACTGTGCAGGCCCCTTGTGGAGCCTGTACTTTCGACGTTTTGAGAGAGTGGAGGAACCGCTGTATTATTATTACCAGCATGCGGTGTCCACGGTACATCACATCACGGAGGAAAAATGCCGTGATCGTATGAAAGCAGCAGAACTTTTGTACACGGAATGCGAGAACAGAGGGTTCCTTGCGGAATACCGGGAGCAGATTGAATACCGTTTTACGGAGCTGTATTATGTGATCACTTTATTCTCCTATCTGTCGGGAGTGGAGAAGCCGAAGCTGTCTTTTGTAAAAGAACTACGGGAGGGGACAGAACGACATTTTCCGGAGTTCGACAGGAACAAATATTATCTGGAATATACCGGGCCGGAGGAACGCAAATTCATCGCCATGCAGAAAAAGAGCAATCTGCGGTTCTATCTCTGTTACAGAATCCGGCAGTTTGTATGGAAGCTACGGGCCTGAAGGGCGGCCATGGGGCATGAGAAAGATGAGGTTAGGAAAATGAGCAGATTAGCGATTATCACCGCCAGAGGTGGGAGCAAGCGGATCCCGAAGAAAAATATCAGAGATTTTTGTGGAAAACCGATTCTGGCATATTCCATCGAGGCGGCATTGTCCAGCAGACTTTTTGACCATGTGATGGTATCCACGGACGATACGGAGATTGCGGAGATTGCGAAAAAGTACGGTGCAGAGGTGCCGTTTTTCCGCAGTGAGGCGACTTCCGGAGACTTTGCCACTACCAATGATGTGTTGGCGGAAGTGTTGGCGGAGTATGAGAGGCGTGGCATGCATTTTGATGTGGCATGCTGCATCTATCCCACAGCGCCTTTTGTGACAGCGGAAAAACTGAAAGCAGCGGTAGAACAGCTGGAAGCAAGCGATGCGGACACCCTGATTCCGGTGGTCAGCTTTTCCTACCCGCCCCAGCGGGCCATGGTAGTGGAGCAGGAACGGTTGGTATTTAAATATCCCGAATATCTGGACAGCAGATCCCAGGACCTGCAGCCCCATTATCATGATGTGGGACAGTTCTATGTCTTCCGTACGGACCGATTTGCAGTGAATAAGAAGCTGATGGTGGGAAATATTCTGCCCCTGATCGTATCGGAACTGGAAGTGCAGGATATCGATAATCTGACGGACTGGAAGATCGCAGAGATGAAATACCGTCTGATGACGGAGGAAAAATAATCCCGGAGGAATCTGAGACTATGGCAACAGGCAGACTGGCAGTATTGTCCAATGTAAATATGAATATGGTGATCCGTATGTTACAGAAACAGGCGGAAGTCTACGATGCGGAAGGCTATGGAAATGAACTGGGAGCTTTGCTGAACCCGGCTTCCTCCTATCATGCGTTTCAGCCGGACATTACCTTTCTGATCATGGATCTGGCAGAACTGCTGGAACATGACTATGATCCGCAGACAGCAAAAGAGCGGATCGGAAGCTGGTTTCAGACGCTGGAAGGCTGTCTGCCGGAGCATGGTGTGTTCTATGTCTCCGATGCATATCTGTGGGCGGTGGAACTGGCTGTGCTGGCGGATCCGGAACGCAAACAGCAGCTGGAGAGCCTGTGGAGTATGGAATTGCAAAAGCTTGCGGTGAAGCATGCGAATGTGAGGATATTCCCCTATCGCCGGATCATAGAGCATCAGGGCGAGGAGAAGGCGTTTTCCCTGAAAATGTGGTATATGGGCAAAGTATTGCTGGGGATGGAGACCCAGTCTCTTCTGGCGGAAAAAATAGTACAGCAGGCGGAACTGGAGGAACGCACCCCTAAAAAGGTGCTGGTCCTGGATCTGGACAATACCCTGTGGGGCGGTCTGGCCGGAGAGACGGATCACACACCGGTGCTTTTGTCGGAAGACCACAGCGGTCTGGCTTATAAAAATCTGCAACGGGTCATAAAGCTGATGCAGGAACAGGGTGTGCTGTTAGCCATAGCATCCAAAAATAATGAAGAGGATGCCATGGAGATCTTGGAACATCATCCCCATATGCTGCTTGGGCCGGAAGATTTCGCAGCCCGCAGGATCAACTGGGACCCGAAGCCGGACAATATCCGTAAGATGGCGGAAGAACTGAATCTGGGAACGGATTCCTTTGTCTTTTTTGATGACAGCGAAGCGGAACGGGAAATGGTACGACAGATGCTGCCGGAGGTGACTGTGCCCGATTTCCCGGCAAGACCGGAGGAACTGGCGCCCTGCATGGCAAAGATTTATGAAGAATATTTTGCCCGGGCAGTGATCACAAGAGAGGACCGTGAGAAGACCGCACAGTACCGGGCCAATGCCGGCAGAAATGCCATGGCAGAGCAGGCGGTGAGCTTTGAAGACTATGTGAAAAAGCTGGAGATCTGTCTGATCCCGGTGGATCCGAAGGAACATCTGGACCGGCTGACACAGCTTTTGAATAAAACGAACCAGTTCAACCTGACCACCAGACGCTACACCAGAGAGCAGATGCAGCAGATCGTGGAAGATGCCGGAAAGAGAGTATTTCTGTATCAGGTGACGGATGCGTTTGGAGACAGCGGAATCGTGGCAGCAGCCATCGTGGATACTGACGGAGAACTGCCGGAGATCACGGATCTGGTCATGAGCTGCCGTGTCATGGGAAGGAATATCGAGAATGCGGTGATCGACCGTATCGAGGAGCAGATGCAGGAGGAAGGATATACCGGACTCCGCGGCAGATATATCCCGACAGCCAAGAATAAGCCGGTGGAAGCTCTGTATGAAAAGCTGGGTTACCACAGGACGGAAAGTACACAGGAGGGCGGTACCTGCTATGAGATCACACTGGCAGAGAGACCGGAGAGGGCCTACTGGCTGAAGGAGACTTTATACGATTGACCTGGGGCTGGATGACGGCTGCCGGACGGAAGACCGGACAGCGGTAAATGTTAGAAAAAATGAGGATAAGCAGAGGATAACCATATGAAAGAGAAGATCATAAAGCTGATTGAAGATGTATTAAAGGTTCCGGCGGGAACCATCACCGAGGATACCATGATCGAAGATGTGGAGCAGTGGGATTCCCTGGCGCATGTCATGATCATCGGACAGTTGGAGGAAGAGCTTGGTGTCAGCATTCCCTTAGACGAAGCCATTGAGTTAAAAGGAATGCGTGAACTGTTGGAAAAGGCGGGCTGCGAATGAGTGTTACATTAAGAAAAGTGACAGAGGGAGATCTGGAACAGATCATGCGCTGGCGCATGGATCCGGAGATTACCCGCTATATGAATACGGATCCGAAGCTGACTCTGGAAGGGCAGAAGAAATGGTTTGCCAAAGTGCAGCAGGATCCGGATGTGAGCTACTGGATCATTGAGATCGACGGTACAGCAGCCGGCGTCATCAATTACACAGGGCTGACGAATCCCACAGGAGATCTGGGATGGGCCTATTACGTGGGCGAGAAAAAACTGCGCAGCATCCAGACGGCACTGGCGCTGGAGATGAGTATGTATGACCATGCGTTTCTGGATCTTGGGAAAAATGCGGTATACAGTGATGTATTTACCCTGAATCAGGGAGTCATCCAGCTCCATAAGATCTGCGGCTGTGAAGTCGTGGAAGAGAAAAAAGCCCACGTGGTGAAAAACGGAGCTGCTTATGACGTGACATATATGCGCATGACAGCGGAACACTGGAAAGGGATCCGGGACAGCAAGAAGTACGAACATATTGTATTTCCTTAAGGAGGCACTATTATGAACAAAGAGATCATGATCGGGAATCATAAAATCAGTGAAGATTCTCCCACTTTTGTAATTGCAGAGATGTCTGCGAATCATCTGATGGATTTTGACAGAGCAGTGGCTATCATGCAGGCAGCAAAGGATGCCGGTGCGGATGCCATTAAAATACAGACTTACACCCCGGATACCATCACACTGGACTGTGATGATCCCTGCTTCCAGATCACACAGGGAACCATCTGGGACGGAACCACACTGCACAAGTTGTATGAGACCGCCTATACTCCCTGGGAGTGGCAGCCAAAGCTGAAAAAGATCGCAGAGGAGATGGGACTGGTATTCTTTTCTTCTCCCTTTGATCTGACCAGCATTGATTTTCTGGAAGAGATGGAGGTACCGGTATACAAGGTGGCATCCTTCGAGATTAACGACATTCCTTTCATCCGCAAGATCGCCCGTACCGGCAAGCCGATTATCATGTCTACCGGAATTGCCTATCTGGCGGATATCGAGCTGGCACTGCGTACCTGTAAGGAAGAGGGCAACGGGAATGTGATCCTGTTGAAATGTACCTCCGCTTATCCGGCACCCTATGAGGATATTAATCTGAAGACGATTCCTTCCATGAAGGAAGTCTTTGACTGTGTGGTAGGTCTGTCTGATCATACCATGGGCTGTGCCGTGGCCGGTGCCGGCGTGGCGCTGGGAGCCAAGGTGGTGGAGAAACATCTGACACTGCGCAGAGCAGACGGCGGTGCGGATGCGGCATTCTCCATGGAACCGGAAGAATTCAAAGAGATGGTGGATCACATCCGCATGATCGAGAAAGCAGTAGGAAAGGTGACCTACGATCTGACACCGAAGCAGAAAAAGAGCAGAGAACATTCCCGTTCCCTGTTCGTGGCACAGGATATGAAGGCCGGGGATGTGTTTACTCCGGAGAATCTGCGGTCTGTGAGACCTTCCTGCGGACTGCATACCAGATATTATGAGGAACTGTTGGGCAAACGGATCACCAGAGATGCCAGGCTGGGAACCCCTATGGACTGGTCTCTTGTGGATTTCACAGAGAAGGAACAGCAGTAAGGAGCGGAAATGTATTATTTTCGTGCGGACGGCAGTGCTGTTACGGGGGCAGGGCATCTGATGCGTTGCCTCACGGTGGCACAGGAATTACAAAAAAGAATAGAGCATCCGGAAGAACTCTGCTTTTTGTGCGCGGAGCAGGCATCTGCGGAACTGCTGCAGAGCTGGAACATGCCGGTGAAGATCCTTGGGACGGATCCTGCCGACATGGAAGGAGAGCTTTCGACGCTGGAAGGACTGATCCGTGGAAGCGGGCATGTTTTTCTGGTGGACAGCTATGCGGTGACGGATGCTTATTTGCAGGCATTGCACCGGTTTGGCAGGGTGTATCTGCTGGATGATATGCAGCAGCATGCATTTCCGGTGGACGGCGTGATCAATTACAATCTGTTTGCTTCCCGGGAAAAGTATCGGGAACTGTATGGAAGCAGTACCGGACAGTATCTCGGAGCTGCTTATGTGCCGGTGCGGCAGCAGTTCTGTGAGGCGGCAGCACAGTATATTCTGCAGGATGATGTAACGGATATCCTGATCACCACCGGTGGCGGAGACAAAGACAACATTGCGGGAGAAATCCTGCGGGAACTGTGTGAGCACAGTCTGGCGGGAAAAAATATAAGGTATCATCTGGTGGTGGGAAGGTTTAATCCGAACCGGGAAAAATTGGAGCAATATGCATCGGAGCACAACAACGTGGTTCTGCATTGCGATGTGAAAGACATGGCGGGACTGATGACGGCCTGTCAGCTGGCGGTGACTGCCGGTGGAACGACAATCTATGAATTGTCAGTTCTGGGAGTGCCTTTTGTCTGTTTTTCTTACGCAGAGAACCAGGAAGGGCTGACGGAATGGCTGGGAAAGCAGGAAATTGCTGGATATGCCGGAAAATGGCATTACACACCGGAAGAGACAAGGAAAGCCATCGGCAGATGGTGTCGGAATGTCTGTGAGAACAGGGAACTGCGGCAGAGAACCTATGAAGCGGAGAGAATTCTGATCGACGGGCAGGGAGCTGCCCGGATCGCAGAGATCCTGCAGACGGCGGGAATAGAAGAATAGAAGGATAATATCTGAGGTTTATGAAGAAAAACGGCAGCTGGAAGAAAAAAATTTTATATAGTGTGACAGCAGCTGTTTTGTTCGTGCTGCTTTTGGTACTGTTTTTTCCGGGGGACCGGGAATATCAGAGGATTCCTTATGATGTAGTGTTTCTGGGAGACAGTGTATATGGTCTGTGCCGTGATGAGACATCCATCGCAGCAAAGCTTCAGGAGAAGACAGGTTTAAAATGCTACAACGGTGGGCTGGGAGGAACGGTTCTTGGCAGAGCGGATGCGGAGAGAAGGCTGGGATATACCAAGGATTCCATTTCTGCGGCCGGACTGGTACGTTCCTTTGTGGTGAAGGATTTCGGTGTCCAGAGGACCGTGCACATCCGAGAAGCAGCCACGGATTATTTTGAGGATACTTTGGGAGATCTGGGACAGATCGATTTTGATCAGGTGAAGATCCTGTTTATCGGTTCCGGACTGAATGATTATCACTCCGGCACTCCCATCGAATCCACAGCAGACCCGTATGATGAATATACCTACTGTGGAGCTATCCGCAGTATTGTGAAGGAGTTGCGGGAAGCCTATCCGGAGCTGCGAATTATCTTCATCACCCCGCCCTATACCTGGTATACGGATCCGGAACTGACCTGTGAGGAATATGATCTGGGCGGTGGTGTGCTGGAGGATTATGTCAATGCGGAGATCGGATTGTGTGAGGCTTTGAATGTAGAAGTCATAGACATCTATCATGACTATTATCCACATGACACCTGGGATGATCTGTATCTCTATACTGATGACGGCCTGCATCCCAATGAGGCCGGCAGAGAGAAGATCGCACAGACGATCGCGGAAAGACTAAATAAGGAGTGACAGACGGATGAAGACCCCGTGGGAATTTTTTCAATCTAGCAGAACAAAAATAAAAAATACATGGAAGATCGCCTTTCTCTCAGCGTTTGTACTGGGGATTCTGATCCATCTGCCGGTGATGCTTTCGGATATTCCGAATCATGACGGCCTGAGCAGTATGTATTTTGATCAGAATATGATCACTTCCGGACGGTGGTTTCTGTCTGTGGCATGCGGCTTTTCTTCGTATTTTACCATTCCGTGGATCATTGGTCTGATCGGTCTGCTCTGGCTGGCGCTGACGGCGGTGGCATTGACGGAACTGCTGGAACTTGCAGACCCGTTGGTAATCATGGCAGTGAGCGGATTGCTGGTTTCTTTTCCGGCACTGGCATCCACTTTTGCCTATGTGTTTACCATGGATGGCTATATGATGGCACTGTTCCTCGCAATTCTGGCAGTGCTTTTTACGAAAAAACAGAAAAAAGGCTGGCTGGCCGGGGCGGTATGTCTTGCGTTCAGTATGGGGATCTATCAGGCATATCTGCCCTTTGCCATTCTGCTGTGCGTATATGTGATCCTGCTCTTTTTTATGGAAGAGAAGGGCTGGAAGACGAAAGCGTTCTATGTACTTCGTTACCTGGGCATGGGAGTTGCCGGAGCCGCATTGTATTACGTAATCCTGCAGATTCTGTTGAAATTACAGGGAAAGGTGCTGGATACCTATCAGGGGATCAATTCCATGGAGCAGGGAGGTTCCGGTCTGGGGCTGTTTGCAACGATCCGGGGAATGTATGTTGATTTTCTGGCATTTACGGTGCATGGAAATGTGCTGGTGAACAATATTTTCTCTTTTACGGCCTGTGCGGCACTGGTGCTTCTGGTGGCTTATCTGCTGGTGAGAAGCATGCTGCGAAGAAAATGGTGGAAGAATCCGGCATTTTTCGTTATAATAATTCTGTTGGCGGCGGGACTTCCGCTTTTGACCAATGTGATTCTGGTGATTTCTCCGAATCTGACCTATCATTTGCTGATGCGGTATCAGTGGGTATTATATCTGATCCTGATGCTGGCATTTGTGGACAGATATGCGTCGGAGGACGGGAAAACAGATATCGGGATCCAGTGGGTGGCATTACTGGCGGCCGGAATCCTGGTATTCAATTATGGAGTATCGGATAATATCGGATATTCCAATCTGGAGAAAAAATACGAGAAGACCTATGCGTACTGTGTACGTCTGCTGGACAGGATCGAGCAGACGGAAGGGTACTATCAGGGAATTCCCATTGCATTGGTGGGTGTCATCGGGTATGATGAATTCCCCACTACGGATATTACCGGAAAAGTCACGGACGGTATGATCGGTCTCAGCGGAGACTATCTGATCTATAAGGGAGCGGATTATCAGGCATTTATGCAGAACTATCTGGGCGCAACCCTGAATTTTCTGGATCCGGATACTGTGGGTGAGATTTATATGACGCAGGAATACATTGACATGGATACTTTTCCGGGAGCGAATTCCACCAGGGTTGTGGATGGAATCCTGTATGTCAAGACCGAGAACTGCGGAAGGGATTAGAGGATGTCATTATTATCGATTGTTTTACCGGCATATAACGAAGAACAGAATATTGCCAATACCGCAAAAGTACTGGGGGAACTGCTGGAACAGCACGGGATCGATTATGAGCTGGTATTTATCAGTGATGGTTCGAAGGACGGAACCTTTGAACGTATTAAGGAAGAATCGGCCAAGAATCCGAGAGTACGGGGAGCGGAGTTTTCCCGGAATTTCGGAAAGGAAGCTGGAATTTTTGCAGGCCTGGAATTGACTACGGGGGATGCGGTGATCGTTATGGACTGTGATCTGCAGCATCCGCCTGAGGTGATTCCACAGATGTGGGAAAAATGGCAGCAGGGTGCCGAGATCGTGGAAGGTATCAAGGCCGACCGCGGTAAGGAGAGTCTGGGATATAAGTTGTCTGCCGGACTTTTTTACAAGATCATGAGCAAACTGATCAAGATGGACATGAATGCTTCTTCCGATTTCAAGCTTTTAGACAGAAAAGTAGTACAGGTCCTGTTGGAACTGCCGGAGCGCAATACCTTTTTCCGGGCGTTGACCTTCTGGGCGGGGTTCCGTACGGAGACTGTGGAATATGAAGTACAGGAACGGAAATACGGACAGAGCAAGTGGTCCTTCTGGAGTCTGATGAAATATGCCATTACCAATGCCACTTCCTTCAGCACACTGCCATTGCAGCTGGTGACGATCATGGGCGGGGTATCCATTCTGTTCAGTGTGATCCTGGCGATTCAGACCCTGGTGCGCTATCTGATGGGAACGGCGGTGGAAGGTTTTACCACGGTGATCCTGCTGATCCTCATTATTGGCGGATTTATTATGTTAAGCCTTGGTGTGATTGGCCATTATATTGCCAGAATCTATGAAGAAGTCAAGGGAAGACCGAAATATATTATCAGTCATGTGACGGAAAATGTGCCTGGGACAGCCGTAGGAAGCTGGAAGCGGGAACATAGAGAAAGCTAACAGACAGTAGAAAAGAGGATGTGTTATGAGAGAGATTGATATTAAGTTTAACGTACCGCCTTATGTGGATAAAGCAGCAGATTACATTCAGGAATGTGTAAAAAATCAGAAGATCTGCGGAGATGGAGAATATACGAAAAAATGTAATGCCTGGATCGAGGAGAGGACCGGAGCCGGAAAATGTCTGTTGACGACCTCCTGCACCCATGCGACAGAACTGGCAGCACTTTTGTGTAACATTCGGCCCGGGGACGAAGTGATCATGCCTGCTTACACCTTCGTATCCACCGCAGATGCCTTTGTACTGCGCGGTGCGGTTCCTGTGTTCGTGGATATCCGCCCGGATACCATGAACATTGACGAGACACTGATCGAGGATGCCATCACGGAGAAGACGAAAGCCATCGTTCCGGTGCATTATGCCGGTGTGGCCTGCGAGATGGACACCATTATGGACATCGCAAAAAGACATAACTTAAAGGTAGTAGAGGATGCCGCACAGGGTGTACTGGCATCTTACAAGGGAAAAGCACTGGGAACCATCGGTGACTTCGGTGCCTACAGCTTCCATGAGACCAAAAACTACAGCATGGGTGAGGGCGGAGCACTGCTGATCCGTGATAAGAAGGACGTGGAAGAAGCGGAGATCATTAGGGAGAAGGGAACCAACCGCAGCAAGTTCTTCCGGGGCCAGATCGATAAATATACCTGGGTAAATTACGGATCTTCCTATCTTCCCAGTGATATGAATGCGGCTTATCTCTATGCACAGCTGGAGATCGCTGATGAGATCAATGAGGCAAGACTTGCCTGTTGGAACCGCTATTATGAGCAGCTGCTTCCCTTAAAGAAAGCGGGAAAGATCGACCTGCCCACCGTACCGGAAGGCTGTGTGCATAATGCGCATATGTTCTACATCAAGGCAAGAGATCTGGAACAGAGAACAAGATTTATCAGCTATATGAAGGAGAACGGTGTGCTTACGGTATTCCATTATATCCCGCTGCATACTTCTCCCGCAGGACAGAAGTTCGGCCGGTTCCACGGCGAGGACCGTTATACTACCAGAGAGAGCGAGCGCCTGGTAAGACTTCCCATGTACTATGGGCTGACACTGGATCAGGTGGATTTCATCTGTGGACTGGTGAAAAACTTTTTTGAATTAGAGGAGCAGTAACATGCAAAAAATTGGCAGAGCGTCTGCACAGGTTGCAGGCAGATTTCTGTTCCTGGGTGTCTCCGTGCAGATTCTTCTGGGAATCTGCTGGGGCGTCAGATCCTTTGGAATTTTTCCGGAATTCGGCGATAGCTACACATGGCTGAAAGCGTCAGAGACACTTGTGTGTGATGACTACATGGGGATCGGCTACCCTCTTTTTCTGATGCTTGTAAAAGGGATAGAATCCATAAGTTCTATCCCTTATACTTTTTTTGTATATACGGTACAGATCCTGATTGCATTTTATGCCGGTGTAGTATTTTTACGGGCATGCGGAGTGACAGGGAAAAAGATATTTTTGTGCTGGGGAAGCCTGGCGCTTCTGACCTTTCCCAGTGCCATGCAAAGTCATCTGGCCGTATTGCCGAATTCTCCGGGATATTCCTTTTTACTGCTGGAACTGTCGGCGGTGATCCGGATCCTGCGGCAGGATGCTGTGGCGGAGGATGGTGAGACGACAGCGCCGGCCAGACCGTTACATGGTCTGTTCGAAGCCGGAATCTGGTGGGCGCTCAGTACACTGTGTGTGGTGGAGAATCTGTATCTGGGGCTGGTACCGCTTATTGTTCTGTGGCTGATACATCTGTGGCAGCTACGGAGCAGAAAGACGGAGAAAAAGAGAGTAGGCCGGGAACTTTTGCTCCTTCTGGCAATGGCGGGAATTTTATTCACGCTGGTGCCCATGTGGCAGACACCGGGCAGCTATGGGAAGGCGGAGAATACGGTGAGCGCCGCCATGATGCGCCGGTTCAGCTGGACGCATATGAGAGAGGAAGAAGAATACGATGAATGGCCGGAACAGCTACGTACCTGGATGACCTGGAAAGAGATGAGGAATGCCGGGTATTATGCGGGAACCATGGAGTCCGGCATACAAAAGACGCTGGAGGATCGTTTCGGCAAGGCGGAAGCACAGAAGATATTCAGAGAGTATGCCGAGTATCATCTGAAGACGTATACTTCAGACAATATCCATCAGATCGCCTGGGATTGCCTCGGATATGCCATGCCTACGGTACTGTTGCAGCTGCTGTTGGACGGCAGGGGATATGACTCCTTCTCTGGCAGAAATGTAGACATTATGATGACGGGAGATCCAAGGCTGACAGAGCTTTTGCTAAAATACAGCAGCTGGTGGTTCCTGTCGGGAATCGCTGTTGTGGTCGTGAGCGGCATGATATGCGGGATCATTGCCATGCTCCGACAGAAAAAAGAAAAAACAGTACCGGACAGAAGCCTGTTCTGGAAGATCTCAGGAGTCTGTGTGATCACTGCGGCAGGCATGATCCTGTGGTATACCATGCGGGATGCCGGATGCCTGGATTACAAGAACGGATTGCTGCCGGGTTCTCTGTGGCTTGTGGGAATGATCCTCTGGACCGATAGGACCATAAGCGCCGGAGATACAGAAGACAACCCGGAGAAATAATAGAGTTGTGACAGCAGAAACGTGGGAAGGAGGAACCATGACGAAGATGACAACAAAAGTGAAAACGCAGAAATCAGAAAAAGTCTGGTTCTTTCTGGGAGCGTTGGCAGTATTTTTTATGGGAGTTCCGTATCTTGTATTAGGGAAGGACTCTGTGTTCGTGTATCACGATCAGCTGGACGGTGAAGTGATCGCCTATCTTCTGCAGGCAAGACATCTGTGGGATGGCAGCGGTGTATTGCCGGAATTCATGAACGGTGCAGCAAAAACAGCGCTTACCATGCCGGCCCCCGCCTGTGTGCTGTTATACCGGTGGCTGCCTGCGGAACTGGCACTGGCCTGCATGCAGGTGACTGGCAGCTTTGCCGGATATCTGGGAATGTTCTGCCTGCTTGGATGGGCCGGAGAAACATCGGAAACACTGCGGAGAAGAAAAGGACTTGTCGGTTTCATAGCCATGCTGACCGGATGTATGTATGCGTATCTGCCGTTTTTGCCGGTGTACGGGCTGTCCCAGTATGGATTGCCGCTGTTAATGTATTGTGTACTGCGACTGGGGGAAAAGGACAGACCGAAGAAATTTCGGATTCTGTGTTATTTTTATGTACTACTTTTCGGATGTAATTCTTCCCTGGTGTTATCCGGTTTTGCTGTGCTGGGAATCTGGGCGGTATGGGAGATCGTCACACTGGTGGACAAAAGGAAACAGTTCTCCGCCGGACAGGCTGCAGCCTGGGGGATTTTGCTGCTTACGTATATCGTCGAGAACGGTTCGTTATTGCTTCAGCTGTCCGGGGGACAGGGAGAAGAGATTTCTCACAAATCGGAATATCTGCTCAGCCCGGTGGACTTTTTCAGTCAGTTGAAAACAAACCTCCTGCAGGGAGGACAGCACAGTGTGGATTATCATGGACTGATCCTCGTGGTGCTGTTGATGACAACAGTTGTTTTATTTTTCCTAAATCGGGCAACGAAGAAGGACATAACGGATAAAAAGAATGTACCTGAGGGCGGAGAAAAACGGTTATGGAAAGCCGTTGGCCTGTCACTGGCCGTTATTGCAGGCTTTGCGGCAGTGGCCGCACTGTGGGACAGCAGTATCGGAATCGCTATCCGTTCCAGTCTGGGTGCTCTGAAGGGCTTTCAGGCCAACAGAGTCCTGTGGCTGAGTCCCTGCCTGTGGTATTTTATTCTGGGGTGCAGCCTGTTATTGCTGACGGAACAGCTCCCGGAAAGAGACACAGGAGCGGAGAAAACAGGAAACGGACGCAGGAACGGTGTGATCCCGAGGATCATCGTAATGGCCGCAATGCTTCTTACCGTGGCAACAGCCGGGAAGATTTTGCTGGAGAGCAATCTGAAGCCCAATCTGCAAAAACTGGTGAACCGGAATTATGCAGCCATGAGCTTCCGGGATTATTATGCCGTGGATGTACTGGATCAGGTACAGGAGTACCTGCGGGAGAATACCGGGGAAGAACCACAGGATTACCGGGTCGTAAGTCTGGGGATCGATCCCGCTGCGGCATTGTATCATGGATTTTACTGTCTGGACGGCTATTCAAATAACTATTCTCTGGAGTACAAGCACCGTTTCCGGGAGATCATTGCACCGGAGCTGGACAAGAGTGAATATCTGGAAGACAGCTTTGACCATTGGGGGAATCGTTGCTATTTGTTCAGCGCGGAATGCCCCGGCTATTATACGATCGAAAAAGGCGGCTTTTATTTTCAAGACTATACGATCGATGCGGAAAGTCTGAGGCAGCTGGGCGGAAGCTATCTGTTGTCGGCAGCCTATATCGATCACAGTGAGGATACCGGTCTGGAACTGATGAGGCCGGAGGCCTTTGAGACAGAGAGCAGCTATTACCGCATTTATCTCTATCGGGTAATGGATAATGAATAATAACGGAGATGGGAAGATTCCTATGATTGGACAGGAAAAACGGGATAAATGGAAAAAAATCCTGCCGGAACTGCTGGCAGTTATATTGTGCCTGGTATTGATGGGTGCGGGAGTCAGCCGGAAGGAAGGCTATCACATGGACGAACTTCTGAGCTTTGAACTGGCAAATGCCAGGTATAATCCCTGGATCGTACCTACCCAGCCGGAAGGGCGTCTGGCCAAATTCGTGAACGAGGAGATCGAGGGGGACAGTGCGGGAGAGACTCTGGAGAATCTGAAAAATACAGTAACAGATGTGCTTAGGAACCGGGGAAACAGCAAGCTGTTGTCTTATAAAGCAGATGTCTATGAGGAACCGGTCTGGATCACGGACCGGCAGTTTCAGGATTATGTCACGGTGGATCAGAAAGATGCCTTTGATTACCTGTCGGTTTATTTTAATGTAAAAGATGACAATCATCCGCCGGTACATTTTATGCTGTTGCATACCATGAGTTCTGTCTTTCGGGGAACATTGTCACCGTGGCTTGGATGCAGCATCAATCTGGTCTGTCTGGGAATTACATTGTGGCTTTTACTGCGGCTAGGGAGACAGCTGGCAGATGTGTTTTCCCTGGAAGGAAAGGGAAGACAGCTGGGGATCCTGGCGGTGCTTCTCTATGGAATGAGTACCGGAGCACTGGGTACGGTGCTGCTGATCCGTATGTATGGGCTGCTTTCCTGTCTGTGTGTCGCCCTGTTTTCCGTTCATGTGGAAAAATGGAAGAATAACGGGTTTGACAAGAAAAACAAGGGCCTTATCGCTATTACGGTGCTGGGTTTCCTGACACAGTATTTTTTCCTGTTTTACTGCCTTCTGCTGGCGGCGGTTACCGCAGTGATCCTGCTGTACCGGCACAGGAACAAAGAATTATGGTGCTATATCCGGTCCATGGTGATCGCTGCAGTGATCGGACTGGTATTGTTCCCTTTTGCAATTTCGGATGTGTTCTCCAGCGGAAGAGGGACGGAAGCTCTCGGCAATCTGGCCTCCGGATTTGCCGGTTATGGACAGAGACTGGCTGCATTTGGCAGAATTCTGGCGGATCGGACAGTGGGAGCGCCTCTTCTGACCGGCGGATGTGCCGCCGGCGCAATCCTGCTTCTGGGAAAGCTGTATCTGAGCTTCCGGGCCGGGAAACAGGAACAGAAAGGTGAAAATTCCGGAAGAGATGCGGCCTGGATGATGATGGTGCCGGTGGCCGGATATTTTCTGCTGGCATCCCGCATGTCACCGTATCTGGTGGACCGCTATATTATGCCTTTGTTTCCGTTTGTGGCATTGCTGCTTGCTTTGCTATTGTGTCTCCTTGGAAAAAAACTGACAGAGATCTCCGGATGGAAAGAACAGATCGTGGGAGGCATGCTGGTGCTGTTGCTCGTGGTGGTACAGGGGCTGCGGCTTGCGGCCTATGATGGGGAATACCTCTATCAGGGATATGCCAGACAGGAAGCATTGGCGGAAGAATATGAGGAGTTCCCATGCATCTGCGTTTATGCGGGAGTGGGCTATTATGAGAACCTGCCGGAATTTATGCGTTACACCAAAACTTTGCTGGTAACGGCAGAGGAACTGAAGGAACGTAAGGATACGGAATCCGTGGAGGCACTGGACCGGGTGATCGTATTGATCAAACCGGGTGTGGACAAAGAAGCAACAGTGTCTGTGCTCCGGGATAAGTATGGTTATACGTGGGAGGAACTTCTGCTTTCGGAAGGCGTGCACGGAGATATGATATATATGTTTTCCAGATAAGGAATGAAATGATAAGAAAACAGAAATGAGGTTGAAACATGATCGCAGTTCGTTTGCTGTGGCTTGCCGTTCTGCTGGTAGCGATACCGGCATGGGTGGGAAATTGTTTTTTAAATGTGGATAAACCCTGTAGAAATCCGGTATTTCTGTGGATTAGCGGTCAGATGCTGCTATGGGCGGGATTTCAGGTGATCTGTGTGCCGGTGATCCTGTTGGAAGGCCGTATGTGGATGGTGACCGTAGCTTATTGCGGCTACATCCTGGTGCTGCTGGCAGCGGCAACGGTCCGGTATTTCCGGCAGTCTCGTACTCTGCGGGCAGTCCGGGAAGCAAAGCCGGAGAAAGCAGAGATTATTTTGTGGGTGTTGGCTGGTGTGCTTTTGCTGGTGCAGTTGGTATTGGCAGTGCTGATGGTCTACGGTGATGGTGACGATGCCTATTATGTGGCAATCTCCGCAGCGGCAGAGGAATCCGGCAGGATGTATCAGAAGATCCCTTATACGGGAATGCATACGGAACTGGATGTGAGACACGGGCTGGCACCTTTTCCTATCTGGATCGCATGGCTGGCCCAGATGACCGGCATCACTACGGTGATCGTGGCGAAGACTCTGGTGCCGGTCGCTCTGATCTCCATGACTTACGGAGTATTCTATCTTCTGGGAAGCAGGGTATTATTCGCAGGAGAGGGCGCATACCGGAAGAAATGGGCGTTGCCTGCATTTTTACTCTGTACGGAAGTGCTGGTGCTTTTCGGAGATTATTCTTATTATACTGTAGAGAATTTTATGATTGCCAGGAGCAGACAGGGGAAGGCTGCATTGGGAAGTATCCTGATCCCTATGATATTTTTCCTGCTGCTGACACTGCTTCGAAAAATACAGGAAGAACAGAAGATCACTGTCGGTTTCTGGGTGCTGTTGGGATCTGTGATGACGGCCTGCTGTCTGGCCAGTACCATGGGAGCATTGCTGGCATGCATGCTGGTGGGAACGGCCGGGCTCTGTGGTGCGGTCAGTTACAGAAAATGGAAACTCATACTGCCATTGATCGGCTGTTGTATTCCCTGCATTGTGTATGCCGGAATGTATTTGCTGTTGGGATGATAGGACCGGAGGAGAAGAATGGATGCTTTAAAGCTGTTTCAGGAGTATATGGGGACCGGACTGATCGTTCTGTGGTTTCTGGTGAGTCTGCTGTATCTGTGGCTCACAGAGAAAAGAAAATATATCCGGGTGATGTTTCTTTATGTGCCGTTAGTATTGCTGCTTGTCTTTTTTAATCCGCTGGTGGCGAAGATCGTCTCTCAGATGGCGGATGGGGAAATCTATTACCGGATCCTGTGGTTGTTGCCTGTGACACCGGTGATTGCTTTCGGTACGGTGCAGCTTTGTGGAAAACTCGCCGGTAGAAAAAGATATGTGGGGATAACGTTGGCTATTGTGCTGTTTACGATATCCGGCAGTCTGATCTACAGGAATCCCAATTTTCAGAAGGCGGAAAATGCGTATCATGTACCCCAGAGCGTTGTGGATATCTGTGATACCATTGAGGTTCCGGGCAGAGAAGTCATGGCGGCATTCCCGGGAGAACTGCTGCAGTATGTGAGACAGTATTCCAATGTGATTTGTATGCCCTACGGCCGGGACATTATGGTGAGCAAGTGGACGGTGCAGAATGATCTTTATGATGTTATGGAGCAGGAGGTCATTGATGCACAGGAGCTGGCAGAACTGGCCAGAGAAGAGGCCTGTGCCTATGTGATCCTGTCGGAAGATAAAAAACTGGTGGGGAAGATGCAGGATCAGGAATTTGAAGAATTCGGAAGAATGCACGGATATGTGATCTACAAAGATTCCACAGTGGATCTGTATTACTTTATGAAGGAATGAGATTTCAGGAAAAAACAAGTGGCTCCCGGAGCAGCAAAGTAACTGGCTGCTTCGGGAGCCTTTTTTGACCGGAATTATTTTTCCTGGGATGCATAATCCTTGGAATAGTAATTCAGGAAGTATTCAAAACGTTTGGCAATGAGCTTACGTCCTTTTACATTCAGGTGCAGATTGTCGACAAGATATTCATCGGCATTGTCTTCGGTAATGCTGCCGTACAGGTTATCCATGAAGGATACGCTGTGGATATTGGCGGAGTAACATTCCTTGATCACATAAGTGGATAAGACATCACGGCCGTTGTAAATATACATATCGGAGCTTACATAGTCGCCGTTCTCATCCACAGCATATGCATAGGTCGGAGACATAACGATAATGCGGATCTGGGGGTAATAGTTCTGCAATACTTCAATGCTGGCCTCCAGATTGCCGGTAAACTGCGTGGGATCCGTGGGATTCTCATCACTGTACATGGCATTGCCGGACAGATAATCGGTAGCATCATACATAATGGCAACGGTGTCGATCGTGTTGAAATCCAGAGTTTTCAGTGTGTTGATTACTTCCTCTGCTTCGGCCGGTGTCTTGTCGCCCAGAGCATTGGCTGCATCGGTGTAGTAGCCATCCAGAGGAACCCCAACGGCCAGGTTCACCAGCCAGTAGAGACAGTAAGCATCCATGGGGGCAACGGTGGGGTCGTAGTTTAACTGCTGTGCAGCAAGGTAACTTCCGCTGATGGAACAGTTATAAACGGTGGTATCGGTCTCTTTGGCGATCAGATTGGCCAGATTGTCGGAAGAGTCCCTGTCATCTGCGAAGGGAGCATTTCCGAAGACAACGATATTGGAAGCATCATTAATGATCATCTGACCGTTTTCGTCGGTCAGGGGAAGGATGGAATCCCAACTGTCGTCGTAGGAACCCTGTCCGTCCTTGAAGATGTCGGACTGGCTGATCCTCTGTCCCCAGTGTGTGACGCGGTATCCTACCACGCCGACAACAATAAGAAGCACGAGAGCAAACAGTACGTGAAAATTCAGAAAGCGCCGGATACCGGCAGGGGCCGCAGACTCTTCGCCCTCAGGGATTTCTTCATCGGCATCTACGTAAAGGTCTTCTATGTCGTCATCGGAATCGGTATGGAAATTGTGCACAGAACCGGAACGAGTATTCCCGGAATGGAAATTACCAGAATCTGTGTCTTGCATTGTGTCGTTTTCCAGATCTACAATCTCAATATCCGGCATGTCATTCACAGAAGATGCGTGGATATTATGGTTGTTATTGTTTCGTTTCATGTATTCTCTCCGTTTCAGGTAATTCAATAATGTAGTGGTAAAAAGAGTTATATTGATTTTACTATTATACGAAAAGAAAGTCCATAATATTAGAAAGATTTAAGAAATTCTGAAGAAATGGGTGAATGCCTTGATGTGGGGAAAATACAATGCTATAATGTTACGGAATTGTTACACCGAGAATTATGAGCAGAAGGGATAGATCAGATGAAAAAATTATTTAACCATACAAAACGTCCGGACCGTAACTGGGAAGAAGACGTACAGGATGGTTACGATTGGGACGAGGAAGAATATACCGGAGAAGACGACGGCGAGGAATACTATGCCGATGAGGAAGAGTACACCGGAGAAGAAGACGGCGAAGAGTACTATGCTGATGAGGAAGAGTACACCGGAGAAGAAGACGGTGAGGAGTACTACGCCGATGAGGAAGAGCACACCGGAGAAGAAGACGGTGAGGAGTACTATGCCGATGAGGAAGAGTACACCGGAGAAGAAGACGGTGAGGAGTACTATGCCGATGACGTGGAGTACATCGAAGAGAGTGACGATGAAGAGTATTATGCCGACGAGGATTACGAGGAAGAGCCGGCTCCCACGGGCAGGAGAAAGACCGGGGGCAAAAAGCAGGGCGGAATTGCTGTAATCTGGGCAAAATTCCTGAACCTGAGTACCATGGACCGGATCATGGCAGCTACCGGAGTGGCGGTACTGATTCTGGCTATCGTGACCGGAAGTGTCTATGCCAGTGCCCGGGCAGTGGATGGACAGGTATCGGAGTTCGTCAGCGTGGGAACACAGCTGGACGGCATCCAGATGATCGGTGAGCAGGGACTTCTGGCAGTGGCAGACGCACAGATGGCAAAGATCGCGGCAGCCAATGCGGTAGAAGAAGATCCGGAAGAACAGAAGGAATATGAAGAGGCAGAGTACACCAACGGCGGTACGGTAGAACTGGAGCTGGTCTCTGTACAGAAGGATCTGAAGATCAAATTCAACAATAAAAAGACCGGCAAGCTGATCTCCAACGTACCCTTCAGCGTAACCATCACAGATCCCAACGGCAAGACCGAGACCTGGACTGATGACGATATGGACGGTATTATCTATAAAAAGGGTATTACGCCGGGGAATTATTCCGTAGCGGTAAACGCACTGACGGATGATAAATACAAGGACTATGTTCTGCCGACAGCAGCACAGAAAGTAGAAGTAAAGAAAGATATCGCCTATAAAAAGGTCGATGTCTCCAATGAGATCAAGAAAGAATCTGAGATCAATGCTGCAAAAGAGGATACACAGATCAAGGATACTACTGTAGAGTCCACACTGCAGGATACTGTGCAGTGGGTGGCAAGTACCGCAACTGCCAATACTTATAAAGAAGTATCCAAGGATACCATTACCAATCCGGAGACCGTAACGGTGGCTTACAGCGGTAAGTTCCTGCGGATGGCAGAAGTGTCTCCTACAGCAGGACCTACAGCAGAACCAACAGCGGAACCGACAGCGGAACCTACAAAAGAACCGACAGTATCCCCGACTGCAGAGCCCACAGTGGCTCCGACAGTAACCCCGACGGCAACAGCAACTCCTACAGCGGCCCCTACGGCAACCCCGACAGCTGCCCCTACGGCAACTCCTACAGCGACCCCTACGGCAACCCCTACAGCGACTCCGGCGGCGACAATTACTCTGGATAAAACGGCAGTGACGACTTATCCGAAGGCAACGGATACAGTTACCGCAAATGTCAGCGGAAGTGGAACCGTAAGTGCGGCTTCCAGTGATACCGGTATAGCAACTGTGGCTGTAAGCGGCAAGACCATTACTATCACCGGCGTGAAAGCGGGAAGTGCTACGGTAACGGTAACGTATACAGAAGGCAGCAACAAGGTGGAAGCCAAGTGCACAGTAACAGTAAAGGCTTCCAATGCGAGAGAAGATAAAACTACCAAGCTGAAAGACAAGAGCGGTGTACAGCTGTATGTACAGGATGGTGACAGCTATCGTGAAGCAGTCTATGCGGATTACTTTACTGCCTCTAAGTTCTTTATCAAAGGTGATGTGAAATACACCGGATGGCAGACACTGGACGGAAAGCTTTATTTCTTTACAGCGGATGGCAACAAGGTTACCGGAGAACAGGTCATTCAGGGCGCAAAATACAATTTTGCCAGTGACGGATCTCTGGTAGTTGGTTCCGGCACCATGGGAATCGATGTGTCCAAGTGGAATGGAAAAATTGACTGGAACGCCGTGAAGAATTCCGGTGTCAGCTACGTGATCATCCGTGTGGGTTATCGCGGTTCCTCTCAGGGAGCACTGATCGATGATCCTACCTTCAAGACCAACATCAAGGGAGCTACGGCAGCAGGACTGAAAGTGGGTGTATACTTCTTTACCCAGGCAGTGGATGAGGTCGAGGCAGTACAGGAAGCCTCCATGGTACTGGACCGTATCAGCGGTTACAAGATTTCCTATCCGGTATTCCTGGATGTGGAAGGAAGCGGCGGAAGAGGTGATAAGATCGATTCCGCTACCAGAACGGCAGTATGTAAGGCATTCTGCAATACCATTCAGAATGCAGGATACACCGCAGGTGTGTATGCCAACAAGACCTGGCTCAGCCAGAAGATGGATGCAAGTGCACTGAGTGGCTACAAGATCTGGCTGGCCCAGTATGCAGCAGCACCCACCTACACCGGACGCTATGATCTGTGGCAATACAAATCCACAGGAAAAGTCAGCGGCATCAGCGGCAATGTGGATCTGAACCTCAGCTACCTGGGATATTAAGATTTGCAATAAAGCCCAGACCGACTGCTTGCAGGCGAGGCTGGGACTTTATTAGCAAATCAAACACACATGAGCATGTAGGACGATAGTCCGGAATGCGAATGTGTGTCACGGGTCCGAGAGCACGAAGTGCGGAGGAGCCGTGTTAATACCCGGCGCTAAGAATGACGATAGTCCGGAATGCGAATGTGTGTCACGGATCCGAGAGCACGAAGTGCGGAGGAGCCGTGTTGATATCCTGCTTGTTTTATGGTAAAATACCCCTATCTATAACAAAAAATGTGCGCTTCGCGCAGAACGGAGAAAAAATGAGAACTTATCTGGTAACAGGAGGGGCCGGTTTTATCGGTTCCAACTATATTCATTACATGTTTAAAAAATACGATAATAAAATCCGTATCATCAACGTGGATGCACTGACCTATGCAGGCAATCTTGAGAATCTCAAGGACGTGGAGAAGCGTGAGAACTACACCTTTGTAAAGGCTAATATCTGTGACAAGGATGCCATCAGCAAAATTTTTGCAGAGAATGATATCGACCGTGTGGTACATTTTGCGGCAGAAAGCCATGTAGACAGAAGTATCCGCAACCCGGAGATCTTCGTACAGACCAATGTCCTGGGTACTGCAGTGATGCTGAACTGTGCCAAGGCAGCCTGGGAGCTTCCCGGTGGCAGCTTCAAAGAAGGCAAGAAGTTCCTGCATGTATCTACAGATGAGGTCTACGGATCTCTTCCAGATGATGACAATGCATTCTTCTATGAGACCACTCCGTATGATCCCCACAGCCCTTACTCCGCAAGTAAGGCAAGCTCAGACATGCTGGTGAAGGCATATATGGATACCTATCATTTCCCTGCCAACATTACCAACTGCTCCAACAATTACGGCCCTTTCCAGTTCCCTGAGAAGCTGATCCCTCTGATCATCAATAATGCATTGCATGGCAAAAAGCTTCCGGTCTACGGTGACGGTAAGAACGTCCGTGACTGGCTGTATGTGGAAGACCATGCTAAGGCTATCGATATGGTACAGGAACAGGGAAGACTGTTCGAAACCTACAATGTGGGCGGACATAATGAGAAGCAGAATATCGAGATCATCCACATTATCATTGAGACTCTGCAGGAGATGCTTCCGGATTCCGATCCCCGCAAGGCGCATATTAACAACGACCTGATCACTTACGTGGAGGATCGTAAGGGACATGACAGAAGATATGCCATTGCACCGGACAAGATCAAGGCAGAGATCGGCTGGTATCCCGAGACCATGTTCAAGGAAGGCATCCACAAGACCATCGCCTGGTACTTCGAGCATGAAGACTGGATGAATAATGTGACCAGCGGTGATTACCAGAAGTACTACAATGAGATGTACGAAGAAAAGTAAAGAATACCTGTTAAATGGGAACGATGAACGTCGTTCCCATTCGGTGTGTTAAAAAACAAGTAAAAAGAAGCCCGAAAAGGGCGGATCGGAGGACGAAATGAAAGGAATTATACTGGCGGGAGGTTCCGGAACCAGACTGTATCCCCTGACAAAAGCGATTTCCAAGCAGATCATGCCGGTGTACGATAAACCCATGATCTATTATCCCCTGTCAACACTGATGCTGGCAGATATCAGAGAGGTATTGATCATCTCCACCCCAAGAGACCTTCCGGTATTTCAGGAATTGCTGGGAGACGGCAGCCAGCTGGGCATGCGCCTGGAATATGCGGTGCAGGATCAGCCCCGCGGGCTGGCAGATGCCTTTATCATCGGTGCGGATTTCATCGGTAATGACAGAGTGGCACTGGTACTGGGAGATAATATTTTCTACGGACAGAGCTTTTCCGCAGTATTGCGCAGAGTAGCTGCCAGAGAAAAGGGCGCAACTATTTTCGGCTATTATGTGCGTGATCCCAGAGAATACGGTGTAGTGGAATTTGATGAGAACGGCAAGGCACTTTCCATCGAGGAGAAGCCGGAGCATCCCAAGAGCAATTATGCGGTTCCCGGACTGTATTTCTATGACAATGCTGTAGTGGAGATCGCAAAGAATGTAAAGCCCTCTGCAAGAGGAGAGATTGAGATCACCAGCATCAACAACGAGTACCTGAACAGAGGCAGTTTACAGGTAGAGACACTGGGAAGAGGCTTTGCATGGCTGGATACCGGCAATCATGATGCCCTTCTGGATGCGGCAGATTTTGTGGCGGCTTTCCAGAAGAGACAGGGTCTGTACATTTCCTGTATTGAAGAGATCGCTTTCAAGCGAGGATTCATTGACAAAGAGCAGCTGCTTGCTCTTGCAGAGCCGCTGCTTAAGACGAACTACGGAAAATATCTGGTAGAGGTAGCAAATGGACTCTAAGCTGCGGAAAATGGCGATTCTGGCCTCCATGGCGGTGATCCTGCTGGTGGCACTGCTGGTCATGTATGTCAATAGGGAGCAGTTTACGGCAGCTTCCGGACCGCCGGCATCCGGCACTCAGAATGCCGGAGCGGGTGACAGTGCATCTCTGGCGGAAAATGGCGATCAGGCAGAAGAGACGGTCTCACCGGATGGTCAGATCGGCAATGATCTGAAGGCATTTTTAAAAGATAATACGTTTTTTGATCAGGAAGTAAATCCAATTCTGGAAGCTGCAAAGGATAACAGCAACCGTCTGTCTCTGGTAGCCACCTCCATAGAAAAGGATCTGCGGATCCAGATCGTGGATAACGAAGGAATTCCGGTGACCGGTGAAAGCTTCTATGTGCGGCTGGATGGCCTGGGTGATTACAAGGATCTGGATCAGGACGGTATCATTTACATTGGAGATCTGGATTCCGGAGACTATTATATTGAGCTCCTTCCCATTGAGGGATATAAGGTTCCGGTCAGTGAGACAAGAGTTCACGTCAAGGATAAAGTGGAGTATCTGGCCATTGACGATATTTCCCTGTTGATCAAGACGGAGGATGAAGTGGATGCAGAAGCCGAGGACAGCGCCGTGGCAGATGCTCTGGCAGATGCGGACAAGACAGAGATCCAGAAGCTGCAGACCACGTCCGGTAATGCAAAGGTCGGTATCGATGTCTCCAAATGGAACAAGGAGATCGACTGGGATAAGGTGAAAAATGCAGGAGTGCAGTTTGCCATTATCCGTGCCGGATACCGCGGTTCGGTAACCGGAAGCCTGGTGGAAGATCCCATGTTCGTGACGAACATGAAGGGTGCACAGGCCGCAGGAATTCCGGTGGGCGTATACTTTTTCACCCAGGCTGTGGATGAGAAGGAAGCTGTGGAAGAGGCTTCCGCGGTGATCGAACTGATCCGGGATTACCGGCTGAACTATCCGGTATTTATCGATACCGAAGGTGCGGGCGGTAACGGCCGTGCGGACAATCTGGATGCTGAGACCAGAACACTGGTATGTGAAGCGTTCTGCAGGACCATAGAAAATGCCGGATACACGGCGGGTGTCTATGCCAGCCGTAACTGGTACAACAATAATCTGCAGACAGCAAGACTGGAAAACTATCATATCTGGCTGGCAGAGTATCGCAGTGTTCCGTTATATCAGGGATATTATAAGACCTGGCAGTATACCTCCAAGGGAAAAGTGGACGGCATCGAAGGTCGTGTGGACATGAATATCACCTACGAATAGTCAATAAAAATAAAGAGTGAGGACGAAATAAATGGGTAAAATAACAGTAGAAACCTGTGAAATTGAAGGATTAAAGATCATTACTCCTACGGTATTCGGAGATGCCAGAGGATATTTTATGGAGACTTACAATTATAACGATTTCAAGGCTGCGGGAATTCCTGAGGTGTTCGTACAGGACAATCAGTCCGCTTCCAAGAAGGGTGTATTGCGTGGACTGCATTTCCAGAAACATTTTCCTCAGGACAAGCTGGTGCGCGTGATCCGCGGAGAAGTCTATGACGTGGCAGTGGATCTGCGGGAAGGTTCCAGGACTTTCGGCCAGTGGTACGGAGTGCTTTTGTCTGAAGAGAACAAGAAGCAGTTCTTTATCCCGAAGAATTTTGCACATGGTTTTCTGGTACTGTCGGATTATGCGGAATTCTGCTATAAATGTACGGATTTTTATCATCCCGATGATGAGGGCGGTATTGCCTACAATACACCGGATATCGGTGTAAAATGGCCGATTCCCGAAGGTATGGAACTGACGCTTTCCGAGAAGGATACCAAGTGGGGCACACTGGAACAGTACGTGAAGGAAAAAGAGAATGAAGGTAAGTAAGAAAACGGGTATTACCCTGTTTGTGACAGCGGCAGTGATCATGGCGGTGCTCATTGTATTCCATAAGAATCCGGGACCTGCGGCAGATCCGGGACAGGAACTGGCCAAGAAGATCATTTCCTGCGTAGTGATCGCGGCGGCATGCGCTGCTTTTATTCACTGGTATGATAAATTCACCGGACTGCCGGTGGAACTGTTCCAGAACCGTCATCTGATCTGGAAACTGGCCAAAAATGATTTCAAAAAAAGATATGCGGGATCTTATCTGGGTGCGGTATGGGCCATGGCGCAGCCGGTGGTCACGGTGGCTATGTATTACATTGTTTTTGATAAGATCATGGGTAATACGAGTACTCCCCTGCGGGAGGGTGTGGAAGTACCCTTCGTATTGTTCCTGACGGCGGGACTGGTGCCCTGGTTCTATTTCAGTGAGGCATTGAACAATGGGACAAATGCACTGCTGGAATATAATTATCTGGTGAAAAAGGTAGTATTCAAGATCAGTATCCTGCCTATCATCAAGATCATTGCAGCCACCTTTATTCATGTATTTTTTGTGTGTCTGTTGTTGATCGTGGCCGCTATCTACGGATATTATCCTACCATATATACTACACAGATCATTTATTATAGTTTCTGCCTGTTTGTTTTCGTACTGGCGCTAAGCTACACGACCTGTGCAGTAGTAGTTTTTTTCCGGGATCTGTCCCAGATCATCAGTATCGGATTGCAGATCGGCATGTGGGCCACTCCCATTCTGTGGAATCTGGATGCATTGTCCGGCAAATGGATCATGATCCTGAAGCTGAATCCGCTGGTGTATATTGTAAACGGTTATCGAAGCGCTATTTATGAGAAGGAATGGTTTTTCCAGGATTTCTTTTCCACCATGTATTTCTGGATCGTAACGGTAGTACTGTTCGGGTTGGGAGCCGTTATTTTCAAACGATTGAAGGTACATTTCGCAGACGTTCTATAATACGAATGATTGTTACGATTTCGAGAGTTCGAAGAACGGAGAAATCGTATTATAAAAAACAGAGCATAGCAAAACTTTTATAGATGAAGAACCTTGTGGGAGGAGCTGCATTACAAAACTGTTGTGGGGAAAACAGAAAGGGTGAAAGTAATTGAAGGGTGCTCGTGAAAAATTTAGAAAATTTTGGTTATGGAAGCCGGGAAAGATCCTGCTGGCCGTGGGATGCTGCGGACTACTGCTGTTGACGATGATTCCATTGTTTCGTCTGACAGTCTATGCGGTTCCGTATTATGATGATTACAATTTCGGAAGATTTGCCAGAGCTGCCATGGAGCAGGAACAGTCAAAATGGGCTGCCATTTCCGGTGCACTGGATTGCTCCAGAACGCAGTGGTATGCGTGGCAGGGAACCTATTCTTCTATTTTCTTTATGGCATTGATGCCGGCAATCTGGGGAGAACAGTATTATTTCCTCGGTCCAGTGTTCATCCTGCTTCTATTGCTGGCGGGTACCATGACATTTACCCATGTGATCCTGCGGAAAGTACTGGGCATGGAGAAGTGGACCGGCCTGGCAGCACAGGCAGTGATTACAGTGGCAGTCTTTATGTTTATTTATTCCGCACAGAGTGGCTTCTACTGGTATAACGGCGGAGTTCATTACGTGGGAATGCACGGCTTTGGATTGTTGATGTTGTCTGTGGCAATCTGCCTGGAGAGAGCAGAAGGAAGAACTGCTACCGGGCTGCTATTTACGGCCTCGGTACTGCTTTCCATGATCACGGCCGGAAGCAATTTTGTCACGGCATTGCAGGGACTCTTATCGCTGTTGACGATTCTGTTTATAAGTGTGGTAGTGGAACACCGGAAAAAGGGACTGTGGCTGTTGCCTGCTACGCTGGTATACATTATAGGATTTGGGCTGAATGTAGCGGCACCGGGCAATTCCGTGCGGGCCCGCAGCTATGTCGGCTGGGGATACAGTCCCCTGGAGTCCATCGGCAGATCTTTTCTGGAAGGAGTAAAACATCTTCCAGAGTTTACGGGATCTATTGTTCTTATGGTAATGGTGATGCTGTTACCCCTGATCTGGCAGGCACTTAAGGAGACGGAGTATCGTTTCCGGTATCCGGGAGTCGTACTTCTGTGGTCCTTCTGCCTGTATGCCACCGGTTACACCCCAAGCCTGTATTCCCTCGGACATGCCGGATTGTCCAGAACTCTGAATGCGGTGAAGATCACATATTTATTGCTGTTGTTCCTGAACGAAATATACTGGTGTGGCTGGCTGCAGCAAAAACTGCAGAAGAAGGCATCAGGCAGCGCGGCAAGATGGCTGGCGAACTGGAACGGAGCCGCAGTGTGGTGGTTTTATGCGATTATGGGTCTGGAATTTATCATGATCTTTCAGGTGTCACCCAATCAGGCAGGACATTATTCGGCTTATGGGGCCTATTACTATGTGCATACCGGAGAAGCGTATAATTTCCATCAGGAATATCTGGGACGGGTGGAGAAGCTATTGGGAGATGAGGATGATGTACAGCTGCAACCTTATCACTACAAGCCCTGGTTTTTGTGCATGGGAGACCTCTCGGAGGATGAAAATAACGAGGCCAACCGTTCTCTGGCCATATGGTATGACAAAGACAGTGTAACGCTGATAAGCGAGGATTAAAATTGATGCAGGAAAAGAAAAAGCTGGCCATTGAAGTCGATAATGTCCAGAAGATCTATAAACTATATGATAAGCCCTCAGATCGGATGAAGGAGGCTTTCGGCTTCGGAAAAAAGACGAAGCATAAGCTTCACTATGCCCTGAAGGGTGTGGACATGAAGATCTATCAGGGAGAAACGGTGGGTATTATCGGTACCAACGGTTCCGGTAAATCCACGATCCTGAAGATCATCACCGGTGTATTGAATCCCACTTCGGGAAGAGTGCTGGTAAATGGCCGTATTTCCGCTCTGCTGGAGCTGGGTGCCGGATTCAATATGGAATATAACGGCATTGAAAATGTGTATCTGAACGGGACGATGATGGGATTTTCCGAGAAGGAGATCGAGGCAAAGCTTCCGGAGATCTTAAGTTTTGCGGATATCGGAGATTACGTCTATCAGCCGGTGAAGACTTATTCCAGCGGTATGTTCGTCCGGCTGGCCTTTGCGGTGGCCATCAATATCGAGCCGGAGATCCTGATCGTGGATGAGGCTCTGAGTGTCGGTGATGTATTTTTCCAGGCAAAATGTTATCATAAATTCGAAGAATTCAAGAAGATGGGCAAGACCATTGTGTTCGTCAGTCATGATCTGAGCAGTATCAGCAAATATTGTGACCGTGTATATCTGCTGAATCAGGGAAATATCCTGGGCGAAGGCAGTCCCAAGGCTATGATCGACACCTACAAGAGGGTATTGGTGGGACAGTATGACGGCCCGGAGAGTGTGGGAGAAGAGACTGCCAGTCTGCTGGATGATGAAGACCTGCAGAGAGCAGCTGCCCAAAAAGCAGATGAGAAGGGGACCGATGCTTCCCAGGCTTCCATGGAGGCCAAGGGGCAGAATCCCAATGCCCTGGAATACGGTACGAAGCAGGCACAGATTGAGGAATTTTACATTACGGATGACAGAGGGGTTCCCACCAATGCGATCCTGAAGGGCAGTATGTTTACCATCCATATGCGGGTACGTTTTATGGATCATATTCCGGCCCCCATTTTTGCATTTTCTGTAAAAAACGTCATCGGTGTGGAGATCACCGGTACAAATACCATGATTGAAAAGGCTTTTCTGGACAGCGTGGAGCCGGGAGAGGTGAAAAATGTGACTTTTACCCAGAAGATGAACTTACAGGGTGGTGAGTATCTGCTGTCTCTGGGAGTGACCGGCTACAATCAGGATACCTTCGAGGTATATCACAGACTGTATGATGCCTTGAATATTACGGTGGTATCGGACAAGAACACCGTAGGATATTATGATATGGATTCCGAAACAAAAGTATGGGATGCGGAGGAGAAGTAAGGAATGACAGAGACCATCGGGAAGATCACACTGAATCTGGATAAATATCCCGGCGAGGATTATTATTGCGACGGCAGTGTGGAGGACGAGATCTTAGACATTGTAAAAAAATACAGTACGGTGGAATATGACAGGATCATTGCGGAGCGAAAGAGCTGGCCGATCCTGTATCATTTGTCTGCTCTCCGGGAAAATATCGTGGATTTCCTTCCCATACAGAAAACAGAGAAAGTGCTGGAAGTGGGCAGTGGATGCGGAGCCATCACGGGTGCACTGGCAAGAAAAGCCGGGGAAGTGACCTGTGTGGATCTCTCGAAGAAGCGCAGCCTGATCAACGCCTACCGCCACAGCGAATGTGAAAATGTGACGATCCATGTGGGCAATTTCACGGATGTGGAACCGGAACTTCCCGCAGACTATGACTATATCTGTCTGATCGGTGTTTTTGAGTACGGACAGGCTTACATAGGCGGCAAGACGCCTTACGAGGATTTCCTTAAGATCCTGCAGAAGCATCTGGCACCGGACGGCAGGATCGTGATTGCCATTGAGAACAAATACGGATTGAAATATTTTGCCGGATGCAAGGAAGATCATCTGGGCAGCTGGTTTTCCGGCATTGAAAATTATCCGGAGGGCGGTGTGGTACGCACGTTTTCCCGGAAAAAGCTGGAGCGCATTTTCGATGCCTGCGGTGTGGGAGAACGTAGTTTTTATTATCCGTATCCCGATTATAAATTTATGACCACAGTCTATTCCGATGCTTATCTTCCGGGACGTGGAGAGCTGTCCAACAATCTGCGGAATTTTGACCGGGACAGAATGCTGTTGTTCGATGAGAAGAGTGCTTTTGACGGAATTGTGGAGGAAGGATTGTTTTCCGTTTTTTCCAATTCCTATATGGCGGTGATCGGAGCACCTCTGGATCTGAAATATGCCAGATATTCCAATGACCGTGCGGAAAGCTTCCGGATCCGCACCGAGATCCTGCGGGACAAGGAAGGCTGTAAGACGGTCCGAAAATATCCGCTGACAAAAGAAGCGGAAGCCCATGTGCGTCATATGCCGGAGGCTTATGAAAAATTGAAGGAACGGTATGCGGGAAGCAGTCTGGATGTCAATGTCTGCCATCTGGGAGAAGAGAACGGCATACCTTATGCGGAATTTGAGTTCGTGCCGGGCAGACCGTTGTCGGAACTGATGGACGAATGCCTGGACAGACAGGATGTGGAGGGATTTCACAACCTGTTTGCAGAATATCTGGAGAGAGTGGGCTACGGGGAGGATGTGCCGGTGGCAGACTTTGATCTGATCTTTGCCAATATTCTGGTGGATGGTGACCACTGGACACTGATTGATTATGAATGGACTTTTGACCGTCCCATAGAGACCAGAGCTCTGGCCTTCCGGGCTGTATACTGTTATGTACTGGAAGATGAAAGACGTAATGCACTGGAACTGGATCGTATTCTGGATCGTCTGGGCATCACGGAAAACGAAGCCAGACAGTACAGAGAGCAGGAGATGGAATTTCAGAAATATGTGACCGGACAGAAATTGTCCATGGGTGAGATCCGCAATCTCTTAGGCGGCGAAATTTATAAGCCCACGGAATGGATCGGACGGTTCCGTCAGACGGAGGGAGAACTCAGGGTACAGATCTATGAGGACAAGGGACAGGGATTTTCCGAAGAAAATTCTTATTTCCCGGAGAACGTCTATGCAGAGGAAAAACAGGCGGAATTTACGGTGAATTTCGATGGAAATGTCCATTATTTACGGCTGGATCCGGCCATGTGCGCCTGCGTGTGTAAAATCCGGGAGCTTACCATGAACGGACAGCCGGTTCCTGTGCAGGACAAAAAGATCGTTACCACCAATGGAAAAATCTTAAAGTCCGCAGACGGTGCGGAGCATCCCAGCGTGGTATTTCCCACGGAGGATCCGAATCTGACGATCCGGGTGGATGCATTGAACAGAAAGGCAGAGAACATCCTGACTGTGAAAATGGAGATCGTGCAGATTCCCCTTGCTGTGGCAAGTGACATGGCGGGAGCGGTGAAAAAATTTTTCTAAGGAGACAGGAAACTTGAGCATTCGGACGTCAGTAAAGCAGATGCTTGTCAGACAACAGGATAAAAAGTATGAAGCAGAACTGGCAAAGCTGCGGGTGACCTATGCGCAATGGGCTGCGGAGCAGGAAAAAAAGATTGCGGAAACAGTGGTCACAGAGATCGGGGAAAGAGCCGGTCTTGCGGAATTCGTGATCTACAGGCAGCAGAAAGGACAGCTGGCGGAAAATGCTGTGGAGCGGATCAATGCGTATTTTGTGAAGCATCCGGAGGCAGAGATCGTCTATGGAGATGAAGATCTGCTGTCAGAGAACGGAGAGCGTGTGATCCCCTGGTTCAAGCCTTGCTGGGCTCCGGATACCTACCGGGCTTTCTTCTATGTGGGAAGCGTCGTGGCAGTGCGGAGCAGACTGTTGCAGAAACTGGGGGAGCCCGGGGCTGTGACAGAAGGAGAGAGCACCGGCAGGGAAATAGTATTTTCGAAAGCGGAAGAGATCCGTCCCCTGATGGACCGGCTGTTTCTGGCGGCCGGTGGATTTGAGAGAGGCTGTCATACCATTGGACATCTGGAAGAAGTGCTGTTTCACGGCACTTTTGGTACTGCGGGAATCGGACTGCAGGGACCGGCAGAAACCAGCCGGGAGAAAGCGGAAGATGAGCAGAACCCCTGGGAAGAGTACCGGACGGCAGCGGAATCCGCAAAACTGTCCGTGGAACTGGCGGCCAAAGCGGCAGAGGAAGCCAGAGAACTGTTCGCCAGAGAGCTTAGGGTCTCTGTGATCATTCCTTCCAAAGATAATCCTTCCGTACTGGGAAAATGTCTGCGGTCGCTGACGCAACGCCCGGAGGGCAGTGTCCCAGTGGAAATCCTGCTGATAGATAATGGAAGTAACGAGGAAAACAGGAAAAAAACAGAACAGCTGGTGGAAGAAATCCGGACAGCCGGAACACCGATCCGGTATGTATATGAGCCTGCGGAGTTCAATTTTTCCACCATGTGTAATCGTGGCGCAGAACTGGCAGATGGCAAGCTGCTGCTGTTCTTAAATGATGATATTGAATTATGTGAGAATGACTGGCTGGATAAAATGGTGTCCAGAGCCTTGCAGCCTTATGTGGGCAGTGTGGGACTGAAACTTTATTATCCGGATTCCGTGAAGATCCAGCATGACGGCATTGTCAATCTGCCGGTGGGACCGGTGCATAAGCTACAGTTTATGGAGGATGACAGAAGCTACTATTTTGGACGGAACCGTTTTACACAGGATTGTGTGGCCGTGACGGGAGCCTGTCTCCTGATCCGGACAGAGGTGTTCCGGGAGGCCGGAGGATTCCGGGAAGTGTTGCGGGTAGCCTATAATGATGTGGAACTGGGCTTCCGGCTTCTGGAAATGGGATACTACAATGTGGTGTGGAACGACCGCTTTGCATATCACCATGAATCTCTCAGCCGGGGAAACGATGAAAGTCCTGAGAAAATGCAGCGTCTGGTACAGGAGAGAGAACTGCTCTACCAGATGCATCCACAGTTCCGGGGAGAGGATCCTTTTTACCCGAAGGGGCTGAACCGGGAGGGACTGGACAGCCGTGTGGTTCCGGCATATCTGACAGATCGGAATGTTTTACAGGAGCCTTTCTGGAAAAGGGGACTTCCTGGCGGAGAGGAATTACAGAAGATCCGCAGGGATAACTGCCTGATGGCCAGAGTAGAGACAGCGGGACCGGAGCGGATCCAGGGATATAGTGTGATTCTGGGGGACGATAATGCCTGCTATGAAAAACATCTGTTGCTGATTCCCTGTGGGGAAACAGAAGGACAGGGTGTGTGGTCCATGCAGTTGATGCCTGCCTACCGACAGGAACTGGAGGAAAATCTTCCGGATCAGAAAAATGTGGCATTGGGCGGCTTTTGTGTCCTCAGAGAAGGAGAACAACTGCCGGCTGGAAACTATACGATCGCTGTTCTTGTGGTGAATCGTGTCAGCAAGCTGAAACTTTGGAATACTACGGGAAAATATCTGACCGTAGAGCTTCCGGCAGCAAAAGAATAAAACAGATGCATGATCCGCTAAAATGCGGTGAAAGCATCACGGAGGAGACATATGTCAGAGAGCAACACCGAGATCAATTATAAGGAAGCCTACGAGAGAGAGCATGAAAAATGTGCGGATCTGGCGGACAAGATCGTAGTACTGGAATCGGAGAAGGAAGATCTGCAGTTCAAACTGGACCGAATCAAGAAAAATAAATTCTGGAAGGCTACAGGACCTGCCAGGAGTGTGATCCATTTTGCCCAGAGACAGAAGGAACGGCTGTCTCATTGCGGTGGTCCCAAAGATATTCTGCGGAAGATCCGTAACAAGAGTCACCAGAAGAGCCTGATGGAATCCTACGGTACCGGAAGCTTTCCCGACGCGGAGCAGAGGAAGAAAGAGGAAGAAACGGTATTCCCCTATATGCCGAAGATCAGTATTCTCGTGCCGTTGTGGAATAACAAGAGAGAGTTCCAGATACAGATGCTGGACTGCGTCATGAACCAGACCTATCAGAACTGGGAACTGTGTCTGGCGGACGGTTCCGATGCGGAACATGCTTACATCGAAGAACTCTGCAAGGAGTACGCAGCGAAATCAGATGGCCGTATTGTATATAAGCACCTGGACCATAACGGAGGTATTTCCTACAACACCAATGAGTGTTACAAGCTGGCCACCGGAGACTATATCGGACTGTTCGATCAGGATGACATTCTGCATCCTTCCGTATTGTATGCCTATGTCAAGGAAATCAATGAACAGGGTGCGGATTATCTGTACTGTGATGAGACCACCTTCCAGGAGGACAATATTAATAAAATGCTGACCATGCATTTTAAGCCGGATTATGCACCGGATAATCTGCGGGCCAACAATTATATCTGTCATTTCAGCGTCTTTTCCAGAAAACTTCTGGAAGGCGAGGAACTGTTCCGTACGGCTTTTGACGGTGCGCAGGACCACGATATGATCCTGCGTCTGACGGACAGAGCACAAAAGATCGTACATGTGCCCAGACTGATGTATTACTGGAGAAGCCATGCGGGCAGTACCGCCGCCAGTATTGACGCAAAGCCCTATGCCATCGAGGCGGCAAAGGGTGCCGTGGCGGATCATCTGAAAAAGCATGGATTCAAACATTTTCAGATCACCAGTACCAGAGCCTGTGCCACAATTTTCCGGATCCGCTATCAGATTCTGGGAGATCCGAAGATCTCCATCGTGATCGCCAACAAGGATCACGTGGAAGATCTGAAGAGATGTATTACTTCTATTCAGAAGAACAGCACCTGGAGCAACTACGAGATCATCGTGGTGGAGAACAACAGCACCACACCGGAAATCCGGGATTACTATTCCCAGCTGCTGGGATTGTCCGGCAATGATTCCTACGCAGAGAGATGCAAGCTGCATACCGTCTGCGGTCATGACGGCGGGATTCTGCACAGCGAGGACGGCCGGATCTCTGTGGTGACCTATCATGGTGACTTTAATTATTCTGCTGTAAATAATCTGGGAGTATCCTATGCCACCGGAGATTATATCCTTTTGCTGAACAATGATACGGAAGTGATCACTGCCAACTGGATGGAAGAGATGCTGATGTATGCACAGCGGGAAGATGTGGGTGCCGTAGGTGCAAAGCTGTATTATGCGGACAAGACGATCCAGCATGCCGGTGTAGTCATCGGACTGGGGGCACATCGCACCGCAGGACATACCCATTATCGTATTCCGGTACAGAACCTCGGCTACATGGGACGCCTGTGTTATACCCAGGATGCCACGGCAGTGACCGGAGCATGTCTGTTGGTGAAAAAGAGTCTGTATGAGCAGGTGGGAGGACTGGACGAGAGCTTTGTGATCTCTCTGAATGACGTGGATTTCTGCCTGAAACTGCGCAAACTGGGACTGCTGAATGTATGGACCCCTTTTGCGGAACTGTATCATTATGAATCTATTTCCAGAGGTCTGGATGATCAGGGAGAGAAGGCGGAGCGTTACAACAAAGAATCCGAGCATTTCCGTGAAAAATGGAAGGCAGAGCTGGAAGCAGGAGACCCCTATTACAACCCGAATTTCTCTCTGGATCGCAGTGACTATGCGCTGAGAGATCCGGTTAGCGGACGTTAAATTGCTCTTTTCAGTAAAGGTAATCTATGGTAGAATAATGGCGGAGAGCGTTTACTGAAGAAAGATAAAGATAGCGATAAAACAGGAGGATAGGAAAATGAGTTATATGGACGAACTGAATTTCTGGTTGAATGATGATTATTTTGACCAGAAGACCAAGGATGAACTTCTGGCAATCCGCAACAACGAGGCAGAAGTGGAAGATCGTTTTTACAAGGAACTGGAATTCGGTACCGGCGGTTTACGTGGCGTGATCGGTGCAGGAACCAACCGCATGAACGTATATACCGTTCGTAAGGCAACTCAGGGTCTTGCTAATTATATCATTAAGCGCGGCACCCAGAGCAAGGGTGTGGCTATCGCATTTGACTCCCGCCGCATGTCTCCCGAGTTTTCCGATGAGGCAGCAAGATGTCTGGCAGCCAATGGCATCAAGGCATACATTTTTGAATCTTTAAGACCTACCCCGGAACTGTCCTTTGCCCTTCGTACGCTGGGATGTACCGCAGGTATCGTAGTGACTGCAAGCCACAACCCTCCTGAGTACAACGGCTACAAAGTATACTGGGAGGACGGCGCACAGGTAACCGCTCCTATCGATAAGGACATCATCACCGAAGTACAGGCCATCAAGGATTATCATACCGTGAAGACCATGAGCAGAGAAGATGCGGAAAAAGCAGGCCTCTATCAGGTGATCGGTAAAGAGATCGATGACAAGTACATGGCTGAGCTGAAGAAGCAGATCATTCATCCCGATGTTATTCAGGAAATGGCTGATGACATCAAGATCGTATATACTCCGTTATGCGGTACCGGTAACAAGCCGGTAAGACGTATCCTGTCCGAGCTGGGATTTAAGCACGTCTATGTAGTTCCCGAACAGGAGAATCCGGATCCAAACTTCACCACACTGGATTACCCGAACCCTGAGGATCCCAAGGCATTTACATACGCACTGCGTCTGGCCAAGGAGAAGGATGCGGACATCGTTCTGGCAACCGATCCCGATGCAGACCGTCTGGGTGTGTATGCCAAGGATACCAAGACCGGCGAGTATGTGGCATTTACCGGTAACATGTCCGGTATGCTGATCGCAGAATATATCCTGAGAGAGAAGACTGCTACCGGCGCTATGCCCGAGAATCCAGCACTGGTAACCACCATCGTTACCACCAATATGACCAAGCCCATCACCGAAGCTTATGGTGTAAAGCTGATCGAAGTACTGACCGGCTTCAAGTTCATCGGTGAGCAGATCAAGTTCTTCGAGCAGACCGGCAGCAACAATTATGTATTCGGTCTGGAAGAGAGCTACGGCTGTCTGGCAGGTACTCATGCAAGAGATAAGGATGCAGTTGTAGCAGTTATGTGTCTGTGTGAAGTGGCGGCTTACTGCAAGAAGCACAACATGACTCTGTGGGATATGATGGTATCCATGTATGAGAAATACGGTTACTTCAAGGAGACCCAGTACACCATTACCATGAAGGGTATCGACGGTGCAAGACAGATCGCCGAGATCATGGATAAGCTTCGTAAGAATCCGCCCAAGGCATTCGGTGACCTGAAAGTGGAGAAATTCCGTGACTATCTGAACGATGTAGTCATCGACATGGAGAGCGGCGAGAAGACTACTACCGGACTTCCCAAGTCTAATGTCCTGTATTTTGAACTTCCCGACAATGCATGGTGCTGCGCCCGTCCTTCCGGAACCGAGCCCAAGATCAAGTTCTACATGGGTGTTAAAGGTAACAGCATAGAGGATGCACAGGCCAAGGTAGAGAAGCTGACCGAGGATGTAAAGGCTGTACTGTAACCACCATGAGCAAATAGCATGCAAGTATGTTATTCAGGAAAGCTCTGGAAGAGCGATTTTGCGAATGGGGTTCTGAATAGTTAATGTTATTTTTAAGAGCGAATCGCCCGGGAAGGGCGATTTGCTCTTTTATAAAAGTGGAGGTATCCGTGGCAAAGCTGAACATAGCAAACCTTAAGAAAACTCTATATTATTTGCAACGCAACGGCCTGAGGGAAACCTGGATCTCTGTAAGGGAACGCCTGACAGAGACAGACCGCTATTTTTATGTGCCCTGTCCGGAAGAGGAACTGGAAAGGCAAAGTTGCAGAAAATGGGATAATCCGGTTACACTCAGCATTGTGGTGCCGTTGTACCGTACCCCGGAAATCTATCTGAACAGAATGATAACAAGCGTTATGCAACAGAGCTATCCTCACTGGGAACTGATTCTGGCGGATGCCACAGAGGATCACAGTGTGGAGGAGACGTTGACAAATCAGGGATTCCTGACAGAACGGCTCCTGGAAAATGCGGAAACTATTGCAGCGGATGCAAGGATCCACTATATACACCTTACGGAAAATGCCGGAATTGCGGCGAATACCAATCAGGCATTACCCTATGCAAGGGGAGAATATATCGGCCTGCTGGATCATGATGATGTATTGACACCGGATGCTCTGTATGAGATGGCAGATGCTATTACCAAAGCAAATGACAGAGGTGTCAGAGTCGCATTCGCTTATTCGGATGAAGACAAATGCAACGGGGATGAGACAAAATATTACGATCCCAACCATAAAGAAGACTTTAATTACGATTTAATCCTGAGTAATAACTATATCTGCCATTTTCTGGTGATGGATGCAGATCTGATGAAGAAACTTGCCTTCCGGCCAGAATGCGACGGTGCCCAGGACTATGATCTGGTGCTGCGGGCAGTGTCAGAGGTGCTGGCTGCAGATGGCCGCTCCGGGGAGGAGAGAATTCTTCATATTCCCAGAGTGCTGTATCACTGGAGATGCCATGAAGCATCTACAGCAGCCAATCCCCACAGCAAGAAATATGCTTACGAAGCGGGGCTGCGTGCACTGCAGGATCATGCGGCAGAACGTGGGATCCCGGCAAAGGCAGAGGAGACCAGACATGTAGGATTTTATCGGTTACAATATACAGAGGTATTACAGGAGAGACCGGATGTGGCTGCCGTAGGTGGCAGAGTGCTGTCCGGGAAAAACCGCGGCAGGATCGCCGGCGGCAGAATGACTGCGGACGGAAAGGTGTTCTACGAGGGACTGCCGAAGGACTTTGGCGGTTATCTTCACCGGGCGGAGCTGTCCCAGGATGCAGAAGCGTTAGACCTTCGCTGCATCAGGATCCGGTCAGCTGACAGGGAATTGTTTGAAAAAATTGTGGGAGTGCCTTATACGGAAGTAGTAAGAGGTCCGGAACAACAGCCGGTATTTGACAGCTCCACACTGCCTGCCGGGGCAGATATCCGGCTTTTAAGTCTGAAATTATCGGAAGCATTACGAAAACGGGGAAGACTGCTGTATCTGCCGGAGTATCCGGAGAAATGGGAGAGACTATGAAGGAAGTAACCGTCGTTATACCCAATTACAACGGAATGAAATATTTACCGGAATGCATGGCTTCCCTGTGTCAGGGACAGGAAAATGCACCGGAATATGAAGTGCTGATCATAGACAATGGTTCTGCTGACGGGAGCGTGGAATATCTGGACAGCGAATGGTGTCGCAAAAAAGAGGCACCGGCAGAAGAGGGGGGGAAACCGCAGGTGCGTCTGATCGCCCTGCCGGAGAACACCGGCTTCTGTCATGCGGTGAATCTGGGAATCCGGGAGGCACGAAGCCCCTATGTGATCCTGTTGAACAACGATACTAGAGTAGAAGCTGGATTTGTGAAAGGACTGTATGATGCCATTCGGAAGGATGAAAAGATCTTTTCCGTCAGCGCCAAAATGCTTATGTGGGATAAGCCAGAGCTGCTGGATGATGCGGGAGACCGCTACTGCGTTCTGGGATGGGCATATTCCCGGGGAAAAGGCCGGCCTGCTGTGGATTATGACAAGAATGTCAGCATATTCTCAGCCTGTGGCGGAGCGGCAATTTACAGACGTCAGGTATTTGAGGAGATCGGCTATTTTGACGAAGCGCATTTTGCTTATCTGGAAGATCTGGATATCGGTTACCGTGCCCGGATCTACGGCTATGAGAACCGGTACGAGCCGACGGCATCCGTTCTGCATTACGGCAGTGCTTCTACGGGATCCCGCTACAATTCCCGGAAAACGGAACTTTCTTCTTCCAATAATATCTATGTCATCGGCAAAAATATGCCGCTACTACAGTGGATCCTGAATCTGCCGTTCTTTTTGCTTGGATTTGGCATAAAATTTCTGTTTTTTTGTAAGAAGAGAATGGGAAAACTATATTTAAAGGGATTGGCCGAAGGGTGGAAACGTACCGTGGGTCCTGTGGGAAAGCAGGCAAAGGTGCACTTTCAATGGAGCCATCTATGGAATTATGTGAAGATTCAGTGGCAATTATACCTGAATGTTTTTCGAATTCTTATGAAATCTTAAGAAATTGCTTCATAAATTCTTAAGTTGAGAAAAAACCACCGTTATTGTAGAATGAAATCGTTGAAAAGAAGCTTTTCGGACTTAAAGATTGGGTGACCCGTATGATAAAAGACAACCAGAAAGTCTTTAACAGGCTTCTTGTGATAATAGATGCGCTGATCACGGCAGCATCTTTTGTCCTTGCCTATTATATCAAATTTTATATCTTAAATGACGGTCCGGGGATCGGTGTCCTGCCGGTGCAGGATTATTATATGCTGCTTCCCTTTATTGTACCCGGTTATATGTTCCTGTATTACCGGTGCAGTGTGTATTCCCCGAAGCGTACGGTTCGCCGCAGACATGAGATATACAGTATCCTGCAGGCGAATACCATTGGCCTGGCGGCTTTGATCATTATTTTGTATATGATCATCCGTGAGATCAATTTTTCACGATCCGTCATGGCAATTTTTTATGTCCTGAATGTTTTTCTGACTTCCGTATTCCGTATCATCATGCGCAAGGCATTGCGTTCCATACGGAAAAAGGGGTACAACCTGAAGCACATTTTGCTGGTAGGTTATTCCCGGGCGGCGGAGGAATATATCGACAGAATCCTCAGCAATCCCCAATGGGGATATGTAGTGTGTGGTATTCTGGATGAGCACATCCCGGGCGGCACGACCTATAAGGGAGTGAAAGTACTGGGAACGCTTGGTAATCTGGAATACATCCTTCCGGAGAACAAGCTGGATGAAATCGCAATCACACTTTCCCTGAAGGATTATGATTATCTGGAAGGTGTGGTGGATATCTGTGAGAAATCCGGGGTGCACACCAAATTCATTCCGGATTACAGCAGTTTGATCCCCAGCAGACCCTATACGGAGGATCTGATGGGATTACCGGTGATCAATATCCGGTATGTACCGCTGACGAACACAGGCAATATGGTGATCAAGCGGGCAATGGATATCGTTGGTTCCATTTTCGGTATCATTATTACCTCACCGATCATGCTCATATCAGCAATTCTGGTAAAGCTGTCCAGCCCGGGACCGGTGATCTTTAAGCAGGAACGGGTAGGACTTCATAATAAGCCATTTTATATGTACAAATTCCGCAGCATGGCAATGCAGACGGCGGCGGAAGAGAAAAAGGGATGGACGGTACGCAATGACCCCAGAGTCACCGGTATCGGTAAGGTTCTCAGACGTACCAGTATCGATGAACTTCCCCAGCTGTTCAATATCTTAAAAGGAGATATGAGTCTGGTCGGTCCCAGACCGGAAAGACCGCAGTTTGTGGAAAAGTTCAAGGAAGAGATTCCCCGTTACATGGTAAAACATCAGGTACGGCCGGGACTGACCGGATGGGCACAGGTGAATGGCTTGCGCGGTGATTCCTCCATCAAGAAGAGAATCGAATATGATATTTACTATATTGAGAACTGGACCATTGGATTTGATATCAAGATCATTCTTATGACGTTCTTTACAGGATTTATTAATAAAAATGCTTATTAGTACAAGGAGAAGACAAGATGGCAACAAATTCTAACAACAATGGCGGCAATGGTCAGAGACCTGCCGGAAGCGGAAGAAAACCTTCCGGAAGCGCACAGAGACCTACAGGACAGAGACCCGCCGGAAGCGGTCAGAGACCTGCCGGCAGTGGACAGAGAACCGGAGCTGCGAACGGACAGAAGAGAATGTCTGCCAAACAGCGTGCAGCCAAGAAGAGAAGAAAGGTTATCATCTTTGGCGTAGAGATCGTAGTGATCCTGTTCATGGTAGCAGTATTGTATCTGGTAATGACTCATACCAGCAATGAGGGCCCCAAGGTAACCGTTCTGGAGACAGAAGAACTTCAGATTCCCGAAGAGGTGCAGCAGGATGAAACTATGAAGGGCTATATGAACATTGCCCTGTTCGGTGTGGATGCCACCAAGGAAAGCCTGTTGTACAAGGGCAGCCGAAGCGATAGTATCATGATCGCCAGCATCAACATGGATACCGGTGATATCAAACTGGTCAGCGTATATCGTGATACGTACCTGAATATCGGTACGGATTCCTACCAGAAATGCAATGCCGCTTATTCCTATGGCGGAGCAGAGCAGGCGGTTAAGATGCTGAACATGAATCTGGATATGGATATTACGAACTTTGTGACCGTAGGCTATAAAGGACTGAGCGAAGTGATCGACGGTCTGGGCGGTATCTATATTGATGTGGACTCTGAGGAGATCAAGCATATCAACAACTATCAGATCGGTATTGCAGAAGTTTTGAAATGCGATTATACACCGGTAACTGAGACCGGTATGCAGCTGTTGAATGGTCTGCAGGCTACTGCTTACTGCCGTATCCGTTATACCGCTGGTAACGACTTTAAGCGTGCTGCCCGTCAGCGTGAAGTCATTCAGGCAATCGAAGATCAGGCAAAGAAAGCAGATTATGCAACATTGTCCAAGGTATTCAACAGTGCCATCGACGACATTTACACCAGTCTGGATTCCAAGGACATCCTGGATCTGCTGAGCAATATTTCAAATTATCGCATAGTGGACGAAGGAGGTTTCCCCGAAGAGACCATGCGTGACACCGGCAATATCGGTGCAAAGGGAAGCTGTGTTATTCCGGTAAATCTCGAAAGCAATGTAGTATGGCTGCATCAGTTCCTGTTTGATGATGCCAACTATTCCGTAACCAGCAACGTGAAGGAATACAGCAATAAGATTGAATCTGACACATCACCTTATATGAATAAGTAAGAAACAGTGTATAGAGTAAAGCAACAGGAATACAAGGGAGTCTTCCGGAATCTGCCGGGGCTCCCTTGTGCATTACCCAGAAGGTTATAAGCCTTTTGGACAGTAGGAAAAGGCTTGTGCCGCAATAAGAGTTAAAGTATAATGAACCAGAGATTGGAAAAGTGAGGAGCACTCTGACATGGAGATAGATGTGATCATTCCCCTGTATAAGCCGGGAAAAGAATTATTTACATTATTGGATAAACTGGGCAGTCAGAGCGTACCGGTACATCAGGTGATTCTTCTGAATACGGAAGAAAAATATTTTGAACAGCTGATCTACGGAATCAGATTTCTGGAAACCTATCAGAATATCAAGGTATACCATGTATCCAAAAGAGAGTTCGATCATGGCGGTACGAGACGGATAGGAGTAAAAAAGTCTTCTGCGGATGTCTTCGTGATGATGACACAGGATGCCATGCCGAAAGATGACAGGCTGATCGAAAAACTGGTGGAACCCCTGCAGGGGGAAGTGGCGGTGGCCTATGCGAGACAGCTGCCAAGAGAGGATTCGACACCGGTGGAGAGCTATACCAGAGAATTTAACTATCCGGCAAAGTCCCGGATCAAATCGGCAGCAGACCTGGACAGCCTGGGGATCAAGACCTTTTTCTGCTCCAATGTCTGTGCGGCCTATCGCCGGGAAATCTATGAGGAACTGGGCGGGTTCGTCAGACATACGATATTTAATGAAGATATGATCTATGCGGCAAAGGCGGTGGAAGCAGGATACTCTGTGGCTTATGCGGCGGATGCGCAGGTGGTGCATTCTCATAATTATACCAACGGGCAGCAGTTCCACAGAAACTTTGACCTGGGAGTATCGCAGGCAGAGCATCCCGAGATTTTTGCAGCATATCCTTCGGAGTCCGAGGGAAAACGAATGGTGAAAGATGTGACGGTATATTTGCGCAGCAACCATATGTCTGCCGGATTGCCCCATTTTTATATGCAATGCGCCTGTAAATATGCAGGTTATTTACTGGGAAAGAACTATCGCAGGCTCCCGAAAAAATGGGTACTTGCTTTTACTTCCAACAAGGAATACTGGAAACAGAACAGAAAGGATGTATGACTATGTGTGGTATTGTAGGCTATATTGGAACAGAACAGGCAGCACCGATCATTCTGGACGGTCTGTCCAAGCTGGAATACCGTGGATATGATTCCGCAGGTATGGCGATTTTTGACGGTGAGAAGATCAACACCAGAAAAGCAGTGGGAAGACTTAAGGTTCTGGAGAACCTGACCCACGGCGGAGAGAATATGAAAGGAACCTCCGGTATCGGACATACCCGTTGGGCAACTCACGGAGCTCCCAGCGATATCAATTCCCATCCGCATATGAACAATGCGGGAACCATTGCCGTGGTACACAACGGCATTATCGAGAACTATATTCCCCTAAAGAAAAAGATGCAGGATAAGGGGTATCAGTTCGTATCCGAGACTGATACCGAGGTATTGGCACATCTGTTAGACTATTATTACAAGGGAAATCCTCTGGAAGCCATCACGAAGGTGCTTCATCGTGTGGAAGGCTCTTATGCGCTGGGAATCATGTTTGCAGATCAGCCGGATAAGATTTTTGCAGCCCGCAAGGACAGCCCGCTGATCGTAGGAAAGAGCGACAACGGCAGCTTTATCGCTTCCGATGTTCCTGCGATATTGAAATATACCAGAACCGTATATTATGTAGACAATCAGGAAGTTGTGGAATTACAGCAGGGTAGTCTGCGTTTCTTCTCCGTGGATGAGGAAGAGATCGAGAAGCAGCCGGTGACCATTGACTGGGATGCCAATGCGGCAGAAAAGGCTGGATATGAGCACTTCATGCTGAAAGAGATCTATGAGCAGCCGAAGACCATCAACGATACCATCTCTCCGAGAATCAAGGATAATGATATTGTGATCGAAGAGCTGAACATGAGTGATGAAGAGATCAAAGAGATCACGAAGATCCATATTGTGGCCTGCGGCTCCGCATATCATACCGGAGTTACCGCAAAATATGTGATCGAGGGTCTGGCAAGAATCCCGGTAGAAGTGGATGTGGCCAGTGAATTCCGTTATCGTGATCCGATTCTTCAGAAGGGTAATATGGTCATTGTTATCAGCCAGTCCGGTGAGACGGCAGATACTCTGGCAGCACTGAGAGAGTCCAGGGAAAGGGGCTTCAAGGTACTGGGCATTGTCAATGTGGTGGGAAGCTCCATTGCCAGAGAGGCAGACAGTGTTATGTATACCTGGGCAGGTCCCGAGATCGCAGTGGCTACCACTAAGGCTTACAGTGCACAGCTGACAGCACTTTACATGTTGGCTATGAAATTCGCCAGGGTACGTGGTACTATTGATCAGGAGAAGTTCGCCGGTATGCTGACAGATTTAAGATGCCTGCCGGATCAGATCGAACTGCTTCTGGGACAGAAGGAGAAGATCCAGCATTTTGCCAACCGTTACGTGGGAGCAAGAGATATCTTCTTCATTGGACGCGGTATTGACTATGCAATCTCGCTGGAAGGATCCCTGAAACTGAAGGAGATCTCCTATATTCATTCCGAGGCTTATGCAGCTGGAGAACTGAAACATGGTACGATTTCTCTGATCGAAGATGGTACGCTGGTAGTGGCTTTGGCAACCCAGCCGGATCTGTTCCAGAAGACCATCAGTAATATGGTAGAAGTAAAAGCAAGAGGAGCCTTTGTTATGGCAGTCACCATTGAAGGCAACAAGGCCATTGAGAAAGCGTCGGATTATGTAATATACATCCCCGAGACCAATCCGTACTTTACCAATTCTCTGGCAATCATTCCTTTGCAGTTGTTCTCCTACTATGTGGCAGTGGGACGCGGCTGTGACGTGGATAAACCCAGAAACCTGGCAAAATCCGTTACTGTTGAGTAGAGTGTAATAACTTACCCATAGAGAGACTGCTTGCAGGCAGAACAGACTCTCTGTTTTTTCAGGATTCATAATTGCTTCAGAAAGTTATCACAATTCGGACACAATTGACGGATATACTGTGTTCATAAGGTGAGAGGAAGAAATGAAACAGGTAATGGTAAAAAGAGTTTCTCACTTGCAACAGGATAGGAGGAAGCAATATGTACGAGAATGATAATTTTTCCGGTTACGGAACCGGCAATGAAAATACAACCGGTACATTCAGTGGAGCAGATCTGAATGAGACAAGAACAGAAAACAGTTATGGCTATGAAAATCATAGTACTACCCAGAGTGCAGCAGGAAGCACGAATGGTTACACCACTTATCAGATGGGCGGAACCACAGGCAGCAACAATACGGAGCCTAAGAAAACCCAAAAACATGGCGGTTACTTCCGGAAGGCAATGGTAAGTGTCAGCCTGGGATTGTTCTTCGGACTGTTCGCAGGAATCGGTTTCTATGCAGTACAGCAGGGAACCGGGATGTTTACGACCAGCACAGATACCGCAGTGGTAGATGAGATCGCTTCTGAGGCAACGACAGAAAGTACCCAGAGTGCACAGCTGGCTACCAATGTTACTTATGTAGAGTCCGATGTATCCAATGTGGTAGAAAAAGTAATGCCTGCCATGGTATCCATCGTAAATAACTTTACCGAGACAGCCAATGTCTTCGGACAGCAGTATACACAGGAAGAAGCAGCCAGTGGTTCCGGTATCATTGTAGGTAAGACCGATGATGAACTGCTGATCGTATCCAATAATCATGTAGTAGAGAGTGCAGATACTCTGACCGTTACTTTTATCGATGGCAGTGAAGCACAGGCACAGGTCAAAGGACTGGATTCCGATATGGATCTGGCAGTGATCGCAGTATCTTTAAATGATCTGAGTGATGATACCAAGAATGCTATTACAGTAGCAACACTTGGCAGCAGTGATGATCTGAAGCTTGGTGAGCCGGTCATCGCTATCGGTAATGCCCTTGGCTATGGTCAGTCTGTTACCAACGGTATTGTAAGTGCCCTGAATCGTGAGATCACTCTGGAGAACGGCTCTACCGGTACTTTCATCCAGACTAACGCAGCCATCAACCCCGGTAACTCCGGCGGTGCACTGCTGAACATGAATGGTGAGGTTATCGGTATCAACTCCAACAAGATCGGTGGTACTGCCGTAGAAGGTATGGGATATGCTATCCCGATTACTTCGGCAAGTCCTATCATTGCAGATCTGATGGAGCGTCAGACCAGAACCAAGGTAGCTGAGGATGAAGTCGGTTACATCGGCATCTCCCAGCAGGAAGTAACTTCCCAGATCTCCCAGATGTACAACATGCCGGAAGGTATCTATGTAGTATCTGTAGAGGAAGGCAGCGCAGCAGCCAATGCCGGTATCATGAAAGGTGATATCATTACCAAATTTGACGGCAGCAGTATCTCTTCTTACTCTGATCTGCAGAAAACGTTACAGTATTATGCGGTCGGTGATTCCGTAACCGTAACGGTACAGAGACCTCAGAACGGTGAATATGTATCCATCGAGCTGAATCTGACACTGGGCAGCAGACCTGCAAGCCAGAAATAAAGAAATAACAGGTAAATAAAAGGAAATAGAAAGAGACCCGGGCGAGACATATGGTTTTGCCCGGGTCTTGTAATATTTACCAAAATATGAATAGTTATAAATGGTTTAGAAAAACTTAACTTGTGCCCCGCTATTTCATTGAGTATAATAAGCGTAGGCAATGAGAAGTGTCAGACACGGGTATTATGCAATATGACTGCTTGCAGGCATTATTGCGTAATGGCCGGGGATGATAGGGCGAAGCCCGTATATCGAGGGAACACGAAGTGTTGCCGAGATACACTGCGAAGATGCTTTGGAGCCGGGGATGACAGGACGAAGCCCGGATATCGAGGGAACACGAAGTGTTACCGAGATACACTGCGGAATAGTGGTAGGAAACAAAGAGGAGAATAACATGACAGATAATTATAATGATGATTATAGAGAAGTGATCCCTGAGGAGGAAAAAACAGAGACCAATGTGAGTGAAACTCAGGATAACGAAAAAAATAATGGAAACACACAGGTGGCGGATACTGCAAAAGAAAATTCCACCGAAAAAAAGTCAGAGGACAAAAAGGACAGCAGCGAATACGAAGATGTCTGCTTTATCTGCCGCAGACCGGAGAGCAAAGCCGGCAGAATGTTCAAGCTGCCCAACCATATCTGCATCTGCGATGATTGCATGCACAAGACCATGGAGACTGTGAGCCAGTTCGATTATCAGGGAATGTTGAACAATCCCAATGATTTCAACCAGTTTAACGGACAGAACGGATTCCCCAACATCAGTTTTGTGAATCTGGCGGATCTTCAGGGAGACGGCGGTATTCCCAACAAGCAGAAACTCAAGAAGAAAAAGAAGGCGGAAAGTCCCAAACCGGTATTCAATATCAAGGACATTCCGGCACCTCATAAGATCAAGGCCAGTCTGGATGAATACGTGGTAGGACAGGAAAAAGCCAAGAAGGTCATCTCCGTAGCAGTATACAACCATTACAAGAGAGTGGCCACTGACACTATGGATGAGATTGAGATCGAAAAGTCCAACATCCTCATGATCGGCCCCACCGGTTCCGGTAAGACCTATCTGGTAAAGACGCTGGCAAAACTTCTGGATGTGCCTCTGGCTATTGCTGATGCCACCTCTCTGACTGAGGCCGGTTATATCGGTGATGATATCGAGAGCGTGGTATCCAAATTGCTGGCAGCGGCGGGCAATGACGTAGAAAAGGCGGAAAAAGGTATCATCTTCATCGATGAGATCGACAAGATCGCCAAGAAGAAAAACACCAACTCCCGGGATGTCAGCGGAGAGAGTGTACAGCAGGGTATGTTGAAGCTTCTGGAAGGTGCGGAAGTGGAGGTGCCGGTAGGTGCCAACAGCAAAAATGCCATGGTACCTCTGGCAACGGTGAACACCCGTAACATTCTGTTTATTTGCGGTGGTGCGTTCCCGGATCTGGACGAGATCATCAAGGAGCGCCTGACCAAGACCGCATCCATCGGTTTCAACTCGGAACTGAAGGATAAATACGATAAAGATACCGATATTTTATCCAAGGTGACTGTGGAGGATATCCGCAAGTTTGGTATGATTCCGGAATTTATCGGTCGTCTGCCGATCATTTGTACTTTACAGGGATTGTCAAAGGATATGCTGGTGAAGATCCTGAAAGAGCCGAAGAATGCGATTCTTAAGCAGTACCAGAAGCTGTTGGAGCTGGATGAGGTAAAACTGGAGTTCACAGACGATGCCCTGGATGCCATTGCCGAGAAGGCAATGAAGCGCGATACCGGTGCCAGAGCCCTGCGCTCCATCATCGAGGACTTCATGCTGGATATCATGTATGAGATCCCGAAGGATGATAACATCGGAAGGGTTACCATTACCAGAGAGTACATTGAAGGAACCGGCGGCCCCATCATCGACATCCGCAGTAATGAGATCCTGGAACCCGTGGAGAATCTGAAGCAGATTCCGGTGAACGATAAATAATGAAATATCCCCGTAGCCCGGGTGGGGTATAAGAAACGCGACACGCTCGCGCTCTGTCGCAGAGCGTAACGCTACATAAGCGGTCATAGTATGACTGCTAAGTACCGACTTCTGCTTATTCTTATACCCCGCCGGGGCTACTGTTTTCTTGAAAGCTTTCCAAAACATTAAAAAAGACTATTGACTTTTTGATGGCATGTGGTAATATAAACATATGAACAGTGGTTCATATGAATGAATATTAAAACTAAATGCAAATCATTAGCAACTAAACAAAAAATGCGAATGGAGAAAGAGGAGGATATTACCATGAAGAAAACTTACAAGATCGAAGTAGACTGTGCAGCTTGTGCTCTGAAGATGGAGGATGCAGCGAAGAAGGTAGAGGGTGTTACCGATGCAACCGTCAGCTTCATGACCCAGAAGATGAAGGTGGAATTTGCCGATGGCAGCGATGAGAAGGCCGTTATGGAGAACGTGGTAAAAGCCTGCAAGAGAGTAGAGGATGACTGCGAGATCTATTTATAGGATGAATTCCGGAAGGAGAGCAGATACTCTTTTTACCGGGAAGCTTGATAATTTCGTAGGAAAGCAAGGAGGATTCCTATGACGAAGAAACAGAAAAAAGTATTGATCCGCATTATTGTAGCGGCAATCTTATTAGTTATTTTACATTTTGTACCTCTGGAAGGGATCTGGCTGGGACTGCTGTACCTGATTCCCTATGCGGTGATCGGCTATGATATTCTCAGAAAAGCCGTTCTGGGCATTATGCACGGTGAAGTGTTTGATGAGAATTTCCTGATGGCGGTAGCTACCGTAGGTGCCATGGGACTGGGAGAGTATTCCGAAGGCGTGGCCGTTATGCTGTTCTACCAGATCGGTGAACTGTTCCAGGCGGTAGCTGTGGGCAAGAGCCGTCAGAACATCAGCGCCCTGATGGATATCCGCCCGGATTATGCCAACATTGAGGCAGAGGACGGCAGCTTAGAGCAGGTAGATCCCGATGATGTAGAGATCGGAACCGTGATTGTGGTACGTCCCGGTGAAAAGGTTCCTATCGATGGTGTGGTAGTGGAAGGTACATCCACACTGAATACCAGTGCCCTGACCGGTGAAAGCGTCCCCAGAGAGATCACAGTGGATCAGGATGTGATCAGCGGCTGCGTGAACCTGACCGGATTACTTAAGATCCGTACCACCAAGGAATTTGGAGAATCCACCGTATCCAAGATTCTGGATCTGGTAGAGAATTCCAGTATGAAGAAGTCCAAGTCTGAGAACTTTATTACGAAGTTCGCAAGATATTATACCCCGGCAGTCTGCTACAGTGCTCTGGCACTGGCCATCCTGCCTCCTGTGATCAACCTGATCATGGGCAATCCGGCAGCCTGGAGCACGTGGATCATTCGTGCCCTGACTTTCCTGGTAATCAGCTGCCCTTGTGCACTGGTCATTTCCATTCCCCTTTCTTTCTTCGGAGGAATCGGAGCAGCAAGTGCCTGTGGTATTCTGGTGAAGGGGTCCAATTATCTGGAAGCGCTGTCTGAGACCAAATATGTGGTATTTGACAAGACCGGTACCCTGACCAAGGGTGTATTCGATGTGACGGGTATTTACCCCGGCAGGGATTTCACAGAGGATGAACTGCTTGAGTATGCTGCATATGCGGAGAGCTATTCCAACCATCCCATCAGCAAGAGCCTGAAGATTTCTTACGGCAAGGAGCTGGAGGCGTCCAACGTCAGTGATGTGGAAGAAATCAGCGGACACGGCGTTACTGCCAAAGTAAATGGCAAGCAGGTAGCGGCCGGTAATGCGAAACTGATGAAGAGCCTGAATCTGTCCTATACGGAAAATACCGGTGTCGGTACAGTGGTACATGTAGCGGTAGACGGAAAATATGCCGGATACATCCTGATCTCTGATGTGATCAAGGATGGTGCGAAGGAAGCCATTGCATCTCTGAAGAATTCCGGTGTGAAGAAATGCGTTATGCTGACCGGTGACAGCAAAACAGTTGCAGAACATGTGGCCGGTGAGTTAAAATTGGATGAGGTACACAGTGAACTGCTTCCCGCAGACAAGGTAAGCTGCGTGGAGAAGCTGTTGCAGGACAAGAGCGAGAAGGAAAAACTGGCATTCGTGGGTGACGGTATCAACGATGCACCGGTACTTTCCCGTGCGGATATCGGTATCGCCATGGGAGCCCTTGGCTCAGATGTGGCCATTGAGGCAGCGGATGTGGTTCTGATGGATGACAATCCTGCCAAGATCGCTCTGGCTATGCGGATTTCCCGGAAATGTCTGCGCATCGTTTACGAGAACATCGTATTTGCGCTGGCAGTTAAGGCCATCTGCCTGATCCTGGGTGCGCTGGGTATCGCCAACATGTGGGTTGCTATCTTCGCAGACGTAGGAGTTATGGTACTGGCTGTGCTCAATGCCATCAGATGCCTGCGCATTAAAAACAATTAACCGGATGCAGGCAAAATATGCCTGCGTCATGAGATCACCGGTATTCCGGGAGAACAGGTGGACATGCAGACTTTTTTTTCAGAAATTACAGCACTGTGCAGGAACGAACAATTTCTGCACAGTGTGATGGAAAAATATCATTATGATCCGGAAGAATATCCCAATCTGAAGCGACTGGCAGGTGAGATGATCCCCTGCCTGGAGACAGAAGCGGGATGGAAGGACAGAGAAATCCAAGAGACTTTTCCCGGGAGGGATCAGTCTTTTTTGGCTGTAGGCATTACTCTGGGAAAAGGGATCGATGAACTGCAGGAAAAGTATTTGCAGAACGGATTTCTGACAGAGAGTTATATGATCGAAGTACTGTCCAGTGAATTATTATTAGAAAGCTACCGGGCTTATACAGAGTGGCTGGTTGTGCATCGGGATCTGCATGTTGCCAGACTGCATTTTTTAGGTGGGGAGATTTCTGAGACTTCAGAACAAAAAATAAGCAGTCTGCTGCGGCTGGCGAACCTTCCCATGCTTCTGCAGGAGCTTGCATTGCCGGTTACCTGTAATGCAGCGTATTGTATGATCCCGAAGAAAAGTGTGGTATTTTATGCGGAGCTGACGAAGGATCCTTTTACCAAATGTGCCGGAATCTGTCTGGGATGCGGCAGGAGAGACTGCCCGAACCGCATGGAGGAAAAAGAGAATTTTCCTTTGCGATTTGCGGATATGACGGACCGCCCGTTGTCCTATGGATATGCCAGGATTTTTTCCAAAAGCACAGATGAAAATGGAAGATAACGTACAAAACAGAAGTCTCTATTGTCCGAAATATTAAAATTCTGATAAGATTTCACAGGCGACTTGTAACCGGAAACAGAATATGGTATGATGCAATCACTTTCAAAGAGGAAAGATATCGTGTGTACGGTGTCTTTCCTCTTTTTATGTATACAATGAGTCAAACACGGATTTGTGCCTGCACAGGAGGCTGTATTTGACGAAGATACATCATCAAGCGTTTTTTATTCGGTGATCAAGTAAAAGATTTGAGAAGAGAGGTGGCTTATGGAGGTATTTTTAGAGGTGACGGTGCAGCATAAAAAATATCATGCGGGATTTATGGAAAGAATGCGACAGCAACCGGAAGTCACATCCTGCTATCAGGTAGAGGGGGAATATGATTTCCTCGTAAAAGCGGATGTGACCTCGGAAAAGGAGCTGGAAAAGCTGGAGCGCGGCGTGCGTAAGATTAACGGTGTCTGCAGTGTGCAGCCGGTCTATGCCCTGCAGGAGATCATATAGTCATACCCGGAGCAGGGCATTGAAGGTCTCCTCTAAATTCAGCCTGCCGTAGCCCCATTCCCGGTTGGGATAGTTCAGACCCTGTGTACGCACGGCACCGCGTATGAAATAACTGCGGATCTCCCGGCTTTCCGCCAGCCGGTTATTGCCTTCGATGACTGACCATTGGAAAAACTGAGCCACAGCTCCGGCAGTGATAGCGGCAGCCATGCTGCTTCCCGTACGGCGTCCGTCAATGGTGGAGATATTGACTCCGGGAGCGGATAAGTCCGGACGGATCTGCCCGGTGCGTCCGAAGCCTCTGCCGGATTCTGCGTAAAAACTGTTGTTTTCTGCGTTGTAAGTAGAAACGCTCAGAACCTCCGGAGCCATCGAGGGCTCCGTCAGAGTCATGTCGGGATCCGGATTGAGAAAATATACCGGAGTAGACAGAAATTCTGTGATAGGCAGCCACATGTGAAAATTACCGTTATATAAACTACCGGAAGCAGAGACACGAAAGGTCCAGATACCGGGGGTAGGATCCTGGATGCGTACAAGGATCAGTTCTTCGCCGGAATTTTCTTCCACAAGAGCAGAGTCGATAGTGACTCTGCTTTTTTCGTAGATAAAGGAATAGGTCACGCTTTGCTGCAACCCAAGGCGCAGTTCGGGAATATTTTCCCCACCGGGAGTGCGGATGTTCAGATTAAAAGCATCCGGCAGAGCACCCCAAAGCTCCAGCCAGAATCCGATACAGCCTTCACTGACCCGGATCTCCACATCACGGGAAGATTCCTCCGATGTCTGAGTGCTTAATCTTCCATGGTAATGGTGAGAGGCGTTCCCTTCATTTCCACCACAGACAATGGCGGCACGGCTTCTGCGGACAGCGAGAGAAGAGAGATACCGTGACAGGGAGGAATTGCCCGCGTGATCTCCCTGGTTGGTTCCCAGACCCAGACAGATGACTACCGGACGTTCGAAGAGCCGCACGAAGGATTCCGCATATTTGATGCCCAGCATAATATCATTTTCCTGATAGGCGGGAACACCCTCTGGCACCAGATAAAAGCTGCGCAGATATTGCTTACATTCTTTGAGTTTCACCACGACGATGTCGGCACCCGGTGCAGCACCGATATAAGGATTGCCTTGTCTGACGACACTGCCGGCTGCGACTCCGGCGAGGATACTGCCGTGTCCGTTTTCGTCCCGGGAGGGAACGATGGAATAAGGATCCTCGGAACGCAACGCCAGGTTAATATCCTCTCTGCGGTATTCAGAACCATATTTTAACCCATCAGGGGGCGCTCCGGTCTGAACCGTCTGATCCCAGATCGCCAGGATGCGGCTATTGCCGTTCTCGTCCAGAAATACAGGATTTTGGTAATCAATCCCGGTATCGATAAAACACAGGATCACACCCTGCCCCGTGAGACTTAGGGGCGGACGCTGTACCTGGGTGATCCCACTGGCGATCAGGTCTGCCGGATCAAAGGGAGCGACACCGGGTGGCGTCTCACCGGAGGGAGATAGCTGCATGAGCCCATAAAGCTTCGGCATATTGTGATAGGGGAAAAAATCAATTTTCGGATTGCGGATTCCCAGATTGCCCAGATACAAAATCAAAAAATCTTCTCCGATGCGTTCATAACAATTATTGTCATCTCCCAGAAATTCCGATGCGGAAAAGTCTGTGATAATGTCATAAGTGTCCTCTGACAGGATCATTTCTTTGCAGTCCATGGGCGGTGCTCCGAAGAATTCATTTTTATAATATATACAACAGGTGATCTCTCCGTGCATTTCCGCAGAACTGATCCGTGGCATAAGGGAAAAGCTGTATCACATAGAATATTGTGAATATCAGGAAAAAGAAGGTAGAAATACCGGCAGGGGATCGTACGATGTGGGAACAGTCTATTTTCACAAAAGTATGGGAATTCGGAAAAGATGGAGCGGCAATGGTGAAGAAGCATTGTAAGAACGGGTTGATGCTGTGTGCTTTTTTGCTGGCAATGTTTTTCCTCGGAAGAAGCATTGGGGCCATTGCTTTCGGACTGCATCTTCAGCGGGAGATGAGCATCCGGGAGACGGCGGGGAGTGCATTGGAGAATACTCAGGCACTGCTCTCCGCGGAGAACTGGGGACTGGGATTCGGCTCGGAAGGAACGCAGCCCAGCGGTACGGCTTCCTCGGACAAATTAAAGGAATATAATGCCTATTATGTAGGAGATGCCGGGGAGAAAAAGATATATCTCACGTTTGATTGCGGATATGAAAATGGTAATACAAGCCAAATATTGGATGCATTGAAAAAACATGACGCACCGGCTACTTTTTTCGTGGTGGGACATTTTCTGGAGTCAGCACCGGAGATGGTGAAACGCATGGTGGAGGAGGGGCATACCGTGGGAAATCATACCTACCATCATTATGATATGTCGAAAATTTCTGATCCGGCGGTTTTCCGGAAAGAGATGGATGACGTGAGAACTCTTTTTCAGGAGACCACCGGTACGGAGATGGCGATGTACTACCGGCCGCCCCAGGGAAAATACAGTGAGACGAATCTGCAGATGGCAAAGGATCTGGGGTATGCCACTTTTTTCTGGAGCCTGGCTTATGTGGACTGGAACGTGGATGCCCAGCCCAGCCACGAGGAAGCTTTTTCCAAACTGACAGGCAGGATTCACCCCGGAGCGGTGGTGCTGTTACATAATACCTCGAAGACCAATGGGGAGATTCTGGATGAACTGCTCACAAAATGGGAAGAAATGGGTTATACCTTCGGAAAATTGGAAGAACTGGTGCAGTAGGGTTTGACTTCCCCTGCACCATACCCTATAATAGAGGACAGAAAAATATACTGGAGGACAACCATGGAAAAAGAACTGGTAGTTGTCATTGATTTTGGCGGACAGTACAATCAGCTGGTCGCCAGAAGAGTCAGAGAATGCAATGTATATTGCGAGATCTACTCTTACAAGACAGACTTGAATAAGATAAAAGCGATGAATCCCAAGGGAATCATCCTGACCGGCGGCCCCGCAAGCTGCTATGAACCCGGTGCAGCTACCTGCTCCGAGGATCTGTTTCACTTAGGAGTTCCCGTGTTGGGACTCTGCTACGGCGCACAGCTGATGACCCATGTGCTGGGTGGTAAGGTAGAGCGTGCAGCCGTTCGGGAATACGGTAAGACTGAGGTGAAGGTAGACCGCAGTTCCAAGCTGTTTTCCGATGTATCCGAGAATACGATCTGCTGGATGAGCCATTTCGACTATATCTCCAAGCTGGCTCCCGGCTTCCGTGCCGTGGCCACCACCGCCAACTGCCCCGTGGCAGCAGCAGAGTGTGTAGAGCGTGGACTGTATGCAATCCAGTTCCATCCGGAAGTACTCCACACGGTGGAAGGCTCCAAGATGCTGTATAATTTCGTACGTAATATCTGCGGATGCTGCGGTGACTGGAAGATGGATTCCTTCGTGGAAGAGTCTATTAAGGCAATTCGTGAGAAGGTTGGTAATGGTAAAGTCCTCTGTGCATTGTCCGGTGGTGTGGATTCCTCCGTGGCAGCAGTACTGTTATCCAAGGCAGTCGGCGAGCAGTTGACCTGTGTCTTTGTAGATCACGGCCTGCTCCGTAAGAACGAGGGCGACGAGGTAGAAGCAGTCTTCGGTCCCAACGGTAATTATGACCTGCACTTTATCCGTGTGAATGCGCAGGAGCGTTTCTACAGCAAGCTGGCAGGTGTATCCGAGCCGGAGCATAAGAGAAAGATCATCGGCGAAGAGTTCATCCGTGTATTCGAGGAAGAGGCGAAGAAGATCGGTGCCGTAGATTTCCTGGTACAGGGAACCATCTATCCCGATGTGGTAGAGAGCGGACTGGGCGGTGAATCCGCAGTGATCAAGTCCCACCACAACGTAGGCGGCCTGCCCGACTATGTAGATTTCAAGGAGATCATCGAGCCTCTGCGCAACCTGTTCAAGGATGAGGTCCGCAAGGTAGGACTGGAGCTTGGCATTCCGGAGCATCTGGTATTCCGTCAGCCGTTCCCCGGTCCCGGACTGGGTATCCGTATCATCGGCGAAGTGACCGCTGAGAAGGTCAAGATCGTACAGGATGCAGATGCCATCTACCGCGAGGAGATCGCCAACGCAGGTCTGGACCGCGAGATCAACCAGTACTTCGCAGCCCTGACCAATATGAGATCCGTAGGCGTTATGGGTGATGAGAGAACCTATGATTACGCCATCGCACTGAGAGCCGTGAAGACCATCGACTTCATGACCGCAGAGAGTGCACAGATCCCTTATGAAGTATTACAGAAGGTGACCAGTAGGATCATCAATGAGGTGAGCCATGTGAATCGGGTAATGTATGATATTACCAGTAAGCCGCCCGGAACGATTGAGTTTGAATAAATCGAGTTGCTTAAAAAAGCCAGTGTTTATGCGG